>Ga0308157_10004041_pt1 | contig 20093 bp, 22 predicted proteins | sample PhyBR1_FD_201035 | JGI IMG/M metagenome (GOLD analysis project Ga0308157, IMG submission 201035) | Phyllosphere microbial communities from UC Gill Tract Community Farm, Albany, California, United States - DLSLB.R1 | ecosystem: Host-associated > Plants > Phyllosphere > Unclassified | place: USA...
TTCATCGACGAGCATATCGACACCTTGCTGAAGGAAGCGAAGGAAACGGGCGAGGCTCTGACCATCGCGATTATCGACTTGGATCATTTTAAACGCGTTAACGATACGTTATCGCACGTCGTCGGTGATACCGTGCTGATCAACGTCGCCAAAATTTTGTCGGTGGCGGCGGCCGAACCGGCTGCGGTAGCGCGGATGGGCGGCGAAGAATTCGTGGCGTTGTTCCCGCGCGCGGACGAAAAACAAGGCCGCGAATTGGCGAATCGGTTGTGCCGGGCGATTCGCGGCGCGGACTGGAGTCCGATTACGGGCAGTCTGCCCGTAACCGCAAGCATCGGCGTGCACACCGTATACGGCGGTTCGATCGGACGAACCGAGCTGCTGGCGATCGCGGATCGGCGTTTGTATATGGCGAAGCATGCCGGCAAAGACTGCGTGGTATCCGAAGGATAGCCGTTCAGCGAAAACTGAATTCGATTGCGCAGCCGTTAGCGGATAGAAGATCCGCTGCGGCTGTTTGCCGTGCATCCGGAGGACATTTCACTGCTGCATGGAAGGTGGCAGGAACGGTACGTTTTTCACAGGAGCCTGTTGACCGGGTATCGAATCAGGTTTTGGAGATTTGCGGGAGATCGTGTTTAATGGAGGAGAACAGCAAGCGGACAGGAGGAAGTCAGATGAGTAAAAAAGTGCTGGTCGTGGACGATGAGCCAGGTATTCGCAGCGCGATCGCGTATGCGTTAAAGCGCGAAGGATACGAAATCGAAACGGCGGCGGACGGCGTGGAAGCGTTGGAGAAGGTGGAGTCGTTCGGCCCTTCGGTGTTGGTGCTCGATGTGATGATGCCGAGGATGGACGGGTATGAGGTATGCCGTCGCCTGGAGAATCGCAGCGGGATCGGGATTATTTTGCTGACCGTCAAAAACGATATGGTCGATAAAATCGTCGGGCTGGAGCTTGGCGCGGACGATTATATGACGAAGCCGTTCGAAATTCGCGAGGTGCTGGCACGGGTGAAAGCGCTCATGCGCCGGGTGGAGAAACAGTCGCCGGCCGTCGAAGCGCATGACATTGCGGCCGAAGAGTTCGATGCCGACGATCTGGTGGAGCTGGGGCCGCTTCGTATCCGGATCTCCCACCGTTCGGCCGAGCTGGACGGGGAGGAGCTGGAGCTGACGCCGAAAGAGTTCGATCTGCTCACGCTGCTTGTGTCGCGTCCGGCACGGGTGTTTACCCGGGACGATCTGCTCGACCGCGTGTGGAGCATGGATTATGCAGGCGGGACGCGGACGGTGGATATTCATGTGCAGCGGCTGCGGAAAAAACTGGGCGAAGCTCATCAGGGGATGCTGCAAACGGTATACGGCGTCGGCTACAAGGCGACCGCGCCGTCATGAGGGTCAGCATCAAGCTGAAGTTTACGCTTTTTCTGGCGCTGCTGCTTAGTTTGACCGTCGGCGTGTTGAGCGTGCTGATTTTGCAGGGAACGGAACGGAGCCAGACGCAGCAGATCGAAGACACGATGGCCCGGCAGACGCAATTGGCCAATCTTCGCGTGCGGCAGGAGTATTATACGCAGGAGCCGAGACTGGATCCGCCGGAGTTTTTGCAGCAGGAAGGAGTCCGGTTGTCGGACGAGTTGTCGGATCTGATCGGCATGCCGGTGACGTTGTACGATACCGAAGGCGAACGGATCGGGACTTCGCTGCCGGGCGAGATTCCGCCGCTGGAAGGCGATCCGTCCGGCGCTTCGTCGTTCCGTTACGCGATGGCCGGACAGGTGGCGTATTGGAAGCAGGGCAGTTCGCTGGAGTATTTCGCGCCGCTGGAAGGCCCGGAAGGTCAGGTCGGGGTAATTCGGTTCCGGTATTCGATTGCGAGTTATCAGGCGGCTTATGCGGATATTCGGGGGCTTTTTGTCAGTATCGGTCTTGGCGTGGTCGGGTTGAGTTTTGTGTTGGGCTATTTGTTCTTCAATCGGTTTGCGGCAGGGATTATTCGTTTGAAAAGAACGGCGGATGCGATTCGGCGCGGCGAGTTCGTGCGCAGCGCGCCGTTCAAACGCCGCCGGGACGAGCTGGGACAGTTGGGCGAAGGATTGTACGAGATGAGCGGAGCGATCGAGCGCAATATCGAGGCGATGCGGGAGGAGCAGCATAAGCTCAAGCTTGCGGTCGAGAAGCTTCAGGCGCTGGAAAAGCAGCAGAAAGAGTATATCGGCAGCATCAGCCACGAGTTCAAAACGCCGCTGACTTCGATCAAAGCGTACGTCGAGCTGCTGGAGATGTACGGCGACGATCCGAATTTGCTGGAAGAAGCGAGGCGCAATATCGGCAAAGAAGCGGAGCGATTGTACGAGATGGTCGAGAAGGTGCTGCGTCTGGCCGAGCTGGAAAAGTACGATTTCGAGATCCAGGCGGGGGAAATGGATGCGGAGGAAGCGCTGCGGGACGTGGTCGGACGGATGCGCGGGAAGGCGGAAAGATTCGACCTGACGCTGCGTTTGGAGTCGAGATCGGAGCCTTTGGGCGGCAGGGATGTCGGTAACGGGACCGATACAGCCGTTTTTGAACATGATGAAAAAGCGGGCGAAGAACCTGAAACGGAAATTTCTGCGGCAGCGGCGTTCAAAGTAGATCAGACGCCTCGTTTTCCGATCTGGTTCGACCGGGAGGGCTTTATGCATATCTTCGTGAATCTGCTGGATAATGCGATTAAGTATAACGTGCCGGACGGCACCGTTCTCGTGGAATTGCAGAAACGGTCGGCGCGGGAGGTGGAAGAGAAGCGTGTGAAGCGGCGTTCCGCAGCGGGCACTGTCGAGGCGGCAGACACGTACACGCCTATTGCGGCGGAGCATGTTCTGGCGATTCGCATCTGCAATACGGGACCCGCGATTCCGGAAGAGCTGCGGGAGCGGATCTTCGAGCCGTTTTTCACCGTTAACCGGGATCGCGCGCGGCAGTCCGGAGGAAGCGGGCTGGGATTGGCGCTCGTGAAAAGGTTGACGGAGGCGCAGGGAGGCAGCATCGAGCTGCTGTCTTCGGATGAACGGGGGACGGTGTTCGAGCTGACGTTTCCGTTGATGCACGACGTTTAGGGTGAGAGGGAAGAGTCATAGAGAAGTCGCGGGGAACCGCGGCTTTTTCTTTTTTATCAGAACAAGAGGTTGAGTATGCTGTTGCAACGCGCTATTTACGTGTTCGAAACATTTTCGAAGCATTTGTTCGGTACACTGATTGCAATCACACAGATTCGATGAGGGGAAGGAATTCATATGAAGTCAATATATAGAGGAAAGTCTGGCGTCAGACCAGGGCGGGGCGTATCTCGCGTCAAAGAGATTGCGGCCGCGGCTGCTGTATTGGCCTTGCTCGCGGGGTGTGCTTCACCGTCGTCTCCATCCGGAGAAACGGTCGTCGTGCCTGATTCATCCGTCAGTCAAACCGATCATTCGACTCAAACGGCTGCGCCGAGCATTACGGTTAAAGACAACACGAATGCTTCGGTTTACGCCGATCTGAAGCTTGAGGATATTCAACAGATCGACGGCGTGCGCGGGCAGGACTGGCTCAGCGAGGATGAAGTCGTGGTGAATCGTCAAAACGATGCGGGCGAGCCGACCGAGTTCAGCGACGGAGAGATTTTGCCGCAGGGGTTGTATGTGCATACTCTTGCCGGAGGGAAAGAGAAGACGATCATCGCGGACGATACGAACTGGGGAGGAGCCAAGCTGTCGCCAGACAAAAAGCATCTTTTTTACCAAGAGATCTTCGAAATGACCGGGGTGGGTTACATCATGGATCTGGAAACGGGAGAGACGGTACAGATCGCGGACGGGCGCGAGATTCTAATCGACGGAGCCTGGTTGGGTGATGATCATTTCGTTTACGGAAATATCGAAGGACAGTTGTTCCAAACCGATCTGTCCGGGAAAAGCGAGCAGCTGCTGGATCTGGCCGATGCCGGGCAGCGCGCGAGCGGAATCCAGACTGTGGGCGATATTGTGTATTATACCGGGTTGAACGAGCAGGAATTGTTCGCTTATCATACGTCGACGAAAGAATTGGAACGGTTCGGCAGCGGCATTCTGTGGGCGATCCCGGCACCGGACGGCAGCCAGCTCGCGCTGGTAAAGCGGACAGGCGAGACGGAAATGACGCTGATGCTGACGGATCTGGCGGGGAATGAGAAGAAAACGCTGGCAACCGGTACGCAGGTGTTCGGAACAAGCTGGTCGCCGGACGGGAAACGGTTGGCGTATACGGTGACATCGGCGGATGACGGGAGCAAGGACGGGTTTTATATTTCGGACGTGAATACAGGCGAGGCGTTTATGATTTCGTCGGACCTGGCGGATGCGGGAGATGCGATGAAATGGAGCCCGTCGGGAACTAAGATTATGGTGAATAAAATGGATCGGAAAAACGGAGAGCTGCTGGCGCAGTCGTCGATTATTACGGTGTCGTGGTGAGACGGAAGCGTTGAAAGTTTGGGAGAAGTAGAGGATGGGTGATATGGGATAGAGGTGGAAAGCCTGTGCGATTGCGCGGGCTTTTTGCTTTGCGGCGCGAGAATGAAGACGAGAGGAGAACGGTGAAAAAATGGTGTTTATGCTTGGTGGGTAGGGTTATACTGTAAGCGAAGGTGAAAGATGGGTAAGGTTCGTGAATACCACGATCAAAGCGTATATTCGGAAGTTCGTGAATATTGCGAATAAAACGTATATGCGAAGTTCGTGAATAAGACGTTAACTGAAATCCCTGAAGGGCATGAGTAAAGACAAAGGAAGAGTAAGTGATAGGGCAAATCCTTTAGAAGAGATCGTGAAGAAAGATAGAGCGCCAGCAAGCTAGACGCGCCGAAGGAAAATGAAATCGTAAAGGCCTATGAGGAAGAACATGTTAGGTCAAAGAATGAAGAACAAGTTTAAAGAAGCGCTATCGAAGTAAACGCGCTGAGAAGAAATGATTAAAACAGATAAGAACAAGGATGAAGAAAGACACGAATGGAAAAATGGCGCCGGCAAAGCAAGCGCCTAAAGAGCAGGTTAGAAGAGCTGATTTAAAGCTGAAAGAACAATGAATTCAAAGGGAATGAAGAAGAGTAGGACATTGAAAAGAGTATAACGAAGCTGACTCATGAAGAGAACCCGGTAGATTTGGAAGTGGAATCAAGAAGCTAGGGACATCAGTTAACAATATATTCACGCTGCGGACATTCGTCCTTGGCCCGACATTCGTCGGACACTCGGCATACGCCGAGTCGTGAATACAGGAACGTTATATGAAAGAGATGTACACCCTAAATAAAAAGTGGTGAATCTATGGATCTAAACATCGAACAAAATTTCATTAAATTATTTTGCATACCTAGAAAGAGAGAACGATTACATTTTGAATTAAGTTCAACCCATAAAAGAAGAGCCGCATTAGGTCGGTTTTCACACCAATTTAAAAACATACTTATTGAGAAATACATGATTGAATTACCCAAACCAAATTCAGATGCAGAAGAAATTTTTAAATTAATGAAGAGTTATGGAGCTAACGAAGAGGGCTATTGCCTATCCTTTAATCCAGAAATTGACGGAAAGACATTACCTCTATTGGAAGGGCTTCAAAAAGCAGTCGGATGTGGACTTCCGTCCATCATTCTTTGTGGTGAAAAACTTTGTTATTTTGAATCGGAACAAGAAGTAGGGCCACCAAAGAGATTTGTGTTGAAGCGAGAATAAACATTTGAATGTGAATCAAGGAAGGCATCTCCATCATATAACATAATATTCACGCAGCGGGCATACGCCCTTGGTCCGGCATTCGCCGGACACTCGACATACGTCGAGTCGTGAATACGGGAACGTTAAGTGAAATTCCACTGATAGTTATAGGCTTATGAAAGGGTATAATATAACCATCAAAAAAGAGGAGGGACAAAGATGAAGTGGCAAGAAGTTCAACAGATTTTTCCGAATCAATTTGTGAAATTCGAAGTTCTTCATTCAGAAGAAACAGATTATCAAGAGATCATTGATGATGTAGCGGTAATTGGTCCGATCAGTGATGAAGAAGCGACTCGCGAATTATTGAATAGCCGAGATAAAACGCTGGTTTATCATACTTCCAAAGATCAAGTCGTAGTGAAGGTACGGAAAAATATAGGGTTAAGGAGAAGTCTTTAAATGAATATTGAATATCGAGACGGACTGTTATTTACGGAAATAACAGTCCATTTTAATAAGCAAAAGAAAGTCATATCGAACATCGTGATCGATACAGGAGCCAGTCACAGCTTAATTTCACAAGATGAAGTGGACGAGATCGGGATACAAGTGGATATGGACGATGAAATCATAACCAGCTACGGGATTGGAGGTAAAGAGCATGCCTTTAGTAAGAAAATTGAGGGCATACAAGTAGGAGATTTTATTTTAAAAGATGTATACATAGACTTTACTTCATTCAAATATCACAACATTAACGGACTTTTGGGGCTTGATATACTGACTGAAGGGGAATTTAATATTGATCTAAAGGCATTTAAATTACTTCGTTCATAAGAGATAAAGAAATTAAGAAATTGAGTGAGTGATTCGATGAAGACTGGAACATCACTTAACAATATATTCACGCTGTGGGCATACGCCCTTGGCCCGGCATACGCCGGACACTCGACATACGTCGAGTCGTGAATACAGGAACGTTATCAGAAATCCTATCAAACAATTAAATGAGGGAAGAAATAATGGGACATTTAACAATATCAGAAGTGAAAGAGATAAAAACGCTCATTCTACAAGCTAGAAGTCTTGAAACTACGATTAATGACATATTGAGTAGAGACGGCATGGAAGCTAATAAGTACACTTCGTTTAAAACAATGGCTAAAATTTATAATGATCTTGCTACTAGAGCAGCCACAGTAATGAAAATTGGTAGTCTCTATAAAATGAATACTGAAGAAATGAAGAGCTCGGGCGACACGCTTTGGCCAGAAGCAAAAAGTATTTTGGAAACAGTCCTTATAAGTACACGTATTCTGATCTCCTCTTTAGAAAGCAACATTGACTTTGTGGAAGAAGAGGTAGACAACATAGAGAGCTTTATTAAAACCAAATTAAGAAGTGTACTTTACGAGATTCCACAAAAAGAAAAAGAAGTCCAAAATGCTATAGAAAACTTATTTGTTGGGAAGGGATTCAATAAAGCTATTGACTATGACAGAGAGACAGGTAAATTTAATTTTTCTGGTAGAGAATATATACCTGATTTCATTCTTCCTAAGCTTAGAATGTGTATAGAGGTGAAATTGCTAAAAGAGCCTTCTAAAAAGTCGAAGGTAATTGAAGAGATTAACGCTGATGTAACTGCATATTTAAAAGAGTATGAAAACGTTCTTTTTGTAGTTTATGATCTTGGCGTTATAAGAGATGAACTAGAATTTTGTAGAGACATTGAAAGTAATGAAGGCATAAAAATAATAATAGTAAAACACTAGTTGTCTCTAGGGAGAATAGGAAATCTGATAACATAATATTCACGCTACGGACATTCGTCCTTGGCCCGGCATTCGCCGGACACTCGACATACGTCGAATCGTGAATACAGGAACGTTAGGTGAAATCATGTAAAGCGAGGAAAGAAGAAATGAAATTTGGAATCAACAACTATGAGCCGGAATTTTATGACTCGAGTGCAGAAATCATAGAGAACTTTTCTTCTCAATTATTAAGATTGAAAGAACAGAAAATTATAAATATGTATTCCAAGTGGGACAAGATCAATGAAGAATGGAATGACAATGCTCCAATTATTTTAGAATTCACTTCTTTCAATTTGGAAGTATGCAATTACAAACTAGAGGAATTAGCTTTATCCATAAACTCAATCAATATTCATCAAGAGATTGAGAAATATGATTTTGAGGAGTTTGGGAGATTTGAATATGAATGGCGTAAGAGGCCGGAAGAAGTCCTCAAATTTAGCCAAGCTAAGATTACTGGTATAGAAATTATTGAACACAAATTTGAGTCAAGCTTAATAGCTAGTCAGTCAATCACAGAAGAGATTGGTCAAACAACTTCAAACTGGATTTTAAACGGAATAGGTTTTGTAACTTCTAAAGGATACTTTTCTATTAGTAATGGTTTAGATACAAATCAGATAAGCCTTTTCAAAGAAGAGGCGGACTATTTAAGACATATAAAGGTCTGTTAGCATTTCAACGAAGAACATGACATCACCTAACATCATATTCACGCTGCGGGCATACGCCCTTGGTCCGGCATTCGCCGGACACTCGACATGCGTCGAGTCGTGAATACAGGAACGTTATATGCAACCTGAAAGATTGGGAAATCATAGGTGAAGAATAAGCTAACGAGCGCCGAGTTCCCTATCGGCGTTTTTGGTTTAGGATAAAGAGCATTTGAAAAATCGAAGGACATTACAGATCTAAGAACGATTAAAGTCTGAGGCCCAGGTTCGAAATCGGAAGCACGATATCGCTTCGGATCAGGCAAATAAAGAAAGGAAGTTTGAAAAATATTTTAGACCAAAGGGAATATGAAAAAGATGGAGGAAGAGCTAAAAAATCATTGGTGAAAGACAGAAAGAAAGCATAGAATTGAAGAAGGAAAGATTGAATAAGATTAAAAAAATTTGGAAGTTCACAGGCAGCATATAACATAATATTCACGCTGCGGACATTCGTCCTTGGTCCGGCATACGCCGGACACCCGACATGCGTCGGGTCGTGAATACAGTAACGTTATATGCAACCTGAAAGACCGGAAAACCATGAGGAAAAGAATAAGATTGCGAAGCGCCGAGTTCCCGATCGGCGTTTTTGTTTAGGGTGAAAATTGAAAAATCAAAGGACGTTACAGATCTAAGGATGATTAAAGTCTAAAGTTTAGATTTGAAATCCGAAGCACGATGTCGCTTCGGATCAGGCGAATAAAGAGAAGAAGTTTGAAGTACATTTTAAACCAACAAGAATTTGAAAAAGATAGAGGAAAAGCTAAAAAATCATTGGTGAAAGACAGAAAGAAAGCATAGAATTGAAGAAGGGAAATATCGAATAAGATTAAGAGAATTTGGAAGAGCACAGGCAGCATATAACATAATATTCACGCTGCGAGCATTCGCTCTTGGTCCGACATTCGTCGGACACCCGGCATAGGCCGGGTCGTGAATACGGGAACGTTATACGACATTAATGAAAAGCTTGGTGAGTTATGAAATTTTGGACCATTCAACATATTGATTTTTGGAATATGAATAAAGAAAAAGAATATTTAGAAGCTCATCCTAACTATATATTTAAAGAGTTTTCGGATAGTTATCTTTGGATGATGAATCAAATGTCTCAACGTTTAGAGAATTATAAAGGTAATTATCCAATTTGGCTTTGGTTAAAAAGACCAGATTTAAGGTGCAGCGGACATTTCAATAAAGGAGAACATGGGGTTTTATTGGAAGTGGAATTAAATCAGGAAGAAGTGCTGATTTCAGATTGCATGGCTTGGCATGTCGTATTAAATGATGGTTTTCTTGCTTTTACAGAAGAGGAAGATTGTTTATTTGAAAGAGGTTTATTGTCTATGACTAAAGAAGAAAGCTGGAATAGAATTTTTGATTATAAGGAATTGAACAAGTACGAGTATTGGAAAAGAGAAGAAGATCTTCAGGCAGTAATTGAAAGGATTAAAATGACAAAAGTTCGGTTGGTCAAAGAATTTAAAGCGAAATAATTAAGTATGGAAGATAATTCAAAGAAGACATTAACATCGTATAACATAATATTCACGCTGCGGGCATGCGCCCTTGATCCGGCATTCGCCGGATACTCGACGTGCGTCGAGTCGTGAATACAGGAACGTTATAGGAAATCATTGTGGAAGGATGAGAACAGAAAAATGAAATTTTATATTTTCTCTAAACACGAACGATTTTATAAGATAATTGCTTTTTCTTTAGTTTTTATTGTTACTATTGCATGTATTTATTTGTATATCAATCTAAACAATACTTTGAAATCTAATGAACTGAATATCTTGACTTTTGTATTAAGTCTCTTCTATGCGTTACTTCTTTTTATCATTGGTATATATTTGACAACCATGCAAAACAAAATAGGGAATTTGTTTTATAGAAGAAAACAACAATACAGATATTTGAAGGACCTACGCTCATCTTATTCTGGGAAATTCACATTAGATGCAGATGCAAAGACCTTACACCATACAATTATCTTTCTTCAGGTATTAACAGGGAGAACTGATTTAGACAAGAAAGCTCCTATTCCCCAAGATGGATTTGAGTTTACTAATAAATATCTTAAGTTAGAAAAGACTTTTTTAGAATATCGAGCATCGATAGATAAGAAAGATTTTAAAAATCAGCCTGATCAAGATACAGAATTTAAGCTTGAAAAATCAAAGTATAAATCTGTAGAAAAGAAAGTGAAAAACCATCATTTAAAAATAATAAAACGATTGGATAAAAATATTATCAAAATAGAAAAAGTGTATGGTGAAAGATTAACTGAAAGTCTTCAAGATGAAGATAGTTTAACAAGGAATCTTTTAATTCTAGAAAGATTATTAAATGAGGTAAAAAGTAGCTTGTTAAATTATGAAGATATCGACCAAGTAGCTCAAGAGCATTCGAATTACTTAAAACGTGAAATGGAGTCGATTATTTTACAACTAATAGACCGTGTAGAAAACTGCACGGATACGTTACAAAATATTGAAATGAAACTCGAAGAAGACAATGACATCCTATAACATAATATTCACGTTGCGGGCGTACGCCCTGGGTCCGGCATTCGCCGGACACCCAGCATGCGCTGGGTCGTGAATACGAGAACGTTATAGGAAATCAGCAAACTACATTTTAAAGGAGAATCATGATGAACAATCAATCAAAAACCTCTTCAAAATTGTTTTTAATATTGTTTGTCTTAAATATTTTAAGTGGTTTGCTTATAATCATGAATAACTTCAATGGGAAACGAGGATCTGTCATTCTTGGTTTTTTAATTGTGGTTATTTCAATAGTTATGTTACTGCTGACAGGAAAAGATCTGTATAAAATGAGAGTTAAAAACGAAGAAAATTATAAAAATTGAAAAGTAAAAGTGGTAAGGAGAAAGGCTCGAAAAATATTAAAAAACTTTAAATTGATGGTAACGGATATTTTAAAAGCAGAAGAAAGTGAGACGAAGATTAAAGAAGCAAACTTGATTGATACTTAATGGGGAGAAGTCAAAGAAGAAGCTGACATCCTATAACATAATATTCACGCTGCGGGCATCCGCCCTTGATCCGGCATACGCCGGACACTCGACATGCGTCGAGTCGTGAATACAGGAACGTTATAGGAAATCAGCGCAAAAACAGATAAATAACTTAAAACAAAGGATAAAAACGATATGAAAGATCAAAGGCGAGAAGTATGTTTGTATGGCTTAGAACAACTTGCGTTAATAATCAAAATGAAGTCTTCAGTGACTTATACAAACCAAACAGGTGGAGGCTCATGTATGCAACCGGCTGTAGAAGGAATTCTTATGATTTTGGACGATGAAACTAAATCAATTGCAAATGGGTTGAACGATATAACATTAAATAAAACATATCTAACCACTAAAGATGCAGACATGATTGATCTGTTATTCAGAACTAACAGAGTTGATTATATGATGGTAGATCGACGAAGACTTGAAGATTCAATGGAGGCTTGGCTATATGTATTAATTGATAATTCAAAAACAGAAAATAGTATGTTTAAGGGATTTATTGAAAACGAAGGAGTAATAACCTGGAATAACAGCGACTAAATTAATTTAGATATTCGAAGAAGGCGCAGACATCTTATAACACAGTATTCACGCTGCGGGCCATATGGCCCTAGGTCTGCAAGAGGAATTCCGGGAAAGTGAATTCAGCAGACAACCCTGCACTGGCTAAGTCCGTCGGACCCGGGGCTAACGCCCCTTAAGCCAGTGAGGGTTCGTGAATACAACAACGTTATACGTAATACCGGAAAAACATAACTAGACCAGACAAAGAGTTAATTGATTTAACATTTTGCGTTATACTGTGAAGTAAGAATAGGAGGCGATTCCTCATGAGCCTAAAACAAAAATTGATTAACGACTTTTTATCTTTACCCCAAGAAAAACAAATGGAAGTCATTGATTTTGTAGAATTTCTAAAGACGAAAAATGCATCTCAAACAGAATCTATGATGGACGACATCATTAACGAGAATTTAGAAGCGCTTAAAGAACTCGCCAAATGAAATCGATTACGATTGACCAATTGCTGATCTATCATCAAAAGATCATGAAAGTAACGGGTGGAGCAGATGGAGTTAGAGATCAAGGATTGCTAGAAAGTGCATTGGGTAAAGCTGAACAGACCTTTGATGGTAAAGAGTTGCACCCAGGGCTAACAAGAAAAGTTTCTGTCGTGGCTTTCTCATTAATCAAAAACCATGGATTCGTGGATTGAAATAAACGTATTGGAGTAGCCGTTATGCTACTTTTACTTCGATTAAATGTATATTCTATTCGATATAGCCAAGATGAACTCGTTCAATTAGGATTGAGAACAGCAGAAGGAAAATTAAATGAAAAAGATATTGAGGAATGGATAATGAGGCATCGAGAATGAAGCTCGGTGTCTTATTCTATATCTTCTTGAATATTCAAGGAAGACCGGTACTACGTGTAACATAATATTCACGCTGCGGACATACGCCCTTGATCCGGCATTCGCCGGACACTCGACATACGTCGAGTCGTGAATACAGGAACGTTATAGGAAATCAGTGAAAATCGAAAAAATATAACCAATTATCAGGTGATCTCAATCGTTAATGTTTGAGAGGGGGAATAAATCAATGAATAAATATTTTGTAGTTCTTTTTTTGTTTGTTGTGTCGGTTGTTTTACCTGGGTGTACCTCAGATATTGTTGACACACCGATCTACGATGGTAACCCTATAACGATTGGGATTATAGGAGACTCCCCAGTTGTCAGAGAAGAGAATGTAAGGTTTGAAAAAATTTCCTTTAGTCAACTTGAAGAGGTAGATTCTTCATCAGGTTATGACGCTATTTTTATCACTAAGGAAAATTTATCTGAAGCTGCCGACGCTATATATGCAAAGACTTATCGAACTGCGGGAGTACCTTTTTTCTTTATTGAATCTGAAAAGTCTTATTTGCCCTTTATAAATGAAGAGAGATCTTATGAGGAGTTGCCTGATTTGGGCGCAGGTAATTATGTGACGGGTTATCTTCAGAAAGGTGAAAACCCTCGGATTTGGGGATACGGACTGTACAATGATGAACTGAATAATGCCAATATTCAAGAGGTTTACACTAGAATTTTTAAGACGATAAATCAAATGAAAACAGGAATAAATTAAAAAGTGAATTAAAAGCTATATATACCTAAATGAAGCGCGAAATGATTGATAGTAATTCGAAGAAGAACACTGACATCTTATAACATAATATTCACGCTACGGACATTCGTCCTTGTTCTGGCATTCGCCAGACACTCGACATGCGTCGAGTCGTGAATACAGGAACGTTATACGACAGCACTTAATCAAGAATCTAAAAAATAATTAATTAAAAGGAGATTTAATTTGAATAAATCATTTTTGCCAAATTCCGGGCTTGTAGTTTCTTCCAAACTACCGAACCTACCTGCTTTAGAATCTTTCTACATGGAATATGAAGATGAGGAAACATTCAACGCAGAAGATGGATATGACACAAAATCAGAAAGACTATTTTGGATTCGTCATAAGGATTTAGATAGTATGTTGCCACTTGTGGGGGAAAGTAACTTTTTCTCATTTCATCGCGTCTTTTTAAGTTACTATGAAGCACATTTTAAATTGAAAAATTTTTGGAACCATCAGATTCCTGCTGAAATGAAGCAAGAAAGAGAACCACTAAAAATAGATGAAATAGAAACCATGTTGGAAACTCAAGATATGCATATTATTGATTCTGGAGCTTTGAATTATGCTAGATATATTCTAAATGCAGGAAAAAAGATATACGTAGAAGAAAACCATTTTCAAGAATACTTATGGGCAACTCAAATGAATGAACTTCTCCAATCATATAACTTATCAAGATTTGAGAACGTGAAGATCGAAAGCAACGATATATTAAACAGTTCTTACTTGTTTAAAGGAGCGATCATAAAAAAAGAAATCAGTGTAGTTTTATATGAATGGGCTAATATTTATAGCTATACACAAACTGATTTTATTAAAAGGATAAGCAATATTTTGGAAACTATAAATAATGATATTAAACGTAATAAAGAACTTTACGATCAAAAAAGTAATAAGGCCTGGGTAAATAATCTGGTTTATTTCTTAAGCAAACAAGTTAATGACAATAAGTATTATAGGAAATGTTTTTTTGGTGTGTTCAATGCTTCAGATCTGTTCGGTCCCTACTCTCGTCATGGTAGTGATGAGATTAAAAGTATTAAAGGAGTAAATAAACAAGAGGATATAGATTGTAAAACTATTATAAGTGAGTGGAGAACTAACGGAATACTTCCTCGAGACGAGCAATTCATGAAGCTATTTAAACTATGGTACTTTACTACTTCATACTTGGTAATTAATTGGTTAAGGCTACCTCATTTCCCCACCAAATAAAGTGTACAGTTTGATTTCGCTTTTTCAGTCTTATCACAATAAATTTATTAGGATTTTAAAATTTGGTGGGAGATTCTAAGAAGAAGTGCCATCGTATAACATAATATTCACGCTGCAGACATTCGTCCTTGGCCCGACGTTCGCCGGACACCCGACATACGTCGGGTCGTGAATACAGGAATGTTATGTGAAACTTCAAAACTAAAGGGGATAGCGCAGTTGTTTAGCAAAGAAGAAATCATAAAAATGATAAACAGCGAAGAAAATAAAGAAATTGAGTTCAAAGAATCAATTTCAGGATTGAAATCAGAAGATATCGTTGCCTTTGCTAATTCTAAAGGGGGTGGAGTAATTCTCATTGGAATAAGAGATGGGTCTACTTCGGATGGTAGGCAAGTTGGCTCTGTTGTCGGTTGTAAGGTGAATGATTCTGCAAGACTTACTATCTTAGATAAAGCACAGAGTTGCAGGCCTGCTGTAAATCTTAATATAACTAGTTACGAACTAGATAGGAAAAACATTTATTTAGTTGAAATTCCAAGTGGGGAATACAAACCTTATTGTACTGAAGGAGGAACTTATCGTATAAGAGCAGATGGAAGAAAGCGTTCGCTGTATCCGAACGAATTGTTATCTTTATTTATGGAAAGCGAAAGAGAAAAATTTATTATGAGTTTTAAGGATGCAACAACTTCAATAGAAAATCAATTGGAAAAAACAAGGGCTATAATTGTAGAAGAAACAAGTAAGATGGCATCCGCACTTACTAACTTTGAAGAGATAGTCTATCCTACGCTAGACAGTATTGAGAGTAGCGCATCTAATGCGGAATCAAGTTCAGATAATGTTGAAGATGCTATCAATAGTATTGACAACAACATCAAAGACATATGGTCAGTTTTATCATTATCGCTTCATATGCTTCCTTCGATCAGATCTCAATTTAATAAAGAGCATGATGAAGATTCTCTTAAATTGATAGTAGCTGAAATTACAGAAAAGTATCTACATAGATATATTCATAATAAAGACGACTTAACAGATAAAAAAATAAAAGATCATATTTTCTTTCTTAGAATACTTTTTCCGGTGCTAAATGAAAAAACAATTATAGATATATGGAATAGATCTTTGAATAAAATAATTGGTACTAGATAACTCAAAGAAGTTTGAAGCATCACATAACATAATATTCAAACTACGGACATACGTCCTTGGCCCGGCATTCACCGGACACCCGACATGCGTCGGATCGTGAATACAGGAACGCTATCAGAAATTGGGGCAAAAATTGTAAATAAGGAAGGTGAAATTTTTGAAGCCTTTTTTTCACTTTGATACAGACGAAACAAGACAAAGTCTACTCGCGCGAGCAAGGAACGTTGCGCTATGGGCAATTCAACAATATGAATTGGATTGGAATTGTATTCGTTTCATTCAATTGTCAGATACCATTACATACAAAATAGAAACCGTAACGAAGGAAAGTTATTTGCTTCGTATTCATTCAGAAAGAGTAAGCAAAGAAGAAATTATTTCTGAGATAGTTTATCTTAATGAATTAAGGAAAATAGATGATATTATCGTGCCCGAAGGGATTGTAAATCGCAATGGCTCTTATGTTTTGAAATGTGAAACGGAGGATGGATATCGGAAACCATATGTCTCATTAATGAAATGGGTTGAGGGAGAGCATTGGAGTGGCAAGTTTACTGATAATCATGTAAACAGCATGGGTGTAATGATGGGTAAACTTCATGAAGCGTCCGCAAGTTTTGAAATTCCACCCGATTTTGTTCGGCCTCATTGGGGAAGTGATAGCTTTAGAAAAGAAGTGTCCAAACTAGAACGTTATTACCCACGATTTCTATCGGACGGATCATGGAAGCTATATCAAGAAGCTATAGATAAGATCATTCGTCAATTTGATAGTATGAAGCGAGACAACCGAAACTACGGACTAATTCATGCGGACTTGCATTCCGGAAACGTAGTGTTTAACAACGGAATTCCAAATCCTATTGATTTTGGAAGATGCGGTTACGCATACTATCTTTACGATGTGTCAGCTTCGTTGTTAGAACTTTATCCTAGACAGCGATGGTTACTAATTCAAGGATATGAGAGCGTAGTCAAACTAAATAAGGATTACATTCGTGACCTGGAATGCTTTTTCATTATGTTTATGATTGAAAATTATTGTCATCACTCCTCTAATACTAGAGAAATTCCAAGTTTAATCAATGAACAAAAATATGCTCTAGCTTATATTAAAGAATATATAAATGATAGACCCTTTTTATTTGAAGTGATAGAACCCGTAGACTTCGAAAGTAATCTCGAGGAAGGCCCCAACATCTGATAACAAAGCATTCACGTATCGAGCCAGGCTACGCCTGTCTCACGGTCCGCAAAAGGGATTTCGGAGAAGCAGATTCAGCGGACAACCCTGCACTACCTAACCGCGTCGCGGCCGGGCTAAAGCCTCTTAAGGTAGTGAAGGTTCGTGAATGCAACAACGTTATCTGAAAGGACGAAGCTTGGAATTATTAAGGGAGTGAAGATCAATGACTATAAGAAAGCCGCTTAATGATTTTGATTTTATTATTTTTTCTTTAGATCACTGTTCTAGTTTACAATTCACTTTCGTTGACATTGAAACTGAAAGATATCCTTCAATTTCATTTTTAGTAGATGTCGTCGATGATTCTTTTAAAGGGGCAATTGAAATTTGGATAGAAAAGAATTTACTTGAGGAATTTTATGAAAACCTCAAAGAAATGATAAATAGCAGAGAAGGCAATTTGAGCCTAAATTCTATGAGTCCTGAAGAATTTCAATTATCAATGATTAGTACTAGAAAAGATCTATTAATAATCAATTACTCAATAAAGAAAACGAGGTACTTGAATAATAATTTGAATGAAACAATATTTAGAGGATCTTTTGAATTCGACCAGGAGTATTTAAATAAACTTGAACAAGATTTGAGGAATATAAAGAAATTATTTAAGTAACCATGAAGCGGGGGTTTAAAGGATAAAAAGGTAAAAACCCATCCCGATGCATATGAATTATTAGAACCATATTGTACGGAAGTAGTAAAATGTAGAATTGTGAAGGACGGAAATTTAATAACGGGAGGCGGAGTAACCACATCTATTGACCTTGGAATATATATAATTGAATTGTTTGCAGGAAAAGAGGCTGCCAATACAGTAAAACAACAGCTTGATTATCCGTACCAAGCAGTTGGTATAGTAGAACTGTAAGTAATATAGATTTACCTTGCATCCAGAATTATGACAGACAAAATCAAAGGATATAAGAAGAACAAAAATCAAATTAAACACCGTGTATAAAGACTGTTTTGAAGACATTCTCGAAGAAGACGAATTGGAAAAGTAAAATGGGAATCAAAAAACAGATAAGAAATAGGTAAAGGCAAAAATGTTAAAGACAGTATTGGCTTTGAAGCAGGACGCTATTTCTGCGGCAGCGAATCGAAGCGTTGAAACGTTTTATCTTGACTAGGCCCTTAAAAAGGGTAAGGTTAGAAATGACGTTCGGATTTTTAAGGAAGCGCTTTATTACTTAAAACTTGGGAGGACCTCGAATGAGTTATCAAAATTGGGCCGGCAACTTTACTTACGGAGCGACCGAAATGATCTGTCCCGAAAGCGTGGAGCATCTGCAGCAGTTGGTCAAAGAGCATCGGAAAGTCAAGGTTTCGGGCAGCGGCCATACGTTCAACGCGATCACGGATACGGACGGGATCTTCGTTTCGCTGCGGCATTGGAACCGCATGTTGGCCTTAAACGAAGAACGCGGCACGGTAACGGTCGAAGGAGGGATCACGTACGGGGAACTATGCGCGGAGCTCGCTCTGACCGATTATGCGCTTCATAATCTGGCATCGCTTCCTCATATCACGGTTGCCGGCGCCGTCGCTACGGCCACTCATGGTTCAGGCAGCCGTAACGGAAGCTTGGCGGCAGCGGTGGAAGGGATCGAACTGGTCGACGCGAACGGAGAGCTGCATACGTTCAGCCGCGGCGATGCGGAATTCGACGGCGTCGTCGTGAACCTCGGCGCGCTCGGCATCGTGACGAAGCTGACGCTGAACGTCGTGCCGGCTTATTCCGTCAGACAGTTCGTTTATGAGAATCTGCCGCTTTCGCAGCTTGAAGAAAACGCGGAAGGCATCTTTACGGGCGCTTACAGCGTAAGTTTGTTCACGGATTGGCAGCAGCCGAGATTTCATCAGGTATGGACAAAATGCCGGGAAGAAGATGGCGCAAGCTATGCCGGACATGCGGACTATTACGGAGCGCTTCCTGCGAAGGCCCCTCTGCACCCGCTGCCGAACATGCATGCGGAAAACTGCACGGAGCAGCTCGGTAAGCCGGGGATGTGGCATGAACGGCTCGCACATTTTCGTATGGAATTTACGCCGAGTGCCGGCAAAGAGCTGCAAAGCGAATACTTAATGCCGCGGGAGCATGTATACGAAGCGGCGCTTGCCGTTCACCGGCTTCGGGAGCATCTTGCGCCGATTTTGTTCGTCAGCGAATTGCGCACGATCGCTGCGGACGATTTATGGCTGAGCCCTTTTTGCGATCAACCTTCGGTGGCGTTTCACTTCACGTGGCGGGACGACTGGCAAGCGGTCGAGCGCGTGCTTCCGCTGTTGGAAGCGGCGCTGGCGCCGTTTCACGCACGTCCGCATTGGGGCAAGCTGTTTACGGTACCGGCCGATGTCCTGCAGGGACAATTCGACAAGCTGCCGAAGTTTCGGAAGTTGATCGACAAGTATGACCCTAACGGAAAATTCAGCAATGCGTTTCTGGATACTTATGTTCGTCCAGCCCGGACGTCACGTTGAGGCTGAACGAGGCTTTCGGGAAATGAATAGGCTGCCGCCTCGTCTCAAGCGGGACGAGGCGGCAGCCTTTTTTCGTCATATCGCGGAGTGGATTCCCGCAGTCCGAAATGCGCCGCCGCAGTTGAAGTATCATATTCATGCTGCGGACATTCGTCCTGAGCCCGGCTTACGCCGGACACTCGACATGCATCGGGTCATGAATACAGAAATTTTAGATAAGATTGCCTTAAGACCCAAGGAGTGAGTTGAATTGTGCATAAAATTGCTAAAATATTTTTGGTTTTAATACTGTTGATAACGGTTTTTACGGGCTGTGTGAGCCAAAGCGGTGCGATTAGCTCGGTAACAACATTTCTGCGTGTGACTGAGAAGAATTACTCTGATGATTATAAAGAAAAATGGATTGTTGGTTATAATTCGAGTGCTAACGAAATAGATGAAGTACGAATAATGATAGAAGATGTGAGGGTTTGGAATCTTATTGAAGTAAATAAAGAGTA
>Ga0308157_10004042_pt1 | contig 20093 bp, 18 predicted proteins | sample PhyBR1_FD_201035 | JGI IMG/M metagenome (GOLD analysis project Ga0308157, IMG submission 201035) | Phyllosphere microbial communities from UC Gill Tract Community Farm, Albany, California, United States - DLSLB.R1 | ecosystem: Host-associated > Plants > Phyllosphere > Unclassified | place: USA...
GTGTTACTCACCCGTTCGCCACTAATCCACCCAGCAAGCTGGGCTTCATCGTTCGACTTGCATGTGTTAAGCACGCCGCCAGCGTTCATCCTGAGCCAGGATCAAACTCTCCGTAAAAGAAAAAAACCACATCAACCGGAATAAGGTCGACGCAGCGAGTTTGAACTGACCAAAGAAATGAATCAAACTGACTTCATTTAAAATGCCAACCCCTCCGAAAAAGGATTGGTCTTTGATCCAAAGGAATTCTCACCACTCCGAAGAGCGACGAGGATAATTTGGCATTTGACAAGTGCACGCTGTTGAGTTCTCAAGGATCGGACGCTCCCCCGACCCAGTCATCACAACCAGGCCCGAAGGGCAACTTCTCAATCTTACCCCGTGGCATCCGTTTGTCAAATCGGCGATCCGAGCGAACTCGGTGCGATCTGCGGAACCACAGAGCATCCCCGCACAGCATCTCACCGAGGTGATCTTCTGTGTTGGGGAGGTGTTCAACCGCTTGAGGGGAGCTGGGCCTTGGCCCTTGCTCAACCCTGTGGGGCGAACAGGTAATAACTTACGTGGGATCCGGGGACCCGGCAAATCTCGGCGCCATCCCGGGCGTGTCGTCGGGACCGCCGCAGAACATCCGCCCTGGTCACCGCGACTTTCTGTGAGATCCACCTGCCCGGGCGTACGATCTCGACCATATGGACGCCTCATCATCGCTCCCCTCCCGTCTCGCGACCGAGGCCCTCGCCATGGCGAGTGTCGAAGCGGTGCTGCGCAGCGTCGGCCTGGATCGGCATCCCGACGCCGACCGGATCGCGACGGCCTATCGCAGCGATCGAGTGCTGCGCGTCGACGGCCGAGCGCCTCAGGTGTGGTCGCACTACTCCGGTTTCTGGCGGGCTGCCGACGGCTGGCTGCGCACGCATGGCAACTACCCCCACCACGCACGCGCCCTCCGCCGTGCACTGGATGTTCCTGCTGAGGTGAGCACGGACGACCTGCGAGCGGTGTTCGCCGCGGCATCCGTCCGGGAGTTCGTCGAGCGCATCACCGGTACGGGTGGTCTCGCCGTCGCGGTGCATCCTGAGGATCGTGCCGAGGATGCGATGCTGCGCGGGCGGCCGCTGGTCGAGATCACCCGCATAGGGGCCCGCGGGTCGGAGTGCGCGACCACCCGCCCCGATCCGGACGCCCCGCTGCGCGGCATCCGCGTGCTCGATCTGACACGGGTGATCGCCGGACCGGTCTGCACCCGCACGCTCGCCCTCCTCGGGGCCGACGTGCTTCGCCTGGATCCGCCCGGCCTCCCCGAACCGGAGTGGCAGCACTTCGACACCGGCCACGGAAAACGCAGCGCGCTGCTGGATGCGCGTTCGCCGCAGATGTCCGCGCTGCTGACGGAGGCGGACGTCGTCGTGCTGGGCTACCGGCCCGCCGCGCTCGAACGCCTCGACCTCTCCCCCGTCACTCTCGCCGAACGGCATCCCGGCCTGGTCATAGCGCAACTGAGCGCTTGGGGCCTCGAGCACCCTGACCGCGCGGGATTCGACTCGCTCGTGCAGGCGGAATCGGGGATCGCGATGATCGAATCCCCCGACGGCGAGCGTCCAGGAGTGCTTCCCGCCCAGGCTCTGGACCACAGCGCCGGCTACTTGCTCGCCGCCGCGATCTGCGAGGTACTCGCAAGACGTGCACGGGAGGGCGGAACCTGGCATCTCTCGACATCGCTTCGACGCGTCGCGGCCGAACTGCTGGGAATGCCGCGCCGAGATCGACCGCTGCCGGAGAGGGAGATCGATCTGAGCCTGCACAGCCAGGAGTTCACCGTCGACGGGCACACGATAGCGACGGCGGCACCCGCACTGCCGGGGTTCAGCTTCGCGGCACCACGCGCATGGGGCGCCGACCGCCCACGATGGCGATGACCACGCACAGCCCGAGCGTGAGCATCGCCCAGATCCCGCACGCCGGAGGCAGCACGAGGTAGGCGAGCTGCTGCACCGAGAACCCGGGTGCGAACGGGCCGTGGATCAGGTAGCCGATCGTCCACGCGCCGACGAGGATCACCGGCAGCGAGAGCCACCACACGATGCGGATCCACGTCGGCAGCAGTCGATCATGCGCATCGTGCACGGCGCTGCGCCGCAGCCAGCGCAGAGCCCAGATGCCGATGATGACCAATCCGATGATGCTCGAGCCGTGCTGCAGCCACTTGAACCCGGGCAGGGGTCCCCACTTCTCGCCCAGCGCGGGGATGACCTCGAGCCCGATCCGGCCGTCGTGAGTGAAGGCGTCCCACACGATGTGCGAGACGACGCCGAGCAGCAGCGACAGGATGAGCAGCGGGATGTACGACCTCCGCTGACCGATCCCGACAGCGGAGCTCGCGGCATCGGCGGCGGGGGTGCTCCAGTCGCTCGGGAGCCGGCGCGCCAGCCACGATGGCGACAGCTCGGATGCCGCGGGGCGCAGCACCACGCGCCAGATGAGGAACAGCCCGAAGGCGAGCACCATCGTCCAGAGCACGTTCGCGTAGGTGTGCGTGAACGCGTAGCTCACGCCGAATCCGCGCAGGAACAGCGGCAGGTCAGGTGTCATCGCGCCGATCGCGATCGCCGCAGGGACCAGCGGCGTGCGGATGAACGGCAGCGCGAGTAGTGCGTGACTCGGCGTGAACGGCATCAGCCGATGAAGACGCCGGCGAGTGTCTTCTTGCCGCGACGCAGCACCGACACCCCACCGGGCAGACTTCCCTCGATGACCGCGGTGTCGTCCTCGACGCGTACTCCGTCGAGCGAGACACCGCCCTGCCCGATCGCCCTTCGCGCTTCGGAGAGACTCGCGACGAGTCCGGTCTCCACGAGCGCGTCGACCACCGGCGCACCGGCCGCGACCGTCGCGTTCGGGAGCTCCTCGAGCGCGGACCGCAGCGTCGCCGCATCGAGCCCCGTCAGATCGCCCTGGCCGAAGAGTGCCTCGGATGCCGCGATGACCGCTGCCGTCGCCTCGATCCCGTGCACGGTCGCGACGACTTCGAGCGCCAGGCGCTTCTGCGCGGCACGACGGAACGGCTCGGTCTCCACCAGCTGCGCGTACTCCTCGATCTCGGCGCGCGTGAGGAACGTGAACACCTTCAGTCGCTCGATCACGTCGGCATCGGCCGTGCCGAGCCAGAACTGGTACATCCGGTACGGGCTGCACATCTCGGCATCGAGCCAGATCGCGTTGCCCTCGCTCTTGCCGAACTTCGTGCCGTCGCTGTTCGTGATCAGCGGGGTTCCGATCGCGTGCGCCGATTTGCCTTCGACGCGGTGGATGAGGTCGGTGCCGCTGGTGAGGTTGCCCCACTGATCGCTTCCACCGGTCTGCAGCACGCAGTCGTACTGGCGGTAGAGCTCGAGGTAGTCCATGCCCTGCAGGATCTGGTAGCTGAACTCGGTGTAGCTGATGCCGGCGTCGGAGTTCAGGCGCGCGGCGACGGCGTCCTTCTTCAGCATCGTGCCCACGCGGTAGTGCTTGCCGATCTCGCGGAGGAAGTCGATCGCCGACATCGGCGCGGTCCAGTCGAGGTTGTTCACCATGCGCGCGGCGTTGTCGCCCTCGAAGCTCAGGTAGCGCTCGACCTGCGCACGCAGACGGCCGACCCACTCGGCGACGGTCTCGGGCGTGTTCAGCGTGCGCTCGGCCGTGGGTCGGGGGTCACCGATGAGTCCGGTGGAGCCGCCGACCAGACCGAGCGGCTTGTGCCCGGCGAGCTGGATCCGGCGCATCGTGAGCAGCTGCACGAGGTTTCCGAGGTGCAGACTCGGAGCGGTCGGGTCGAATCCGCAGTAATACGTGATCGGGTCTCCGGCGAGAAGGGCGCGCAGCGCCTCCTGGTCGGTGGACACGTGGACGAGGCCGCGCCACACGAGTTCGTCCCACACGTTCTCGAACGTGCGGTCGATCGCGGGTTCAGCAGTCGTCAGAGCAGGATTCGACACGCGCTCCAGGCTATCAGCGCGGCAGCGCCCGCCTCGTCAGCGGGGATCGTCCTCGAGCTCGCGGATGTAACCGGCGAAGCCGGGGACCGGTATCGTGACGCGCCCGTGCCCTTCCGAGCGGATGAGACCCTTCGCGATCAGGCGGGCGCGCACCGAGGACAGGCTGCGAGAGGACACGTCGAGCACGTCGGCGAGATCGCCTCGATCCGCGGCGTCGCCGTTCTCCTGCAGCCAGGCGACGGCGACGAGGAAGCGTCGCTGGTTCGCCGTGGTGTTCGCCCAGCGTGCGGCGAACAGGTTGCGGAGGTCCCTGTCGACGCTGGCGCGCGCGGTCTTCACATGACGCTGCGTGATCGTGCCACCGGCATCCGGTCGTCCTGCGGCGACCCATGCCGCGTCTCCGTACAGCTGCACCGCATACGGGTAGCCGGCGGCCAGCTCTGCCGCGAGTTCGAGAGCGTCCGGCTCCCACGTCACTTCCAGCTCGAACGCCGGGTCGCGCAGGGCCGCCACCTGCGCGCCGACCGACAGCATCTCGAGCGGGCGGTATGCGAAGCGCTCGCTGAAGGTGACGGCATCCGCGATCTGCTCCGGTGCGTTGGGGAGGCCGGCCGCATAGACGGCGGCGGGGATGTCGGATGCCTCGGCCTGCAGATGCTGCCAGGCGTACGCGAGCGTGCGGATGCCGTCGGCATCCGCCGATTGCACCTCGTCGATGAACAGGATCAGCGCCTTCACCCGCCGCCGATCATCGGTGGTCGCCCTGACGAGCTTCTCGAGCGCTCGTGCCCCGACCGTCTCAGGAGGCGGCGTCTTGGTCTTCGCGCTGACTGATGCGATCCCCGGCACTCCCACCGTGACGGTCAGCGCATCGAGGTTCTCGCGGATCGACGCGGCCGTCGCCTGGGGCCAGGAGTTCGTCGCCTCGCGGATGCCTTCGACGATCTGCGCGATCAGTCCGCTCTGCTCCCCCGCCGTCACCCAGATGCAGAGCACGTCGCGCTCCTCGGCGAGGCGCTGGTACGCGCGCAGCAGCGACGTCTTGCCGATGCCCCGCTCACCGAATGCGACATGGATGCGCCCGATCAGCCGCTGCAGGTCGACCAGCAGCGACAGCCGCTCGGTGAACTCGTCGATCAGCTCGCCTCGTCCGGGGACGGCGCGGGCGATCTCGCCAGGGGTGTACGGACTCGGTTGCATCGGACCTCCGTCGGCGCGGGATACTCAGAGATACTTCGCGCCAAGTATCTCGTGGTATCTGCGTGCAGTCAACGACCGATATCGTGGCGACCATGATCGACTGGACCGAGGGAACGTGGACCACTCCGCCTGCCGACAGCAGCGTATCCGAGAGCGGTGACTCCGATCGCCATCTCGACGTGACCGCACGGGAGGGCAGCGACGCGTGGCGTCACACGGCCTACGGGTTCGTGCACGAGAACGCGCACGCCCTGCTGGCACCGCTCGCGGTCGGTGAGGCGATGGAGGTCTCGTTCCGCGCACCGTGGGAAGGGCAGTTCGACCAGGCGGGTCTGTACGTCCAGACGGACGACGAGCACTGGATGAAGGCCGGCCTCGAGTACGCCGACGGTCATCTCGGACTCGGCGCCGTCGTCACCGACATCCGCTCCGACTGGTCGGTCGGGTACGTCGATGACTGGCACGGTTCGGAGATCACGGTGCGGGTGAGCCGCTGGGCTGACGCCTTGATCGTGCGTGCGCGCGCCGACGACGGCGCATGGCGCCTGGTGCGCGTCGCACCGTTCGACGGGGATGCCGTCGCCTCAGCCGGACCGTTCCTCGCTGCACCGACGAGCGCGAGCCTGCTGGTGAGGTTCACCCGCTGGGAGCGCGGCGCCGCTGACGAGGCACTGCACTAGGCGGTCGCGTCGATACGCGCAGTCGGTGCCCGCCTCAGAGGCCGAGCGCGTGTGCGGCGCCCTGCGCGCGGGCGATCAGTTCGGCCCGCTGCTCGGCGACGCGGATGGGGGCGGTGCCGCCGGCGCCCGTGCGGGACGCGACCGAGCCCTCGATGCTCAGGACCTCGCGCACCTCTGGCGTGAGGTGCGGTGAGACCTGCGCGAGCAGTTCGTCCGATGCGTCCTCGAGTCCGATCCCCTGCGCTTCGCATGCCTTCACGAGAGCGCCGGAGATCTCATGCGCGTCGCGGAACGGCACACGCCGCTTGACGAGCCACTCGGCGACGTCGGTCGCGAGCGAGAACCCCTGCGGCGCGAGCTCGGCCATTCGCGCGGTGTCGAAGGTGAGGGTCGCGACCATCCCTGCGAAGGCCGGCAGCAGCACCTCGAGGGTGTTCACCGAATCGAAGACCGGCTCCTTGTCCTCCTGCAGGTCGCGGTTGTACGCGATCGGGAGGCCTTTGAGCGTGGCCAACAGACCAGACAGGTTGCCGATCAGGCGGCCGGACTTGCCTCGAGCGAGCTCGGCGATGTCGGGGTTCTTCTTCTGCGGCATGATGCTCGAGCCGGTCGACCAGCTGTCGTGAAGCGTGACGAAGCCGAACTCGCGCGTGTTCCAGAGGATGATCTCTTCCGCGAAGCGGGATATGTCCACACCGGTCATCGCGGTGATGAATGCGAACTCGGCCACGACGTCGCGCGCAGCGGTGCCGTCGAGGGAGTTCTCCGCCGGACGATCGAGCCCCAGTTCGCGCGCGACCAGTTCGGGGTCGAGGCCGAGCGTGGATCCGGCGAGCGCTCCCCCACCGTACGGCGAGACGCCCGCGCGCACCCGCCAGTCGACCAGTCGCTCGAGTTCGCGGACGAGCGGCCAGGCGTGCGCCTGAAGGTGGTGCGCGAGCAGGACGGGCTGCGCGTGCTGCAGGTGGGTGCGCCCGGGAAGGATGGCCTCAGGGTGCGCCTCGGCCTGTGCCACGAGCGCGTCGATCACGCGCAGGATGTCGCGGGCGATGACCTTGGCGTGATCGATCAGGTACATGCGCACCAGCGTCGCGATTTGATCGTTGCGGCTGCGGCCGGCGCGCAGGCGCCCTCCGAGCTCGGGTCCGAGTTCGGCGATCAGCGCCTGCTCGAGCGCGCCGTGCACGTCCTCGTCCCCTGGTGCAGGGAGCAGAGTCCTGTCGGCGACCCGCTGTGCGATCGTGTCGAGGCCGGCGTGCATCTGCTGCTCCTCGTCGGCCTCGAGGTAACCGGCAGCGGCGAGCGCCTTGGCGTGCGCGTGGGATCCGGCGATGTCGTAGGGCGCGAGGATCCAGTCGAAGTGCGTCGATCGGCTGAGTTCAGCGAGCTCGGGCGAAGGTCCGCTTGCGAATCGTGCGCCCCATAGTGCGCCCTCGTTCGTGCCGTCGTGCTTCGCGTCGCTCATGGTTCCAGCCTAGCGGCGCGCGCCAGTGGGCCCAGCGGCCGACAGCCTCATGGCGAGCGACGTTCAGCGCGCAGCAGCATCCTGTCCGACCGATCTCGTCGCACGTGCGAGCAGCCGTTCGAGCGGGCCGCGGCCGAGGACCAGCGCCCACGCCGTGCACGCGAGGAGCGTGCCGATCGTCATGGGCCAGAACGGCTCGAGCATGATGAAGCCGAAGTAGTCGGTGGTGTCGCCGAAGGCGATCAGCATGACACCCGCCCAGACCAGCAGCTGTGCGGTGTAGGCGGTGAGCGGCATCGCCCCGGTGGCACGCACCGGCAGGGTCAGCATCCGCACCGCATCGATACGGCACAGCAGGAGACATGCTGCCAGCACGGCGATCGCGAACCCTCCGGACCCGACGACCTCGAGCACACCGGATGAATGGGGTTCCGCCGTCCAGACGTCGTCCCAGTACGCACCACCCGCAGGCGCGGTGAGCTCGGCGAGTCCGTATCCCCCTGCTGCGAGCGCTGCTCCGCCGACCAGCATCCGCACCTGAACGGCCGTTCTCGTCACCCCCGCCCGCGCGATGCCGAGTCCCGCGAGCACGAAGGCCAGCCACACTGTGAACGGGTAGTGCCAGCCGATCATGGCGTCGAGCTCGTCTCGGAACGGCTCATCCCAGATCGGCAGCGCATCGAGTGCGGGCTGCACGAACGGCATGATCACGGCGATGGCCGCCGCCGTCCACAGCACGACCCGTGCGCTGAGCCGTGTGAACGGCAGCGCGAGCAGGAACAGGATCGCGTACGCGGGCAGGATGACGAAAACAGGGACCCCGGTGAGGATCAGGAGGATGCCGAGCACCAGCAGCATCAGCGCGCGCAGCACCAGCCGCCACAGCGCCCACGTCATCCGTGCGCCCGGGAACGGTGTGCGACCGCCGGTGACGAGACCGATCGATACACCGGCCAGGGTGGCGAACAGGATCGACGATCGTCCGTCGACGACGGCCGTCCAGGTGGACGGGTCCGTCCAGATGAAGCGATCAGCCGTCAGCAGCAGGTGCGCGGCGAACATGCCGATCACCGCGAGACCGCGGGCGAGGTCGACGCCCGCGATGCGTGAGGGCCCGTTCAGACGGCGCCAGTTGCCCCGCACGCGTTCCTTCCAACGGATCGGGGAACGCGTGCGCCTGCTCGACATGGCGTCAGTTCTGGCGGAGCAGCCAGACCAGAAGCGCCTTCTGGGCGTGCAGACGGTTCTCCGCCTCGTCCCAGACGACGCTCTGCGGCCCGTCGATGACCTCGGGGTCGACCTCGTACCCGCGGTCGGCGGGCAGGCAGTGGATGAAGATCGCTTCGGGGTCCGCGAGGCTCATCGTCTCGCCGGTGACCTTGTACCCGCCGAGGTCGCGGATGCGCGCGATCTTCTCCTCTTCCTTGCCCATCGACACCCAGGTGTCCGTGACGACGACGTCGGCGCCGGCCGCTGCTTCCACCGGGTCGGTGTAGAGGGTGATGGACCCACCGGTCTCCGCAGCACGGCGGTCAGCCGCTTCGATCACGTCGGCGCGCGGCGCGTAGGACTCCGGTGAGGCCATGCGCACGTGCATGCCCGCAGTGACTCCCGCGAGAGCGTACGAATGCGCCATGTTGCTCTGCGCGTCGCCGAGGAACGTCAGCGTGAGCCCCTTCAGCTCGCCCTTGTGCTCACGGATCGTGAGCAGGTCGGCGAGCAACTGGCACGGGTGGAAATCATCCGACAGCGCGTTGACCACCGGCACGCGGGTGCCCCTGGCCATCTCCTCGAGACCGGACTGCGCGTACGTGCGCCAGACGATCGCGGCGACCTGGCGCTCGAGCACACGCGCGGTGTCGGAAGGCGTCTCCTTGCCGCCGAGCTGGCTGTTCGCGGTCGAGATGATCAGAGGCGAGCCGCCGAGATCCGCGATTCCCACGGCGAACGAGACCCGGGTGCGGGTGGATGACTTGTCGAAGATCACCGCGACGGTCTGGGGGCCCGCGAGCGACTTGTCGGCCCAGCGGTCCTTCTTCAACTCGACGGCGAGGTCGAGGATCTCGGCCTGTTCGGCCGGAGTGAGATCGTCGTCGCGCAGCAGGTGGCGGGTCATGCGGTTACCTTCCCGGTTTCGGATGCTGCGAGCTCGGCACGCACGTCGGCGAGCGCGGTGGCGAACAGCGTCTGGAATTCTTCGATCTCGATGTCACCGATGGTGAGGGCGGGCGCGATGCGCACCGTCTCGGGGTTCGCGGCGTTCACGATGAGACCGCGCTTCTGCGCGGCGGCGACGACCTTGCCCGCGACCGGAGCTGTCAGAGCGACGCCGATGAGCAGCCCGCGTCCGCGGACGCTGCTGACGAGCGGCGACCCGATGCCTTCGATCACCGTGCGCAACTGCACACCGCGAGCGGCCGCGTTGTCCACCAGGCCTGCACTCTCGATCTCGCCGAGCACGGCGTTCGCGACGGCGGTGCCCAGCGGGTTGCCGCCGAACGTCGAACCGTGCGACCCGGGGGTGAACAGTGAGCTCGCCGCACCGAACGTGACGAGCGCGCCGATCGGGAAGCCTCCGCCGATGCCCTTGGCGAGAGTGATCGCATCCGGGGTGATGCCCTCGTGGTTGAAACCGAACCACGCCCCGGTGCGCCCCGCGCCGGTCTGGATCTCATCGACGATCAGGAGCGCGCCGTGCTTCAGCGTGAGCGAGCGCGCCGCCGCGAGGTAGCCCTCCGGAAGCTCGACGACGCCCGCCTCACCCTGGATGGGCTCGACGAAGACCGCGGCCACACGGTCGTCCAGCGCCGCCTCGAGCGCCTCGATGGTGGCGGGGATGTGCTCGACGCCGCCGGGCATCGGCTCGAAGGGTGCGCGCATCGCGGCCTTCGCCGTAATGGCGAGGGAGCCCATGGTCCGGCCGTGGAACGCGTTCTCCAGCGCGATGATGCGCGGCCGCTCCGCACCACCATGCAGGCGGGCGAGCTTGAAGGCGGCTTCATTGGCCTCGGCTCCCGAGTTGGAGAAGTACACGCGGCCGTCGATGCCGGCGCCGGCCAGGCGCTTCAGACGTGCCGCCAGTTCGAGCTGCGGAGGCGTGGCGAAGTAGTTCGACACGTGTGCGAGCGTCGCAGCCTGCTTCGAGATGGCGTCGACGAACACGGGATGCGCGTGGCCCAGCGACGTCACGGCGATGCCGGCGAGGAAATCGAGGTGGCGGGCACCCTGGTCGTCCCAGAGGTACGAGCCCTCACCACGGGTGAGCAGCGCGAAGCGCTCCCCCGCGTTGAGCACCAGATCCCGTGCTGCGTCTTCCTGCCAGACGGTCATGCCGTCACCCCTGATTCTCCGAGTACCACTTCAGTTCCGATTCCCTTGCTGGTGAACAGTTCGACGAGTACCGAATGCGGCACGCGTCCGTCGATGATGGCCGCGGCATCCACCCCGCCCTCGACCGCGTCGAGGCACGCGCGCATCTTCGGGATCATCCCCGATTCCAGCGACGGCAGCATCTCGGTGAGCTGCGCCGAGGTGAGGTGCGACACGAGCGACTCGCGGTTGGGCCAGTCGGCGTAGAGCCCTGGCACGTCGGTGAGGACGACGAGTTTGCGGGCGTTCAGCGCGACGGCGAGGGCGGATGCCGCGGCATCCGCGTTCACGTTGAGCGACTGACCTGGGTGATCCAGGTCTGGTGCGATGCTGGAGATCACCGGGATGCGTCCGGCTGCCAGGTGATCGAGCACGGCAGTGGGGTCGACCTCGACGACGTCGCCGACGCGTCCGAGGTCGATGTTCTCCCCGTCGATCACGACGCCGCGGCGGCGGCCGCCGAACAGGCCGGCGTCCTCACCGCTCAGGCCCGTCGCGATCGGACCGTGCGAGTTGATCTTCGCGACCAACTGCGGGTTGACCTGGCCGGTGAGCACCATGCGCACGACGCTGATCGCCTCGGTGTTGGTGACGCGGTAGCCGCCCTTGAACTCGCTGGGGATCGCGAGCCGATCGAGCATGTTGGAGATCTGCGGGCCTCCACCGTGCACGACTACCGGTTGCACACCGACGTAGCGGAGGTAGGCGATGTCCTGTGCGAACGCCTCCTGCAGCTCGTCCGAGACCATGGCGTTGCCGCCGTACTTGACCACGACGATCTGGTCACGGAACTTCTTCAGCCACGGCAGCGACTCGATCAGCGTCGTCGCCTTGACCGCTGCGATCTCGGCAGGGGTGTCCTGGATGTCGGTCATGAGGCGTACGCGCTGTTCTCGTGCACGTAGTCGTGCGTGAGGTCGTTCGTGCGGATGGTCGCCTCGGCCTCGCCCACCTGGAGGTCGATGAGCAGATCCGTGGCGCGCGGGGTGAGGTCGACCTCTTCCCTCGGCCGGTCGGGGCCGCCCTCGGAGCACACGCGGACGCCGTTCATCCAGACGTCGACGTTGTACGGATCGAACTGCGCGCTCGTGGTTCCGATCGCCGCCAGCACGCGGCCCCAGTTCGGGTCGTTGCCGAAGATCGCGGCCTTGAAGAGGTTGTTGCGGGCGACTGAGCGGCCGACCTCGACGGCCTCCTGCTCGGATGCCGCGTTCGTGACGCGGATCGTGATGTCGTGGCTCGCGCCCTCGGCGTCGCCCTGCAGCTTGAGCGCGAGCTGATCGCTGAGTTCGGTCAGCGCGGCCGCGAACTCGTCGAGGTCGGGGCGGATGCCGCTGGCGCCGTTGGCGAGGAGCGTCACCTGGTCGTTGGTCGACATGCACCCGTCGGAGTCGAGCCGGTCGAACGTCCGCCCGGTCGCGCGGCGCAGCGCGGTGTCGGCCTCGAGCGCGTCGAGGTCGGCATCGGTCGTGATCACCACGAGCATCGTGGCGAGGCCCGGTGCCAGCATCCCGGCGCCCTTGGCCATGCCGCCGATCGTCCAGCCGTCGCGGGAGACGACCGCGGTCTTCATGACCGTGTCGGTCGTCATGATGGCCTGCGCGGCGGCGTCTCCGCCGTCGGCGCTCAGTTGCGCGATCGCCTGCGCGGTGCCGTCGAGCACCTTGGCGCGGAACGCCTCGTCTCCCGTGCCGATCAGCCCGGTGGAGCACACCAGTACATCGCCGGCGCTGATATCGAGCAACTCCGCGGCCTTCTCGGCGGTCTGATGCGTGGTCTGGAACCCGAAGGATCCCGTGAAGCAGTTCGCACCGCCCGAGTTCAGCACGACCGCCTCGACGGTGCGGTCGAGGATGACCTGCTGCGACCAGATGATGGGGTTCGCCTTCGCGCGGTTGCTGGTGAAGACGGCGGCGCCGATCTTGCGCGGGCCGCGGTTGACCACGACGGCGACATCGGGCTTACCCGTGGACTTGAGGCCCGCTGCGACGCCTGCCGCTTCGAATCCCTGCGGTGCGGTGACGCTCATGGCGCGACTCCGTTCAGTGACAGCGCCCGATCCTCGGGGAGTCCGAGCGCGAGGTTCATGGACTGGATGGCGGCGCCCGCTGTGCCCTTGACGAGATTGTCGACGGCGGTGACGACCGTGACGCGACCTGCGGCACGATCGATCGCGAGCCCGATCAGAGCGGTGTTCGCGCCGATGACGTCGGCGGTGCGAGGGAACTGCCCCTCCGGCAGGAGCTGCACGAACGTCTCGCCCGCGTACGCGTCTTCCCACGCCGTGCGGATCTCGGCATCCGTGACGCCGTCGACGATCGGTGCCGTCGAGGTGGCGAGGATGCCTCGCGCCATCGGCACGAGGACGGGGGTGAAGGAGATGCGCACATCCGCAGCACCTGCGGCGTACAGCGCCTGCTGAATCTCCGGGATGTGCCGATGTGTGCCGCCCACGGCGTACGGGTTGGCGCTGCCGAGGATCTCGCTCGCCAGCAGGTTCGTCTTGAGGCTCTTGCCCGCACCCGAGGGGCCGACCGCCAGCACGGCGACGATGCCGCTCGGATCGATCACTCCTGCGGCGACGCCGGGGGCGAGGCTGAGGCTCACGGTCGAGGCGTTGCACCCCGGAGCGGCGATGCGCGTCGCTCCGCGAAGCACCTCGCGCTGTTTGCTGGTGCCGTCGGCCGGAAGCTCCGGTACTCCGTACGCCCAGGGCTCGTGGAAGTCGCCGCCGTAGAACGCGTCCCACGACTCGCGGGAGGTGAGCCGATGGTCTGCGCCCGCGTCGATCACGAGCGGCACGTCTCCCAGAGCATCCGTGTACTGGCCGGACTGGCCGTGCGGGAGCGCGAGGAAGACGATGTCGTGGCCGGCGAGGATCTCCGGGGTGGTGTCCTGCAGAGTGAGGTGCGCGAGCGAGCGCAGGTGGGGCTGATGCTGGATCAGCGGCTGCCCGGCGTTGGAGTGCGCGGTGACGGTGCGGATCTCGATGTCCGGGTGGCCGGCGAGCAGGCGCAGGATCTCGCCTCCCGCATAGCCGGATGCGCCGGAGACGGCGACGGAATACGTCATGTTTCTACCTTAACGGTCTGGGGTGAGGGGCCGATGGCGGCGACACCGGTGCTCGACCCTCTCGTCGGCATTCGACGTTCGGGGAGCACGGGGTCGCCTAGAGTCGGCGGCCGCCCAGACGGCTGCGGCGTCGGCGCACCACGATGACACTCGGGACGAGTGTCGGTGAGGCGGATACGGCCGAAGGCATGTGGTGACAGTAGCGCTGCGGGCGCGCGGTGCGCAAATCGACGTGCTACAGGGCGCCGAGCAGCGCGAGTTCCTGGTCGCGCGAGAGCCCGGCACGTCGCTCGCGGTGCACTCCCCTGCTCCGCTCATCTTCGACGATCCGCGCGATCGTCTCCGAGAGCGGCGTCAGTGTTCCGCCCGCCGCGAGGTAGGTGGCGTTCGAACGAGTCATGAAGCCGCCCATGTCCATGGGCAGCCACAGTGGCAGCGACCGTTCCCCCGCCCAGAACTCGACGCCGTGCGCCTCGAGCCATTCGTCCTCGGCGGTGACGGTCTCGCCACTGTGCGTGGTCGCCGCGCGCACAGCATTCAGCACGTGTCCGAGTTCGTGCACGTCGCCGATCGCGTTCACCGGCGCGGACGACTCGCCCTCGACGACGAAGGACACCAGATCGTCGATGTCGATCACCTGCGCCGCACGGCCCTCGACGCGAGGGACGAGCACCGGGCCGTCCGCGGCACGGCCGAACGCCGCCGCCCAGTAGCCGAAGCGATCGCTGGGATCGCCCGGTCCGACGATGAGGCCAGGGCGCACGATGCGAGCCCTCTTCCCCAGCGTGCGGACGGCCTCCTCCGACGCCAGCTTCTGCGCGCCGTATGCGTACTCGTCGCCGTCGTGAGCAGGGGCCACCGTGTCTGCCGACTCGTCGGTGCCCGGCGTGGCGTCGTCTGCGTAGACCGACACCGATGAGATGTAGGTCCAGCGTGCGGTGCGCGCGCCCAGCGCTTCGACCGCACCGCGGGCGTGATGTGCATGGCGCGAGACATCGACGATCTCATCCCACTCGCCGTGCAGATCGCGGTACGGCTCGGAGGCATCGCGATCCGCGCGGACGAACGCAGCGCCTTCCGGCACGGCGTGCGCGCCGCGGGCGAGACACGTCACCGTTGCGCCGCTGTCGATCCACCTTCGGGCGACACGGCCGGACAGCCACGCCGTTCCGCCGAGGATGAGCACGTTCGTCATGTGCCCATCACACCACCTTCGGCTCCCGGACGGACGACGTTCTGCTCAGAGCGGATGGGGCGTGTGAGGTGCTCTGGAGATCGTGCGCGAGCGGTTCCGCGAAGAACGCGAGCTCGTGCCGCGCGGACGCCTCGAATGCGCGCAGCATCCGCTTGCGACCCTCCGCATCTGATGCCGCCGCCGCTGACGCGACGTACTCGATCGCCTGCTGCGTAGCCTCGGCGAACGATTCATCGGCGTACGTGCGCAGCCACGACGCGTACGGATGAGCCGCCGACCGGACGTACTCGCCGAACCGGCCGTCGCCCAGTCGCCTTCCGAGATCGGTGTAGAGCCAGAAGCACGGCAGCAGCGCGGCGATCAGCTGTGCATAGTCGCCGCCGTAAGCGGCGGATCGGAGGTGATCGAGGTACGCGGTCGTGACGGCGGACGGCGTCGCGGAGAACGTGGCGTCGCTCACGCCGTCACGCGGTGTGAGCCACTGCGCATGCAGTTCGAGTTCGCCGACGATCGACCCGTGCGCGGAGTTCGCCCAGAACGCCTGCTCAGCCGCTGTCGGGGCGAGCCGCGCCGCGTCGGCGAGAACGCGCGCGTAGCCGCTGAGATACAGGGCGTCCTGCGCGAGATAGTGGCTGAATGCACCTCTGTCGAGCGTGCCGTCGGCGAGCGCGCGTATGAACGGCAGCTCGTCGATGCCGGCACGTGTCGGGGCGATGTGCTCCCACCACCGCGTCACGACCTCATCGCTCGTGGGAGACGTGTCGAGGCCGCCTCGCGCGCGGAGTCCGACGAAGTGGTCGATCGGCCCGTGGCCGCGTCCGACCTGCAGGTCCGCCCCACCGCGCATCGATTCGCGAAGCCACTCCCGTGCTGCTGCAACGGCCTCCGGCCAGTCCTTGCCCCGTGCGCGCTGCGTGGCGATGGCCGACGACAGCGAACACCCCGTGCCGTGCGTGGCCTCGGTGTCGATCCGTGTACCGGGGAACTCCTGAACGGTGGCCGTCACCGCGTCGACGAACGCATCGGGCGATTCCGCACCGCCGAGATGTCCGCCTTTGACGAGCACAGCGGAGCCGATGTACGCCGACAGCCGCTCGGCATCCGCGATCGCACCGGACCAGCTGTCCGCGACCGCGGCATCCGCCAGCACCGCGAGTTCGAGGAGATTCGGGGTGACCAGGTCGGCGCGTCGCAGCAGATCCCGCAAGGCCGAATCCGCGTCCGCCTCGAGCAGGCGGTCTCCGCTCGTCGCGACCATCACCGGATCGACGACGACGATCGGCGGGCGTGCGTCGTCGAGCCATGCGATGACGGTGCGGATGATCTCGGCATCGGCGAGCATCCCGATCTTCACGGCGTCGATGTCGATGTCGTCCGACAGCGCATCCAGTTGCGCACGGAGGAAGTCGGCCGGTGGGACGTGCACCGAGCGGACACCCTGCGTGTTCTGCACGGTCAGGGCCGTGATCGCGGCCATCCCGTATCCGCCGTTCGCGCCGATGGACTTCAGGTCGGCCTGGATCCCCGCACCGCCGGAGGGATCGCTTCCCGCGATGCTCAGGACGCGGGGCATGGCCGCGGCGCCCCGCCAGCGGCGGCGGAACGCACGCGCCGTCGCCTGAGGATCGTCCGCGGCGCAGAGCGCGGACACCACGGCGACACCGGCCGCTCCGGCGTCGCGGAGCGCCTCGACATCGTCGATCCCGACGCCCCCGATGGCGACGCACGGGAACTCGCTGCGCTCTGCGAATGCACGGAAGCCCTCGATCCCCAGGGGCTCCGGGTGATCGGGCTTGGTGCTGGTCGGCCGGATCACTCCCACCCCGAGATGGTCGATCGTTCCCGGCGGCAGCGCGCGCACGGCGTCGAGGTGCGCCGCCGTGTTCGCGGTGAGCCCGATGATCGCGTCGGGTCCGAGCAGTTCCCTCGCCCGTTCGACCGATGCGTCGGTCTGCCCGAGGTGCACGCCGTCGACGCGGGCGCCACGCGCGCGGGCTTCGAGCGCGGCGTCGAGCCGGTCGTTGACGACGAGCGCAGCCCGCCCGCGGATCACGTCGGACAGCTCGACGAGCTGCTCGACGATCTGCGCGTCGGTCGCGGTCTTGTCGCGAAGTTGCACGATGCCCACGCCACCAGCGACCGCTTCGCGAACCACCTCTGCGACACCTCGCTCGCCGCAGAGCACCGGATCCGTCACGAGGTACAGCGACAGATCGGTCATGAGGCGACCTCGGCGATCGACGTGGTGAGGTGTTCGACGCGCGCCGCGGCACCGAGGTCGGCGGCCGTGGTCGCAGCGAGCTCGTCCAGGAACGCGACCGCGAAACTGCCAGGACCTGACGAGTGCGCAGCCGCGCGCTCTGCGGCGACCGTGTAGAACAGGGTCGCCGCCGTGACGGCGGTGAGCGGCGAGAGCCGAGTCGCGCGCGCCGCCCCCAGGAACGCCGCCATCACGGCGCCGAGTGCACACCCGCCACCGGTGACGCGGGTGAGCAGCTCATGCCCGTTGGCGACACGGAAGACGTCCTGCCCGTCGGTGATGAGGTCGACGGGCCCCGACACCGCCACGACGCTGCCGTAGCGGTTCGCGAGCAGCCGTGCGGCGTCGGCCGCGGCATCCGGCGTATCGGTCGCGTCCACGCCGCGGCCACCGGCGCTCAGCCCCGCAAGCGCGAGGATCTCCGACGCGTTCCCCCTGATGGCCGTCGGATGCTGCGCGACGAGGTGCTGCGCATGGGCAGTGCGCACCGGCAGCGCACCGATCGCCACCGGATCGAGCACCCACGGCGTGCCCGCGACAGCTGCGCCTGCGGCCGCTTCGAGTCCTGCTGCACGTTGCTCGGGTGTGGGCGTGCCGAGATTGATCAGCACACCGCTCGCGACTCCGGCGAACAGCTCGGATTCGCCGACGACGTCGACCATCGCCGGCGCCGCTCCGGCGGCGAGCAGGACGTTCGCGGTGAAACCCGTGACGACGGCATTGGTGATGCAGTGCGTGAGCGGCGGCGCCTCGCGCACCAGCTCGAGCAGTCGCATCGCGTCGGCGACGACGGGGAGGGCGGACGGTGGGCACAGAAGATCGCTCATGGGCGACATCCCTTCGCTAGTACGAACTAGATCAGGTTCGACGGGTGTGTTCTCAGCCGCTTCACGCGGCACCCCGTGTCACTGCTCGAAGTCTAGCGACGGTGCGGGTCGATCAGCGCGGCAAGTCCGAGAGTTGCGGGATCGTCCACTCGGTATCGGGACGCCACTGCACCCATTCCCGCCCGAACGCCCAGTGGCCGTCGCGGAAGGCTGCGATCGCGGCATCCGCATGCCAGGTGATCTGCTTCGCCTCCTGTGACGAGATGCGGCCCTGCGCGATCGCCGCCTCAAGCTCGTCCTCATCCTTCAGGCTGATGTCGCCGTCGGCATCGATCTCGACGTCGAGCACGTGGTCGGACGAGTGCGTGGCGTTGCCGGTGCGCTGATGCGCGTTCTCGAGATTCACGTACCAGCCTGCGAACTCCCACCGGTCGCCCGTCGTATCGCTCCAGAACAGCCAGACCGACCAGGGAGTACCTGCCGGCGCGATGCGCAGCACGCCGTTCCCCCACCATTCCTCGACGATCCGGGTCCGCTCCACGAGCCACCGCTGGTCGAGCGGAACCGTGCGGACCCGCTGTCGGTCAGGAGCACCCATACCCTCCAGGAGGGTGCCGGGCGCCAGCCATGCGACCAGGCCGCGCTCGTCATCGCGCACGACGCGCATGGGCGCGATGTTGGACGGGTCACCCGTCTCCCAACCCGGTTTGCGATAGTGCCAGTCGACCTGGCTCCCCGGGTCGAGGAACGGAGGGCTGCCGAGCTCTCGAGCGCCGTCGGGAGCAGTGCTCGCCGTCGGACGAGGGACGATCGGCCACGAGCTCACGCTGCTGGCCAAGGCATGGGCCGCTCTGGCGCGCGCGTTCCGTCGTTCGGAAGGTGCGGCAGCTGCTCACCCCCGGCACGGATGCAGAGCCAGCGCAGTTGCTCCGTGCTGTCCGGACGAGCACGCCACGTGCGCCAGACGTTCTGCCCGACCCTGACGACCGTGCCCGGACCGACTCAGTTCGTGATCGACGACGCGCCGGCCGTCACGCGAGCGGGACTCGTCGAAGCCGCCGAAGTGCTCGCGCCATTCGTCCGGTGCACCGATCTGCGTCACTTGGTAGTCGCTCATGCCTGTGTCTCTCCGTCCGCCTCGCCGCCGGTCACCGTGTGCGACCAGTCCTCGCCCTCGCGAAAGTACACGATCCGGGTGTGTCGACGGTCGGCTGCCCCGTTCCAGAACTCGATCCTGGTCGGGACGAGGCGCCACAGCACCCATTCCCCGGGCGTGATGCCCTCGCGAGCAGAGGCCGAGCGCGCGGCGAGGTCCGCAGCACTCTCCTCAGGCGTCGCCTCCAGTACAACGCCTCGCACCCGAACGGCTCGGACGATCGGCTGCCACCAGAAGTTCAGCGCCGCTGCCGGGTGTGCAAGCAGCTGCTCGGCCTTCTGCGACCCCCGATGCCCCGCGAACGCCCAGCCGCGACTGTTGACGTCCTTCAGTATCAGGGTGCGTGCGTCCGGAACACCGTCGGCGTCGACCGTCGCGAGGGTTGCCGCGTGCGGTTCGGGGACGCCGTGAGCCACGGCCTCGCCGATCCACGTCCTGAACAGCATGGCCGGATCGGCGGGCAGGTCATCGAGAACGACGGGAAGCGGCGTGCCTGTCAACGTCGGCTGCGCACGCAGCCAGGTGGATACCGATTCGGAGGCCATGCTCTCATCCTGGCTGGCCATGAGGAGCGACGTCGACGGACACGCGAGTGAACCCGCCAGCGTGCTCAGCGCAGTTCAGAACGGTGGGGCGATCGTGGAAGAGGTCGGTGGTGGCTTGCTCTGATGTCCGGTGGGTGTGGTGACTTGGACTGAGTTGTCTGGGCGGCTGCGGTAGATCGCTCGGGTGAGGTGTCGGTGTCGGTGGTCGCGGGGGCACAGGGGTCTGAGTTCGTGGAGGTTGGTTTTGCCGCCGTGGGCCCAGGGGGTTTTGTGGTCGATGTCGGCGTCTTGGGCGAGGCGGTTGCAGCCGTCTCTGGCGCAGGTGCCGTGCTGCAGGGCGAGCCATT
>Ga0308157_10004043_pt1 | contig 20091 bp, 19 predicted proteins | sample PhyBR1_FD_201035 | JGI IMG/M metagenome (GOLD analysis project Ga0308157, IMG submission 201035) | Phyllosphere microbial communities from UC Gill Tract Community Farm, Albany, California, United States - DLSLB.R1 | ecosystem: Host-associated > Plants > Phyllosphere > Unclassified | place: USA...
GAGGAAATCGCGGTCCTGAAAAACCCGCAGGACCCTCGGCATGACGAATGGATCGGGCAGGTCGGCGACAAGGTGCTGCAAGCGCTGGGCCGCCCCCTGGGGCAGCCGGACCTAAATCCGAACGCCTTCGACAAATATATCGAACGCGCCCTTCTGGAGTTCAGTCGCCGTAAGCTCGCGGCCTATCGGCACGACTACGGGGCTTCTGTTTTTGACGCGCTGTTCGATCCGTCGACAAAGCCCGAAACCACTTTCGGCGACCTCTGCGCGGATTATCTGGCGGCGAAGCAGGAAGAGGCATCGCTGAACGGGACAAGCCAGAAACGCATCGACAAGGTGATCGCGCATGTTGCGCTTGTGCGCGAGATCATCGGCGAAGCCACGGCCGTCAGCTCGATCAATTACGACGCCTGCGCCCGCCTCCGCTCCCTGCTCGCCCAGACACCATCGAACCGCACCAAACTCTATCCCGGCGTCTCCGTAGAGAATGCTGCGGTAAAAGCTTCTGCGGCCGGCAAGCCCCTGCTGTCTCCGACGACCCAGAACCAGTACATGGACACCTTCCGCGACATCCTTCAGTTGGCGGTCCGGAAGGAGCTTCTCGGCGCAAACCCCGCTCAGGGCATGAAAGCACTGAAGAAAGACCATCTCTCAGATAATGAGAAACGTCGCCCCTGGTCTCTGGATCAGATCAGCGCCTTCTTCACATCCCCCTTCTACAAGAGTTGCGCCCCCGGGGCCGCGACGCCCTACGACAAGAACGACAGGGCATGGCGCTTCTGGCTGCCGTTGATCTGCCTGTTCATGGGCATGCGGCCCAATGAGGTCTGCCAACTTCATGCGGCCGACCTGAAACGGACGCCGTCGGGGACCTGGTATTTCGATCTCGTCCCCTCGACGGATGTCGCCGGCGTTAAAACACTGAAGACGGCGACCAGCCGCAGGCGCATCCCCATCCACCCAGAGCTTGAACGTATCGGACTCATCGCTTTCGTCCAGGAGCGCCAGTTGGTCGACCTGTCCGTCTATCTGTTCGACGGCCTGAAAGCCGACAAATACGGCAACCGCGCCGCCTACCCTCTGCGGCGCTTTCGGGAGACCTTCCTGCCCGAAGCCGTCACGCTCGGTGAGAGACAGGAATTCTACAGCCTGCGCCACTCCTTCCGTGACGCCCTGCGTCGTTGCAACGCCCCGCCAGACGCCCTCCAGGCTCTTGGGGGCTGGAGCCAGGGGAAGCTGGTGAGCGACAGCTACGGCGACGGTCTCGACCCGGACTACCAACGCCAATGGATCGCCAAGGTCGCCTACCCCGGTCTGGACCTTTCCTTCCTTCACACCCCGCAGGATTGATGGCAATTTTTGCCATACAGGCGTATGAAGGCGTCATGAGCACCATGAACATCTCCCTGCCCGATACGCTCAAGACGTTCGTCGACCAGCAGGTCGCTGCGCGCGGATATGGCTCGTCCAGCGAATATGTGCGCGACCTTATCCGCAAGGACGGCGACCGTGAGCAGTTGCGCGGCCTTCTGCTGGACGGCGCCCGATCGGCCCCCGCCGCTCCGGCTGACGCCGCCTATTTCGACAGACTGCGCGCGCGCATCTCTCGATGAAAGCCAGGCCGGTCGTTCCGAGAGAACGGGCCGCTCGGGATGTCGAGGAAGCGGTAGACTATCTGCTCGCCGAAGCCGGTACGCAGGTCGCTCTGGCCTTTATCGACGCCCTGGAGCGGGCCTATGCCCATATCGGCGCCAATCCTGCGTCGGGATCAGCGCGCTACGCCCATGAACTGGGCTTGCCGGATGCGCGCTTCTGGCGGGTGGAGGGCTATCGCTACCTCATCTTCTACGCGGAACAACCCGACCACATCGACGTCTGGAGAGTGCTGCACGCCCAGCGAGACCTCCCAGCCTGGATGACGGACCTGCCCTGACGTTGAAACCGTCTAAACCACGGACAGAACCAAGGGACAAAGCCGGGTCCGGTCGATCGTATGGGACAGATAGAACGACCCGCATGTTTTGCCGATAATCGAGTCTTGATCAGCAGTTAGGGACACCGGCGAAACCGAGATGACCGACAAGATGACGACCTTGTCCGCAAAAGCGTTTATGCAATTAATTGCAAATACGCTCGCCAGGCGCTGGATCGTCGCGCGATGACGGCGCTGAGCAATGTCGCGCGCGCTCACGCGAAGAATGAGACAACGGGGAAAGGAGACAACCTGCTGCCTGATTTCTAAGGGGTGTTGTCTCTAGTGCGAGCAGTTCACGGGTGCATGCACGTTTGAACGGCGCAATCCTACGCGGTAGCAAAATGGGGTCCGATTGCGTCCAACTTACCTTCATTCATGGCTAGGACACGGTGCGCCCGTCGAAGGAGAGCAGGGCGATGAGCAACGACGATCCTCGTGATCGGCAGTTGCGCGATCAAGTCGGCGATAACCTCTTCGGTCTGGACATCCAGATTCGCTGTGCCTTCGTCGAGAATGAGGAGATCGGGTTGGCGATAGAGCGCGCGGGCCAGCAATACTCGCTGGCGTTGTCCACCCGACAAGGTTGAACCCATGTCACCCACCAAGGACAAATAATGCATGGGCATGCACGCGATGTCTTCATGCACCTGGGCCACGGTGGCAGCGTGCTGGACTTTCGCCATGTCGAGGTCAGGGTCGAAGAATGCGATGTTGTCAGCGATCGTTCCCGACAGAAGCTGATCGTCCTGGGCCACCACACCGACTCTTTCGCGCCATGCGCGCCACAGCGCTGGGGTGGGCGTTTGGCCGTCTAGTAATATGCGCCCCCCAGTCGGCGCTTGGAGGCCTAACATCAGCTTGAGTAGAGTTGTCTTGCCTCCTCCAGACGCGCCCGTGACGGCGACGAACTCGCCGGGTTTAATGTCCATATTGAGTCCCGAAAGAATTTGTCGATCTGTCGGGCTGTACTGAAAACTCACGTCCTGAAGGCGGACCGCGCCATGAATCTTCAACTGTGGCGCTGCTGTTTCCGTCACCTCGGCTTCGCTCGAAACAATGTCGGCCAGGCGATCCAGATGCAGAGCTAGGAAACGAAACTGAATGGCCTGGTTGATGAGGCCCATGACTCGATCGTTGAAGGTTTGTCGAAAAGACAGGAATGCGATCAACATTCCGACCGAGAAGCCATCACCTGCGAGAATGGTACGTGCGCCGAGGTAAATGACGACAACAGTCTGAAGCCCGCTGATGGCCGATTGGATCAAGCCGAGTGAGATTTGGTACTTGCCGACCGACACAGACGCGTTGACGACACGGGCGTAGAGGTTGCGCCAAACGCTCTCACGCTCTGCCTCCCGCCCCATGATCTTGACCGTGGTCGCCGCTCGCACTGTCTCCATGATGAAAGACTGCTCTCGAGCACTCTCGACGATCTGTTCCTCGGTCCGGGCGCGTAACGCTGGGAAGACCGCCATCGTCAATCCCAGGCTGAGCACAACGGCTACGATGACTACAGCGGTCAGAGTCGGGGAGTAGAGCCAGAGAATAACGATTGCGACGAGGGCCATCAGTCCGTCGATAATGGCTGCTACGACCCCTCGCGTCAGCACCTCCTGAATGGCGGTGGCGGAGCTGATGCGTGAGAGAATGTCGCCGACATGACGCTTCTCGAACCAATCGGATGGCAGCCGTATTAGATGACGCACAAGGTTGCCGACCATCTGAAAGCTGAGCATGTGGCCGAAAACCTGAAGGGCCCACCCTCGCAGCGCTTCGACCAGCGCCTGCACCACTATTAGCGCTCCAAACCCCAACGCCAACACCGTCAGGAGATCGCGGTCTCCTCGCAAGACGGCTTCATCAACAACCAACTGCATTTGAAACGGCATGGCGAAAGCAGTGATTTGAAGCGCCAGTGACAACAGCAGAATCTGGAAAAATGCCGGCCAGAACCCTGTCATGCGCGACCAGAGGCTTGTCAGCCTGATCGGCACCTTCTCTGTTATCTTTCGAAAGGAAGCCGTAGGCGAGAGTTCGAGGGCCACGCCTGTGAAGTGCTTGGATAGTTCATCAAGCGAGTAAGTTCGCGCGCCCGACCCGGGGTCGTGGATATAAGCCTTGCCGCGCCTAACTGCCTTAAGAACCACGAAATGATTGAGGTCCCAATGTAGGATCGCCGGCGTCTTCACCCTATCGAGCGCCGAAAGTTCAAGTCTAAGAGCCCTTGGTGATAGACCGAGCTGATCGCCCATCGCCATCAGACCACGAAGGGTCGCTCCGGCCATGGATAAGGAAAAGCGTTGTCTTAGGCCATTCAGGTCGACATCGTGGCCGTGCCATTTCGCGATCATCGCGAGGCAGGCCAGACCGCATTCCGCCGCCTCGGCCGCCTGGATGATTGGCAGATGCCGCCGCCGTGAGAAGTTTAGCTCCACCGGACGTTTCATGCGCGCCGTCCTGCCGCATAGAGCGGGTCAAGCAGCCATTCCAGTAGACTGCGCCGGTCTATCACCACGTCGGCGGTCAACAGCATTCCGGGCTGCAACGGTATCGACTGAGAATAAGCAGTGACCTGATCGCGGGATAGCTTCACCCGCACCCGGAACACTGGCTCCTGAAGCTGAATCCCAGGGATCGCCACTTCAGCAGGCCCGAGAACAGTGTGCGATACCGAACTGACTTGTCCCTCACCCGCGCCGAATTTCTGATAAGGGAAGGCCTGATACATCAATCGGACGCTCTGTCCCTCACGAATGAACCCCGCGGCGCGTGACGGCGCGTAGAGTTCGGCTTCCAATGCAGTGTCTCCCGCAGTAATCACCGCGACAGCAGCGCTGACAGGGACGCTCTGGCCGCGATGCACGGGGAGGGCCGCCACGCGTCCACCCACGGTCGCCACGACGACATACGCCGACTGGGCTTCGGTACTTGTTTGCTGCTGCTCAAGCCCGGCCAGAGCTAACGCCGCGTCGGCGTCGGTTGTCTGGATGTCAATGGAAATGGCGGCCAGGCGGGCGTTGGTCTCTCCAATCTCGCGCTCATAGGACAGGGCAGTCCCCGTCAACTGCGCATGCTCCTGCTCCATTGAGAGAAGGGCAGCCTGACGCGTCTCAAGCTCGCGGCGAGGCAAATGACCTTGTCTCGAGAGAACCTCTGCGCGCTCAACTTCTGAGCGAGCGAGTGTGATGCGCTCCTGCTGAAGCGACGCTCGCCGCCGAGCCTGGACCAACTCCCTTGAAAGAAGGTTGCTCCGTGCGATTAATTGAGTCCGTTCAGCTGCAAACGCCGCTCGGGCGGATCGAGCGCGTGACGAGGCTGCCTCGATTTGCGTCCGCAAACTTTGTTTTAGCGCGTCATAGCTGTCGCCGCCCTCCAGAGCTTGAGACAGCCTTACTGTAACGATGGGTTGGCCGGCCCGCACGACATCGCCTTCTCGCACGTGTACGGCCTCAACGATTCCGCCCTGGCGGGCTTCAAGGCGTATCAATCCGCCGGACGGCGCTAGCCATCCCATGATCGTCTCCTTGCGCGAGTAGGAGGCTGTCGCGCTGAACAGGAAAGCCGCCAAAACTACAAGGACGAGGAGCCCCGACAGGAGGCGAGACGACAGGGACGAAGCGAGAACAACCTCGCCCGCTAAGCGGCGTGTGGCGTGGTGGACGGCTTCTTTGCGAAACAGTTCTGACAAGGAAAGCTCTATGCGGAGGAAGCGTCACGATACGAACTCTCTTTCAGATGCCGTATCGCCTAGACCGGATCAATGCCGATCGGGACAAATGTAATCATGATTTCGGTCAGAGTTGTTTAGCCACTATCGAATTGATCCTCAATTAGCACGAAGTTAATAGGTTAACAAAGCGCCGTGCCACACTCGTATAACCGCTCTTAGCCTAAGGAAATCCGATAACAACCGCGAAGGGGCTACGGGGTAATTATAAACGTCTCATTGGTCAGTAGCCATAAGCCGAATCTGATCTAAGATCGACCTGAGACATTTCGCCGCTATCCGAAAACTTGACCCGGCCGAATTTCGCGTATCAACATTATTTTTAGATCTGGCCGGGTCTTTTGAGATCAACGTCATGGAAGGATTGGCTGATGACGACTCATATGACTGAGATGCGTGAGTTAAGTATCGATGAGTTGGATCTGGTGACCGGTGGTGCGCGTGTCGTCGCTGCGTTGAGGTTCATCAGGGACGCGATGGTCGCCGGAATGGCCTATGATGCGGCTAAAGCCGCTTGGAATGAGGTCAAAGATTGGGACAACAGCGGTGCATGGGCGACCGGGAAAATCGGTAATCCGGCAGCCTGAGCTTGGGTGGGGGCGGGCCAAGGTCCGCCCTCATTGCTCTAGAATTATTCCATAGGCTGCATTCTCGGGAACCATGGCCCCGACGATTTTCGATATCGCTCTTTACGTCGTTGTTGCGGCACCGCTCGGCGGGCTGACCTACTTCATGCTCCGGCGGGTGCGTGCGCCCGCAGCCTTCGTGCGTCAGGTGGTGATAGTGGCCCTCGCTATCGTCTTTCCCGTAACGGTTGTGGCTGTTGCCATGCCCGCGCGATGGGCGACGGTATTGCTGATCGTCATGGCAGAGGAAGCCGTCCGCGCGTGGGCGGTGATCCGTAGGCCTGCGGCACTCTCGGCGCGCGCGCTCGCCCTGACGATTGGCCTTCTCTACGGCTTAATCGAGACAACAAACTGGCTCTTCACGACGAAAGCTAGAGCCGCGATTGTGGAACCGGCCATGCCTGGATGGGGCTTTGTGGCTGCTGACGTCGGCTACATCCTAACTGAATTTGCCGCCGGTCTCGTCATCCATGGCATTCTGACTTTGATTATGGTCGCCCTTTACGGGAAGAGCCGCAAATCCGATGGATTGTGGCTCGCCGCAATGGTAAATCTCGTCATTCATTACACCTTGAATTTCGCGCTTCTGTCCTGACCTAACGCGAAATGTGGCCAATTCGCCTCGCGCCGCATTTTCCACACTGAATATCGATGACGGTCTCGCTTCAGTGCGTTTGCGTGCGCGTAAAGGGCATAACGGTCCTGCGCATTATTGACTGATCCTCGTGTCCCTCAGCCGCCGCCTTGGCGAGCACTTGGGACAGAGGTTCATGACGGCTTCAACTCCAGCGAAACGTCTTGTCGTTGCGGCGCCGTGGTGTGGTGAGGCGCAGTCGTGAAGCCGCGCCACCACGTTTATCTCGACGACGAACTCACCGCCGAGCTCGATCGGCTTGCGTGTCGGCCCGGAACGTCGAAATCGGCGATCGTCGCGGGCGCGCTGCGCGAGCATTTCCGCCGCTGTGGAATGCGCGAGGCCGACGACCTGCTGAAGGCGCGCCTCGACCGGATGTCGGCCGATCAGCGGCGTCTCGCCCGCGATATGAACGTGCTGCTCGAAAGCGTCTCGCTCTTCCTCAGCTTCCAGTTCAGCCTTACCGCGCAGATTCCCGAGCCTGACGCGGCCGCCCGCGCCGTCGGGCGCGAACGATTCCAGAAATTCGTCGATCAGGTCGGGCGACGGATCGCCGGGACTGAGACGAGCGACATACCGACCGTCCAGGAGGACGCGGCGTGACCGGCGCCAGCCCCGTCACCTTCGGTCGACGCCGCGCCATGCTGCGCACGGCGATGGGGCCGGCGATCGCCGAAGCACTGGCCGATCCTGTGGTCATCGAGATCATGGTCAATCCGGACGGCGCGTTGCGGCTTGATCGGCTCGGCGAAGGTCGCTCCGACACCGGCGTTAGGATGACGCCGCAAGACGTTGAACGGATCGTTCGTCTCGTCGCCGATCACGTCCGGGCGGAGGTCCATCCTAACGCACCCATCGTCTCGGCTGAACTTCCGACGTCGCCCGGCGGGAGCGGCGGCGAACGGTTCGAAGGCCTTCTCCCTCCGATCGCCACGGCGCCCTGTTTCGCGATCCGTAAGCCCGCTTTGAAGGTCCATCGCCTCATCGACTATATCGCGGACGGGATGCTGGCGCCGGTTCAGGCCGACGTCCTTCGCCGTGCGGTCGTGGACCGCAAGAACATCCTGATCGCCGGCGGAACCTCGTCCGGAAAGACGACCTTCGCGAACGCGCTGCTCGCCGAGATGGCCGGGCTCGACGAACGGATCATCCTCATCGAGGACACCCGCGAACTGCAATGCGCGGCGGCGGACACCGTCCCGCTGCGCACGCGGCCCGGCGTCGTCGGCATGGCCGAACTCGTGCGCTCGACCCTTCGCCTTCGGCCCGACCGGATCGTAGTCGGGGAGGTGCGGGGCGCCGAAGCGCTCGACATGCTCAAGGCCTGGAACACAGGCCATCCCGGCGGGATCGCCACGCTGCACGCCAACTCGGCGCACGCCGCGCTTTACCGGCTCGAACAGCTCGTCGCCGAAGGCGTCGTCACGGTGCCGCGCCGTCTGATCGCCGAAGCGATCGATCTCGTCGTCTTCATCCGCGGTCGCGGCGTCGGACGGCGGATCGAGACCGTCGCCGAGGTGACGGGCCTCGACGGCGACGGGGCCTACGCCGTGACCGACCTCAATCCCCCTCAGCTCAAAGCCCTTCTCAGAGGAGAACTCCCATGACGCCTACCGTGCATCCGCGCCTGTCCGCCTCGGTCGTCCTGGCCGGGGTCCTGATCCCGGTCGTCGCTCTCGCGGCAGGCTCCGGCATGCCCTGGGAAGAACCGCTCCAGAAGGTGCTGGAGTCGGTTCAGGGCCCGGTCGCCAAGATCGTCGCGGTCCTCATCATCATCACGACCGGGCTCGCCCTAGCGTTCGGAGAAACCTCAGGCGGTTTCCGCAAGCTGATCCAGATCGTGTTCGGCCTGTCGATCGCCTTCGCCGCCTCGAGCTTCTTCCTGTCCTTCTTCTCTTTCGGCGGCGGAGCGCTCATCGCATGAGCGTCGAGGGCTTTGAGGTTCCGCTGCATCGCGCGCTGACCGAACCGATCCTGCTCGGCGGCGCGCCGCGCGGCGTGGCGATCCTCAATGGAACGCTCGCCGCCGCGATCGGGCTCGGTCTCCAGCAGTGGATCGCCGGCCTCATCATCTGGCTCGTCGGACACAGCCTCGCAGTTTTCGCCGCCAAGCGGGACCCGGACTTCGCCGCCGTCGGCGTCCGCCACCTTCGGCAGAAGGGGTGGTGGTCATGCTGAACCTAGGAGAATACCGCCGCACCGCCGACCTTCTCGCCGATCATCTGCCCTGGGCGGCCCTGGTCGCGCCCGGCGTGGTCCTCAACAAGGATGGGGCGTTCCAGCGCACCTTGCGCTTTCGAGGTCCCGATCTCGAATCCGCGACGGAGGCCGAACTGGTTTCGGTCTGTGCACGGGCGAACAACGCCTTGCGCCGTCTTGGCTCGGGCTGGGCGCTGTTCTTCGATGCGGTCCGCGTCGAAGCGCTCGGCTACCCCGACAGCGCCTTTCCCGATGCGGCGTCCTGGCTGGTGGATGAAGAGCGGCGGGCGCATTTCGATGGACGGCGCGGGCAGCATTTCGAGAGCCGCTTTCATCTCACGCTCTGCTACTTGCCGCCCGCCGATCAGGTCAATCGCGCGGAGCGCGCGCTTCTGGAGCGGGACACCCCGGACGTCGGCCGCGATTGGCTTCAAGAGCTGCGGGCGTTCGTCGCCGAGACCGATCGCGTCCTCGATCTCCTCTCCGGTTTCATGCCGATGGTGCGTGGCCTGGATGACGCAGAAACGCTGTCATTTCTCCACGCGACGATCTCGACGCGGCGGCATCCGATCGCCGCACCGTCGACCCCGATGCATCTGGACGGTCTTCTCGTCGACACCCCTCTGTCGGGCGGCATCAAGCCGATGCTGGGCGACGAGCATCTGCGGACCGTCACGATCCTGGGCTTTCCCAACGCGACCCGTCCCGGCCTGCTCGACGCGCTCAATCATCAGGACTTCGCCTATCGTTGGGCGACCCGCTTCATCTGTCTCGACAAGACCGAGGCGAACAAGGCGCTGACCAAGATCCGGCGCCAATGGTTCAACAAGCGCAAGTCGATCGCGCAGTTGATGCGCGAGGTGATGACCAACGAGCCGGTCCCGCTGACCGACACCGACGCCGACAATAAGGTGGTCGATGCGGACCTCGCCTTGCAGGCGCTTGGCGGCGACCATGTCGCCTTCGGCTATCTGACCACGACCGTCGCCGTGTCCGACGTCGATCGCGGCGCGGCCGAAAATAAGGTCCGCATCGTCGAGCGGATCGTCAACGGGCTCGGCTTCACCTGCATCCGCGAGTCCGTCAATGCGGTCGAAGCCTGGCTCGGAAGCCTCCCCGGCCATGTCTATGCCAACGTCCGTCAGCCGCTCGTCCACACGTTGAACCTCGCCCACCTCATGCCGTTGTCCGCGGTCTGGGCCGGGCCCGTTCGAAACGTCCACCTCGACGGTCCGCCGCTTCTCTATGCGGAGACCCGCGGAGCGACGCCGTTCAGGCTGTCGACCCATATCGGCGACGTCGGCCACATGCTCATCGTCGGGCCGACCGGCGCGGGCAAGTCGGTGCTGTTGGCGCTGCTCGCCCTACAGTTTCGCCGCTACGCCGGATCGCAGGTCTACATCTTCGATAAGGGGCTGTCGGCGCGGGCGGCGACGCTGGCGATGGGCGGCGACCATATCGCGCTCGGGGAGGGGGACGCGCTGGCCTTCCAGCCGCTCTGCAACATCGACGACGACGCTGAACGCTCGTGGGCCGCCGACTGGATCGCCGAACTTCTCAGCCATGAGAAACTGATCGTGACGCCCGAGCTGAAGGAAATGCTCTGGTCGGCGTTGACGAGCCTTTCCAGCGCGCCGCCGGAAGAGCGGACGCTGACAGGGTTGTCCGTCCTGCTGCAATCGCAGGCGCTGAAATCTGCGCTCGCGCCGTGGACGTTGGAAGGGCCGTTCGGACGACTGCTCGACGCCGCCGAAAACCGGCTGACCCTCGCCGACGTCCTGTGTTTCGAGACCGAAACCCTGATGGACACGCCCAGCCTTGTCCTGCCGGTGCTGAGCTATCTCTTCCACCGCCTGGAAGCCCGGTTCGACGGTCGTCCGACCCTGCTCATCCTCGACGAAGCCTGGGTCTATCTCGATAATCCGACCTTCGCCCAACGCATCCGCGAATGGCTGAAGACGCTCCGAAAGAAGAACGTCAGCGTCGTCTTCGCCACGCAGTCTCTGGCTGACGTCGCCGACAGCAGCATTGCGCCGGCCATCATCGAAAGCTGCCCGCAACGCATTTTCCTGGCGAACGACCGGGCCGTCGAGCCGCAGTCCCGCGCCGCCTATGAACGCTTCGGCCTGAACGAGCGTCAGGTCGAACTCATCGCCCGGGCGACGCCCAAGCGGCACTATTATCTCCAGTCGCGCGGCGGAAACCGGCTGTTCGAACTCGCGCTCGGCCCGGTCGCGCTCGCGCTTTGCGGCGCGTCCGACCCCGCGACCCAGGCCTTGATCGACGCTCTAGTAAGCGACGCGGCCCTGAAAGACGCGGGACCCGAGGCATTCGGCGCGGCCTTCCTGCGCGAGCGCGGCCTTCCGTGGGCCGCCGACCTCCTCAGCGATTATCCCGGCGCGGCGTCTGCCGAGCCATTCAACCAGCAGAAGGAGCCGACCTCATGAATTCCGGCACCCTCATCGCCGCCGTTCTGGCCTCGACCGTCGCCGCCGGCGGCGCGCTCGCGCCGGTTTCGCCGGCCCACGCCCAGCTCAAGGTCTTCGACGTCACCAACTACAGCCAGAACGTTCTGACGGCCGCGCGCACCCTCCAGCAGATCAACAACCAGATCACCGCGCTTCAGAACCAGGCGACCATGTTGCAGAACCAGGCGCGCCAGCTCCAGCGTCTGGACTTCTCTTCGCTGGACCAGCTCACGCGTTCCATCGAGCGCATCGACGGCCTGATGGCTCGCGCCGAAGGCATCGCCTTCGACGTCGCCGCCACCGACGCGGCGCTGCGCGAACAGTTTCCGCAGACATTCGATCGAAGCCTCAGCACCGACCAGATCGTCCAGCAGGCGCGCGCCCGGCTCCAGTCGTCCTTGCAGGGCTATCGTCAGACGATGCGCGTTCAGGCCCAGGTCGTCGAGAACGTCCGGGCCGACGGCGCCTTGCTCACCGATCTCGTCGCGCAAAGCCAGGCCGCGACCGGCGGCTTGCAGGCGCAGCAGGCCGGCAATCAACTGACGGCGCTCGTCGCCCGTCAGCAGCTTCAGCTTCAGTCGATGATGGCGGCGCAGTATCGCGCCGACGCCATCGAACAAGCGCGCCAGCGACAGGTCATGGAAGCGGCCCACGAGCGGACCCGGCGGTTCATCGGAACCCGCCCCGCCTATACGCCGCAATAGGCCGCACACCATGGACCCGGCCCCGGACCTCAACATCATCGACCGCTTCCTGGCGGCCTTCTCGCAATACATCGACAGCGGGTTCGGCTTGCTCGGCGGCGACGTCGCCTTTCTCACCACCATCCTGATCGGGCTCGACATCACGCTGGCCGGCCTGTGGTGGGCGATGGACGCGGACAAGGACGTCCTGGGCCGGTTCCTGAAGAAGATTCTCTATGTCGGAATCTTCGCCTTCATTCTCGGCAACTTCCAGCAACTCGGCGACATCGTCTTTCGCAGTTTCGCCGGGCTCGGCCTCACCGCGGGCGGCGGGACGATCGGCCCCGACGACTTGCTGAAGCCGGGCAAGCTCGCTGCCGTAGGCTTCGACGCCGCCAAGCCGATGCTGACCGCGATCAAGGACATGCTCGGCTTCCCCGCCTTCTTCGGCAACGCCCTGTCGATCCTCGTGCTGTTCGTCGCTTGGCTGGTGGTGGTGCTGGCCTTCTTCATCCTCGCGATCCAGCTCTTCCTCACGATCATCGAGTTCAAGCTGACGACGCTGGCGGGTTTCGTGCTCGTGCCGTTCGCCCTGTTCAACAAGACGAGTTTTCTCGCCGAGCGGGTGCTCGGCAACGTCGTCTCGTCGGGCCTTAAGGTCATGGTGCTTGCCGTCATCGTCGGCATCGGCGGCGGCTTCTTTGAAATGTTTCTCTCCGCCGGGACGGGCGAGCCGGACGTGGCTTCGGCGATGACGCTTGTTCTCGCCGCTCTTTCGCTGCTCGGTCTCGCCATCTTCGGACCGGGCGTCGCCTCCGGCCTCGTGTCCGGCGCGCCGCAACTCGGGGCGGGCGCGGCGGTCGGCACGGTCGCGGGCGCCGCTCTCCTCGGAGCCGGCGGCGCCGCGCTCGGCGCACGGGCGCTCGGCGCTGCGGCGTCCGGCGGCATGGCGAGCCTTCGCGCGGGAACCGCAATGGGCTCGGCGGCTCGCGCCTCTTACCAACTCGGTCAGAACGCCGCCGGAAAGTCCACCATCGGAGCGGGCGCGTCAGGCGTCGCTCGCGCCGCGGCGGGAGCGCTGAGACAGGGCGCCCGGAACGCCGGATCGCGCCTTTCGCAGCCGTTTCGCGAGAGCGCCCAGAGGGGGCAGGACGCGGCGTGGAACGCGATGAACAGCGCGCGGCCCGCTGGCTCCGCCTCCGGCGCAGCCGTCCCAGGCGGGAGCGCCGGCGCTCATGCCGACACATCCAGCGCTCCGGCCTGGGCGCAGCGCATGCGTAGCGAACAGGCGTCCCGTCACCGAAGGCACATGATCGCGCAGGCCGTGAAGGACGGCGACCGTCCGGGCACGCCCGCCAATCCCGACCTCAGTCAGAAGGACGATTAGCATGAAATTCAAGCGCCCCATCCAACGCTATGGCCGGACACCGCAGCCGGAAACGCCCTACCAACGGGCCGGTCAGATGTGGGACGACCGGATCGGCTCCGCCCGCGTTCAGGCCCGCAACTGGAGGCTGATGGCCTTCGGCTGCCTCGTGATCAGCGGCGGCCTCGCGGCCGGCAATGTCTGGCAGTCGACCCAGAGCCGCGTAGCGCCCTATGTGGTGGAAGTCGATCGGCTGGGCGAGGCGCGGTCGGTCGCGCCCGCCGTCCAGAACTATCGTCCGACCGACGGCCAGATCATCTGGCACCTCGCGCGCTTCGTCGCCAACGTCCGTTCCGTCTCGACCGATCCGGTGTTGGTCAAGCAGAACTGGTTGGAGGCGTACGACTTCGCCACGGACCGCGGGGCGCGGTTTCTCAATGAATACGCCCGCACCAACGACCCGTTCGCCATGATCGGCGAGCGCAGCGTGTCGGTGCAGGTCACGAGCGTCGTGCGCGCATCGGATTCGTCGTTCCAGGTGAAATGGGTCGAGCAGACCTATGAGCGGGGCAGTCTTGCCAGGACCGAGCGCTGGACGGCGATCCTGACGACGGTCTTTCGCGCGCCGAAGACAGCGGACGCGCTTCGCAAGAACCCTCTTGGTCTGTTCGTCAACGCGATCGACTGGTCCCGCGAACTCGACACGACCGCGGCGACGCAGTCGCCGGTCGGAGCGGCGCCGTTTCCCAACCCTTCCATCGCCGCCCCTGAAGGAGATACGCCGTGATCCGTTTGCCGCTTGCAGGGGTCTCCGCGCTGGCGCTCGCCGGGTGCGCGGGGAAGACCCCGCCGCCCGCCATCGCCTACGACCCCGTCGACTTCCAGCCCGCCGTCGTCGCGGCGGAACCGCCGACCCCGGTCGAGATCGTAGAAACCCCGGTTCCGTTGCCGCTGCCGGGCCAACTACAGCCTGCGCCTTCCGCGCGCCGCGAGACCGGCTCGCCCACGGCCAGCGTCGAGGCCGCAAACCGCGCCGCGACGCAGGAGCCGTCGCGCGCGGGCTACGTCAACGCCGTGCAAGTCTACCCTTGGACCGAGGGGGCGCTCTACCGGCTCTACGCCGCGCCGGAGCGAGTCAGCGACATTGCGCTTCAGCCGGGCGAGGAGCTGATCGCGGTCTCCGCCGGCGACACTGTGCGCTGGGTCATCGGCGATACGGTGAGCGGGGCCGGCGACCGGCGGCGGGTGCATGTTCTGGTCAAGCCCTTCGCGGCAGGGCTGCACACCAACATGGTCATCACCACGACGCGTCGCGCCTATCACCTCGCGCTCGAAAGCACCGATGCGACCGCGATGGCGGCGATCTCCTGGACCTATCCGCAGGACCGGTTGTTGGCGCTGCAACGGCGAAATGATGCGGCCGCGGCGGCGCAGACTATCGCGCCCGCTGTCGCCGTCGAGAACCTGCGCTTCCGCTATGCAATCACCGGCGATGCGCCGCCGTGGCGGCCGCTCCGCGCCTGGGACGACGGGGCGAAGGTTTATATCGAATTTCCGGCCCGACTCGATCAGGGCGAGGCGCCGCCGCTGTTCGTCGTCGGCCCGCTCGGCGACGCCCAACTCGTGAATTACCGGGTCAGCGGACACCATTACATCGTCGACCGGCTGTTCGCTGCGGCGGAACTGCGCATGGGCGAAGCGCCGCAGGAGGTCGTGCGGATTACCCGAACCGATGGCGATCAGCGGCGTGGCCGGAGGGCGTCGCGATGATCGACGAGCCCGACACGCCCCGGGCGACCCCGCCTCGTGAAGGTGCGCCCAAGTCGTCACCCGACGCCTTTACCTTGCGCGCCGCGCCGCGCCGCATCGTCCGGTTCAAACGCAGCGTCGTAATCGGCGGCGCCGCGGCCGGGGCGGCGGTGATCGCCGGCGTTGCCTGGCTCGCGCTGGGGCCAGCGACGCTTCGGGTCGCAGAGCCCGTTGACGAGCCGGTCGTGACGGATCGCCGCGCAACCGCCGACGCCGTCGCGGACCTCCCAGGCGACTACGGCTCCATACCGCAACTCGGGCCGCCGCTTCCGGGCGACCTCGGACGGGCGATCCTTGATGACGAGCGCGTGGGAGGCCGCGCGTCCCTCGATGAGGAAGCGCCGCCGCTATCGGCGGAGGAACAGGCGCTGGAGGCGGAGCGTCAGCGTCAGGCGGCGCAGGCGGGCCAGGCCCGCGAGTCCGGCGTGATGGTGCAACTCGCGCGTCAGGCTCCCGCCACGGCAGAAGCCGCCCAGATGGGGGCGGTCACGGCGGTCGCGCCCGCCGGGGCAGGGGAGGGACAGCCTGGCATCGATCCCCAACGCGATCCGAACGGCCAGCAGCGCAAGATCGATTTCGTGGCGCAAGGGCCGTCCTCGACGATCAACCCGCATCGCATTCAGGAGCCGGCTTCGCCCTATCAGATCATGGCCGGCAGCGTCATCGCGGCCAGTCTTGTCACGGGTCTGCGCTCCGATCTCCCTGGCTTCGTCACCGCCCAGGTCACGGAGAACGTCTATGACACCGCGACAGGCCGCATCCTGCTTATCCCACAAGGCGCGCGGCTGATCGGCGCCTATGACAGCGTCGTGGCCTTCGGTCAGAGCCGGGCGCTTCTGGTCTGGCAGCGCATCATCCTGCCTGACGGCGCTTCGATTCAGCTCGACAACTTCCCTGCGACGGATGCCGCGGGCTACGCCGGGCTCGCCGACAAGGTGGATTTCCATACATGGCGACTCCTCAAGGGCGTCGCGCTTTCCACCCTGCTCGGGGTCGGAACGGAGCTGACCATCGACGGCGAGAGCGACCTCGTCCGGGCCATCCGCGAGTCGACCCAGCAGTCCAGCAGTCAGGCCGGGCAACAGATCGTCACCCGGAATCTCGACGTCCAACCCACCATCACCATCCGCCCCGGATTTCCACTGCGCGTGATCGTCCACAAGGATCTCGTGCTGCGTCCGTGGGCCCGCTGAGAGGAGAGACCCAATGCTGAAGCTCGGCAAACTGCCTGATCGGACGCCGATCAAGCTCACCATCACCGTGACGCCGGACCTTCATCGGTCGCTGGCCGACTACGCCGCCGTTTATCGCGAGGCATACGGCGACAAAGCCGAAACCGCGGACCTTATCCCGGCGATGCTCGAAGTCTTCCTCGCCGGCGACAGGGAGTTCGCCAAGGCGCTGAAGGCGAAGGGAGGCTGAGATGGGCGTCATCGGAAAGTTCAAGCCGACCAAGCAGGGCGGCTGGGAAGGCCGCATCGAAACCCTCCTCATCGACCGGAAAATCAGGTTCGTTCCGAACGACGACCGTCGAAACGACAACTCGCCGGACTATGTCGTCATGCTCGGCTGGTCGCGCGTCGGCGAGGCCTGGAAAGCGACGTCGCGGGGAGAGAATCCGCGAGACTATCTCCGCGTTCGGTTGAACGACCCCTGGTCGGAGCCGAAGCGTGCGACCCTGTTTCCAGCGCCGGACGGCGCCACCGCCGAGCTGGTCTGCAGCCGCCAGCACCGGATGCGGGATTGGGACGATGAACCCTGACCGCCGCTCTGTGTCGTCCATCCCGAAGAAAGACGTTCGTCCGTCGCGGCGCGGCGGCCACTTTTCCGCGGATCTCGCGCGTGACGCGCAAGCGCACTTCCAGAAGCAGTCGATAGGGGAAGTTTCAGAAGTCGAGGCGCGGGCGATGCTCGCCGATCTGACGGACTTCTTTCGTATCCTGATCGAATGGGATTCGAAGCGTAGAGCAAAGCCTGGACGGTCTATTCCAAAATCACGCAAGAAGGAGTGATGAGACGGATCACGCCCTGGTGTCGCGTTGCAGTAAATTTTCTTATGTAATTGAAATATATAGCAACATTCTTAGGTTTGCGAGTTATTTGCTTGATTGGTTCTGCTGGGTCGCTAGGATTCTGCGTCCGGCGGTGTTGATGCTCTTTTCTGGATTGAGCCGTTGCCGCGCCGTTATCGCCTTTGCTCGGCGACCTTAGCGGGAGACAGATATGGCCAGTCGGAAAGTCGCGCGTTCTGCACCAGTTATCGAGATAAGACGGGCTGTTATGTATGCTCGTGTTTCATCGAAGGAGCAGGATCGGGAAGGATTTTCCATCCCGGCTCAAACCAAGCTGATGAAAGACTACGCCGATGCCAACGATATTCAGGTGGCGCGGGAATTTGTCGACGTTGAAACCGCCAAGAAGAGCGGGCGCACCAGCTTCAACGAAATGCTGCAATACGTTCGCCGGCACCCTACAGTTCGGACGCTTCTGGTCGAAAAGACCGACCGACTCTATCGCAATCTCAAGGATTGGGTGACGGTCGACGACCTCGACATCGAAATTCATTTCGTAAAAGAGGGCGTCGTCCTCTCGCAGGACTCCCGCTCTTCAGAAAAGTTCATGCACGGCATCAAGGTGCTGATGGCGAAAAACTATATCGACAATCTGTCGGAAGAAACCCGAAAGGGCATGTTGGAGAAGGCCGAACAGGGCCTGTGGCCGACAGTCGCACCGATCGGCTACCTGAACGTCGAAGGTCCGAACGGTAAGAAGATCATCACCATCGATCCGGCGCTCGGTCCGCTCGTTCAGCGCCTATATGAGTGGTATTCTACGGGCCAATACTCGCTAAAGGACGTTTCCAAGAAGGCTCGGCAGGCTGGCCTGACCTACCGGAAGAGTGGCGCTCCCATAGGCGTAAGCACGGTCCATACGATCCTGCGGAACCGAATTTATACCGGCGCCTTCGAATGGCTGGACAAGGTCTATCAGGGCTCCCACGCGCCGTTGGTTTCCGAGGACCTTTGGGGCGCGGTCCAGGATGTCCTAGATGGGCGCAAGGCGGCCAACATTCGCGCCAGCGTAAACGACTTTCCGTTCACCGGCATGATGACGTGCGGTCATTGTGGTTGCGCGATGGTCGCTGAGATCAAAAAGCAGCGATACATTTATTACCACTGCACGGGCTTCAAAGGAAAATGCGGCGAACCGTATGTCCGCGAGGAGGTGCTGGAGCAGCGATTCGCCGGACTGTTGCGGCAACTGCGATTCGATGATGCTGCTTTTGAACTGATCCAACGCGCCTTGCGCGAAAGTCTCCAGGATGAAACCCGCGAGCGTAGGGCGGCGATTGAGCGGCTCCGCGGCGAGGCCGATCGGCTACAGGCTCGCATCGAGCGAATGTACGAAGACAAACTCGACGGGGTGATCTCCGACGACTTCTATCGCCGGATGCAAATCGTATGGCGCGAGGAGCGGGATCGTTGCCTGAAGGACATTGAGCGGCACCATAGCGCTGATGACGAGTATATCGATAACGGGATTGCGCTGATCCGTCTCGGACGGGAAGCACACGATCTCTTCGAGCGGGCCTCCGCTTCAGAGAAGCGAAGGGTGCTGAATCTCGTACTTTCGAACTGCTCCTGGGCCCATGGAGAGCTTACGGCAAAGTTCCGTCAACCATTTGATTTGTTGTCGGAAACCATCGCCCAATCCACCCTCCCAAAGAAGGGGGAAACGGGCGATTTGCCCGAAAATGAGAAATGGCTCCGCGGGTAGGATTCGAACCTACGACCAGCCGATTAACAGTCGGCTGCTCTACCACTGAGCTACCGCGGAACATCCCCTCGGGGGAGGCCGGCGTATAGCAGCGCCATTTCGATTCATGCAACCGGTAAAAGGCAGAAATCGCCAAATTTTTTCGGAAAGCCCTGCGCTACAAGGTTCGGCATGACGCCCATTCCTGTTCTTGATCCTGATGACCCGCGCATCGCCGCCTTTCGCGATGTGAAGGAGCGCGACCTGACGGGGCGGCAGGGGCTGTTCGTCGCCGAGGGCGAGGTGGTGCTGCGCGTCCTGGCGTCCGAGGCGTCACGCTGCGCACCGGTGTCCGTTCTCATCGCGGAGAAGCGATTGGCGGGGTTGAGGCAGGTGCTGGAGGGTCTGCCGGACGATGTGCCGGTCCATGCGGCGCCTCAGGACGTGCTGAACGCGGTGGCTGGGTTCGATCTGCACCGGGGCATCCTCGCCCTGGGGCGCAAGCCGGAACCGGTAGCGCCAGACGTCTTGTTGGACAGTTTGCCCGAGCACGCCGTGGCGGTTGTGGCGTCCGGGATCGGCAACCATGACAATATGGGCGGCCTGTTCCGCAACGCCGCCGCCTTCGGAGCGGCGGCGGTGTTCCTGGATCGAACCTGTTGCGACCCCTTCTACCGGAAGGCGATCCGGGTTTCGGTCGGCGCGGTCCTGCGAACGCCTATGGCGGCAGGGCTGGACGCCGAGGCGATGATCGACCTGCTGCAGGGCAGGGGATTCGAGGTGTTGGCCCTGACGCCGTCGGCGGATCAGGCGCTGGCGGACATGAAGCCGGCGCGCCGCACGGCGAT
>Ga0308157_10004044_pt1 | contig 20083 bp, 18 predicted proteins | sample PhyBR1_FD_201035 | JGI IMG/M metagenome (GOLD analysis project Ga0308157, IMG submission 201035) | Phyllosphere microbial communities from UC Gill Tract Community Farm, Albany, California, United States - DLSLB.R1 | ecosystem: Host-associated > Plants > Phyllosphere > Unclassified | place: USA...
GTTTTTCTGCACCGGCGGCCAGCAGGAAGTACACGACCGGAATCACGCACAGCGAACCGGCCACCACGTACAGCAGGCGCTTCGGATCGGCGTGTTGCGCATCCGGCGCGCCGATGCCCAGCAGCCGCGCGCGGCCGATGAAGAACCATACAAGGCTGATCAGCATGCCCACGCCAGCGGACATGAACACCACTTTATAAGCGGGCATGCCGTCGGTGCCGAATACCTTCGCGGCCAGCCACTCGGTCAGCACCGGGGCGACCATGGCGCCAGCGTTGATACCCATGTAGAAGATGGTAAAACCGGAATCGCGGCGCGGATCGCCGGTGGTATACAGCTTGCCGACCATGGTCGAAATGTTAGGCTTGAACATGCCGTTGCCGACGATGATGGTGGCCAGGCCGAACTTGAACACTTCTTCGTTCGGCACGGCGATCATGAACAGGCCCGCCGCCATGAAGGCGGCGCCGACCAGAATCGAGCGCTGGTAACCGAGCACACGGTCGGCCACGTAACCGCCGAACAGCGCGGCGGCGTACACCAGGGCCAGATACGAACCGTAGACCAGGTTGGCGGCGGATTCACCGGAAGGGTCGCCGTTGTAGAACTGGGCGACGACGTACAGCACCAGGGCCCAGCGAATGCCGTAGAACGCGAAGCGTTCCCAGAATTCGGTCATGAACAACATCCACAGCGGGGCGGGATGGCCCATGATCTGTTTGAACTCGGGGATGGCTGCTTCCGATTTATTGATGGTGGCACCGCTCATGCGGGGTCTCCTCTTCGATGATCTGTTTAAAAAGGTCTCGGGCTCCCTCGTGAGGAGCCAAATCGGGCGCCATTTTAATCTACAAATGGTTTACAAAGTACTTTTTGCGCGGTCTCCCGCTGCAAACTGCGCACGCATCGTGCCGACTTGTCGTATATTGACAGTGCAGGCAACCCTGCGAGACACCGAATATGCGCATCTGAAAATAAGGATTTACGCAACATGGAACATGACGTTATCGATACCCTGATTTCCCCGGACGGCCAGCTCGAAGTTCTGTCCAAGGCTGAAGTAAACAAACTGCTCGATACCAGCCAGGGCGGCCTGTATAACGTATTTCGCAATTGCGCGCTGGCCGTGCTCAATTGCGGCAGCACCATCGACGACGGCAAGGAGCTGCTCGAACGCTTCGAGTCGTTCTCGATCAGCATCGTGCAGCGCGAGCGCGGCATCAAGCTCGATATCAAGGGCGCGCCGGCTTCCGCTTTCGTTGACGGCAAAATGATCAAGGGCATCCACGAACAGCTGTTCGCGGTGCTGCGCGATATTGTCTTCGTCAGTAACGAAGTGACGCACTCCGACAAGTTCGACATGACCCGTCCCGAGGATGTGACCGACGCCGTGTTCCACATCCTGCGCAATGCCGGCGTGCTGAAGCCAATGCTCAATCCGAACCTGGTGGTGTGCTGGGGCGGTCACTCGATCAACCGCGCCGAGTACAACTACTCGAAGGAAGTGGGTTACCAGATGGGCCTGCGCGACCTCGATATCTGCACCGGTTGCGGCCCTGGCGCCATGAAAGGCCCCATGAAAGGCGCCACCATCGGCCACGCCAAGCAGCGCCTGACCAATGGCCGTTACCTGGGCATCACCGAGCCGGGCATCATCGCCGCGGAATCGCCCAACCCGATCGTCAACGAACTGGTGATCATGCCCGATATCGAAAAACGCCTCGAAGCATTCGTGCGCGCCGGTCACGGCATCGTGGTGTTCCCCGGTGGCGCCGGCACGGCCGAGGAAATCCTGTACATCCTGGGCATCCTGCTGCATCCCGATAACGCCGAGCTGCCGTTCCCGCTGGTCTTTACCGGGCCGGAAACCTCGCGCGAGTACTTCGTGCAGATCAACCAGTTTATCCACGCCACGCTGGGACCGGAGGCGCAGGAGCGCTACAAGATCATCATCGACGATCCCGAAGCCGTGGCGCGCGAAATGCAGGCTGGTATCAAGCAAGTGCGCGAATACCGCAAAACCCGCAGCGATGCGTACTACTTCAATTGGGGTTTGAAGATCGACCGCGAATTCCAGAAACCGTTCGCCCCCACGCACGAAAACATGCGCAACCTGAGTTTGCACAAGAACCAGGAAGTGCACCTGCTGGCGGCCAATCTGCGCCGGGCGTTTTCCGGCGTGGTGGCGGGGAATGTGAAAAACGAGGGCATCCGCGCCATCGAGCAGTTCGGCCACTTCGAGATCCATGGCGACAAGGCGATCATGGGACCGATGGACGCGTTATTGACGTCGTTCGTGGAGCAGAGCCGGATGAAGTTGCCTGGCAAGGCCTACGAGCCTTGCTACCGGGTTATTCAGTAATATTGGAGCGCTCAGGCGGGCCAGTCGCGTGGTCCGCGTCCTTCCATCTCGCGGTCGATGTAGAAAGCTGCACTGTCCAGCGCCAGGTGGGTGAACCCCTGCGGAAAATTGCCCGTCAACCGCGCCCGCTCGTCGAACTCCTCGGCGTACAGCTGCAAGTGGTTCGCGTAGCGCAGCAGTTTTTCAAAGATGTGCCGCGCTTCGTCCATGCGGCCGGCGCGCGCCAGGCATTCCACGTACCAGAACGAACATGCCGAGAACGCGCCTTCCTTGCCGGGCAGGCCGTCGTCGCGCCGGTAGCGGTAGACCATGCCGTCGTCGGCGAGATGCTTGCCGATGGCGTCCAGCGTCGCCAGCCAGCGCGGATCGGTGGCGCCCACGAAACGCACCAGCGGCATCAGCAACATCGAGGCATCGAGCTCGGTGCTGCCGCGTTCCTCCACGAAGTGGTTGCGCTTCTCGTTCCAGAAGTTGTCCCAGATGTCGTCGTGGATGGCGTTGCGCACCTTGATCCAGCGCGTGAACGGCGCCGCGAGCGAACGCTTGCTGGCCAGGCGGATCGCGCGGTCCATCGCCACCCAGCACATCAGGCGCGAATGCAGGTGGTGGCGCGCCGGTCCGCGGATCTCCCAGATGCCGGCATCCGGCTCCTGCCAGTGGCGCGCCACGTAGTCGATCACGCGGCATACCCCCAGCCAGCGGTCGTGCGAAATCGCCTCGCCATATTTATTACTGAGGTAGATAGAATCCATCAACTCGCCGTAGATGTCGAGCTGCATCTGGGTGACCGCGTCGTTGCCGATGCGGACCGGCGCGGCGCCGCCGTAGCCGGACAGGTGGTCGAGCGAGGTTTCGGCCGGCACCTTGCCGCCGTCGAGCGCATACATCACTTTCAGTTCGCCACGCCGGGAAGAATGCATGGCGCGGTCGCCGAGCCAGCGGTAGAAGTCCTTGGCTTCGCTGTGATAGCCCAGGCGCATCAGCGCGTAGATCGAAAACGACGCATCGCGTATCCACGTGGCGCGATAGTCCCAGTTGCGCACGCCGCCTGCCGCTTCGGGCAGCGAGAAGGTGCCCGCTGCCGCGATCGAACCATGCCGGCGCGACGTGAGCAGCTTGAGCACCAGCGCCGAGCGGCCGACGGCGTCGCGCCAGCGGCCCTTGTAGGTCGAGCGCGCCGACCACGCGCGCCAGCGGTTGATGGTCGCTTCGATCAACCGGCCGATCTCGTCGGCATCGATGACCGGCGCCCCCGGTTCGTCGAGCATCAGGGTAATGCACTGTCCTGCCTTGAGCTTGATACTGGCGTGGGCCTCGCCGTCAGCCTTGGCAAAGGCGGCGCCGGACAGGCGCAATGAGGGACAGTCCGCGGCCGTAAACAGCGCCACCCCTTTCTTGATGGTGACCGATGGCGCCACGCGCGCATAGTCATAGCGGGGCGCGCAGCGCACGCGGATGGTGACCGTGCCGCGTGTGACGACCATGCGGCGCACCAGCCTGGTGGGGCCTTCGTCCGTCTCCGACGTGTCGATCATCAGGTCGGTCAGCTCGGCGGAAGCGTCGCTGCCCATCCAGCGCGTGAGCAGAACATTGGTATCCGGGATGTACATCTGCACCACGCGCGGCGCTTTCATGTCGGGCGCCAGTTCGAAGACGCCGCCGTTGTCCGCATCGAGGATGCCGGCAAAGACGCTGGGGCTGTCGAGGTTGGGCCAGCACAGGTAGTCGATGGCGCCATCGCAGGCCACCAGCGCCACGGTGGCCAGGTTGCCGATCACGCCGTGGTCGGCAATGTCGCGTTCCTTGCGGCGCTTGGCGGCGGCCATCAGCCGTTGTCCTCGAAGCCCGGGTACAGCGCCATGCCGCCGTCCACGAACAGCGTACTGCCGACGATATAGTCGGCCAGGTCCGACGCCAGGAACAGCGCGGCGTTGGCCACGTCGTCCGGCTGGCCCACGCGCCCGTAGGGGATCAGCTTGAGCAGGTCGTCGGTGCCGCCTTCGGCGGTCACTTCCGCATTGATCGGGGTCTTGATGGCGCCGGGCGCGATGGCGTTGATGCGGATGCGCTCGGGCGCCATTTCCTGCGCCATGGTCTCCATCAGCAGGTGCACGCCGCCTTTCGATGCCGCGTAGTTGACATGGCCGGCCCACGGAATGCGCTGGTGGACGGAACTCATGCAGATGATCTTGCCCAGCGCGCGCGAGGCCTGGCGCCGGCCCTGGCGGCGGAAAGTACGTACCGCTTCACGCATGCACAGGAACTGGCCGGTCAGGTTGGTTTTCAACACGCCTTCCCATTGAGCGTCATGTCGGCGCTGGGCGCATCGTCCTGGCGGCCCGAGTTGGCCACCACGATGTCGATTGCGCCGAACCGCGCGATGGCGGCGGCAAACAGCGCCTGCACCTCGGCTTCCTCACCGACGTCGGCCTGCACCGTAATGGCGTTGCCGCCGGCGGCGGTGATGGAGGCCACCACTTCGTCGGCCTGGTCCTGGTGCGAATGGTAGTTGACCACCACGTTGGCGCCGGCCCTGGCGAAAGCCAGCGCAATGCCGCGACCGAGGCCGGAGTTGGCGCCGGTGACGATGGCGGTTTGATCTTGCAGCGTGATATGCATGGGCGCTCCTGCTCTATGAACCGTAATCGTTTCATTCTAGGCAGGACGACCGGATCGGAAAGGGGGCTTGCAATGCCAAAGCAGCCTCACCGCACGCAACGTCGCAAAAATGCAGGCATAAAAAAACCGCTCTCGAAGAGCGGTTTTGAGCACTGCGAAACTGCAGGTTACTCTTCGCGGCGCAGGTGCGGGAACAGCAGCACGTCGCGGATGTTGGGCGAGTCGGTGATGATCATCATCAGGCGATCGATGCCGATGCCGCAGCCGCCGGCCGGCGGCATGCCGTATTCTAGCGCGCGGATGTAGTCGGCGTCGTAGAACATCGCCTCTTCGTCGCCCGCATCCTTGGCAGCTACCTGCGCCAGGAAGCGTGCCGACTGGTCTTCGGCGTCGTTCAGCTCCGAGAAGCCGTTGGCGATCTCGCGACCCACCATGAACAGCTCGAAACGCTCAGTGATGCCTTCGCGGGTATCCGAGGCGCGCGCCAGCGGCGACACTTCTACGGGATAGTCGATGATGTACGTCGGCTCCCACAGCTGCGCTTCGGCGGTTTCTTCGAACAGCGCCAGTTGCAACGCGCCCAGGCCGGCCGTGGCAAACGGTTTGACGCCGAATTTCAGCAGCTCGGTCTTGATGAACTCTGCGTCGTTCAACTGCTCGGCGGTGTAGCCCGGCGCGTACTTGTTGATCGCTTCGACAATGGTCAGCCGATGGAACGGCTTGGCCAGGTCGAGTTCACGGCCGCCGTAGGTGAGCGTGGCGGTGCCGTGGGCGTCGATGGCTGCCTGGCGGATGATCGCTTCGGTGAAGTCCATCAGCCATTGATAATCGGTGTAGGCCGCATAGAACTCCATCATCGTGAATTCCGGGTTGTGACGGATCGACACGCCTTCGTTGCGGAAGTTGCGGTTGATTTCGAACACGCGATCAAAACCACCGACCACCAGGCGCTTCAGGTACAGCTCGGGCGCGATACGCAGGAACATCTGCATATCCAGCGCATTGTGGTGCGTGGTGAAGGGTTTGGCGGACGCGCCACCTGGAATGGTGTGCAGCATCGGCGTTTCCACTTCCATGAATTCGTTCTTTTCCATGAAACGGCGCATCGACGAGATGGCGGCGGTACGCGCTTTGAACGTGCGGCGCGTCTCTTCGTTCATGATCAGGTCCACGTAACGCTGGCGGTACTTGGTTTCCTGGTCGGCCAGGCCGTGGAATTTGTCGGGCAGCGGGCGCAGCGACTTGGTGATCAGGCGCAGTTCCGTGACCTTGATGGTCAGTTCGTCGGTCTTGGTTTTGAACAGGGTGCCGGTCACGCCCAGGATGTCGCCCAGGTCGTAGTGGTGCAGCGCGGCCATGGCGGCTTCGCCGGTGAGGTCCAGCGTGGCGTAGATCTGGATGCGGCCATCGGCGTTTTTACCGGACGAATCCTGCAAGGTGGCGAAAGCGGCTTTTTTGCCGGCTTCGCGCTTGAGCATCATGCGGCCGGCCAGCACCACGGTGACAGGATTGGCTTCGAGTTCCTCGCGCGTCTTCGAACCGAATTCGGCGTGCAGGTCGGCCGCCTTGTGCTGTGGTTTGAAGTCGTTGGGGAAGGCGACGCCCTGTTGGCGCAGGGCGGCCAGCTTGGCGCGGCGCTCGGCGATGATCTTGTTTTCGTCGGGCGGGTTTGCAGATGCGCTTGCTTGGTCTTGAAGATCCGTAGTCATGGTCTGTTTCTTTGGTGGGGTGAAGATGGTGTTGATGAATTAGGCTGCCACGTAAGGCTCGGTGGCGAACAGCGCGTCCACATCGAGCTCGCTGAAGTCGCGCGCGATGGCGATCACGTTGTCGAATTCGGCAAACGCTTCCGCGGGCAGCGTGGTGGTGAGCACCACCGCGCGCATGCCGGCGCGGCGCGCCGCTTCCACGCCCAGCGGCGCGTCTTCGAAGACAATGCTGTTGGCGGGCAGGGCGCCGGCCCGTTGAGCGGCCAGCAGGAAGACATCCGGGTTCGGTTTGCCGCGCGCCACGTCGGCGGCGCCGGCAATCGCGTCGAACTCCTTGCGCAGGTCCAGGCCATCGAGCGTGAAGTCGATATTGGCCGGCGGCGCGGCGGTAGCCACGGCCAGCTTCACGCCAGCGGCCTTGCCACGGGCGATAAACGCCTCGAAGCCGCCGGTGGCAGCCAGGTGCGGCGCATACAGTTCGCGGTACAGCGACTCTTTTTCCATATCGAGCGCGGCGCTTTCTTCGGCGGTAAGGTGGTCGCCCAGGTAGCTGCGCATGATTTCATGGCCCTGGCGGCCGGCCGTGTCGCGGAAAAACGCGTCGGCATCGAGCGTGTGGCCACGCTTGCCGAAGAATGCCAGCCACGATTGGGTGTGGTAGGCCATGTTGTCCACGATGGTGCCGTCCATGTCGAAGATGAACGCGCGCTGCGATGCGGAAGAAGTCATTTATACGCCCTGTTTCAAGGAAGCCGAGATGAAGTCGTCGATTTCACCGTCGAGTACCGCCTTGGTGTTACCGGTTTCGAAGTTGGTGCGCAAATCCTTGATGCGCGACTGGTCCAGCACATACGAACGGATCTGGTGGCCCCAGCCCACGTCGGTCTTGGAGTCTTCCAGCTTTTGCTGTTCGCTCATGCGCTTGCGCAATTCGAGTTCGTACAGCTTGGCCTTCAGCATTTCCATCGCCTCGGCCTTGTTGCGGTGCTGCGAACGGTCGTTCTGGCACTGCACCACGATGCCGGACGGGCCGTGGGTAAGGCGCACCGCGGAGTCGGTCTTGTTGATGTGCTGACCACCGGCGCCCGACGCCCGATACGTGTCGATGCGCAGGTCGGCCGGATTGATCTCGATATCGATCGAGTCATCGACTTCCGGGTACACGAACAGCGACGTAAACGACGTGTGGCGGCCGTTGGCCGAGTCGAACGGCGACTTGCGCACCAGGCGGTGCACGCCGGTTTCGGTGCGCAGGAAGCCGTAGGCGTATTCGCCTTCGACCTTGATGGTGGCGGTCTTGATGCCGGCCACCTCGCCGTCGGACTGCTCCATCACTTCGACCTTGAAGCCCTTGCGGTCGCAATAGCGCACGTACTGGCGCAGCAGCATCGAGGCCCAGTCCTGGGCTTCGGTGCCACCCGCGCCGGCCTGGATGTCGATGAAGCAGTTGTTCGGGTCCATCGGATTGTTGAACATCCGGCGGAATTCCATGCCCTCGATGACCACGCGCACGGCTTCCGCATCGACGATCAAGGCTTCCAGCGTGTCGTCGTCGCCTTCTTCCTTCGCCATGGCGAACAGGTCGGCCATGTCTTTGAGGTCGGTGTCGGCCTTGGTCAGCGCGAAGACGATGGCCTCCAGCGATTTTTTTTCCTTGCCGAGATCCTGCGCCTTTTTAGGGTCGTTCCAGATCGTCGGGTCTTCCATTTCTTCGTTTACCTGCTCGAGCTTCTCTGACTTTTTATCGAAGTCAAAGATACCTCCGAAGTTCGGCTTCACGCGACGTCAGGTCGGTGAGCAGGGCGGCGAGGGAGTTGATGCGTTCGGCTTCCATGTTTTCTTCTTTTCTCAGGGCGAAATCAAACCGGGGATTATACCCGAGCCGGGGCACGGCCGGGCAGACGCCGCGCCTGGCGCCCGTGAAATGCTGCTATTTATGCTAACGATGGGTTAGAATCGACGGTTTTCCGGCTTTACAGACAGAGGCTCCATGCGCGCAGCGTTGTTCGTCCTTCCCGTGTTCCTGACCGCCTGCGGCGCCTTGCAGCAGGCCGATTCGACCACCGGTGCGCCCGCCGGCGCGCAGGCCACCCTGGCGCTGCTGGAAACCACCGACCTGCACGCCAACGTCCTCAGTTATGATTATTACAAGCTCAAGGCGGAACCGTCGATCGGCTTCGAACGCACGGCCACGCTGATCGCCCAGGCGCGCGCCCAGTACCCGAACAATCTGCTGCTCGATAACGGCGACGCCCTGCAAGGCACGGCGCTGGCCGACTTCCAGGCCAGGGTGGCGCCGCGCGCGGCCGACGGCTGTCCGCAACTGCCGGCGGTATACCGGGCGATGGACTTGCTGGGCGTGGACGGCGCCGGCATCGGCAACCATGAATTCAACTACGGGTTGCCGTACCTGAGCCAGGTGGCCGGCAGCGCCTTCGATGTCGACGGCGTGCCCAGGGACGCGCCGCGTTGCGCGGGGCCGAAGTTCCCGATCGTGCTGGCCAATGTCTACAGCGTCAAGTCCGGCCAGCCGCTGTTCGCGCCGTACCGCATCCTCACCCGCACGATCGCCGCCACCGGCCCGGATGGCCGGCCGGTGACTGCCACCATCAAGGTGGGCATCATCGGCTTCGCGCCGCCCGGCATCCTGGCATGGGACAAGCGCTGGCTCGACGGCAAGGTGTACGCCGAAGGCGTGCGCGAGACGGCGCTGAAATACATCCCGCAGATGCGCGCGGAAGGCGCGGACCTGGTGGTGGCGCTGTCCCACGGCGGCATCGACGGCGCACCGTACACGCCCGGCATGGAAAACGCCAATCTTTACCTGGCCCAGGTGCCGGGCGTGGACGCCATGCTGATCGGCCACTCGCACCAGCCGTTCCCGCTCGCTGCCAGCACGGTCCCGGAATTCAACCTGCCTGCCGTGGACAAGGCCCGGGGTACGGTGCACGGCGTACCGGCCGTGATGGCCAGCCTGTGGGGCAAGCACCTGGGCGTGATCGCGCTGCACGTGCACTACGACGGTCGGCGCTGGACTGTCGATAAAACCCGCACCACGGTGGAGGCGCGCAGCACCCGGCTGCCCGACGGCAGCTACGTCGCGGCCGATCCGGCCGTGGGCCAGTTGGTGGCGTCCGAGCACGACGCCACCATCCGTTACGTGCAAACGCCGGTGGGTACGAGCGACTTCCGCATGTCCACCTATTTTGCCGACGTGGGCGACCCCAGCGCGGTGCAACTGGTAAATCAGGCGCAGATCGATTACGTGCAGCGCTTCGTCAAGGACAATCTGCCGCAGTACGCGGCGCTGCCGGTGCTGTCGATGGCGTCGCCGTTCAAGACCGGCGCGGCCGGCGTGGGCGATTACACCGACGTCAAACCGGGCGCCCTGGCTCTGAACAACGCTGCCGATTTGTACCTGTATCCGAACGAACTGCACGCGGTCAAACTCGATGGCGCGGGCCTGACAGCATGGCTGGAAAAATCGGCCGAGCGCTTTCACCGCATCGATCCGGCCATAACAAAGGACCAGGAACTGGTCAACACCAGCTTTGCCGGCTATAACTTCGACATGCCCACCAGCGCGGACATCAGCTACCGGATCGACGTGACCCGCCCGGTGGGGCAGCGCATCGTCGCCCTGCAATACAAGGGCGCACCGATTGCGCCCGGCCAGGAGTTTTTGATCGCTACCAACAACTACCGCGCCAGCGGCGGCGGCAACTTCCCCGGCCTCGATGGCAGCCGCACCGTGGTGGCGGCGCCGGACAGCAGCCGCGACGTGCTGATTGCATACATCCGTAAAACCCGGCAGCTGTCGCGCGCTGCCAACGGCGCCGCGCGCAGCTGGCGCTTCGTGCCGGTGGCGGTGAAGGGCCGGGTGGTGTTCCACGCGGCGCCCGGCATGCTGGCGCTGGCGCGCGAGGCCGGCCTGTCTGCGGTGAGCGAGGTGAAGCCGGACGACGGCGGCGGCAAGGGTTTTGCGCTGTACGCGGTGGACCTGTCCCAATGAGGCGCCTGGTCGCGGCAGCGCTGCTGGTTGGCGTGAGCATGGCGCCGGCCATGGGGGCAGGCACGGTAGTCGAGCAGGCACGCCTGTATCTGCAGGGCGGCAAGGGCGTGCGCGCCGATCCGCCCCGGGCTTTCGCACTGTTCCAGCGCGCGGCCATGGGCGGCGACGCCACTGCCGCCTACTACCTGGGCCTGATGTACCGTAATGGCCTGGCCGTCACGCGCGACCCGGAGACGGCGGCGCGCTGGCTGCAGCAGGCTTCCGAGCACCAGGTGCCGGCTGCGATGTTCGCGCTGGCCAACCTGTACCTGGCCGGCGATGGCGTGGAGCGCGACGACGACGCGGCGCGCCGCCTGATCGAAAAGGCGGCCGATCTCGATTATCCCGAGGCCGTGATGGCGATGGCCATCGGGCTGCGTGACGGCTCGATGGGCTTCGAGCGCAACGAGGCGCTGGCCGAAGCGCAGCTGCGCCTGGCCAATCGCGCACTCGGTCAGCGTCCCCGCGCCAGGTAACACGTTGCCGGACCACGGCTGACGGTATTGTGTGGTAATCTGCGCGACGGTCATCGTTTACCGTCCGAGTAGCCCGCCTAGTTGACGACTGGAACCCACGAACGTGTCCATGCGTCTGAACGACCCCAATCAAAACCATTTGCTCGCTGCGCTGCTCGATGCCGACTTCGACCGGCTGGCGCCGCACCTCGATCCGATCATGATGCGCCTGGGCGACGTGCTGTACGAGTCCGGCGCCGCCGTCAACCACGTGTATTTCCCCACCTCGTCCATCGTTTCGCTGCACTATGTGCTGGAAAACGGCAGTTCGTCCGAGATCGCGGGCGTGGGCAACGAGGGCATGCTGGGCATTTCGCTGTTCATGGGCGGCAATACCACGCCCAGCCGCGCCGTGGTGCAAACGGCCGGCCATGGCTATCGCCTGAAGGCGCAGGTGCTGCTCGATGAATTCAACCGCGCCGGCCCGGTGATGCGGCTGCTGCTGCGCTATACGCAAGCGCTGCTCACGCAGATGGCGCAAACGGCCATCTGCAACCGCCACCATACGGTAGACCAGCAACTGTGCCGCTGGCTGCTGCTCACGCTCGACCGCCTGCCCACCACCGAACTGACCATGACCCAGGAACTGATCGCCAGCATGCTCGGGGTGCGGCGCGAAGGGGTAACCGTGGCTGCCGGCCGCCTGCAATCGCGTGGCTTCATCAGCAACCGCCGCGGTCATATCTCGGTGCTGGACCGCGCCGGCCTGGAAGGCGATGTGTGCGAGTGCTACGAGGTCGTAAAAAAAGAATTTGCGCGCCTGATGTCGGACGTGCGCCAGCGCCAGGGGGCAAAATGAGTACCAACCATCCGCCCGCAGCGCTGCTGCTCAAGGCAGAAGCGCTGCAACTGGCGATACACAACAGCGCCAATTTTTCCAGCATTGCCACCGACGCCCAGGGCGTGATCCAGATTTTCAACGTGGGCGCCGAGCGCATGCTGGGTTACAGCGCGGCCGAGGTGGTGAACCGGAACACGCCGGCGGACATATCCGATCCGCAGGAAGTCATTGCCCGCGCCGCGGCGCTGAGCCAGGAAGCGGGCGTGGACATCCAGCCCGGTTTCGAAGCGTTTGCGTTCAAGGCATCGCGCGGTATCGAGGACATTTACGACATGACCTTCATCCGCAAGGACGGCAGCCGGCTGCCGGCCAGCGTGTCGGTCAGCGCGCTGCGCGACGGCGAGCAAAAGGCAATCGGCTACCTGCTGCTGGGGACCGACAACACGGCCCGCAAGCTGGCCGAGCGCGAACAGGCGCTGCTCGACCAGCGCCTGCGCGAGCAGCAACTGGCGCTGCAGGACACCAACGTGGAACTGGAAGCGGCGCGCGCGCTGGCGGAAACCGCCAACCGCGCCAAGTCGGAATTTTTATCGGCCATGAGCCACGAGCTGCGCACGCCGCTGAACGCGGTGCTGGGTTTTGCCCAGCTGCTGGCGTCGGAAAAGCCGCCGCCGTCGGTGTCGCAACAGCGCTCGCTCGACCAGATCCTCAAGGGCGGCTGGTACCTGCTGCAGCTGATTAACGAGATCCTGGACCTGGCCATGATCGAATCGGGCAAGGTGACCATGTCGCAGGAGTCGATGGGCCTGGCCGATGTACTGAAGGACTGCCAGGCGCTGATTGCCCCGCAGGCCGAAAAGCGCGGCATCCGGCTGCTGTTTTCCGCCATGAGCGAGCCGTTCTTCGTGCATGCCGACCGCACCCGCGTCAAGCAGGTGCTGATCAACCTGCTGTCGAACGCGATCAAGTACAACCGCCGCGGCGGCATGGTCATCGTCGAATGCGCCAATGTGGCGGGCGGCCGGGTGCGCATGAGCGTGACCGACACGGGCGCCGGCCTGAACGCGCAGCAGGTGGAACAGCTGTTCCAGCCGTTCAACCGCCTGGGCCAGGAAGACGGCGCGGAAGAGGGCACCGGCATCGGCCTGGTGGTGACCAAGCAGTTGACGGAACTGATGGGCGGCGCCATCGGCGTGACCAGCGAGGTGGGCGTGGGTACCACGTTCTGGATCGAGCTGGCGGCTACCAGCGCCCCGGTGCTGGAAATGGCGTCGTGCGCGCCGTCAGCGCTGGCGGTCGACAGCGCCGGTGGACCCCTGAAAACGCTGCTCTACATCGAAGACAACCCGGCCAACCTGAGCCTGGTGGAACAGCTGGTGCTGCGCCGCAGCGACCTGAAACTCCTGACCGCCATCGACGGCTATACCGGCATCGAACTGGCGCGCACGTACCAGCCCGACGTCATCCTGATGGACATCAACCTGCCCGGCATCAGCGGCTTTGGCTGCCTGAAGATCTTGCAGGACGATGCCGCCACCGCCCATATTCCCGTGCTGGCCCTGTCGGCCAACGCGATGGCGCGCGACGTGGAAAAAGGCGTGGAAGCGGGCTTCTTCCAGTACCTCACCAAGCCGATCAACGTGTCGCAGTTCATGGGCGCGCTCGACCAGGCGCTGGACTACGCGGCCACCCATGGCTGCCCGCACTCCCATACCGAGGAAACCGCTTCATGATAGAACCATCCGACATGCGCGCCGCGCAAATCCTGATCGTGGACGACCAGGAGGCGAACGTCATGCTGCTCGAACAGATGCTGGCCAACGCCGGCTACACCAATGTGCACAGCACCATGGATCCGTTTGCCGTGAGCGACCTGCACCGCGAGCACCATTACGACCTGATCCTGCTCGATCTGCAGATGCCGGGCATGGACGGTTTTGCCGTGCTGGCAGCGCTGCACGATATCGAGCCCGACGGCTATGTGCCGGTCTTGGTAGTGACGGCCCAGCCGAACCACAAGCTGCGCGCGCTGCAGGCAGGCGCCCGCGACTTCATCGGCAAGCCGTTCGACCTGCTGGAAGTGGAAACCCGGATCCGCAACATGCTCGAAGTGCGGCTGCTGCACCGCAAGCTGCGGCGCTACAACCAGCAGCTGGAATTTACGGTACTTGAGCGCACGGCGCAATTGCGCGAAAGCGAAGCGCGCTTCCAGCGCTTTGCCGAACTGTCCACCGACTGGTACTGGGAACAGGATGCCGACGGCGTGATGGTCAATTGCCATGGCCCGGTGGCGGACATGGTGGGCATCAGCGGCAGCGACACGGGCGGCTGGAACGTGGCCGAACGCGCCGAACTGGAAGCGAACATTGCCGAGCGCAAGCCCTTCCTCGACTTCATCTACCGCCGCACCGGCGCCGACGGCGCTATCGCGTACCTGCAAGTGAGCGGCGAACCGATGTTCGACAACGCTAGCCGCTTCATCGGCTACCGCGGCGTGGGCCGCGACGTCACCGCCATGGCCCGTCACTTCGGGGTCAGTGCCGACATTCGGACACAGGCTCAGCACTCTCAAGACTTTTGACTGCTCGGCTGACGGTCTTGGTCGATACGCCGAAAAATGTCGCGATTTGCTGCATCGTGTAGGCGGTGGAACGGTAAGCTTGCGCCATGGCCTGCTCGCGGCGCGGGTAGGCTGCCTGGTATTGCGCCAATGTCAGCTGGGCCGCGCGCCGCTGAGTTTTCGATACAGCCAGGTATTCGGGCTCCGGTGCCTGGCTGATAGCACTGCTCACGAACGTGTCATTGCCTAGTGCCAGCTGGTGTCTGGTGTGTTTGAGTGGACTGTCCAGGCCGACCCCGGCCAGTACGAATCTGCAATAGCCTGCAACCGCCGTGGCCTGATCTGGTGCGAACTGGCGAAGAATAGCGTCGCCATCAAACCACGGAGGTGCGGACAGCGTGCCCGTAAGGTAGCCATGGCTGCTCCATCGCCATGCGTCGGGTGTCGTCACCATTCCTGCCCGCAACGGATTCAATATCACGTAGCGCGCCAGCTCCAGCAAATAAGACTCCCGTTGAACGAGGATGGCCTTGTACCGCCCCTGGAACAGATGGCCTGCTACGTCATGACGTCGGTTGAAATATTGCGAGTAGGTGCCGTTAAGCACCCGCATGCCTTGCCAGATTACCTTCGATGGTCTCCACCACCAGATGGTAATGATTGGTCATTTGGCAAAAGCCGAGCACGACGAAATTGTAGCGCTTGCATACCAGATCGAGCACGCTCAGCCAAACTCTGCGATCCACATCGTCGCGATAGATCGCCGCCTGCCGATCGCCGCGCGATGTGACATGGTAGAGGGCGCCAGCGTATTGAATTCTTAATGGACGTGTCATCCCGTCACGCTATACACAGGCAGTTAACGAAGACTGCGTTATCTCAAAGAAGTTCAAATTTGTCCGAATGTCGGCACTGACCCCGACGTTTTAGTACACTAGCCGATCCTTGAACGACGATAGCGGGGCGGGTATGAAGACAGTGGCTTTTCCATCGGGCGTCAGCGTGCCGGTGCTGGGGCAGGGTACCTGGAATATGGGCGAGGATCGCGCGCGCAAAGCTGGCGAGGTGCGGGCCTTGCAGATGGGGCTGGACCTGGGCATGACCTTGATCGATACTGCTGAAATGTACGGCGAAGGCGGCGCCGAGGAGGTCGTGGGGGCGGCCATTGCCGGTCGCCGCGACGACGCATTCTTGGTCAGCAAGGTGTATCCGCACAACGCCAGCTTCGATGGGGTGCAGCAGGCGTGCGAGCGCAGCCTGCGCCGGCTCGGCACCGATTGCCTCGACCTGTACCTGCTGCACTGGCAGGGTCATCACGCGCTGGCCGAGACCTTCGATGGCTTCGAGGCGCTGAAAAAAGCGGGCAAGATTCGTGCGTATGGCGTCAGCAATCTCGATCTGGAAAGCATGGAAGAAGCCGTGCAATACGGCGACGTGGTCACCGACCAGGTGCTGTACAACCTGCAGAAGCGCGGCATCGAATTCGACCTGCTGCCGTGGTGCCGCGCCCGCGGCATGCCGGTGATGGCGTATTCGCCGCTCGAGAGCAGCGGCCGCGATCAGGCTGCGCTGCTCGGCCATCCGGCGCTGCGCGCGGTGGCCGACGGTCACGGCGTCACGCCCGCGCAAATCGCCCTGGCCTGGGTGCTGCACCAGGATGGCGTGCTCGCTATCCCCAAGGCCGTCGATCCTGTACACTTGCGCGCCAACCGCGCCGCCGCCGACCTGCGCCTGTCGCAGGAAGACTCGGCCGCGCTGGACCGCGCCTTTCCACCGCCGCGCAGCCGCCGCGCACTCGATATGCGCTGAGGCGCCGGCCAACCGCTTTTCCGTCACCGATATTTATTCATGTTCAATCGACTCAAGCAACTGCTGACTCCTTCCGCGCACCAGGCGCCGCCAGATACGACCGACCATCCCTCTAATATCCTGATCAATGCCTACTGCACCGTGGCCGATCTGCCGGCACTCGATTTTGCCCATGTGCTGAACGGCAGCCGCAGCCTGGCCGACAAGGCGCTGGCGCCGCACCTCAATGGCTTCATGCACCACGTGGCCGATGGCGGCCAGGGCGCGATGACGCGCACCCGCTACCACGTGATCCGCCACCTCCAGCGCGTGCAGCAGCATGTGTGCGTGTCGGTGGCGCCAGCGCAGCTGGAGGCGTTGCAGGCATGGGCGCAAGCGGCCAACGCCATTTTGTTCACCGAAAGCGGCAGCGTGCTCGATCCGCACGGCCGCCTGCTGCTGGCGCCCAATCCTGCCGAAGGCGCACCGGCGGTGGAAGGCGATCCCGCAGCGGCGCTGCCATACCCGGCGCCGGCGTGGGACCGCAAGGCGCACAACGACCAGGTGCTGGCAGCGCGGCAGATCGCGGTGCCGGCTGATCTGCCGCCGGTGGTATCGGAACCCGAGCTGCGCCTGCGTACACCTGAACAGATCTTGCAGCGGATGCTGGCGCTGTTCGTGGTGGCGATCCGCGCCGAGTCGCTCACCGGCGAACGCCCGATTGCCGTCGACGACCTGAGAAAGCGCTTCCCGCCCGCCTTTAAGGGTTTGACCGAACTGGAACGCGACTTCCTGGCCAAGGACATGCCCACCGAGCAGGAAATTACCCAGTACCTGTGGCGTTACGAAGCCATCCTGGTGCTGCAATGGGCGCTCGGTTTGCAGGACGCGCTGTTATTCCCCGATGCGATCTGCGACGTGGCGGCGCTGTCCAGCACCGTGATCGAGCGCGGCACCGAGGGTTTGCGCAAGCAGCCGGTGGCGCGCGCAGCGGGCGACGTGCTCGACGCGCTGGACCTGACCTACCGCCTGCACTGGGCCACGCGCCAGGCGCTGCTGAAGAAAACTGCCGTACCGGCGGGCCTGATTGATGGCGTGCTGCAGGAGCGCCACCATGCACTGAACTGGCTGGTGCGCTTCGAGGACCGCGAGTGGGACGAGGTCGATACACCGACCTGACCGATCAGCGCGCTGCGCGTATGTACGCCAACGAACGGAGCGAATTATTTTCCGGGAGTATATTTGAGTCATCCCGGAGCAACCCTCCGGGGCAACTCAAGGAGCGAACATGAACAAGAAAATCATCCTCGGCGCAGTCCTGGCAGCACTGGTGGGCACGACTGGCGTCGCTGCGGCCCAAAATCGTGGCCCTGACGGCCGTGACAATGGCCGCTCGGAACACCGCGACAATCGCAACGGCGACAAGCACGATAACAAGAACGATCGCCACGACGACCGTCACAATGCAGGCCCTGATCGCCGCAACGACCGCGTCGATTACCGTCACGATGATCGCGGCCCCAACCGCGGCGCCGGTCCGCGCCACGACCTGCACAAGGGCCACCGCCTGCCGCCGGAATACCGCAGCAAGCAATACGTGGTGGACAACTGGCGCAGCCACCGTCTGAGCGCGCCACCGCGCGGTTATCACTGGGTGCAAACCGGCGCCGATTACGTGCTGGTGGGTATCGCTACCGGCGTGATTGCCTCGCTCATCCTCGCCAACTGACGCCTTGCGGCGTCGGTAAATGGGACAGGGACCGCTTGTGCGGTCCTTTTTTTATGCCCGCTCAGCGCGCGTCGCCATCCGTGTCGCGGCCGGTTGCTGCGGCGATGGCTTGCCGCATATGTGCCGCATGCCGGCGCTCGTCCTCGCTGGCGGGCGGTGCCGCGCCGCTGTCGCCCGCCGCCAGGCGGCGTTCGTCCAGCGCCTGCTGCACGTAGGCGTCTTCGGTCCCGAACCATTGCTCCGTCACTGCCGCCCCCAGCAACTGCTCGCGCAACTGGCGCCGTTGCCGTATCCAGCTGTCCAGCCGGTACAAGTCGGGATCGTCATCGAATTGTTGGGCGCGCAGCAGGGCGGCATGCCGGCTCAGGTAGGTATCGTACTGCGCTGCCAACCGGCGCGCCTCCTGCGCCGCGCCGGCCGGTAGCGCACCAGACAGGTAGTGGTCGAGCGACTGCATGCGACGGGCATCGTCGCGCTGCGACAGGAAGGCGTCCATGACTGAGCGCAGCGCATGGTCGGCGATCAGGCGGCCGTCGTCGGCGAGCGCCAGCCCCGGCACGCCTGCTGGCCGCAGCACCGCGTCGTCGGTGACAGCACGCGGCGGCCCCGGTTGCGCCGCGCCGGTATGGATGGCAGCAAGCGCCGGCGCCGGCAGCGCGCTGGACACCGGTGGCGCCGGCTCGCTACCGCCCGTCATGGCGGCAGTCATCAGCGCCACTGTGGACAGGCTTAACGCCAGTACCAGGGCCAGGGGCGCGCCTTGCATCAGTACGCGGGCCAGCCGTTGGTGAACGTCAGGTCGTTGATGAACAGCACCGGCGTGTAATTGTTCTGGCTGTCGAGCATGTGGCGTGCCAGTACGCCGTTGCTCACCGACTCTGCACCTGGCGCGATGAACCGGCCGCCGCCGGCATCGAGCACGGTGCCGCCGCCGTTGCGCATGTCCACCCCGTTCTTGTCGAGATAGGGGCCGGTAACGCTGGTCGAACGGCCGTACGCGATGCGGTAGGTGCTGTTGGCGCCGTCGCAGCATTTACCCTTCGACACAAACAGGTAGTAATACGAACCGTTGATCATGATGAACGGGTTTTCGATGCCGGTGCTGTCCGCCGCCAGCGGATACTTGCTGCCGAACGGCTTGAGCGTGTTGGCGTCCACCCGCGTGACATAAATGCCGGTCCAGAACGAGCCGTAGCTGAGCCACGGCTGGCCGGCCTTGTCCACAAAAAAGTTCGGATCGATGGCGTTGAAATTGTCGCTGGCGGCAGACGTGATCACCGCCCCCTGGTCCACCCAGTTGCCCTGCGCAATGCTGGACGCGGTCGCCAGGCCGATGGCCGATTTCTGCTTGCCGAAGCTCGATACCGCGTAATACAGGATGGCCTTGCCGTTCCACTCGTGGATGTCGGGCGCCCACGCGGTTTTGGTATTGCCGTTGTACTGGCCCCACCACGACAAGCCATTGCCGAAGATCGCGGTGCCCTGGGTCCACGCGCGGCCATTGGCTGAATATTTGACGCCGATGCCGTTGTCGCTGGTCAGGGGCCAGGTGGCGGCAGCGGCGCCGGCCGTGGCGAACGCCAGGCAGGCGGCCAGCGCCCATCGTTTGGTGGGATGCAGGGTAGTCATGTGGTCTCCGTTTTTTATGGCTGCCGTCGTCGCGGCAGTGCATCCATGCTGTGCCGCACCCGAGGCTTCGTCTAATCATTTTTTCGCAAGCAGCGATACCGGCTTGCATATCTCACTACAAATATATATGTAGTCGAGTTACTGTGCGATGTGGCAATAAGAATAAATATTTATTTTTTCACCTTTAAATACTTTGTAGTTCTGCTACATTTCATGCGGGAGACATTCCCTCACCATAACGATAAGGACACCAAGATGACCGCTTCGAGACTGCATGACCTCACCCGCCTGCTGTGCGCCGCCGGCCTGGCCGGCGCTGCCGCCATGGCGCCCGCCCACG
>Ga0308157_10004045_pt1 | contig 20081 bp, 17 predicted proteins | sample PhyBR1_FD_201035 | JGI IMG/M metagenome (GOLD analysis project Ga0308157, IMG submission 201035) | Phyllosphere microbial communities from UC Gill Tract Community Farm, Albany, California, United States - DLSLB.R1 | ecosystem: Host-associated > Plants > Phyllosphere > Unclassified | place: USA...
TTCTTTTGAAAGGGTTTTGGCACTCATAACTTTACTTTAAGGAAATATAAAACCCACGTGGCTTAGGTGTCCTACGCTGTAAAGTGAGCGTTGCGGTTGTTTCCAATACCGCCACCATACCACATGGGCAAACTTTTTTTCTGAGATCATAACTTTACTTTTAGGACTGCAAATATATTAAAAAAGAAGTTGTTTTGATATTATAAAAAGTAGTATAATTCTTAAATTTATTTTTCTTCGGTTATAGTATAGGTTAAAAAATCTATAGCATGAAATTGCCCATTAGCATAAAAGGTTTTATTGGCAATTTCTTCTATTTGTTCTTTCGGCATCATAATAATTACGGAGCCATCTGATTTTCTAATTTCATCGCCCATTTTTTCTAATCTAAAAGGCTCAAAATTAATTCGGATATGACAGGCATGATTGCTCATGTAGTTTCCATAAGGATCGCTATAACTCACATTGCTGTCTTTCAAGAAAAAATGAGCGCCGTTTTTAGAGTTGTGAAAACTGTAATTGCCAATGCTTCCTATTATTGCAATACCGCTGATTTTTTTTACTGTCATCTCAGTTAGTTTTGTCTTGTTTTTTCGCTACTGCTGTTTTTGATATCCTTTTCAGAATAGAACACGTGGACTAAACCGCTCCGGGTAAGTATGTTTATTTTAGCATGAAAAATATAAGTTCCTTTATTTTAAACGCAACTTTTCCATATATGGATTTTCTATGACTTCTAGGATATATGTATTAACTTCTATTATTGTTGACACTTTGGATTTTATTTGCTTGCCAGTAATTTTTCCTGTTTTTAAAAATCTTTCAAAAAGGATATAATATAAACCGATGAAGATGCCAAACAGAAAGACTAGCAAAAAATTTAATAGGCTAAATTCGTTTTTCTGAATTTTAATATATTCATCTATTTGTGCAGCCGTTATGTTTGGATATTCATCTAGTCTTGTTGTTAGATATTCTGAGTTACGATCAGTGGCTATCTTTTCAATTGTTTCTAAATTGCGATTTTGAATAAAAATAAATTCTTTTCCCGAATTTATATTATTAACATTGTCTTCAAAACTATTAATGAGTAGAATAGATTTTTTCAATATGTCAATTTCTCTCTCTGTAATCATTGTTTTTATTAATATCATTTGCATGAACATCATGTTCACAAGTACATTATTATTTTAATCTACTAGCACAACGGGTTATCAAACTGGAATTTAAGTGTTTTGTTTATTATTAATCTTACGAATTTATTTATTAGGACCACCTATTCCTGCTTTATTCCATATTTCTTCATCTAAAAAAGCGCCATTTTTATCATATTTTCTAATTTCCGTAGTGTGGGGAGTTTCAATTGTTATTATTTTCTCACCATTTGCTGTAATTCTAACTATTTCAATAATGTCTCCGCAATAATAAACATCACTGTCATGAATCAAACTATTCTTAAAATCATATAAAGTAGCTTTATCTACAAAACCATCTGTCACTATGTATTTAATCGTATATGTTTCACCACGCTTCATAAACTTTTCATCAAGTTTTCCGTCAATTTTGCCAGCTTTATTTGTTGAAAATTTTGTAAAAAAATCGTCGTATTTAATTATGTAATTTCCTTCTTTTAATATTGTGTCTCGAGCGAGATCATAACGGTTTTTATATTTACTAGCCAGAACAGAAAACTTATAAGTTACTGAGTTAAGTCTAACTTGAAAATTCTCTTTATTTAAGGGTGCGAAATCAATATCTTTTTGTTGAGAGAAAACGAACTGTTGTGTTAAAAACACAAACACAATTATAAATTTCATATTTTTTAGTCTTTAATTTATTTTTGCAAAATAGGTTACTATAATTTTGCCGAATTGTTTTTTTTAAATTCTGCTTTTTAACGTGATAAACTTTGTAAAGTTTTTTACCAATCAATTTTTTTGCTTACATAGAAAAAACTTCCATCCTTTTTCATTGCCCTAAAATTTATGGAATCGCTAATCTTATTAAGTTCTTGTATAAACATCTTGTTTTCTTTTCTAAACTTATCATAAGACACCAGTTTTATGGTGTCGTTAGATTTTAAACTATCTAGAAATTTATTAATGCTGTATTTTTTTAATAATTGTTGAGCATCTTTTTTAGAAATTAAATGATTTCTTTCTTTTACAATTATACCTATTGATTCATTATTGAATGATTTGTCAAAATTTAATTCCAATATTTCTTTTGTTAGATCTTGCTTAGCATATACTTGATAATCAATTCTACTAGGATTTAAAGTTTTATTATTAACCTTATAAAACCACGTTATATAGTGGACAAATGAATTAATTCTTATCTCATATTCAGTTGGAATACTTATACGGAAGCTATCTTTGATTTTATTTTTATCCATATAGTTATTCTCAATTGTTACAATTTCTTTAGAAGTAATTTGGTTAATTTCAATAGTTTTTTTAGTCTCACATGAAAAAAATGATATGCAGATTACAATGATTATATAAAAGTGTCTCATAGTGAATTAGTTAATAAAAATAGTTTCTATATATGTCATTGGTTTGTCTATATTATTATCAATTTTTTTGTAGTAAAGAATTGTATAAAGTAAGCTCTCTTGATATTCATATTTATCCACGGTTTCTCTTAATAGGATTTGATTTTTTTTTAATTCTTCAAATGTTTTATATTTCCCTTCCAATAATTTATTTAACATATCTTGGTTAATTTCAATATATTGATAGTCTCCATATTTCTCTCTATTAAAATCTTCTGAATTTACTAGTTTATAAATTCCTCTAAGACCATTGTCTTTTGCTTGTTCAACGTCATGAACCACAATATTTTCCCAAACTTCTTCTATGGGCTTACTTATACTCGGATAAACCACAGCATTTAAAAAGTCTAAAGGAGCAAACATGGTAGTGATGGTCTCTACTTTTTTCTCATCCATTGCAAAACTTAAAAGATCTAGGGCTTGTAAGACATAATCTAGTTTTTCTACATTTTTTAAAAGAGCATTACGAACTCCAACTTGTTTAAAATAATCCAATTGGCTTATTCCTTTGGTTGTTATAAGTTTTCCTTCTTTTCTATAACCAAAATTGACTGCTTGGGTAATTTCATAAAGTTGACCGCTGTTATCAAATACAGGTTTGGTATAAAGCCTTTTACTAAATTCTATTTTGCCTAAATTATTAACTAGATATCCTTTTTTAAGCTTATTAACCGCTATAGAATACCTCAGTTTATCGCTGTATTTGACCATTTTTTCGCGAACATCTGTAATGACATTATTTTGAATGTCATCCAGAATAGTATCCATTATTTTTTCTAATTCTTTAGATGGTTCTACAGTCGCTACGATTCCTGCAGAGAAAACAATAAGCTCTCCGTCTGCAGTTCTAATTTCTGGAAAACCATAACCTTCATAAGCTGGCTTTATAAACAAAGTAGTTTTTGAAGGATATGCATTAAGTATATTTGTATTTGAAGTCCAGGGTTTACCATTATATTCCCAGGTCCAATAAAAGTCTAGACAGCCATTCTTAAAGCGTCCAAGGTCAGCCACTAAATCATCATACCATTTTGGATTGAGAAATAATTTAACTGTCATTTTATGAGTTCCGTTTACTTCTCTTACAACGGCATTTCGATAAACTTTTTTACCGTCAAATGTATCATCGTCGGACAAAAGCCATTTTAAGTTATCTCCATAATCTTCATCCCAAAGCTTAAATGTTATATTTGTACCAATTGGTATATTATTGCTAACGGTTAATTGAAAGTAAACCGTTTCTCCAAGATTTGATATAGGCTTAGTGGCATCCTTTTCCAAGTTTCTCATTCCCTCATAATCTGAAGTCCAACAGCCTGAAAAAGCAACTTCAGGTTCTTCTCTAACTGGTCTTGGCTCTGGATCTCCATAAGTATATTCGGGGGCATAATAATCGATACGCCCGTTGGAATTTATTTCTATTTCGTTGGCAAATTCTTTTGTAGTTCCTCCAACTATGTAAGTTGCATTACCGCCAACACGTCTTGTTTTGGTCATTTCTTGATTTTTTTATTTTCTTTCGGTTTAGTTTTGTCTCGTATCTTCGGAGCTATTATTTTTTATAGTTTTATCGGAATGAAATTCATGTCCAGTTTCACTTTGATGAATGTTTTTTCCAGAAACTATGTAATTTTTGTCCTTTTTGATATCTGAATTTAAATCACCCTCAATGTTTTCATCATGATTACCGCCAACATAAAACATACTATTGCCAGTAACATTAGTATGTAGCATTCCGCCAACCATTGTAGATTTATCTACTGTAGCATTTTCAGAAATATTCATTCCCGCAGTAGTTGTAATACTCTCAGAAGCATTTATAATTAAGTTTTTACAATTAAGAGTCAATGTCTCTGGTACAGTCAAAGTGGTGCTTTTGGTTTCCTCATTCATATGCAGTTCATTCCCACTATTGTCAGAAAGCCAGATGCCCACTTTTTCGATAAACTTGAAAAGCATCCCAAAAGGGAGTTTCCAGCCTTTAATTTGGTTTTTTGTATCAAAGAAATCGGGCATTTCTTTTCCGTTATAAAAGGTGCCAGAAATATACGGACGTTCTGCATTGTTGCCTTCAAAACTCACCTGAACTTCTTCGCCAATTTCAGGTCTGAAATAAAGTCCTTTTCCAGAACCAGAGTAAGGCTGAACCACACGCATCCAGTCGCTTTTGCTTGTCCAGCCATTCCAGAAAAACTCCACTTTTATGCGTCCCATTTTTTCGGGGTCATTATTGTCAATTACGACTGCGGGCTGGCTTTCGGCAGAAGCAAATGCATTTACGTCTGTGTAGTGTGGCGCTGCCACATCGGCAGGAATAGCTTTAAATTTGCAGGTGTAATTTCCGTTTACCTCAGAGCGATGTACAATTTCGACTGCCAATAAATGGTGCTCTACGTTTTTGTTTTCAATAGAAAAAGTCTGTCCCAAACCTATAGGCAGATAAGAGGTACCGCTGTAGAATATGCTGTTGGCATCGCGTCCTGCGGTTTGCATTTTTACCATTTCATCAATTTCTTCTTTATTTTGAGCGTTGCTGGTATACGCGCCGTTTTCGAGTCCGGGTCTTACAATATAAGGCTGTTTAAAAACAGCCAGTGTGGCAAATCGGTCTCGGCTTCCTTCGGAGGTTTTTTCTGCACCATTTTTTATATTAGAAGCATTTTTGTAGTCATAACTGCTGAACGAAGTTTTATGAGAAATTAAATTGGCTTCAATGCTAAAGTTATGCAGCGAAGATTCGTTTATAAGTTTTATGTCGGTGTTTTTAATCTGGCCAAACTGCATACGCATTCCGTCAAAATAAAACCATTGGGCATAACGTGCAGAAAGGCGTTTAAGGAAATCAAAGCTTGTTTCATTATACTGAGTCTTAAAGCTGAATTCTTTTGTATAAGTAGGCACAATGGCTTCTCTCTGATAGAATTCTCCCGAATTTTCTTCTGCTAAAATTTCGAGTCCAATCTGTTGGAGGTTTTTCTCACGAAAGATTCTAGATTTCGGCATATCATCAAGAGCAATGGTATGACTTGTTCCTGTTACGTGCAGCCCGGCTGGGCTCCCGTGCAGATCGATAGAACCTAATTTTGTAATTCTTCCTTTAGACATCAGTCGGATGCCTTTTACTTTAAAGGTAAAAATGACCTCGCTGCCAATATAGTTGCTAAAGGCTTTTTCCTGATCCTGCGGGGCAATAATAGGTTTTCCTGTGTATTGCCAAAAGAAAGAAAAATGATGGTGGTCTGCCATTTTTTGAGACAGCTCGAGATTGTAATAGATAACATTTTGGGTAAAGCCTTCTATAGTAATATGTACCTGTTCTGTGAATTTTGACATTTTTTAGAAATTTAAATAAGGTAATGATTGGTTAAATTGAAATCCATTTTTTAAAGAACTGGGCATTGCCGAAAACCGATTCTTTGACGATTAGTTCTATTGATATGAGCATTGGAATTTGCTCATGTTGGTACGTTTTTCTTCGTTGATTTGTAGTTTGCTAGAAAGCTCATTTTGTTTGTTTTAAGGTTAATTTGATGCAATAGTTTTGCGATCCTTTATTTTGATATAGAGGAGAATAGTGGGATTTCTAAAATGTAGTTGGATTTACTGCTAGTATATGCGCAGTATTTTTAGTGCGGTATTATTGTAAATATAGATAGCGAGAAATAATAATAACACTCCCTAAAAGACAAAAAAGTAATAGAATAGGGTATTTAAGGAGTCTTTATCACTAAATAATAAAAGCGATCCGTTTAAGATCGCTTTTGTTATTTCGAATTAAGTTTGTTTAAAAAAAAAGCATTTAAGAATAACAAGCACAAAATTTTCTTAAAAAACTAACAATAAAAAAGAGCAACTGAGTACCTTAGCATCTCAGTACCTTAGAAACTAGAAAACATGACCATTCAGCAGTTAAAATATATAGTGGCATTAGACGAAGAACGGCATTTTGCAAGAGCTGCCGAGGTTTGTATGGTAACGCAGCCCGGACTTACCATTCAGCTAAAAAATCTAGAAGAAGAAATCGGAATTAAAATTTTTGATCGAAATAAAGTGCCGTTGACACCAACCGTTTTAGGAATTGAAATTATTAACAAAGCCAAAAAGATACTTCGTGAAGTGGATGAAATTCGTGATTTTGTGATCAACGAAAAAAATCTTTTGGAAGGGGAGCTGAAACTTGGCATTATTTCCACTTTATCACCTTATCTGATTCCACTGTTTATTCAGGCCATGAAAGAAGCGGCGCCCAAAGTGCATTTTATTATTAAAGAAGGATATACGGGGCATTTAATGCGCGATTTAGAAACAGGTGCAATTGACGTTGCGATTATGGCTACGCCAACAGGAAATCCGAATTTAATTGAACATGTTGTTTTTAAAGAACCTTTTGTTGCCTATTTAAATCAGACGCATCCTATGGCGAATGATGAATTTTACGAAATGCAACCTGGCGACAAAACCGAATTGTTATTATTGCATCACGAATATTGCTACAACGCACAATTATTGGACATCTGCGGACTAAAAACATCGGATAAAATAAAGGAACAATTTACGTACGATATCAATTCGATAGAAACCTTAAAAAATCTAGTTCGCGCCCATTTAGGATTTGCGATTATCCCTAAACTTTCGACCTTAAACGAATCAGGCGGACTTTTTAAGCCTTTCAAGGAACCTGTTCCCGTAAGAGAAATAAGTTTAGTAGTTTCCGATTCCTTCTCCAAGAAATTATTACTTGAGAAGATGAATGAAGCCATCTGGAATTGTCTTCCTGAGTCATTAAAAAAAGATTTCAATTATAAAAAAATCCGCTGGAACGATTCGCCATATTTTATAAAAGCTGTCAGTAAGTCGAGTTAAATTCCAAAATAGAAATTCCAAATTCCAATAACTGTATAGCTTGGAATTTGGAATTTTTATTTTTTACGAATCTATTCAAAAAAGAATTATATTCAGTTTTGTCATTTCGAGGAACGAGAAATCTTCGCGAGAAACTCTACAAAGATTAACGACATTCTGTGCTGAGCTACTTGCGAAGATTTCTCGTTCCTCGAAATGACAAACTGGGCGTTGTAAACTAAGCGGCTAATCACTCATAACTCATAATTCATAATTCACAATTACTTAGACGCTTCAATAATCACATTTGCCACTTTCTCTGGCTGAGAAATAAATACCACGTGGCTACCTTTAATTTCAGTGATTTTTGTATTAGAACGTTTGTACATTGCATACTGAATACTTGGAACAATACTTTTATCTTCAGTCGCTACGATTCCGTAAGAAGGTTTAGTTCTCCAAGCGGCTTTAGTTATCGGCGTTAAAAAACCTTGCGCATGAAAAGCACCTTGAGAAGCATACATAAAATCGGCTTGTTCTTTGCTCAAGTCTCCTGCAAAACCAGCGTGAAATTTTGCTTTGTCATAATACGCAATTCCTTTTTCATCTGGAGGCAATACACCATTTTCTGGAGCCGGAGGAGCAGTTTGTAACCATTGAACAGAATTTTCGCCATTATCAGGCTGTAAAGCCGCTACGTAAACCAAAGCTGCTACTTTTGGGTGATTTCCAGCTTCTGTAATTACGGTTCCTCCCCAAGAATGTCCAACCAAAATAGTTGGTCCGTCTTGTTTGTCTAAAGCTAAGTTTGTAGCTTGAACGTCATCTTCTAAAGAACTCAACGGATTCTGAACGATGGTTACATTATAGCCTTTTTTAGTTAAAACTTTGTATAAACCTTGCCATCCAGAGCCATCTGCAAATGCACCGTGAACCAATACGACATTTTTAATTTTAGGATTAGTTTGTGCGTTTACGTTTGTGAATGCCAAACTAAAAATTAGTATTGCGAATGCTAAAAAGCTTTTAAATATTGTTTTCATTTTATTTAGATTTTAAATTTGAATAGAAATTTCAATTTTAAAAATTCCAAATTCCAATTTTCCATTCAGACTTGGAATTTGGGATTTTTGTATTGGGATTTATTTAAAGTAAAGTGATTGATAAAGTAATCTCAGTATTCAGCAATTTAGAAATTGGACAAATTTCTTTTGCTTTTTGAGCGGTTTGCTGAAACTCTTCTGCAGAAATTCCAGGTACTTTTCCAGTCAATTCTAACTGAATTAAGGTAATAGTTCCGTCTTCAAAAGTTACTTTGGCCGTTGTGTCTAAATCTTCTGGAACGAAATCCGCTTCAGATAATAAAAAGCTTAACTGCATACTAAAACACCCAGAATGTGCCGCTGCGATTAATTCTTCAGGATTGGTTCCAACACCTTGCTCAAAACGAGTTTTGAATGATAATTGGGCATTGTCTAAAGTTGTGCTTTGTGTACTAATGGTTCCTTTTCCTTCCATTCCTGTACCTTTCCAGTTTGCGTTTGCTTTTCTTGTAAATTTCATGATTTCTATTTTTTAAGTTATTTTTTAAGATGTTCAAATCATTTCTTTGATTTTGATGAAGCAAAGGTATAGGGAAGGTGATTATTAATCAAATTAATAATTTTTAATACTCATAAATATAATTTATAAGTATTGGTTAGATTGAGGTTAGAATACAAAAGACTTTAAATAATAATTTTTCCAAAAACTTCTTTATGAAAATGAGTGCCCTAGCCCCGATAGAAGTGAAAATCCTTTTGTGCTGGGGTTCAGCACAAAAGATTGTAACGGATAGCGGGAAATAGCTCCTAAATAATATTAATGCTTCATTTTATAAGGGCAGATTAAAATCTTAGTTAGAGAAAAGAACGAGCATTTAGGTGCTTATTTGGTTTCAAATTATAATGTGAAACAAAGTAAGCGGCTGATTTGTAGTTTTATTTATGCGGTGAATTTAATTTTATAGGAAACAATTTTATAAGACGATCGAGAAAATAAGTTTTCAATGAATAATCTAACTTTTAAATTTATGAGAAATGCTTTTCTAATACTTGGAGTTTGTTTAAGTACAATTTTGTTCTCCTGCAAAAAAGATAAAGATACGGAGCAGTCAAGTTCTGAAACTGGAAAGTCTGAAACTGCCGACTCTACATTAATTGCAGATCGTGGCTGGCCTCGCGAAGCTGAGAATAACGGTACAAAACTGGTTTATTATCAGCCTCAGGTAGACGACTGGAAAGATTTTAAAGAAATTACAGCTCGAGTGGCTTTTTCGCTGACTCCAAAAGATGGAAAACAGGTTTTGGGTGTGGCTTCTCTAAAAGCGGAGACATTGGTGGACAAAGACAACCGTAGCGCTTTTATTAAAAATCTTCAGGTAACCGACATACGTTTCCCTGCTTTGGACGAAAAGAAAGTTCCTGAAATGGAAAAGCTGTTTAAAGAAACGTTGCCACAGAGCGGAGATCCTATTTCGGTAGATCGTATTTTGGCAGATTTAAGTCATACCAAAAGTCCGCCAAAGGGAATTGCTGCTAAAAACGATCCTCCAGCCATTTTTTACAGCACGAATCCGTCGATTTTGCTTATCGTGCAAGGCGAACCAGTTTTGGTGCCTGTAGAAAAAACGGATATTCAATATGTGGTAAATACCAATTGGGATTTGTTTTTTGATAAAACCACAAAGGATTATTATTTATTGGTAGAGAATATCTGGCTGACTTCGAAAAATGTCGCGGGCAAGTGGACCAAAACAACCAAACTGCCTTCGGGTTTAAGTAATCTGCCTTCGGGTCAGAATTTTGATGATGTTAAGAAAATGATTCCGCCTCCGTCTTCTGGTGGAGCTCCAGAGGTTTTCTACAGCAATAAACCTGCTGAGTTGATTGCCATAAACGGAAGTCCGAAATTCGTTAAAATTCCAGGAACTAAATTGTTATATATTGATAATACCGAAAATGATGTTTTTGCTGATGAAAACAAAGGTCAGTATTATGTACTATTGTCTGGAAGATGGTTTAAGTCTAAAGAACTAACTGGACCATGGAGTTATGCTAGTAATAGTCTTCCTGCCGATTTTGCTAAAATTCCTAAAGATTCTCCGCGTGCGAATGTATTGTCATCTGTGCCAGGAACGCAGGAAGCAAATGATGCTGTAATGTTATCTCAGGTTCCGACAACGGCTATTTTAAAGAAATCGGATGCCGAGGCAAAAGTAAAAGTGTCGTATGATGGCGGAACGCCTCAGTTTAAACCTATTGATGGAACTAAAATGCAATATGCAAGCAATACGCAAGAGAAGATTATAAAAGTAGGCGATCTGTACTATTTGTGTTTTCAGGCAGTTTGGTTTATGTCGACTAGTCCCAACGGACCTTGGAAAACATGCGATTCTGTTCCGAAAGAAATTTATACGATTCCGCCAAGTTCGCCAGTATATAATGTTACGTATGTAACGCAAACGACAACCGATACAACGGTAGAAAGTAGTGCAACAGCGGGTTATTTAGGTGCTTTTATTATTGGTGCAACATTTGGCGCGATATTGACTTATGGCACAGGATGGTATTATCCGCCTTATATGTATTACGGCGGACTGTATCCAATTTATCGTCCGTGGCCTTATGCGTACGGAGGTGGAGCAGTTTATAATCCATGGACGGGTGGTTATGCGGCAGGAAGACGTGTTTACGGACCTTATGGTGCAGCTGGAACTTCGGCTTGGTACAATCCTGCAACAGGAAGATACGGGCGTTCTGCAAGTGTGCAAGGTTGGTATGGCGGACGTACAGCTGCAAGTACTTACAATCCGTGGACGGGTAATTATGCGAGAACGAATCAAGGACATAATGCGTATGCACAATGGGGACATTCGGCTGCGACAAACGGGAATCAGTGGGCGCAGACAGGACATATCACTACACGACGAGGAACAGCAATTGGTTATGAAACTTCGGGAGGAAATAAAGGTGTCATTACACATAGAAGAGGCGGAGGAACTACAATTCATACCAATAACAATCTATATGCGGGTCATGACGGACATGTCTATAAAAGAGATGCAAACGGAAACTGGAGCCATTATAATAACGGAAATGGTGGCTGGACGCAAGCAGGAACTTTGGGTTCGTCTAAAAAAACGGGTGAAGGGATTAAGAATAGAGAGAATAAAGGACTTGGAGCAAATGGAGCAGGAGAACGAATTCAACGCGATAATCAAGGGCTTGGTGCAAATGGAGCGGGAGAAAGGATTCAGCGCGATAACAATCAGGGACTTGGAGCAAATGGAGCGGGAGAACGAATGCAACGTGACAACCAAAATCTAGGTGGTGAAACCCGAATGGGTGATGGAATGCGAGATAATTTCCCTAAAGCAGATCAAACTCTTGGTCAGCCTAATAAACCGCTTGGAGAAGCTGGTCGTCCAGACATTACAAACGATTTAGATCGTTCGGCTATGTCAAGAGATCGAGGTGAAATGCAAACCCGAAATTTCCAAAATATCCAAAGAAGCGGAGGCGGATTTAATGGAGGAGGCTTCGGCGGTGGCGGTTTCAGAGGCGGCGGAGGCTTTAGAGGAAGAAGATAAAAAGTCAAAAGTCGAAAGTCAAAAGTCGAAAGTTTAAATAAAAGTTAGTTATAATTCAGAAAAATCAGGATGGCGGTAAAATGTTAATCCTGATTTTTTTTGCATGCTGTTTATTAACCGCAAAGTTCGCAAAGATTTTACGCAAGGCACACAAAGATATTTTTAGAGTTAAACTTATTAAAAGTGTTAAGAACGCAAAACTTTGTGAGAATAAAACTTTGCGACTTCGCGTCTTTGCGAGATTAAAAAACTTAGCGAGCCTTGCGTAAAATCTTAGCGTGCTTTGCGGTTAATCTCTCAAACATTTCACATTTCACAACTAACACTGTGTCCATTTCACCTTGAAGTTTGTCCGTTTCACCTATTTTCTGATTTCGTATGAAGGGTTATCGAAATACTTTTGACGAAGAAATTAACAGAAAAACAAATAATTTAAATCAGAAGTTATGGAAACGAAAAAACAAAAAACATGGGTTATAATTGCAATTATAGTTTTAGGAATCATTGCCTTTTTAGTTCCGAATCAAATTACAGCGCAAGGAGTTAAACGTATCGATCTGCAAAAACATGATCTAAGTACTCTAGGGAAAGAAATGGTTCAGGCACGAATCGATTTTGATGGACATTCTGCTTTCGGGAAACATTCTCATCCAGGCGAAGAAGTTATTTATGTAGTTGAAGGTTCGCTTGAATATCAGATTGAAGACGAAAAAACTGTAACACTAAAAGCAGGAGAAGTACTTTTTATTCCAGCGGGCGTGGTGCATTCGGCTAAAAATAATACAAATGCTAAAGCATCAGAACTGGCTACTTATATTGTAGAAAAAGGAAAACCGATAATTGTAATGAAAAAATAGTTTCAAATTTAAGGTTTCAGGTTGAAATACGTATAGTTTTTAACGCAAAGATAGCAAAGGTTTTTCGCAAAGGAAGCGAAGTTCTGTTTAAGAAGAATGCCAATAGACATTAAGTTCGCAAAGCTTTGTGCTGAAAGTTTAGCCACAGATTAAAATGATTTTCACAGATTTTAATCATTTTAATCCTTTAATCTGTGGCAAAAAACAGCAAAGTTTGGTAGATAAATCTTTGCGAACTTAAAAGAAACTTAGTTTCAACTCAAAATAACTTTGTGGACTCTGCGAAAAACCTTTGGGAACTCTGCGATACAAAAACAAAGCCTGTCCATTTCACCCTCAACTTTGTCCACTTCACCTTTTTTTACCTTTTAAAACAAACAATGTCAAAATACCTTTGACGAAGAAATTAACTGATAATCAACTAATCAAATAATAAAAATTATGAAAACACTATTCAATACTTTAATCGCTATTCTTTTTATGAATGCATCTTTCACTCAAGCACAAACTTCAAAAACAAAAGCTATTGAAGTAAATAGTTCTCTTGGAACTTTAAAACAAATAAATGCTGGATTATTAAACGTAGGTTATACCGAAGCAGGTCCGTCAAACGGAACTCCAGTAATATTACTTCACGGTTGGCCTTACGATATTCACAGTTACAACGAAGTAGTTCCGATTTTGGTGGCAAAAGGGTACCACGTTTTCACACCTTATTTACGCGGATTCGGGACAACGACTTTCCTTTCAAAAGAAACTTTCAGAAATGGTCAACAAGCGGCTTTAGCAAGTGATATTATCGCTTTTATGGATGCATTAAAAATTGACAAAGCCATAATTGGCGGTTTCGATTGGGGAGCAAGAACAGCGGTTGTAGTATCGGCACTTTGGCCAGAACGTGTAAAAGGTTTGGTTTCGGTAAGTGGTTATTTGGTGGTAAATCTAGAAGCAAACTTAAAACCGCTTCCTCCAACAGCTGAGTTAGGATGGTGGTACCAATATTATTTCGCAACCGAAAGAGGAAAACAAGGTTACACACAAAACACGTACGATTTTAATAAATTAATCTGGAAAATCGCTTCTCCGCTATGGAATTTTGACAAAGCAACTTACGATCAAACAGCTCAATCTTTTGATAATCCAGATCACGTAGCAATTGTGATTCACAATTACAGATGGAGACAATCTCTAGAAGCAGGTGAAGCAAAATATGATAATCTAGAAAAACGTTTAGCAGCAAAACCAGAGATTAAAGTTCCAACCATTACAATAGGAAGTGATTTTGATGGCGCTTTCGCGGATGGGAAAGCGTACGCAAACAAATTCACCGGAAAATACGAACATAGAGTTTTAAAAGGAATCGGACACAATGTTCCGCAAGAAGATCCAAAAGCGTTTGCACAAGCGATAATTGATGTATCTAAATAAATTCCAATTTTTTGAAATTCCAAATTCCAAATTCAATATCAAAAAATAATAACTATAAACATTTCACATTTTACAAATAACATTTTACAAAAAAAAATCATGAGCACAAAAATTTTATACACAGGAAAAACACACACAACAGGCGGTAGAGAAGGAGCTTCTCAAAGTTCAGACGAACAATTGAATATCAAATTAAGCGCACCGGGATCTTCGCGTCCGGGAACAAATCCAGAGCAGTTGTTTGCTGCAGGATGGTCAGCTTGTTTTATTGGAGCACTTGGAATCGCGGCTTCTAAACTTGGGGTTAGACTTCCTGCCGAAACCGCTGTAGATGCCGAAGTAGATTTATGCGTAACAGAAGGCGAATATTCTCTTCAGGCAAGATTAAATATAAGCCTTCCAGGAATTGACACTTCAACAGCAGAAGCTTTGGCGGCACAAGCGCATCAGACTTGTCCATATTCTAAAGCGACAAGAGGAAATATAAACGTTGAGATTAATATTCTGTAAAAGAGTTTTAAGTTATGAATTATGAGTTATGAGTTGATTCGAAAACTCTACTCTTAACAAATCTGACAGGTTTTAAAAACCTGTCAGGTTTAATAAATGCAATTATGAAAAAGATAAAAATTTTAAGTGGCTTTGTTATGCTGTTTTTTTTAATTGGAAACAGCGTTTTTAGTCAAAATAATTCAAAAGGTTTTGCACTTTTAGAATTATATACTTCAGAAGGCTGTTCGAGCTGTCCGCCTGCAGATGAATTGTTGGGAAGAATTCAGAATGAATACCGAGATAAAAATGTTTTTGTATTGGCCTATCATGTAGATTACTGGGACAAGCAAGGTTGGAAAGATATTTTCAGCAATGCTGATTTTACCAAAAGACAATATGATTACGCTCAATTTATGGGGAAAGAACCAATTTACACCCCTCAAGTAATTATTAACGGAAAAACTGATTATATCGGTTCTCAAGAAACAAGTCTGCGAAACGGAATTAAATCGGCGCTTTCAAAGCCAGTTTCAACGAGCTTAAATTTAGAGGCAAATCAAAACGTTAATTCGCTTTCTGTAAATTATAATGTAGAAGGCATTTCAAAAAATAGCCGTTTATTAATTGCAGTTGTTCAGAAAGAAGCTAAAAGCAATGTGAAAAGAGGAGAGAATGCTCATAAGGTTTTATCGCATTATCAAATTGTGCGTAATCTGCAATCTGTAGATTTAAACAAAACCAAAAAAGGAACGGCATCTATTCATCTTCCTAAAAATTATAATACACAAGATTTCGAAATTATTGGATTTATTCAAGATATGAATTCAGGTGCTATTTTGGGAGTTAAACGGGTTTGATTTTTTGTTTCACGCAGATTTGAAAGGGATTATAGCAGATTCATAAAGATTTTTTTAATTCTATTTTGCTCGCACTGTTTGTCATTTCGAGGAACGAGAAATCTTCACAAGTAGCTCCGCACAGAATTTCTAACCTTTGTCGAGTTACTCACGAAGATTTGCTTCGCCAGTTCACTATCGCTCGGGTCTCGTTCCTCGAAATGACAATAAAAGAGGATAAAAACTTTGCGATTCCGCGTCTTTGCGAGATTAAAAAAGGAAATCGAAATTATCTGCAAAATCTGCTAAAATCCTATAAAATCTGCGTGAAATCTTTTTCAAATAAACCTATCTTTGATTCTTAAGATAACAAACCAATTACAATATGGAAAAACCAAAACGTTTTCAGGTTTCGCTCAAAGTCATTTGGGGAAGTTCGGTTGCATTGGCAGTTATGGCTTCGATACCTAAATTATTTGATGCCGATTCTACACCTGGAGATCTTATTATAAATTCTTCAATCACACTCCTGTTTTCTCTTTTTATATGGTATTATAACATCTACAGTTTGCCAAAATTTTCTGCTAATCACGCGAACAAAAGCCTCTTTAACTGGAAACTTTTATTGAGTGTTATTCTAGGGATTGTTTTAATGGTGATTCTAGTAATCGCGCATCAGGAACTGTTTCAGGTTTCAAAAATGGATGCGCCAATCATGTTTGAACTTCGCGGAGTCTTAATCAACTTGATTGTCTATATGTTCTTGCATTTGCTTTTTCAAAATTATCAAACACAGCAAATGGGAGTTGAGCTGGAACGTACAAAAGCCGTAAACCTTGGTGCTCAATACGAATTATTGAAACAGCAGGTAAATCCGCATTTTTTATTTAATAGTTTGAATACGCTAAAATCTATGGTCGACATTCAAGATCCGCAGAGTTCTGATTTTATCTTGAAATTATCCGATTTTTATCGTTTTACGCTTGAAAGTCGAAAAATGGATTTAATTCCTCTGAGCGAAGAACTACAGATTTTAGATTCGTATGTATATCTGCTAAAAGCGCGTTTTGAAGACGGATTTGTCTTAGAAAATGAAGTTAATCCAAAACAGTACGATTCTGCAATTCCGCCTTTCACATTGCAATTATTGATTGAAAACTGCATTAAGCACAATGTTGTTTCTTTAGACAAACCTTTGAAAATTAGACTTTATACAGAAAACGAATTTTTGGTAGTTGAAAATAAAATTCAACTCAAAAGAGGCGCGGTTTCTACAGGTGTTGGTTTAGATAACATCAATCAGCGCTTTATGCACCTGATTCATAAAGAAATTGAAATTGACAAAGATGAAACAACCTTTAAAGTAAAAATACCACTTAATTATGACTATCATAATAATTGAAGATGAAGTAAAAACGGCCAAAGCCCTTGGCCAGCTTATTCTGAGCATCAGACCCGATGTTCAGATTTTGTCGTATATACAAAGCATTGACGGTGCAGTAGATTATCTTTTAGAAAACGATCAGCCCGATCTTATTTTTATGGATATTCAGCTGGCAGACGGTCAATGTTTTGAGATTTTTAAGAATGTTGAGGTTTTGTCACCTGTAATTTTCTGTACTGCTTTTGATGATTATGCCATCGAAGCTTTTAAATCAAACGGAATTGATTATGTTTTGAAACCTTTTTCGAGAGATAGTATTTCGCAAGCCTTGAAGAAAGCGGGAGAACTTAAAAACTTCTTTCAAAGAAATAAAAAAGCAATGCCCGATTTTGATTATTTGTTAACTAGAAATGGAGAAAACAAAGGGAAAAGTAGTTTTTTAGTTTTCAAAAACAATAAATATCAAACCGTTTTAACCGAGAATATTGCGTTTTTCTTTATCAAAAATGAAATGCCAACGATTATGACTTTAGATAAAAATGAATATCCGTTAACGCAGTCATTAGACGAAATTCATAAGCTTTTATCGCCAATTCAGTTCTTTAGAATCAACAGACAATATTTGGTTAATTTTTCGGCTGTTCGAGAAGCAGAACATTATTTTTCGCGTAAAATAATCGTAAAACTAAGTGTTCCTACAGAAGAAAAATTATTGGTTGGAAAAGAAAAAGCAACTGCATTTTTAAGCTGGTTAGAAAACCGATAAAACCAACTAATTTATCTTTTCTCAGATAAACTAATTGGTTTGATTTTACAATCCAGGAAACATAAAACAGCTTATAAAAAACAAAGCCGAAAGTATAAAACAGAGAATTAGAATGATCTTCTTCATTGTAAAAAATTAAATTTAAAGTTCTTAGAGAACATATCAAAAGTATAGTTTCTCATTTGTAAGCTTCAGAGAAGCGAAATATTTATAGAAAAAGTATGCGGTTACAATATAAAGCTCCGGAGGAGTGACATATTTTCATAATCTTTAATATATGTCGCTCCGCTGGAGCTTCTTTCATGTGTCTAATTGAAATTCTATAAATATTTTCCCCCGCTGGGGTTTCTATTTATAAAATGTTTTTAATATTCAGAGAAACACAAAAGAACTTTCCTTTTGAGAAAGCCTCTTGTTTTTATTATCTCCATTAAAAGTTTTCGGTAGATGGAGTATAAGTAGCGGTATATAATTTTCTATACATAGCATAAGTAACACTTACCATTACAAAAGCAATAATAGCATCGGTTGCAGCGCCAAAACCTAAGACTGCAATTTTTGAAAAGAAAGCGAAGATGATATCGAAAAATACTCCTGCGAAAACCCATTCTTTCAATCGTAATAATTTGTTCGGAATTAAAAGTGTAATGACTCCGGCTACTTTAAAAACGCCTAGGATATAAATAAAATGTGCAGGATAACCCAATTGCTGTGTGATTCCCCAAACTAATGGATTGTTTGTTAATTCGAAGAAACCGCTTGCGCCAAACCATAAAGAAGTTAATACTGCGCCTGTCCAATAGATAATTTTTGTTGCTTTTGAGTTCATGATTTTGATATTTAAAGTTATTTAACGGTACAAATGTGCGTTGAAAGCCTTAAAAACGAAATCGAAAATATGTTGAAACGGACAAACTTCGGGGTGAAATGGACAGGGAGCGAGTTGGTGTTTTTTTACCGCAAAGAGCGCAAGGTATTTTTTGATTTTGATTGTGCTTTAAGTCTGCAAAGCTTTGTGTACAAATATTGTGGTTTTTAATCTCGCAAAGTCGCAAAGGTTTATTTCACGCAGATTTTAAATGATTTAAGCAGATAAACGCAGATTTTTTTAAGTCTTAAAAATTAAAATCTGCTAAAATCTGAAGGATCTGCGTGAAACAAAATCATTTTAATCTGTGGCCTTAAAAATATAATCCTTAGCGTCTTCGCGACTTTACGAGCAATTTGCATCAGCTTTATACATGCAGCTTTGCGACCTTTGCGTTTTTATAAATCCCAAAGAGTAAAATCCTTGCGTACTTCGTGGTTAAATCACACCTGCATTTTATCGTTTATAAAGTAAGAAACAAAAAAGGAAAGCCTATTTTTTCAGGAATGATATTTTACGGTTGGGGGCTGAAAAATGATTATTCAGTGATATAAAAAAGGTTTAAAGCATTTAAATGAGCAATTTTGCAAGAAAGCTTAATTATATTTTTATGATTTCACCTCTTACTATAATCGCCGCGACAAATTTTTCTGATATCGCAAATAATGCCGTTGCTTATGCAGCAGGACTCGCAAGAGCTACTGGCGCAAAACTGGTTTTATTTAATTCATTTTCATTGAGTGTACACAGCGCAAACTCACATATAACTGCAGATGCAATGCAAAAGCAGATTGATCGAGCAATTGCTAAGTTAGAAAATCTAGCAAAGGAAACAGCCGATTTGTTTAGAATTGAAACTGCAGCAATCTGTACCTATTCTTTTTTAGAAGACGAACTTCCAAGAATTATTAAAGAAACAAATGCAGATGTTGTGGTAATGGGAATGGCAGAACGTTCTTTTGAGCAGGAATTATTAGGAAATTCAACTACAACAGCGATTAAAAATTTGCAGATTCCAGTTTTAGCCGTGCCTCAAAATGCACGTTTCCTTAATATAAGAAAGGTTTTGTATGCTTGCGACAGTTTAAGTTTTTCGGCTATTAAAAAATTCAGCTGGATAAAAAATGCTTTAGGAGATTTTGAAGCCGAAATTGAATTTTTTACTGTAGATGATAAGTTGGACGATTTGAAAGAAGAACAGCACAGAAATTTATTGAATTCGAATCTAGAAAAAGAATTTGAAGACGTTAAATATCTTTATAAAACGGTAAGATCGAATGCTGTTATTAACGAAATCAGGAAAGAAATTAAGAATTACAAGGCTGATTTGCTGATTATGGTGCCTCAAAAATACGGTTTTTGGGATTCTTTGGTTCACAGAAGTAAAACTAGAATTTTGGCAGCAGGGCTAGATATTCCATTAT
>Ga0308157_10004046_pt1 | contig 20077 bp, 14 predicted proteins | sample PhyBR1_FD_201035 | JGI IMG/M metagenome (GOLD analysis project Ga0308157, IMG submission 201035) | Phyllosphere microbial communities from UC Gill Tract Community Farm, Albany, California, United States - DLSLB.R1 | ecosystem: Host-associated > Plants > Phyllosphere > Unclassified | place: USA...
GGACCTGCGCTTCCATTTCGCGCGCGGTCAAGCCGCCACACAACTGGATGATGCGGTCGGCCAGGGTGGACTTGCCGTGGTCGACGTGGGCGATGATGGAGAAGTTGCGGATCATCCGCATTGAATCATGTGACATAGGTGGCGGCGGCGGCGCTGCGTCGTCAGGATAACGGGGCATTGTCGCATGCTTTTAGCGGTCAGTTCGCACCTCCCGCCCCACAGCACCCGGGCATCAAGCGAGGCAGCAGAGATCTACCGCCCAAAATTCGTCAACGACGGAAAAGTCCTACCAAGGATTCAATCAAAGCCTTACAGCCAAGCCTTGACCCAACCACTGTGACAAACGTTAACTAAAACAGCCGACACGCTCGATTCAGGAGAGGCGGCCAGATTATGAAACACAGGCAATTCAAACCCTATGAATTCATAAGGACTAAATCATGACGAGAACGAAATCCGCACTTTTCACCATGACCGCCATTGTGATGAGCGCCGCCATGCCATTCAGCGTATTTGCGGCACCGGAACAAAATGACGACGTCATATATGTTCTATGCGATTTTCATGAGTGCTGCTATGTAGATTCTGGTGGTAACGGCTATTGCGTCCCCACGAATACACAAGCCTAGCCTACGTCCGCATCTTGAGAACAGCCGGACGTTGACCCAACGGCTGGAGGATGGAAATTCCACCCCCCAGCCTTTTCAGATTCAGTCGAGGCTCACGGCGACAAACCTACTGCTACCACTTTCAGGGTAGTACACCAGAAGCATTACCACATCCCCGGCCTTGAAGCCTTTCAGCAGTTGGTTAAACCCCGCTATACCTTCAACTTCCGACCTTCCGATCTGCGTAACCACCACCCCAGGCCGCAGTCCAGCCCTTAGCGCCGCACCACTGGACTCAACAACACGAACCCCACCCCGGTCCAAGCCGAGCCGCCGCTTTGATACCTCATCAATGTCGACAACAGTTAAACCAATGATATTTGCACCACCATCAACCCGAGGCTCGACCACTGCCTTTGAATCCCCCTCTCTCAGCTCGCGCCCTGCCTCCGCCCCCACCTTCACAGAAATGGTCCGTGAAGCTCCGTTTCGCATGATCCCGAGCTGCACAACGTTACCGGGTGAAATCACCCCGATCATTGGCGGCACTTCTGCTGAATTCTGAATTTCACGCCCATTAATTGAGCGAATCACGTCCAATTGTTGCAAGCCAGCTTTTTCACTGGGGCTTCCTGCAACAACTTCATTAACAAGCGCGCCGCGAACATCAGGCAGCTTTAGTCCCTTGGCGGTAACCTCATCAATTGGCTGGGGGTCCAGCGCCACTCCGATCTGCCCCCTTACAACCTTTCCTGTCGTCTTGATCTGTTCAACCGCATTCATCGCCAGATCAATCGGGATCGCGAAGCTGATACCCATATAGCCGCCGGAGGCGGAGAATATCTGCGAGTTGATACCGACGACTTCGCCACGCGTATTCAGCAAAGGGCCACCGGAGTTGCCCTGATTGATCGCCACGTCGGTCTGGATGAACGGCACATAGCGCTGATCCTGGCCGCCAGTGTTACGGCCCAAGGCACTGACGATGCCGGCGGTAACGGAATGATCCAGGCCGAACGGCGAACCGATCGCCACCACCCACTGGCCTGGCTTGAGCGTATTGGAATCACCCACGCGCACGGTTGGCAGATTGCGGCCTTCGACTTTCAACAGCGCAACATCGTACTGTGCGTCGCTGCCGACCACCTTGGCGGTGAATTCACGACGGTCACTGAGGGTGACCTTGACCGACTCGGCACCGTCGATGACGTGATGGTTGGTCAACACATAGCCGTCATTGGAGATGATGAAGCCCGAACCCATGCCGCGCCCGCGCGGGCCGTTGTCCGGCCCCTGCTGACCCGGACCCGGCATCTGGAAGTCCGGACCGAAGAAGCGGCGGAAGAAGTCCGGCATCTGGTCCATGTCCGGACCCTGCTGGACCGCGCGCGAATTGCGGCGCGCGCCGATCACGGTATCCACCTTGACCACGCCCGGGCCAACCTGGTCCACCAGTTGGGTGAAGTCAGGCAGCCCCTGCACCAGTTGCGGCGCGGGAGCTACGGAGCGTGCAGCGGCAACCTGCCCGGCCGGCGCCGCCGGTGCCGGGTCCTGCGCACAGGCGACCAACGGCAGGGTCATCGCCAGCAGGCCAAACACCTTGTTTTGGATACGTGGGGTCATCAGCTTCGAGCCTCCAATTCAGACAAAGCGGGAAAGAACAGCCAAGCCCGGCACGCCCGACAGCAGCGCACAAACCTGGGATCCGGGGAGAACCGGCCGTCCTGAGGCGGACGACCGGCGAACAACATTTACCGACGCGGCAGCAGCCGGCGCGACTCGGCCTCGTCGGCACCCTGCGTGGGCATGCGCGGCTCGAACGGGTAGAACGTGGCGCCGCCCTGCTCCTGCGCAGGGAAACTCGCATTGAGCGTGCCCTGCGACAAGGACGGAGCGACCGTCGAACGCGGCCACGGACGGGCCTGCAATACCGTATCGCCACTGCCGAACGGATCCTGCCGCGGTGCCGCCGTGGCCGGCAGTAGTGGAGCGGACGCGATGGCGCGCTGCGGTTCGGCCATACGGCTGGTACCCGCACGGGCCGCCTGCTGGGTACGGGTCGCGCTGCCCCGGCGTGCGGCTGCGTCCTGACGCCGGCCTACCGCGGCAGCAACTGCTGGCGCTGCCGCGACCAGACCGGCCACATTGCCAGCATCAGCAGCGGTCGGCGCCACTGGCTGGGCAGGCGCTGACACTGGCGCGACTTCGGCCGTGGTCGCTATCACCGGCGTGGGTGCGCTGGCATCGGGCAACTGCTCACGGGCCATGAACAAAGCCACGGCCGCCACCGACGCAGCCAAAGCAGCACCGCCACCCCAACGCCGCCAGCCAGTACGCGCTGCCCGTTGCGGGGCGGGCGCGACAGCTACCGGCCCGTTCTGGCGGGCATCGGCATCCACCGCCTGCCGAACCCGCGCACTGAAATCCCAGGGCGCCGGTGCGCAGGCCTGGCCGCGCATCACGTCACCCAACACCTGCCAGCGTTCCTGGCAGGCCGAAAGCTCGCTGTCGTGCTCCAACCGGCGCAGCATGAAGCGCGCCTCATCGGCGGCCAGCTCGCCATCCACCAGCGCCGACAGCTGCTGGCGATAGTGCACTTCCAATTTGTCAGGCACAGCTCCGGCCGACACCGGGTTACGGTCCTGCGTGCTCATACGCGACTCCGCTCACGGGTAGCGCTGGAGGTATCCAGCAAGGGGCGCAGCTGGGCATCGATGGCCTCGCGGGCACGGAAGATCCGTGACCGCACCGTGCCGATCGGGCACCCCATTTTCTGCGCGATATCCTCGTAACTCATGCCTTCCACCTCTCGCAACGTAATGGCTGAGCGCAGCTCTTCAGGCAACGCATCAACCGCCTTCATCACGGTCTGTTCCAGTTCCTGGCGCATCAACTCGCGCTCGGGCGTGTCGTTGTCGCGCAAGCGGACCCCACTGTCGAACTGCTCGGCGTCACCGATCTCGATGTCGTCGGTGGGGGGGCGCCGGTTGTGTGCTGCCAGATAGTTTTTTGCGGTATTCACTGCGATCCGATGCAACCAGGTATAGAACTGGGCGTCGCCACGGAAATTCCCGAGCGCACGGTAAGCGCGCACGAAAGTGTCCTGGGCCACGTCCTGACATTCACTCCAGTCGGCGATGTAGCGCCCGATCAACGCGATGATCCGATGCTGGTACTTGCGCACCAGGACATCGAACGCCGCGCTTTCGCCGCGCTGCACACGCCGGACCAGTTCCAGGTCCAGCTCCTGCGGTGTTTCAACCTCGGCCATAACGGGCCGCACTCCTGTCAGCCCAACCGACGTCAGGCAATAAGACCGCTGTTCGCGGCAAAAGTTCAGCACCCTGTCCCAGCGGCACCGCACCAGCTTTTAACTCCCGTTCGGCTAACCTCCAGGGGCGCTGACCAGATAAGCCCAACACAATTCCAGACATTGGGATTTGACGGCAGGGAAACAACCTCTGGATCATAGCGGTCTTCTCCATACACAACCGGATGGAACGTCCCATGCTCTCAGGCTTCGACGGGCTCCGCTTCAATCATTGGCATACCGAGCTGCGCGAGGATGGCGTGGCAGTGCTCAGCCTCGACCGCAAGGACAGCCCGGTCAATGCCATGTCGCAGGACGTGCTGCTGGAACTGGGCGATATCGTCGAGCGCCTGGCCATCGACCCGCCCAAGGGTGTGGTGGTGCGCTCGACCAAGGCGGCCGGCTTCATCGCTGGTGCCGACCTGAAGGAGTTCCAGGAGTTCGACCGCCGCGGCACCGTAAATGACGCCATCCGCCGCGGCCAGAACGTCTACCAGAAGCTGGCCGAGCTGCCCTGCCCGACCGTCGCCGCCATCCACGGCCACTGCCTGGGCGGCGGCACCGAGCTGGCGCTGGCCTGTCGCTACCGCGTGGCCTCCAATGATCAATCCACCCGCATCGGCCTGCCTGAGACCCAACTGGGCATCTTCCCGGGCTGGGGCGGAAGTTCACGGCTGCCGCAGCTGGTCGGCGCGCCGGCGGCGATGGACATGATGCTGACCGGCCGTACCTTGTCGGCCTCGGCCGCGCGCGCGATCGGCCTGGTCGACAAGGTCGCCGCCCCGGCGGTGCTGGTCGATGCGGCGGTCGCCTTGCTGCAGACCGGCGTGACCCGCCCGTTCAAGCAGCGTGCCACTGCCTGGGCCACCAATACCTTCCTGGCCCGCAAGATCCTGGCCCCGCAGATGGCCAAACAGGTCGCACGCAAGGCCAAGAAGGACCAGTACCCAGCACCCTACGCGCTGATCAGCACCTGGGAGCGCACCGGCGGCAGCCCGATCCAGAAGCGTCTGGATGCCGAGCGCCGCGCCGTGGTCAAGCTGGCCAGCAGCCCGACCGCGCGCAACCTGATCCGCATCTTCTTCCTCACCGAACGGCTCAAGGGATTGGGCGGCAAGGATTCGGGCATCAAGCATGTGCACGTGGTCGGTGCAGGCGTGATGGGCGGCGACATCGCTGCATGGGCAGCCTACAAGGGCTTCAACGTGACCTTGCAGGACCGCGAGCAGCGTTTCATCGATCCGGCCATGACCCGCGCGCAGGCGCTGTTCGACAAGAAGGTGCGCGACGAGAGCAAGCGCCCCGAAGTAGCCGCACGGCTGAAGGCCGATCTCGCCGGTGACGGCGTTGCCCAGGCCGATCTGGTGATCGAGGCCATCATCGAGAACCCGGAAGCCAAGCGTGAGCTGTACCAGGCGCTGGAGCCGAAGATGAAGGCCGATGCGCTGTTGACCACCAATACCTCCTCGATCCCGCTGGTCGAGCTGCGTGACCACATCCAGCGCCCGGCGCAGTTTGCCGGCCTGCATTACTTCAACCCGGTTGCACAGATGCCGTTGGTGGAAATCATCCACCACGACGGCATGGCGCCGGAAACCGAGAAGCGCCTGGCTGCGTTCTGCAAGGCGCTGGGCAAGTTCCCGGTGCCAGTTGCCGGCACCCCAGGCTTCCTCGTCAATCGCGTGCTGTTCCCGTACATGCTGGAAGCCGCGACCGCATACGCTGAAGGCATCCCCGGCCCGGTGATCGACAAGGCGGCGGTCAAGTTCGGCATGCCGATGGGCCCGATCGAGTTGCTGGACACCGTGGGCCTGGACGTTGCCGCAGGCGTCGGCAAGGAACTGGCACCGTTCCTTGGCCTGCAGATCCCGGCCGCACTGGCGACCGTCGAGCCGAACAAGCGCGGCAAGAAGGACGGCCAGGGCATCTACAAGTGGGAAAACGGACGCGCGGTGAAGCCGGAAGTGGCCAAGGACTACCAGGCACCGTCGGATCTGGAAGACCGTTTGATCCTGCCGTTGCTCAACGAAGCCGTGGCCTGCCTGCACGACGGCGTGGTCGCCGATGCCGACCTGCTCGATGCCGGTGTGATCTTCGGCACCGGCTTCGCCCCGTTCCGTGGCGGCCCGATCCAGCATATCCGCGCGACTGGCGTGGATGTGTTGGTTGAGAAACTGAAGACCTTGCAGGCGCGGCATGGCGATCGTTTTGCGCCGCGCCAAGGCTGGGACATGCCAGAGCTGCGTGAGCCGGTGGTCTGAGTTTTTGCTGGTTGATTGAATGAAAAACGGAGCCGAAAGGCTCCGTTTTCCATTCCACTGTAGTGCCGAGCCATGCTCGGCAAGGGCCTTACCGACAATAACCCCCTTGTGGGAGCGGCGTAAGCCGCGAAGCCACAAATGAATCAGATCGCAAAGATCCCTGCAATTTCAGCAGTGCAAGCTTCGCGGCTCACATCGCTCCCACAACCAACAAACAATGCTGATGGATCGCAGGTAGAGCCCCTGCCGAGCATGGCTCGGCACTACCCTTATCGGTGCACATGCCCATGATGGCCTTGATGATCCGGCCCATGCACATGACCTTCGTGATCGTGATCGTGACCAGCATCGACCTTCAACACTGCACAATCATCGCCACAGTGATCGGTCTCCACCTGCACCGTCACATGATCGATATCGAAGCGCTCGTGCAGCATGTCCGCCAACTGTCGACGCAAGGCATCCGGTGACTGGCCGTCATTCATCACCACGTGCACGGTCAAGGCCGGCGTACTCGACGCCAACGCCCATACATGCAGATCATGGATACCGGCCACCCCCGGAAACGCACGCAACGCCTGCTCGATATCCGCCAGCACCACACCTTTCGGCACGCCTTCCAGCAATACGTTGATCGCATCGCGCAGCAGCACCCAGGTGCGCGGCAGCACCCACAAACCAATCAGCACTGCCAGAATCGGATCAACCAGGGTCCAACCGGTGAAATGGATGATCAGGCCGCCGGCAATCACCGCCACCGAGCCAAGCATGTCGCTCCACACTTCCAGGTAGGCGCCTTTGACGTTCAGGCTCTCGCCGCTGCCTGCACTGAGCAGACGCATCGCGATCAGGTTCACCACCAGGCCAAATGCGGCCACCCACATCATGCCGGTGGAGGCGATTTCCTGCGGCTGCTGGAAGCGCTGCACCGCCTCGAACAGGATGTATATGCCTACGCCGAACAACAGCAGGCCATTGGCCACCGCACCGAGTGCCTCCAAGCGTGCATAACCATAGGTGCGCTTGGCATCCGGTGGGCGCCGGCTCAGGCGAACGGCAGTCAGCGCGATCATCAGCCCGATGGCATCGGTCGCCATATGTGCTGCATCGGACAACAGCGCCAGGCTGTTGGTCCAGAATGCGCCGATGACTTCGACCACCAGATAGGCGGTGGTCAGCCCCAACGCCCACCACAGCGGCTTTTCGTGGCGGATCTCGCTGGGCAGGTGATTGTGGTCGTGGCTCATGGCTGGCTCCTGGAAACGGGGCCAGCTTAGTCAGCCGGTGGCGGCGGAGACTATTACATCGCCGCCGCCTGGTTCAGCACTCAGCGCGGGCCAAGCACCGTTTGCATGTCATCGCCCTGCGGCATGCCCGAACGCATCTGCACGCTGCCATCGGCATCCTTGAACAGGATGCCGGGCGTGCCCTGGAAGCCCAGGTCCAACATGGTGGCTTCATTGGCACGCAGCTTGGCCTGCACGTCGGAGGGCACCGTGGCCAGCGGCTTGATCCCACCGCTGGCGAAATCACGCTCGTTCTGGATCAAAGCCTGCTCCGGCGATGCCGCCGTGAGGATTGCCGCCGCCTTGTTTGCGCTGTCCTCACGGATCACGCCGACCAGAACCTGCCGGATCTGCACCTTGCCGGCCTCCACCCACGGTTGGGCCGCCTGCCAGAAGTGGTTGCAGTAAGGGCAGTTTGGATCGCTGAAGGAATAGATGATGCGCGGCGCATCGGCCTTGCCGTCACGCACCCAATGACTGGCCTCCACCTTCGCCCAGGCCTGCTCGCCGATCGGCCCGGATACCAGCTCCTTGAGCTTGGCTGCACTTACATCCTCGCCCTTGGCATTGACCAAGGTGCCGACCACCGCGTACTCGCCGTCCCTGGAGACATAGACGCCCAGCGGTCGCTGCCCGGCAACACCGGCATAACCGGTCAGGCCGACCGGTGTCTCGAACGTGCCCATGAACTCCACGCCCTGGGAGCGCAGGACCTTGACCACCGGAGGTTCACTGGCCGCTGCCGGCTTACCAGCGGTGGCGACTGGAACGGCGGCGGTCTGCGCATGCGCAAACGGTGCCAACGTCATGGCAGACAACAACAGCAACATCGAACGGGAATGGATCATCGTGTGTCTCTTTCAGTAAATGGGTTATTGCAACTCGCGCAGGCGAGCTTCCAACGTGGCGCGCGACAGCTCGCCCATGTGCACATTGCGCAGCCGGCCATCGGCGCTGAAGAACAGGGTTGTCGGCAATGCGCGGGCGCCGGTCTGCTGCATCACCCGCGACTCGGCGTCGAGCAGCACGTTGTCCAGCTGCATGGTTTCGGCGCGCAGATAGGCGGCGACCTCATCGCGGGTTTCCCCTTGGTTGGCGAACACGAACTGCACCTGCGGGTGCACCTGCTGTGCCTGTGCCAGCACCGGCATCTCGCGCCGGCAGGGGCCGCACCAGGTTGCCCATAGATTCAGCACGACCGGCTTGCCAGCGAAAGTGGCCAGCGGCGCCGGCTGGCCCTGCATGTCCATCAACACCGCATCCGGCAATGGAATGGCTGAGCGCTGCAGCGCGAACAAGGCCATCCCACCTATCGCCCAGAACGCGGCACCTGCCGCCAGACCGAGCAGGACAGGCTTGCGTGGAGCTGGCTTGTGCAGGATGTGCTGGCGGGTCTTCCACAGCGCATAGGCCGCAGCAACCAGCAAGCCACCCCAGACCGAGTATCCACCGTCGCCCAAACGGATGATGGACAGCGGCTGGGCCAGGTAATCGCCTGCATGCACCGCCACATGTGCCAAACGCGCGCCAAGCAGGCCAAGCAGGAATGCATCCAGTACGACTGAGCCGGCGCGGCTACGTGCACCGTCACCGGCAGGCGCCAGCGCACGCGCGAAGAACCAGCCCACCGCCAACGCGAACAACGCTACCAGGGCCATCAACGGAAAAGGACCGGCGCTGATCATGCAGCCGTCCCGCTGCTGCGGAGCGCGATCAAACTTGAACCAACAGTGAACTCAACCATCAACACGAATCCCTAAAAATCCTGTTTTTGCAGCCGATAACAATCAGTTGCCTGTTGGCACTTTACCGGTCGTACGCATGAACATCGCCCCCGCACCATCCCCCGATATCGACAACAGCGCGCTCACCAGCGCCTGGAAACACAGCCTGGACACCGCTGGTGCCGACGCCGCCCAAGTGCTCGCAAGCCTGGCCGATGCGCATGCCGCTGAACTGGCTGCGCATTTTTACAAGGTCATGATGAACGATGCGCGTGCCTCGCGCTCGATGTCACATGAGCAGGTTCGGATACGGCTGCAACCGGCGATGCAGCGCTGGGTCAGGGATCTGCTGCATGCCGCACCTGCTGGCGTTGAACAGTTGATCGCCAACCAGCGCGTCATCGGCGATGTGCACGCGCGCGTAGGCATCCCGGTGGACCTGGTTACCCGTGGCACGCGCGTGCTGAAGCAGCGCCTTTTCCAGCTGATCGGCGAGCAGGCCGGGCACGGCCAAACCGCACACGCGGCCATCGCCAGCCTCAGCGCCTCGTTCGACATCGCGCTGGAGGGTATGACACTGGCCTATTCCAATGCACGGGAACGTTCCTCGCGCACGGATGCCGCTTACCGCTTGTTCTCGCTGGTGCAGAACGTAAGCACCGAGCGCGAGCGCCAGCGTGCACTGCTGCTGGATTGGGAAAACACCCTGCTGTACGCCCTGGCCGCGCAAGGCGACCTCGGTAGCTTCCAGAGCCTGGCACGTTCGGAATTCGGGCTGTGGTTCAACCACAAAGGCATCCCGAGCTTCGGCGAAAGCACCGAGACCCGGCAGATCAGCGGGCTGGTCGACGAGGTCGACCAATTGCTGCAGCACACCTTGCAGCACGACAGCATCCCCGCCGCCCGCTCTGCCCGGTTGCAGGAAGTCCGCTCCAAGGTCAGCCAGATCCGTACCCTGCTTGGCATGTTGTTCGAGCGCATTGGCGAACTGGATGCCGGCTGCGATGCCTTGACCAACCTGCTGAACCGGCGCTTCCTGCCAACGGTGCTGCGCCGCGAGATCGAGCTGGCGGAGAAGTCTGGTGACAGCTTCGCCGTGCTGCTGCTGGATCTGGATCACTTCAAGGCGATCAATGACGAACACGGCCACGAAGTCGGCGACCGCGCCCTGCAACATGTGGCCGGCATCCTCACCCAGTTCACCCGCGGCAGCGATTACGTATTCCGCTACGGCGGCGAGGAGTTCGTGGTGGTGCTGGTGGCAGTGGAAGACCATCAGGCGATGGTGATCGCCGACGGCCTGTGTCGGCGCATCGTCGATAGCCCCGTCACTTTGGCCGATGGTCAGCTGCTGCCGATCAGCGCGAGCATCGGCGTCGCGCTGTACGACGGTCATCCGGACTATGAGCGGGTGATGGCACGTGCCGACGCGGCCATGTACCAGGCAAAGAAGCAGGGCCGTAATCGGGTGGTACTTGGCAGCGACACCTTGCCAACGGCTCCGGGACGCAGCGCATTACGGCGCGATTGAGCAGACCCAGCAACCAACCGATAGCACATGCCCATTCCGCGACAAGGGCATAGGCTGCGGGCGGGTGCAGCAGGTCACCCGCCACGGAACCATGCCATGCCTACTGTCCGCATCTTGCTCTTCGCACTGCTGTGCTCCGCTCTGCCTGCCATGCAGGCCAGTGCCCGCGAGGTTGCGCAGCCTGCGGAGCATGTGCAGGCCGATGGCCCCTATGTGTTCCGCGATGGCAAACGCCTGCAGGCGCAGTGGATCTGCGACGACCGTGTGATTTCGCGGAAACTCAAGGGAGCACGTGCAATCGCGCGCGGACTTGCACCCGAATGCAGCTATCCGCATCCACTGCACATCGCGCCAATTGCCACTCCAGCCAACGCGGTGCTACCCGCCGTGCCGCGCGTCGTCGCCGTCTCCGACATCCATGGCCAGTACGATCTGCTGCGCCGCTTGCTGCGCGCCAACGGCGTTATCGACGGTGACGACAGCTGGACACTGGGTCGGGACACACTGGTGATCGCCGGCGATGTCTTCGACCGCGGCCCGCAGGTCACCGAGGCATTCTGGTTGCTCTACAGCCTGCAGCAACAGGCCACGCAGGCCGGCGGCGCAGTCCACTTCGTGCTCGGCAACCACGAAACGATGGTGTTGTACGACGACCTGCGTTACGTCAATCCCAAGTACCTGCGCAGCGCGCAACTGCTGGGACGCAGCTACCCGCAGCTGTACGGCAGTGATTCGGTGATCGGCCAGTGGCTGCGCACCCGTCCGGTATTGCTACGCATCGGCGACACCTTGTTCCTGCACGGCGGCATCTCGCCGGAGGCATTGCAGCTGGCACTTGATCCGGCCGGCACCAACGCCGCCTACCAGGCCTCGCTGGGCCGCCCCAAGGCCGACGTGAAGGCCGATCCGGCCACCGCGCCGCTTTACGACGGCAAGACCAGCCCGATCTGGTACCGCGGCTATTTCAACGGCCAGCTGGATACGCCTGGCGTTCAAGCCGTGCTGGACCAGCTCGGGCTCAAGCGGATCGTGGTCGGGCATACCTCGATGCCGCATGTCAGCAGCTTCCACGGCGATCGCATCGTTGCCATCGACAGCAGCATCAAGGATGGCGAGAACGGCGAACTGCTTTTCATCGAAGACGGCAAGCTCAGCCGCGGACTGCTGGATGGCAGCCGCATGGAGCTGGAAACCGGCCAGATAGAACACGACAACTAATTAATTTTGCTGTCACTACCATCAGGCAACCTGTGGTTTATCACACCAAGTTTCATCCCGAATTCACGTAGCCATAACCTTAATTCAACGATGGTAAATGGGCAGGCGTCATGCTGGCCGAGGGAGGCAGCCGGTGCGTCGCCAGATATGCGATAGGCGATATCGCGGCGGGGAAGCGTCCCGACCGTGAGCGGTGTTTCTTTCTCCACGGAAAAGGCGATGAAACCACTGACACTGGCCACACTGCTGCCATTGGCGCTGTTGCCCTGTGCGGCAAGCGCACAGGACTCCCTCGCTGCACTCCGGGCTGAGATCGCACAGGCCCAGCAACACCTGCAGTCGCTCAACGCCCGGCTTGATGCACTGGAGCAAGGGCAGAGCAACACCACCGCACCAGCGCCGCCAGCAACATCAACACCGTCCACGCCAGTGGTCGCCAGCAACAGCCAACAGCCCCCGGCCCAGACCATCCTTCCTGCGCGTGATTCGGTGGCCGACCCTTCCACCGCCGCCTCACGACCGGACAACGCGCCCTCTCCCACCGATCCAGAGCTGAAGGGATTCATCGCAATCCCCGGCACCGACACCATGATCCGGCTCGGTGGCTACGCAAAGCTCGACGCCATCGCCGACCGGCGCGCCGCCGGTGATACCGAACAGTTCGTCACTTCCTCGATTCCCGTCGATGGCCCGCACCGCGATGCCTCGCATTTCGGCATGCATGCGAAACAGACCCGTTTCAGCTTCGAGGCACGGCGCCCAACCACGCACGGAAACCTGCGCTTCTACCTGGAGAATGATTTCTTCGGCAGCAGCGACAGTTACGAATTCCGCCTGCGCCATGCCTATGGCCAGTTGGGCAATACCTATGCCGGTTACGGCTATTCCACTTTCATGGACGCCGACTCGCTGCCGGACACCCTGGATTTCGCCGGCCCCGGTGCTGCCGGCTACCTGCTGGTGGCCGGCATCCACCACAGTTTCAGCCTGGGCAAGGGCAACAGCCTGACCATCGCTGCTGAAAACCCGGATTCACAACTTGCCAATACCGGCGAGAACGACAGCACCACCGCTCAGCTGCCCGATGTCAGCCTGGTCGCGCGCATGGAGCGCGATTGGGGCCACCTGCAGCTGGGTGCGGTGATGCGCAAACTCGGCTACGACGGTGATGGCCGCAGCGACAGCGACTTCGGCGGAGGCCTGCAACTCAGCGGCTCCTACGCCGTGGCCGAACGCGACCTGCTGTTGTTCGGCCTGATCGGTGGCAAAGGAATCAGCCGCTACACCGCCGACCTGACCGGCTCCAACCTGGATGCGGCCATCGACACCGATGGCCGGCTCAAAGCGCTGTCTCTGCGCGGCGGCTTCTTTGGCTATACCCATTATTGGTCCGAGTTGTGGCGCTCCAACCTGATCTACGGACAACTGCAGCTCGGCGACGCGGGCGCATTGGCCAGCGACGCCTTCCGGCGCAGCCGCTATGCCGCGCTGAACCTGCTGTGGAGCCCCGCCCCTTCATGGACCATGGGCATGGAGCTGCTGTATGGCCAGCAGCAACTACAGGACGGCCGTGATGCCGACACCCTGCGCCTGCAGGGCAGCCTGCAATACAACTTCATCAAGTAACCGGCAGCCGACGCCCGCACGCGTCTACGTGCGGCTCGCCACCCAACGCTTCATGTAATGCCCTTCCCATCGAATTACCCGGCATTGCCGGTGAAAGGAGATCGTCATGGCAGGTCAGAAGAAAATCGGGGTCGTCGGCGCGACCTTCCTCGTGGCAGGCAACATGATGGGATCAGGCGTATTCCTGCTGCCCTCCAGCCTTGCGAAAATCGGCACCGCCTCGATCTGGGGCTGGCTGATAACCACCGCTGGCGCATTGTTGCTGGCATTCGTGTTCGCCAAGCTGGGCAAGCTGGCGCCGAAGGCAGGCGGCCCCTATGCGTATGCACGCGACTGGTTCGGCCCATACATGGGCTTCCAGACCAATACCATCTACTGGTTCGCCAACTGGATCGGCAATGTCGCCATCCCGATCGCGGCGGTCGGTTACTTCAGCTACTTCTTCCCGGTCCTGTCCGATCCAGTACCTCGCTGCGTCGCGGTGTTGCTGCTGGTGTGGGCCCTGAGTTTCGCCAATGTGATCGGGCCTGCTTTCGTCACCCGCGTGCAGACAGTGACCACCAGCTTCGCCCTGGTTCCCATTCTTGGCATCGCCATCTTTGGCTGGTTCTACTTCGACCCGGCCATTTTCAAGGGTGCGTACAACGTTTCCGGCCAGTCCAATTTCGGCGCGGTATCCAGCGCCGCTGCGCTGACCCTGTGGGCCTTCATCGGCGTCGAGTCGGCATCGGTGACCGCCGGCGTCGTTGAGAATCCGGAGAAGAACGTGGCCCGCGCCACCCTCGCCGGCGTGTTCCTGGCTGCGGTGGCGTATATCGCCAGCTCGTCGGTGATCATGGGCATGGTGCCCAACGCCGACCTGCAGGTCTCGGATGCGCCGTTCGCATTGGCCGCTGCAAACGCGGTGGGCGGCTGGGGCGGCGCGCTGGTCAGCCTGTGCGCCTTCGTCGGCGCTGCCGGTTCGCTGGGCGGCTGGATCCTGTTGACCGCACAGAGCGCCAAGGCGGCCTCTGACGACGGCCTGTTTCCCAGCATTTTCAGCAAGATCAACAAGGACGAGGTGCCGGTCAAGGGCGTTCTGATCGTCGCCGTGCTGATGACGCTGGCGGTATTGGTCACGTCAACCTCGGAAACCGCCTCAGCACAATTCGACGTAATCACCTCGGCGGCTGTGGTACTGACCCTGCTGCCTTACATCTACTCCTGCGTGGCGTGCTATTTCGTGGTGGAACGCTCGCACACGCTGGTCCATACCGGCGCCTTCTGGTTGTTGACCAGCATCACTGTCGTCTACTGCCTGTGGGCCATCTACGGCTCCTCCGGCAGCATCGTGCAGTACGCATTCCTGTTCGTGCTGTTCATCACCGTTTTCTATCCGTTCTTCAGCGATGAGCGCCGCAAGCAGCGCCTGGCCAAATTCACTCCGAATGGCACCGCCAGTGCCAGCACGAACTGATCCCCCGCTCGGTAGACAGGAACCACATCATGTACTTCAAATCACTCGACTACCCGATCGTCATCATCGATGCCGACTACGAATCGCCGCGGATCGCCGGCATCCTCATCCGCGCCTTGGCCGAGGAACTGCGCAAGAGCGACCAGCGCGTGCTTTCCGGCCTGACCCTGGACGACGCCCGTGCCGGCGCGCGCACCTATGTGGCCGCCTCGGCGGTGCTGATCTCCATCGATGGCACCGAGGACGATGACGACCAGTTCCAACGCCTGCTCGCCTTCCTGCGCGAGCAGAGCCAGCGCCGCGCCGACCTGCCGGTGTTCCTGTATGGCGAACGGCGCACCATCGAGAAGGTCCCGAGCAAGCTGCTCAAGTTCGTGCACGGCTATATCTTCCTGTTCGAGGACACCAAGAGCTTCATCGCGCGCCAGGTGATGCGTGCCGCCGATGACTACATGGCAAAACTCTTGCCGCCGTTCTTCAAGGCGCTGATCCACCACTCGGCAGAATCAAACTACTCCTGGCATACACCCGGCCATGCGGGCGGCGTCGCCTTCACCAAATCACCGGTGGGGCGCGCACTGCACCAGTTCTATGGCGAAAACACGCTGCGCAGCGACCTTTCGATCTCGGTGCCGGAGCTGGGCTCCCTGCTCGATCACACCGGCCCGATCCGCGACGCCGAAGCCGAGGCCGCGCGCAACTTCGGCGCGGATCACACCTTCTTCGTCACCAACGGCACCTCCACCGCCAACAAGATCGTCTGGCACGGCACGGTGGCGCGCGGTGATATTGTCTTCGTCGACCGCAACTGTCACAAGTCGCTGCTGCATTCATTGATCATGACCGGCGGCATTCCGGTCTACTTCACGCCGAGCCGCAATGCCCACGGCATCATCGGCCCGATCAGCCTGGACCAGTTCTCCGGCGAGGCACTGCAGAAGATGATCCAGGCCAACCCCTTGGCCAGCAAGGTGGCCAAGCCCGGTGCCAAACCGCGCATTGCGGTCGTAACCAACTCCACCTATGACGGGCTCTGCTACAACGCCGAGAAAATCGCCGACAACCTCGGCACGGCCGTGGACTTCCTGCACTTCGATGAGGCCTGGTACGCCTATGCGGCGTTCCATCCTTTCTACGAAAACCATTACGGCATGGCCAAGGGCAAGCCGCGCGAGCAGGACGCGATCATCTTCACCACCCATTCCACGCACAAGTTGCTGGCGGCGTTCTCCCAGGCCTCGATGATCCATGTCCGCAATGCCGCTACCCGCGAGCTGGATGCGGAACGATTCAACGAATCGTTCATGATGCATACCTCCACCAGTCCGCATTACGGCATCATCGCCGCCTGCGATGTCGCCTCCAAGATGATGGAAGGTGAAGCCGGCAGGTCGCTGGTGCAGGAGATGCAGGATGAGGCCATCGCTTTCCGCCGCGCGATGTTGCATGTCAGCGAGGATCTCGGCCGCGACGACTGGTGGTTCAAGGTCTGGCAACCCGATGGCGTTGAGCGCACGCTCGCCAAAGGCGATAGCGCCAAGCCCTTGGTCGCCTCGCGTCCGGACTGGTACCTGCGCCCGGGTGCACACTGGCACGGCTTCGACAACCTTGCCGATGACTATGTGCTGATCGATCCGATCAAGGTCACCCTGCTGACACCCGGTCTGTCGATGGACGGCGAGATGGGCAAGCTGGGCGTGCCGGCGGCAGTGCTGAGCAAGTTCCTGTGGTCGCGTGGCATCACCGTGGAGAAGACCAACCTGTACTCGGTGCTGTTCCTGTTCTCGATGGGCATCACCAAGGGCAAGTGGAGCACGCTGGTCACTGAGCTGTTGGCGTTCAAGGACCTGTACGACGCCAATGCGCCGTTGAGCAAGGCGCTACCCAGCCTGCTTGAGAACGGTGGCAGCGCATATGACGGTTGGGGCCTGCGCGACCTTTGCGCGGCACTGCATGAATTCAACCGTGAGTTCCGCGTGGCCGAGGTGATGCGGGAGATGTACGTGGACCTCCCAGAGCCAGTGATTACCCCTGCCGAGGCCTACAACCACCTGGTGCGCGGCGAGATCGAGCGCGTGGACATCGACCAGCTCAGCGGCCGTATTGCCGGCACCATGCTGGTGCCCTACCCGCCCGGCATCCCGACCATCATGCCGGGCGAGCGTTTCGGCGCCAGCGATGAGCCGATCATCCAGTCGCTGCGCATCGCCCGCGAACAGAACGCGCGTTTCCCGGGGTTTGAATCTGATGTGCATGGCTTGATCATCGACAACAGCGGGGAGAAGCCGAGTTATCGGGTGGAGGTTTTGAAGATTTGACCCCGAAGCAAAAGCAATACATGCCTCCCTTCTCCCGCTTGCGGGAGAAGGTGCCCCACAGGGGCGGATGAGGAGAGCTCTTTTTTTGCTTCTAGCTTCTAGCTTTTGACTTTGGGCTTTGCTTTGCATCTGTTTTGGATCCGCTTTGCTGAAAACCTGCTCCACGTGCTTTCAAAGCCCCCTCACCCCAACCCCTCTCCCGTAAACGGGAGAGGGGCTCTTCAAGCCTAGCGCCCTTTACATCGCGGACAGCCCCCTTCTCATAGCCAAATGACCAGCACCCGCCAGGAACAACGCGTTTTGCAGCTCTCCATCGCAGCGACCGTACTGGTGGCTGCGATTGGCTTCTTTGGCGGCCTGCTTGCGCGCTCGCAGGCAATCCTGTTTGACGGCATCTACAGCCTGGTGGATGTGGCCTTGACGCTGGTAGCGCTGTCAGTACTGCGCCTGATGGCCCGCGAGCAGAGCCCGCGCTTCCAGTACGGGTTCTGGCATCTGGAGCCCATGGTCGAAGCACTGGGCGGCGCGATCCTCAGCCTGGCCTGTATCTACGCACTGGCCAATGCGGTGATCGGCTTCAGCGACGGCGGCCACGAAACACGCCTGGGCCCCGGCCTGCTCTGGGCCGGCTTGCTGGCAGTGGTGGATCTGGCGATGGCGGTGTGGATCGGCCGTCACGCGCGGCTGCTGCAATCCGGCCTGCTACGCCTGGACGCACGTGCATGGCTGCTTACCGGGTTGATGAGCCTTGCCGTGGTTCTGTCCTTCGTCATCGCACTGGCACTGCGCGGTGGCGCCCACGAACACTGGATTCCCTACCTCGACCCTTTGGTGCTCGCCTGTATTGCCTTGGCGACGCTACCGGTGCCGCTGCTTGGAGCATGGAAAGCGGCGCGCGAAGTCCTGCAGGTAGCACCAAGCGAACTGGATCAACTCGTGCAACAGGTGATGCAGGCGTTCGTCGCCAAGCACCAGTTCGAAGGCTTCACCAGCCACGTCGCCAAGATCGGGCGCATGCAGTTCATCGAGATCCATATCCTGACCAGACCCGATACCCAGCTGGGCAGCATCGGCGATGTCGACCGTCTGCGCGATGAAATCGCATCGCAGCTGGACGCACGCTCTGCACGCTTCTGGCTGACCATCGATTTCACCTCAGACCCGGCCTGGACATGAGTTCCCCCACCCCGAAGAAGATGGGCCTGACCATGGCGACCATGCTGGTCGCCGGCAGTATGATCGGCACCGGCGTGTTCCTGCTGCCTGCCAACCTGGCCACCGTCGGCAGCATCTCATCGGTCGGCTGGCTGATTGCCACCGCTGGCGCTATCGCGCTCGGCCTGGTGTTCGCCCGGCTATCGCAACTCGATCCAAAGCCCGGCGGACCGTATGCCTACGCGCGCGACGCGTTCGGCAACTACATCGGTTTTGTCAGCAACTACGCCTACTGGTTCGGCAACTGGATCGGCAATGTCGCCATCGCCTTGGTGGTGACCGGCTACCTGAGCCACCTGTGGCCATGGTTGCAGGACGTCTATCCACGTCTGGGCTTCACCTTGGCGGTGATCTGGTTGCTGAGCCTGGCCAATGCACGCGGCGCACGCTGGATAGGCGCACTGGAGACCGGCACCTTGCTGCTGGCGCTGATCCCGATACTGGGTATCGCGATCTTCGGCTGGTGGTGGTTCGACCCGGCAATGTTCAGTGCGGGCTGGAATGTCAGCGGCATGGAAGACAGCGCCGCCATCTCCCGCAGTGCGTCGATCGCGCTATGGGCATTCATGGGGGTGGAGAGCGCGGCTGTATCGGCCGATGTCATCGACAACCCGAAACGCAACATCCCGCTCGCCACACTGCTAGGTTTGGCATTGGCGGCGGTGATTTACATCAGTTGCTCACTGGTGATCATGGGCATCGTGCCGATGACGCAGCTGCGCGACTCCTCGGCACCCTTCGCCGATGTCGCGCAGTTGATGATCGGCCCCTGGGGCGTGCTCATCATCGCGCTGTGCGCGATCTTCAAGTCGGCAGGCGCGCTGGGTGGCTGGATGCTGTTGGTCGGGCAATCGGCCAAGGCGGCAGCCGAGGATGGACTGTTCCCGCGTGTGTTCTGCAAGCTCAACAAGCACGGCATGCCAGGCAATGGCTTGATGATCGTGGCGGTATTGATGAGCGCACTGTTGCTGGTGACGTCCTCCCCCACCCTGGCCCGTCAGTTCGACCAATTGACCAATATCGCGGTGTTGCTGACCATCATCCCCTATCTTTTCTCAGCCGGCGCGCTGATCTGCGCCACCCTGGAGAGAGGTGAGAAAGGCTGGATGCGTGCAGCGTGCCTGTCCACCGCTGCTGCCGCCGTCGTCTACTGCCTGTACGCCCTGCTCGGCGCGGATGCCAGGCTGCTGGCCTACGCGACGGTGGCGATCCTGTTCAGCGCGGCCTTGTACCCGTTCTTCCGGCAGCGGATGCTGGAGACGTCCAGAAGCGGCGCCCGTCGCCGCGGATAGCCTGTCGCGCCTCCGGTTCGTGCTCCGCCGGGCCAGCCCCTACAATGTCGCCTTTGTGGCAGCCCCCTGCCCGGCAATTGAAGTGGACCCCGCGTGACCGAGAAGAAGCCCGAACACACCCCGTTGATGAAGCAGTTCTTCGCAGCCAAGTCCGAGTACCCGGACCTGCTGCTGTTCTTCCGGATGGGCGATTTCTACGAACTGTTCTATGACGATGCGCGCAAGGCCGCGC
>Ga0308157_10004047_pt1 | contig 20075 bp, 21 predicted proteins | sample PhyBR1_FD_201035 | JGI IMG/M metagenome (GOLD analysis project Ga0308157, IMG submission 201035) | Phyllosphere microbial communities from UC Gill Tract Community Farm, Albany, California, United States - DLSLB.R1 | ecosystem: Host-associated > Plants > Phyllosphere > Unclassified | place: USA...
GCCTCGAATGCTTGGCGCTGCTGTGGTGGTACGACGTTGACGACCGATTTCTCACCGCGCAAGATCGCATCGCGTCCAAACCTGAGATCGAGCGCCCGGCTTACCCGGGTAAATTCCTGCCAGGTTCTGGCATCGAGTGAGCTTGCGGCAATATCGAGCTTGGTCTCCTTCGTTTTGATCCCCGCTGTAAGCTCACGCAACGCATCTTCAGCCGCTGGCGACATTCCGGGAATTGCAATTCCCATACGCCGACGCTCTTCGACGATGACCTTGAGCTCGCTATCGAGAGCGGTGACATAGGACGCTGCCAGCGATCTGATACGGCTTTCCGCCTCCATAACGGCCTTAACGGCGTTCTTTCGCTCGCGACCGCCTGCCAGTAGTCTGTCGATGATGCGCTCAGAACCGCGCAACGCGCCGTAGGCTTCGGGATGGTTTGCCACAGCCGCAGCGATCCGCTCGCCAGAAATGCCTTTCAGGATCAGACCCTCAATCGTGCTCGCGGCGCCAGCAGGATCACGCCAGATGCTGGACGCTGTTTGGGCCAGGGCTGCGCGATTGTGTCTATAATGGTTTGCTGCGAGCGCCCTCGTTTGAGCCTGGTCTTCAGCGCGCGTTTTGAACTCTGTCACGGCTGCAAGCATCGGAAGACGCAGAGTGCTCTCTTTGCCAGGCTCAACGCTGGCGGCTGCAACCAACTTCCTGTGGTCTTTCCTTTCAGCAATATGCTGTTCGTCTGCAAAGCGGCGCACAGCGCCAAACAGATGTGTCAGTTTCTCTCGACGTTCAGGGGTAAGACCGTCCGGCATGCGCTCAAGCCTATTGCGCTGAACAACCCCATCCACTTTATCCGTAAAAGTGGAGTAGCCGAAGCGCGCCGTCAGCGCCTCATTGACGGTTTTCACTTGCTGAACCAGCAAACGATCCTCGACGGCATAGGCAAAGGCGGTCTTGTAGGCATCAGGCCCGCCGCTCTTGCGGACCGCTTCGATTTCTAAGAGGCGCGCCATTGCTGGTTTCGAAAGCGTCGGGATCGACAATGCCATATGCGCTCGCCGTTGCTTCTCGCGTAGGCCAAAGCCTTCGGCCTGACGCCGGAATTCTGTCGCATGAGCACGCGCGAGAGGGCTGAGTTCTGACAGTGCAGCGCGTGCTTGTTTATGCTGACCACAGGCAGCACGGCCGTCAGCGAGGCGATCCGATCCTAACAGGCGACCAAGACGCTGCGGCGTGGTTGTGATATCTTCCGCAAGGCGGCGCGGTTCTCTTTGCCTGTTCGACGCAAGTGCATTGAGCCTGCCCAGCGCACGGTCGGGATTGCGATAGATCTTCTCCAATACAGGCCGAAGAATGGCTTCTCGTGCCCTCCAGCGATCCGAGTGAAGCTGCGCGCGTCTGGCCTCCTCCTCGACGCTGCGTGCAAACCGGGTTGTGGGTGGGATGAGATACGGCCCGCCGCCGCCCCACTCTGATGTTTCAGGTGCTCGTGCTGCAAGGTTTTCAAAACGGTCGTCATTATAGGAAACGCTTCTTTCGCGCTGGATCACAATACCGAGCGCAACGTTCGCCCGCTCCCAGAGTTTCGCCACCTGCCCGCGCTTTTCATCAAGCCACGTGAGCTTTTGCCCGACACGCTCTTCTATGCTCGCGACAACTCCGGCAAGCGTGTCGATACCACGTCGACGGGCAAAGTCATGCGCATGCACCCGATAACCAGCTTCACTTTCAAAATCGAGCGTCGTGGTTTTCGCACCAGAGCGACCAAGGCGTTCAACGAGCTGTTTGAATAATTCCGGCCGATAGCTCTCACGCTCGATCCGCGCCAGTCTCAATGCTGCAGTTTCGAGCTGCTTTGCCGTCCAGACGTTTCGCTCGACCGCACGCTGCTCATAACTTTTATTTCCCGTTTCCTTATCTATAATCGGAATTGTAACCTTGACGATTTCCACACCGTCTTTTCGCAAAAGAACCGTATCGCCTTTCGACACCCCCCTCTCGGACAAGGCCCTGGGCATGCTGACACCCCACAAACGATATATAGTCCCCTCATCGGTTTTCACATCGGCAAAGGGGCTTTGCTCCGTTTCCTCATCCTGCGGCCGAAACTTTGTCACGCCCGTCTCAACCAGTTCCCCAGTGACACCCATCCTATGGTCGACACGCGATTTCCCGCCCCATTGCGGTTTTGGCTCAAAGTCCTCACGCGCTACATAAAGGTCAGCGTGATCACGATGGCGGGTCATCGACACATAGGTCAGATGCTGGTCCATCATGCCGGTAGCAAGCACGAAGGTCCGATCAACAGTGGTACCTTGCGCTTTATGAATGGTCGCAGCATAGCCATGGTCGATATTGCGATAGCTATCCTCGCTGAGCACCACATCCCGGCCATTGTCGAGACGGATCGATAACAGCGGACGACCACGCTCGTCACCGGTCGAAACGACAGTGCCGAGCATACCGTTTTTGACATATTGCGGCCCAGGGTGCTTTGCGCGCTTTTCGACAAAACGCGCATTTTCCAGAAAGATGATCCGGTCGCCAGCTGCGAATTCCCGAACGCCGCGCTCTGTCCGGAATTCGCGCGTGTCCGTCAGAGCGCCGTCCCTATTCATCACCGTCCGTAGGGATTCGTTGAGGCGCTTCACATCCTCATTGGTATGGGCGAGCACCAGCATCTCGTCGCCGCGCAGCTTTCCATCATTGCCTGCCGTCCGCGACTGTGCGATCGCCTCTCTGCGCGCGTCGCTCCAGTCAGCGACGAGGCGCTCGACTGCTTCGGCACGGTGTTTAACCGCCACTATGTGCCCCTTTTGAGCATAGGCATCGAGCCCCTCTTCGACCTTGCCCTGGGCCAACATTCGTGAGGCATCACGTGCCCATGTTTCCCGCTGACGGCGAACACCGGCAAGCTCAGCGAAGCCAATTCGCTCCGCTATGGCCCGGAAAGCAGCACCCGCCTGGATGGGCTGAAGCTGCATCGCGTCACCGACCAAAACCACCTTCGCACCAGCATTCTCTGCCGCCTTCAACACGCGCGCCATTTGTTGGCAGGAAACCATACCGGCTTCATCAACGATCATCACGTCGCCGTGTTTGAGCAGATCACGACCATTTTCCCAGGCGTGTTCCCACGAGGCAAGGGTTCGCGATTTGATACCAGAACTCTCCTCCAGTCCTTCAACCGCTTTGCCAGCGAGTGCCGCGCCAAAAACACGATGATGTCCACGTTCCCAAGCCTTGCGTGCAGCGCAAAGCAATGTCGACTTGCCAGCCCCGGCAAGCCCCACCACGGCCGCAATGCCGTTCTCCCCCAAAATATGACGGACGGCTTCAACCTGTTCACGATCAAGCACCAAAGGCTTGTTCGGATCAGCCGTTTCAAAACTCCGGAGAGCCTTGGCAATCTTCGCCTCAGCAATCCCAAACCCCTTGCGCTGTGACAAAACTTCCGCCGAGCGCGCCATATCATATTCGATGCGCAAAACTTCGCGCGTGGTAAATATTGCGGGTTCAGTCGCCTTGCCAGTCTGCCAATCCATTTGCTGTGCCTTCAACAAGACAAGATTGTCCGATGCCATTAACCGCGCACGGATATTGGCAAAATCGGATGGATCGTCGACATAACGGTGCAGCGCTCTCGCCATATCCTTTTCATCAAAGGTCGAGCGCTCGTTGCCAAGCTGTTTCAGCAGCAAGCCGGGATTGGCCATTAACCGATCAACTATATTTTGCCGACGAGCAAGTTCGGCTGGAACGAGATACAATTCAATACCCTTGCGTGCGAGTGCTGCTTTCTCCGGTCCAATATGTTTCTGGGCAAATCCATCGAGGCCCTGCTCAGCATAGGAGCGTCCATCAAGACGAATTTCATGGCCAGCAAGCGTCAGATGCCGGTTGGCTGTTTGCGCCCAGGCCATCTTCCAGGCTTTCATCGTCTCCTTGTCGCCAGCCCACTGCTTGTAAACGATCTTCCCATTCTGTCGATCCGGTCTCATAACACGCAGCGGCTGGCCATCACGCCCAAGCACCTGGACATTCTTTCGCCCGAACCCTTCTTCGGTCAGTGGCCGCAATGCCGTCATCAGGTGGATGTGAGGATTGCCGTCCTTGTCGTGATAAACCCAGTCAGCAATCATCCCCTTTGAAGTCAGATTGTCCCGAACAAATTCCTGGACAAGGGCTATGTTCTCCACCCGCGTCAGTTCCTCTGGCAGTGCAATGATGAGTTCACGGGCAAGCTGTGCATCCACCCGCGTCTCGAACGAATCGACCGCGTTCCATAATGCCTCACTTGCTCCAGCGACACTTCTGCCGTCGATTGCGGACCTCAGCCACGCTGGGACCTGGTCCGGAAGAGCCAATTCTTCATGCTTCAGTTCACTGGCGCCACCACGATAGCTGAACGCAGTTCCAGACTGTTCGTCGAACATCCGGGCGCGATGACGATAAGCGGCAGCTGAAACAACGCTGCGTCCCGCACCTCTGCTGATTACCTGCGCTCTGATGAACATGATCGCCACGTTAGTCTCCGATCTGCCAAGCAAGTCGCGTGAGCGACGTTTATTGCATCCTCAAATCGATCGGGCTTTCAGCCCGATGCCGCTTTTCAGGAAGACGGCTCAGCTAAAAATTCCGGCATCACCATTTTGAAGAGTTGCATAATGTACCTTATTTTACTATCTTTTTCTGATCAATTAAACGCCTGTTGGATAAAATCGATATATGGAGGACGAAGCGTCATGGCATCCAAATCATCAATCATCGATATCGACGCGCAGATCGAGAAACTGCGTGAGCGTAAGAAACTCTTGATAGTCAAATCGGCTGACCGCTTTGCGCGTGCTGCAACAAAGGCAGGATTAGCAGAAATGGAACTTAGCGATGAGGACATCGATCGCGTCTTCGAAGTGATCGCCGCGCGATTTCGTAAAGCGCCAACAAAGAGGACCAATGGGGAAGCAGCTTGGCCGCATAACCAGACAAATGGTGAGATTGGAGCGACGGCGGAGGCTCCTCATGGCTACTGATCGCAGAAAAGAGGCCCGAGAGAAATTCCTGCTCGGTAATATCGTCATTCGTGCGGGTTTATCAAATGTCGATCGGGGTTTCCTGCTGGGCGGACTTCTGGAACTGGCTAGATTGTCACCCGCAACATCAGAATATCAACGCTTGCAGGATTTGGGCGAGATCGCCTTCCGATCCCCCGTGTCTGAGCGCGGAGATGTTGCAGATGCAGATGCAGATGCAGCCCAATGACGGCACGAGGAAAACGCTGTTTGAGTTTATTACTCATTCTCGTTCCAATCGTCATTTCCTGCTTTTTCTTTTATGTTGCAAACTGGCGTTGGTCTGAACTGGCCAATGGCATGTCAGGCAGAGTGCAATACTGGTTCCTGCGCGCGTCCCCCATGCCGGCGCTTGTGTTTGGGGCACTCACCGGCCTCTTGATCGTCTGGGTGCTACCGCTGCACCGACGCAGGCCCATTGCACTGGCAAACGTCCTTTGCTTTTTGCTCGTGGCTGGCTTTTACGCACTGCGCGAGTTCACTCGCCTCTCGCCCTTTGTGAAGAGTGGAGCGGTGAAATGGGAAGAAGCACTATCCTTCCTCGATATGATTGCAGTCATAAGTGCGGCAATTGGCTTTCTCACAGTCGCGGTATCAGCCCGCATCGCAAACGTCGTACCCCAACCGGTCAAACGCGCAAGGCCTGCAGTCTTTGGTGATGCAGGCTGGCTAACCCTGTCGGCGGCAGCACGGCTTTTTCCCCAAGATGGCGAAATCGTCGTCGGTGAACGCTATCGCGTTGACAAGCAACTCGTCCATGGACTGCCGTTTGATCCCAACGACCGCTCCACATGGGGACATGGCGGAAAAGCCCCTCTCCTCACCTACAAGCAGGACTTCGATTCAACGCATATGCTTTTTTTCGCAGGGTCGGGTGGGTACAAAACGACCAGCACCGTCGTGCCGACAGCGCTGCGCTACACGGGACCGATCATCTGCCTTGACCCTTCAACCGAAGTGGCACCTATGGTCATCGAACATCGCGAGAAAATGCTCCGGCGCCAGGTCATCGTGCTCGATCCGATCAATCCGATCATGGGCTTCAATGTCCTTGACGCAATTGAGACATCAAAGAACAAAGAGGAAGACATTGTTGGCATCGCCCACATGCTGTTGTCGGAAAGCGCACGCTTTGAAAGTTCAACCGCCTCCTACTTCCAGAACCAGGCACATAATCTTCTAACTGGGCTTCTGGCGCATGTGATGTTATCACCAGAATTTTCTGGCCAGCGTAATCTGCGCAGCCTGCGTCAGATCGTTTCTCAACCTGAGCCATCGGTGCTTGCCATGCTCCGAGAGGTTCAAGAGCACTCAGGCTCTGCCTTCATTCGCGAAACGCTTGGCGTGTTCGTTAATATGACAGAGCAGACATTCTCAGGCGTCTATTCCACCGCGTCCAAGGACACGCAGTGGCTCTCGCTTGACAATTACGCAGCCCTCGTCTGTGGCGACAGCTTCAAATCCAGGGAAATCGCTGAAGGCAAAAAAGATGTCTTCCTCAATATTTCAGCATCCATCCTTCGGTCTTATCCAGGAATAGGACGCGTGATCATTGGCTCGCTGATCAATGCAATGATCGAAGCGGATGGGACATTCCAGCGCCGGGCCTTGTTCATGCTCGACGAGGTTGATCTGCTTGGCTATATGCGCGTTCTTGAAGAGGCCCGCGATCGCGGTCGGAAATACGGGATCAGCATGATGCTGATGTACCAGTCAGTCGGCCAGCTGGAACGCCACTTCGGCAAGGACGGAGCTGTGTCATGGATCGACGGCTGTGCATTCGTGTCTTATGCCGCGATCAAGGCGCTCGACACCGCGCGCAACGTCTCCGCACAATGCGGGGACATGACGGTCGAAGTAAAGGGAAGCTCGCGCCGTATTGGCTGGGATACAAACAATGTCGCGTCGCGAAAATCTGAAAATATCAGTTTCCAGCGTCGCCCCTTAATCATGCCACATGAAATCACCCAATCAATGCGCAAAGACGAGCAGATCATCATCGTACAGGGACACAGTCCGATCCGTTGTGGTCGGGCCATCTATTTTCGACGGAAAGAAATGGACGAGGCCGCTGAAGTCAACCGGTTCGTCAAAGCAGACAGACAGTAAGGTTACGGAAAGCGATTAGCGCCAATCGGGGCGTCGGTATCGTTCTGCAGGATCTTCCGCACCTGGCGGCGCTAACCAATCAACGAACCTTGAATAGCCCATGGATGTCGTAACAAAGCCAACAGCCATCAAAAGGAAGACCCAATACGGCATGCCATGGGCGACCTCAGGTTTGACGAAAGCGGCAAACGCAATTGGCAGCATGATGACGCCGCCAATCATCAACACATCAACGACCGGGCGAAACAGACAAAGCAGGAAGTAGCTGAGATGCCAGATGCAATGGAAGATTGCGTACAGAATTCCTGTTGCCAGAGCGGCAACCACACGAACGACATAGCGTAACATCCCGAAAACCGGGCTTCGCGTCTGCGACCGTGCATGCGTATCGATGTTTGGTCGCTTGTCAACCACGGCGCTTAGATCCTCAGTTTCAAATAAACGCCATCGACAGGCGGACAGCGCAAACTCTCATATTCTAGTTAGTTTAGTCACGGTCGAAGGACAGGGCAAGCATGGATCCATGACGTGAGTGATCTTCATGGGAACACAAGCGTCATCTCGCGGGAGGAGCGCTACACGCAGGGGGGGGTAGATTGCCTGCGGGCTCCATAAGCAAAGCACATCGCGCAGGGTTCTTGAAGCCAGGTGTCAAATTGAGAAAATCGCTCCAAACGGAAGTCCTGCGCAAAGGGGAGCGGCTCATCCAGGATCGTGAAACACGCCTTGCCCTTCTCGACGCTTTAATTATGCGCGGAATTGCAGATGCTGATGCGAACTGCACGCATGCTGACGAAAACATCTTCGACGAACTGCTGAGCCGCTATAAATCCATGATGCCGGACAATCGTAACCACCCGACCGGCCTGCTCTTTGGTTCACTGGAATAAACCCTATGCCATTCGCCGCAATCCTATTCGAGGAGTGAGCTCTAAATATAATCTCCCCTTGCATTTTGATTGTACGTTGCTACATTTTTCGCTATTGTAGTAACCGTACAATTAAAAGCTGGAGGTGCCTGATGCAAATTTCCAATTTCAGCAGCCGTGAATTCAACCAGCATGTCGCAGCAGCCAAAAAAGCAGCCAGCGGCGACGATGTCGTTTATATCCTGGACAGAGGCGAACCTGCCCATGTCCTCATGAGCATAGAAAAGTTCAGAGAATTGTCCGGTCAGAAACAAAACATTCTCCAAATGCTTGCGATGCCAGAAGCGGCAGACATTGATCTTGAAATCGAGCGCATCCCTGATTTGCCCCGATCTGTGGACCTGTCCTGATGTACCTTGTTGATTCCAATATTGTTGCTGAGTTTCGTAAAGCTCCGTCCGGACGTGCGAACCCCGGCGTTGTTGCATGGGCAGAATCTGTATCTCCTGATGCTCTATTTATTAGCGTCATAACGTTAATGGAGCTGGAGAAAGGCGTGCTGTCTAAGACCCGACAGGACCCGCGGGCTGGTGCGGTGCTGCGTAGCTGGCTATCTGAGAAATTACTGCCCGCCTTCAAGGGACGGATTCTGCCCATTGATGCAGCCGTCGTACTCGAAAATGCACGCTATCATGTTCCAGACCCCAGACCTTTGGCCGATAGCCTGATCGCAGCAACTGCCAGGGTTCACAATCTATGCGTGGTTACACGCAATGAAAAAGATTTCGACCCACTCCAGCAATATGGCGTCAAACTTATAAATCCCTGGCGATAACCCAAACCATGTACGTGAAATCAGGATAACATGGCTCGGCCACTGCGTCAGAATATTACTCAGATGCCGTCAGAAGCCGCATCCAGATAATAGATTTCGGTTGCCCGGAAAGCCCCGTCGATCCGTTTGCATTGCACGACGATATCAATGGCAATTCGCAACGACGAAAGCACATCTGAACGTTCAAGATCACGTCCTGCTTCCGACTCCTTCACCAGTGTTGCCAGTTGCTCGAAAGCGAGTTGCGCCGATCCGGCATGAACAGTGGTTATTGAGCCGGGATGCCCGGAATTGACGTTTCGAATGTAGTAAAAGGCGGTTCCGTCGCGAAGCTCCTGCAAAAGAATGCGGTCCGGTCGCATGCGAAGGCACGATTCCAGAAGTTCGCGCGGCCCGGCGCCGGAAAGCCCCTGGGCACCCTTGGAATAATAGAGACGCACATGATTGGGCTGAGGAATGACCAGTTCCGGCGTGTCCTCAATGGAGATCACCCGTTCATTTTGGGGAATGTGCTTGATGAGGGCTTTGGAAAGCGTGGTTTTGGCAGACCCCGTTGCTCCTGAGATGACGATGTTCTTTCGTGCAATGACAGCCTCTCGCAGAAACTGCATGTAGGCGCCATCATGATATAGCTCAGACAGCTTCATATCCTGCCTGGATGATGTGACGCCCGTGCGCCTCGCTTCGCAAAAGAACCCCCTTGCCTCAAGGTCTGTTAGCGACAGATCCACAGATGATGGTTTGCGGATCGTGATACTGACGGTGCTATTGGCGGTCGCTGGCGGTATGACAATCTGAATGCGCTCGTCGTCTGGAAGTGTTGCCGAAAGAATGGGGCGTTTTTCATCGATGAACTGATTGGAAAAAGTTGCAATGGCTCGCGCAAGGCGCATCAGCTTTTCAAACGTCAGGTCCGGGGTGTCATACACCTGCCAGCCATTTGGTCCTTCGGTAAGTATCTCACCGGGCCGATTAATAATCACCTCATAAAGCGATTTATCTGCAAGGAAAATCGCAAGTGGCAATAACAGTTCGCGAACGACGGCAGCGTCGGTTCCCTCCGTCATCAAGTAATCCTACTTCGTCACGATCTTTGAATCCGGGATAAAGTCACCCTGCACTGCCCTGTCGAATATCCGGTTCCCTGGTTCGGTTACACGCAGACGGTAGACGCTGGAGAAATCAAGATCACGCGCCACGAAGATCGAGACGAGTTCTCCCTGATGTTTGTTCAAGGTCGGGGGAATGTTGATCGACTGCTCAACGGCAATTGCTGCTGCCTGCTGGCCAGCACTCGCGGTCTTTTGCGCATCAACATCACTGTCCTGCAAACGGCTGTTGGCATAGCTTGTTGCATCGCCGACGATGGACAAAAGCAGCGCACTTCCAAACCTCTCCCACCAATGCGTATCGACATGGCCGTCAACACCGGCACGACCGAGCACATCCGTTGCGGGAGAGGCGAGCGTGACAATCACGCCTTTGGGTGTTTTTGCCCTGTTCCACAGCACGAACAGCCTCTTTTGGCCGCGCTGAAGGCCGCCACGATACTCCCCAACAACCTGCGTCCCCTTTTCCATCAAAACAACCCGGCCATTGTCGGAAAGAACATCGCGATTGATCACACAGCTCGTAAAACCTGGCTGATCAGAGGCCAGCGCCGTTTCCAGCACACAAGGAATGGAAGAACCCATCGCAACGATGAAATCCCGATTGCCAAGCGTACCGGCACGCGAGCCTTCAAGCTTCGTCGGTCGCAGGAGACCATCGAAGCGTTGTTGATCACTATTGGCCTGGCTTTCTCCCGGCATGTTACCGGCAAGAGGCACAAAATTGCTATCCATCGGTGCAGATTGATCACTGGCTGCCTGACGTGATTGCGCACTATTTTGTCCCCGGCTATAGGCAATGACTGGTGCGCGCCGCGCGGAATCAAGTAAATCGTCCTTTTCTGGCGCAACAGGTTGAAGCGCAGGTGTCGGAAGTGCCACCTTTGCCTCTGGAACGGACACAACCGGCTCCGCCGTTTCCTTTACCGGCTCAAAATCATTGGTCTGGCGAATGACAACACGCTCAGGCGGGTTCCGGTCGTCCTTGTCCTTTTTTCCCGAGGTTGACCAGATGGCAAAGCCTACGAACGCTACGACAGCGAGCGCGACCGCGCTGCGTTTGAGAACCGGATTATTGTCAATGCGCCGACCGACAGTCGTCTCGGCGCGCTCACCGGGGATAGGGGTTTCTTCTTCCTGTGCCATGATTATATCCCTCCCCTATTGCACCGCTGGATCAGTTTTCACGACACGCTCGACCGAGGGCGACGTCGTACTGGTATCGGGATTGATGCCAACGCGGTTATAAGCTTCGTTGAAAACGCAAATGACATCCTTGCCCCGGCGCAGAATAAACTTGCGGCTGATCGCGTGAACCATGACCAGATTGCCATCGACAGATTTCGGCACCAGGCTTTCCGAACCATCAGAATTTTCCATATAGATTGCGGGCATTTCCTGGTTGTCGACAAAGACAAAAGTCGTGATCTTGCCATTGTCGTAGACACTTTGCGGTTCAAGCGCCTGAGCGCCTTGCGCTGAATAGTGCCAGTTGCGCGGACCATAAGCCTCATGAAGCGCCAGAACATCGGCGGCGGCCTTCGCCTGCGCTTCGCGGGCGCGAGATTGAGCCTGTAGGCGTCGGGCCTCTGCTTCATCGCCGGGATATCGGAATTTCACATAGAAGTAAGTGTTTTGCCCGGCTTCGACAGGTCCTTGCCGCACGGTCAGTTCCATCTGATAGCTGCGGATCGAACCATCACGCCTTGTCGTCACAACGGAAATATTCGTAACCGGCTGCTTTTCACGCGGCTTTAAAAACAGGATATTGCCGGCAGGAGCAACTTCCCAGGCCACGCTGTTTCCGAGTGCTACATGCGCGATCTCCTCGTCGGCCGCAAATTCCACCTGCACGGAAGAACGCAGCGAGCCGACAATCTTCGTGATGTTATAGGGCTGGTAATTAACGAAGCGGACGCGGTTATCTTGTGGACCCCCGCGTGGAATATCGAGCGCATGTGCGCTGGAAATGGTTGCGGCAGTGAGCGCCGTAAAAATGAGGGTTTTTCGTATCAATTAATTGCCTCCGGATCGGAGCGATATTCGCTGACCACGAAACCAAGCGGATTGACCAGCCGGTCTGTCGAAGACATCGGCGCGTTGGCGTAGGAAAAAGTGAGCGTCGCTACCCAATGGGTCATGCGAACGTCATCGCCGCGGGTCACAGTGCGCATATAGCGAACGGACACGACGTTCTGGTTGATCAGCGATATGGAGGCAATACCGATCTTCGCTGTCGCCGCGCGACCATAGGTGACCTGCGGAGATTCTGGATTGCTGCCTCGATAATGGCCCGCAAAACGATCCTGCTCAGCCCGCACTGACAAAAGTGCAATCGTCCTGAAATTCTCTTGCGCCTCGCTCCAGACATAACCCTCGCGAGCGCGAACATATTTTGCAGCAAAATATTTGGTCACCGCTTCATCATAGGTGCCAGCCGTCGAGGTCAGTGCGGAAACCACATCAACAATACCGGTTGAATTATCGACCCGGACAACAAAGGGTTCTACGGTCTTGAGCGGTGTCAGTCCGGCAATCGCAAAGACCGAAACGGCAGCAACAAGACACGCGGCTATCGCGATCGACCAGGCAATACGGTTCGATCGCTCAATCTGGATCAACCGGTCCTGGTCGAAACGGCGCGCCTTTTCAAAATAGCTCTTGAGATTATCTGTTGAGACCATGATTTCACTCCGCGCAAGGACCATAGGAGCCGTCAATGTCGAGGTGGTCGAAGGCAGCTGCACCCCTCGACTGCCCCATATAAGGCATGACCGGACCCGACGACCCCGCGTTCGATTGCTGCGATTTCAGGTTTTGGTTGCCTTCCCATTGCCACATCGAGCTATTGAGCGGACGACGGGAATAGCCGTTACACTTCGGCAAGGGATAGCTCAGCGAGGCGCAGCCACTCAAAATGAGCGCAATCGCAAGCAACAGGGAAAGCCTGATCATTGGGGAGGACCCTTTCTGATTTTATGAGAGCGTTATCGACCCAAAAATGTGGAACGGCCTTGCGTCATGCCCCCGTTTCTCTGGAGCCAATCGTTCGTCCGACCAAACGAGCGGTGCGCATAACAAGACGCCCTGAACTCCTGGTGCCGCGGGCAAGCATGCCTTCATGCGCATCACGCGCCGTGCTGTAGCCATAGGCAAGCGACGCTCCACCGGAAGCAAGTGCCGATGCAATGCCGGGGAGCTGATAAAAGACGTAAAGTGCGGCAATTCCGATGGCGCAAAGTGCAATGGGGCGCATGAGGACATCGGAATAGCCATCAATTGCCGTGAAGGTTGAATCGATGCATGAGATCAGCAGCGAACCCACCGCAACAACAAGGACCTGCAGGATAACGAAATTGGCAAGTTGTCCGATCCAGGCCTCGGTAAAACGTCGGGTCGCCTGGAACATGGCAAGTGCGATGAAGATCGGACCAATCGCCAGCACGATGGCAAGCGCAAGGCGCGCATATAGTGAAACCACATAGCCGATGCCGGCGACAAGGAAACTCACCGCAATCACCATCATCCCGGCAACGCCGGTGACGATATCGATCGGCCAGGCGGCGCGCGACCAGATATCGGTTGCCGATGCCTGCCCCTTGTCGAGAAGGCTGTCAAAGGTGCTGGCGCTTGGCGATGCGCCGGAATTCAACGCCTGCGCGATTTCATGCGGCAGCACATTGAAGAAGATGTTCGTGACATAGGTCTGGTATTCACCTGCATTTCTGACCAGCATGACGATGATCGCGAGCTTGATGGCCCGGAAGACAAATTCGACGATCGGATCACTAATCGAACCACGCAGCACCAGATAGCCATAAAGCACGATATAGAGGGTCACTGCGGCCGTGAGTGGGCCCGTCACCCATTGAGCTATGTTTGATGTACCATCGGAAACGAACGTCTCCAATGGTCGCTGGAACTGACTGTCGATGAAGTCGAATACCTGATACATGGCATCAGTTCCTGAGCGCTTCGCGCATGTTCTGGAGCCGCAGCCTGCCATCGGCAGCTTGCGCATTCACACAATTGCTCGTGGCATTGAGGTCGCCTGGATTGTTACGGCATTCGGTGAGAATACGGCTCAGCAAACTTTCATCTCGGATGAGCTCTTCGACGGTATAGGTCGAGCCAATATCGTCGGAACAACCGGCAAGAAGGCCAAGAACTGTCATGGTAACAAGCGTCCTCATTTAAGCGCCGCCTTCATGCTGTCCATGCGCTGGCGCCAGTCTTCCGCCTTGCGCTGTTCATCGACCTCAGTTTGCGCGCGCTGCACCATTTGCAGCCCCTCCATTCGAAGGACATCCGTCTGGAGAAAAGCCTGTTCCGCCTGAAGCCGGGCTTGCAGGTCAGCGATACCTTTGGCGTCACCTGTCGATGAGATTTTCTCACGCAACTCGTCAATACCGTCGATACGTTTCGTTGCAGCATCATAGATCTGCTGACCGAGGCTCATCTGACCGGCATTCTTGTTCTGGATACGCGATAGCTCCTTCGCATAAAAATCATCAGCGCCCGTTTGATAGCTCGAATTGCTTTCGAGAAATTTTGATGCGGATTGCCCGATGCTGCCTGATCCGTTGCCTTTGAACAGACCTTCAATAGAAACGAAATCTGAAGGCAGTGCCTTTCGTATCTCTGGATCGTTCAGGACGTTGGCGACATCCGCTATATTGGTCAGCTTGTTGAGCGAGCCATAAAGTTGCTGTGCCTGATCAATCTGCTGATGAAGCGCATCGAGTTGGGATTTCAGCTGCGTGATGCTCTCTATCTGTTTTAGAATAGAGGTCTGGTCGACGACCGGAATTCCCTGTGCTGCAGCTGCCTTGAGTGAGAAGATCATCGCACAAGCAACTGCTGGTCCCTGAAGTCTGTTTACCGCCATCAGCTTGCACTCCTTCGTTGCTGGAAAACCGGAAGCCAATCATCCAGCCTGTCGCCAACTTCCGCGCGGATGCTATCTGCAAGTTCGACATTGGCTGTGCGTCCGGAAAGAATGGCGAGCTCGTCGTCAAAGCCATGGAGGTTTAGCTCCGCCACGACGCTTTTGTGCCCCTGTTTCAGGACAAAACGTCGGCTTTCGACGGAAAGCTCGCGCGCAATCAGGTCGTATTCACGCTCTGTCAGTTTAAAGCCATCAACATAATCCGCATGGCTGCCCCGCGAATTTGGCAAAAAGATTTGCGTGGGGCATTGTTCGATGATGGTGTGGGCGATCGGCGAATTGATTGCGTCACGCGGGCTTTGCGTTGCAAACAGCATCAGGCCATTTTGCTTGCGGATCGTCTTCAGCTTGTTTTGCGCCAGATCCCGAAAATCCTCATCCTGCAAGGCTTTCCAGAATTCATCTATGACGATGATGATACGCCGACCGTCGATCAACTGCTCGACGCGATGGAACAAATAGGCCATCAGGGGTGTACGGATTTCCTCATTGTCCAGAAAATCGGTCATGTCGTAACCGGCCATGTTTCCGCCAACACCAAACTCCTCCAAACCGATATTCTCGCCTGGATTGTCGAAGACCCAGCCAAGCGGGCCTCCCCTCTCCCATCGACGCAACCGGGCAGCGATCCCTTCAGGATTCGTATTATCAAGAAAAGTCCGAAGCGCACCGATCGAGCGCTGTTCCACGGACAAATCGGCAAGTCCGTCAATTGCAGCGGCGATATCGCGCAATTCGGTGACCGATAATTCCCGTGCCCCCGATCCGACGAGCTTCCCAACCCAGTTCGCCAGGAAGACCTTGTTTTCCGGTGTCAGATCGAGCGCCTTCAGCGGCGCACAGCCGGTCGGCTTGCCATTTCTAAGCGAATGATAGACGCCGCCTGCCGCGCGCACATAAAGCTCCGCGCCACGGTCCTTGTCAAAAAATACGACATGCGGATCATGTTTTTCGAGTTGCGACAGCATGAAATTCAAAAGCACCGTCTTGCCGGCACCAGACGGGCCGCAAATGAACGTGTTGCCAAGATCACTGTCATGGAAATTGAAGTAATAAGGAGAGCCGGATGCGGTTTTCAAAAGGGCTACTGCAGCGCCCCATTCATTGCCGTCTTTCTGACCGACCGGATAAGAATGGAACGGCGAGAGCGCTGCAAAATTGCGTGAGGTAATTGCACCGGACCGAGCTCGATATCTGAAATTGCCTGGAAGCTGCGCCCACCAGGCAGCTTCCAGGCCGAGATCCTCCCGCGCTACGACAGCACCGCCATTGGTCAGACTGGCGCGTGCCTTGGCAAGATGATCAGTCAGGTCTTTCACTGTTGGAGCGAACGCTGCAAGAGACAGATGATGTTCACCAAGAACGAACCGGTTTGATTCCAGATCGTCCATCGCGTCATCGAGTTCTTCGATCTGCGAAGCTGCCTTGTCTCCGCTGCTCAGCATTTGGTTTTGCTTGCGGCCCATGATGGTTCGGGCATCAGCCTTGGAGACGAAGGAAAAAGACTGTGACAGGATCAGTTCAAAAGGGCTGGTTAGAACGCCATCCAGCATACCAGGCCTTGTGGCGGCGGGATATTCCTTGAAACTTAGCATTCCCGCAAAACGGCTCGCAGCCTCATGCCGGATTTCTATTGTCTCACGACCGACAATAACGCGATCGGAATAGATCGCAGATGCAATACGCCCCTCGGTGAGCGGAACCGCTTCCGATCGTCCGCCGACGAGCTGGCGCAAGACTTCACTCGGCTCAGAAAATATAAGATCATCCTGTTCGTAGAGCGAGAGGACCCGCGGCTCGAACCGCTTCAGGCCCGCCGTAATGTCGATGACCTTGTCGCGGAGCTGCTTTATTGCCTCCTCGTCGAGTTCGATACCTGCCCGTCGTGTACGCCGGAGGCGAGACAGCAGCTTTGCCGCCTTTTCTGCAGGATCGCGCGGTGGCGACCATACGATGGCGATATACAGATCATTGCGAAACAGATCCTCGCGTATCATGCGCTCGCGATATTTTTCGTTCAGCTGAGCTGAAAACGGCGCTTTAAAGGTTCCGGCGGGATAGCTATTGTCGCGTCGGCGGATCAGATGGGTCCAGAGCGCAAGCCGCTCATCAGCAATGTTCCTGTGAAGCGTATTGAGATCACGGTGCAGAGCGTTGATATCCAGAACATCTGCGGTCTCGAACGAAACGCCGTCGAGTGCAATGATCACCATCAGCGCTCGTGACTCCAGCGCAATCGTATTCTCGTCAACGTGGCGCAGATAGGGGATGAAGGTCTCCGGGCCAAGCTCCCGGGATTTCAACGTTGCAACGCTAGGCAAAACCAAGATCCCTTTCATCAAACCGACGCGACAGCTTCATCGGAGAGATCGAGCTGCCGCCCCAATGGGACGTGTTTCGGGATCGCCCGCGTGTCTCTACCCATGCAAGCACGATGCGAAACATGTTGTGGTCATGCTTTACGAGCGCACGGAAGATGAAGTGAAACACGATGCCGACAAGCGCATAGGCGACTGAACCTGCGGCGAGGTAGAAGATCGTCGTCGCAATGACATTGATCCCCATCGCTTCCATCGTGACGCCTGCAAACATTGCAGGCCGGGTACAGGCGACAAACAGCGTGTCTTGTTCAGGCATAGGTGGAGAGATCATCATCGGATCAGCTTCCGACAATCGTGCTAACCAGTTCGGAGGAGCCGGCAATCACGCCGATACCGACGATCCAGTAACCGGCGCGCCGCAGGTCCATATAACCAAACATCCAGGCGATCGCGATTATGATCACTGCTATCGTCGCTATCAGCCTGAAAATATTGCCTGTTAGCATATCGACGACATTTTGAAGGATCGATTCAATGCTGGCAGCCTGGGCGAAGGCCGGTTCAGCGAGGGCTGCGACCACAATGAATGACATTGTTGCGGAAGCTGCAACTGAGCGCATACGAGAACGATAGTTCATTTCATTCTGCTCCATTCTTATTCTGGAAAACCAGGATCGAAGATCGTCGCTTGCTATTGAAGACATCCCACGAAGGGGCTGCTGGCTTAGGAGCCTCCGATCGATTGGAATTCTCAGCCACAAAATTCGCGACGATGTTCGGCGTGACTGTGGCTTGCTTCTGGTCACGACCATCCTGGCGACCGCCAATGGTCAGTTTCGCTATCGCTGGCTTCAATCGTTGGATCTCGCGCTGGACCTGGCTGTCATATTTGACCATTGCACCGATGGAAGCATCGCCACGACCGTAAAACGACTGCAGCATGACTTGTCCTGCCATAGCCTCATCGTCACCGATCCTGATGGCAAACCGGTAATAGCCCTCAAGCAGGGTCGCGGTGGCCTGGAGATTGATACAAGGATCGAACGCGTCAGAAACGGAAAGTTTCAGTTTCTTCAGATCATCGATGCTGATCCCGCCAAGACCAAGCTGGATATCCTGATGGTCGGCGGCCAGTGTTGTGGCTATTTCTATCGCCTCGGCTTTCGAAGCCGGTTGCTCCTTTAATGGAGGACCACTGTTGATGCGAATATTAAATGGTGCAAAGCCGCTTTCCAGGCTGACAACGCCAGCCAGCGTTTCCGAAGCAATCATCGGCGCGCAGCTCTGGGCGAGATCGACAAAAGGTACCGGCATCATCAAAACCACACTCGTTGCATGCCAACGCCGTCAATCGTCACATCGATATAGTTCGGCTGTTCGCGCACAAGCGGGCGCGTCGTTACGTAGCCCGTACACTGCAGCTGTCCGTTTTTTGATTGCCATTGTGCAGACGTGATTTGTTTATTGCTGTTCCTTGGCCAATCTCGATCATGCCTGCAAAGGCTTTTGTTCACGATCTGCCTGGAAGTGGAAACACAGGATGCTTCACGCGCCCTATCTGAATAGGTAACGGTCAGGCTGTACCCGTCATTGCAATAAAGAGGTTCATAATGCGGGCGCGAACTTTGAAACCCGACTCCGCTACAGGTGGGAAACGACTTGCCTCTGGCCAGCCAACGCCATAGTTTTTGCACCGGCGGGCGACATGCTCCATACTGCATCGGCCCACCGGGATTGGATAAGCACAGGATAACCTGGCAGCCCCAGTCGTCAGCATGAGCGCTTTGACCAAAACTGAGATATGATGACACGAACCCGAAACTTGCCACTGCACTGCGAAAGAGAAAGCTGTTCATGCCTCCCATCCTCCGATTTGTTGTTGGGCACGTTATCGGAAGTCGGTGTGCCTCAACGTCATACTATGCAAATAATAGATAGTTAAAAGAATGGCAAGCAATTTAAGTGAACGATGGCAAAATCAGGCGCTCGCCCTTTTTGGCCTACGGGAAATCCTGGAAAAACCAATCGAGGATGAGACGCCGCAATCACGCATCAAGCAGATCGGCATGCTGAATGTGCTCTACATGATGCATCAGGCTCATGAGCCTCTAACGCTCGCATCCGTGATCAAAATCACGGGAATGACACGCGGCGGAGTGATTGAGACCATGGATCTGCTCGTTCAGCGCGGCATTCTCACGGAGACGTTGGGGAAAAATTCAATGGGGCGCGGAACAGCACGACAATTTGAATTCGCGCGGCACGTTTTTGATCAGATTCGCTCCACAGCCGAATAGCGTTTAACTTATAAGATTTTTACAATCGCAACCTATCGAACATCACCTGTCCGGTCTGGGTTCTCAATCACCGCAATCACTTCGTCTGGAGGGCACCGTTCAACTTCATTTAAAAGGCTATAACCGTACTGTCCGCCATGATTGGACGTATAACAACGAACGGCCCAATAGGCATTGGCGGTGTTACCCCGCCCAGAAACTGAAACAGGCTGCGTAAATTCTACTATTGAGTCCCGTTACATATGGGGGATTACCATCTGACGCCACAATGAAGGTCTGTGGTGCCTGGATTCCCAGCCAAGCCAAATTCCTCAATGATTTCAATAAATCATTTTCTTGCATTCGCCAAATGTGTCATAGGTTTGTGCTACAGTTGGCGCACGGCGTCAAGGGTATGCATACGAGCAAGGCCGCGGAAACGTCTCGCGCGTGTGATGGTTTGCTTTGGTAGAGTGGCGACGGCTCTCAGGCGACTTGCTGATCCAGCACGATTTGGTCGTCACGCATCTTTTTCCATT
>Ga0308157_10004048_pt1 | contig 20075 bp, 14 predicted proteins | sample PhyBR1_FD_201035 | JGI IMG/M metagenome (GOLD analysis project Ga0308157, IMG submission 201035) | Phyllosphere microbial communities from UC Gill Tract Community Farm, Albany, California, United States - DLSLB.R1 | ecosystem: Host-associated > Plants > Phyllosphere > Unclassified | place: USA...
GGCGCGATGATTAAGGCCACTACCAAGTCAAATGCCTTAGATCCGCCTGGTTCATCCGCAAACATTATTCTGGCTCCGAACATCGCTATGCCAAACCATAGCGGTGCCGCCACCAAGGAGCAAGCGGCCGCAATGAGCCATTTCGAAGGATCCTTTGGGGCCTTTGGATGGTGCCAGATAAACAGAGAAAACGCAGCTCCGACGGGATAAATCAAGAGCCACGCAATACGTGGAATTTGTGAGTCCGGCACAAAGTTTGAAGCCAGCAGCATCAGCGCGGCCAGGACGAGCAAGCCGATTGTATCTGCCACATGGATACCCCGCGGGTTTTTTATTATTTCTGACGACATGTGCATTCCTGACGGATTTATAAGCTGATGGGCATCGATGGAAAGGAGGCGCGTTTGAGGATGGCATAAGTTCTCAGGCGAAGTTTAAGATTGATCATGTCCTGGCAAGTTTGCAAAGAGACTGCGATATGCCCGGCTTCCGTTCGTCCGGCCACCTCCAACGCCGGCGCCGGAAAATTGAAGTAATCGGCTTGTGACAGTCCGGCTCCGCGCCTATATTGAAGTGGGAACCAGCCATCAGGGAGAGTGCCATGGCGAACGCGCACGACAATTTGACGTTGCAGATGCTGGACTGGCTGCAGCAGCGGCCACATTCGTATTCCGAGGTGATGGAGGTGTGGCGCAGCTCCTGCCCCAGGCTGACCATCTGGGAGGACGCTTGCGCAGATGGCCTGATCGCGAGCGAAGGAGGGGCCTCCGGGCGGGTCTTCGTCTCAGAGAAGGGCCGGAGGCTGCTGCTGTCGGCCGGCGGGAGGCATTGATGCGCCTCCCGCTTTGCCGTCTTACATATTGCGGCGGTACTGGCCGCCGACTTCGAACAGCGCCGTCGTGATCTGGCCCAGCGAGCAGACGCGCACGGCGTCCATCAGCTTTTCAAACACGTTGGCGTTGTCGATGGCGGCTTGCTGCAGGGCGGCCAGCGCTTGTGGCGCGTGCTCCGCGTTGCGGGCGTGGAAGTCCTCCAGGCGGGTGAGCTGCGATTGCTTCTCGTCGTCGGTGGAGCGCGCCAGTTCGATCTTCTGCGGCTCGCCGGTCGCCTTCGGATTGCGGAAGGTGTTGACGCCGATGATGGGCAGCGTGCCGTCGTGCTTCTGGTGCTCGTACAGCATCGACTCTTCCTGGATCTTGCCGCGCTGGTAGCCGGTCTCCATCGCGCCCAATACGCCGCCACGTTCGGCGATGCGCTCGAACTCCTGCAGCACCGCTTCTTCCACCAGGTCGGTCAGCTCTTCCATGATGAACGAGCCCTGGTTCGGGTTCTCGTTCTTGGCCAGGCCCCATTCGCGGTTGATGATCAGCTGGATCGCCAGCGCCCGGCGCACCGATTCGTCGGTCGGCGTGGTGATCGCTTCGTCGTAGGCGTTGGTGTGCAGCGAATTGCAGTTGTCGTAGATCGCGATCAGCGCCTGCAGCGTGGTGCGGATGTCGTTGAAGTCGATCTCCTGCGCGTGCAGCGAACGGCCCGATGTCTGCACGTGGTACTTGAGCTTTTGCGAACGGTCGTTGGCGCCGTATTTGTCGCGCATCGCCACCGCCCACAGGCGGCGCGCCACGCGGCCCAGCACCGTGTATTCCGGGTCCATGCCGTTCGAGAAGAAGAACGACAGGTTGGGCGCGAAGTCGTCGATGTGCATGCCCCGCGCCAGGTAGGCTTCCACAAACGTGAAGCCGTTCGACAGCGTGAACGCCAGCTGCGAGATCGGATTCGCGCCCGCTTCGGCGATGTGGTAGCCGGAGATCGACACGGAGTAGAAGTTGCGCACCTGGTGGTGGACGAAGTATTCCTGGATGTCGCCCATCACCTTCAGCGAGAACTCGGTCGAGAAGATGCAGGTGTTCTGGCCTTGGTCTTCCTTCAGGATGTCGGCCTGCACGGTGCCGCGTACGTTCTGCAGTACCCAGTCCTTGATCTTGGCCGCTTCGTCGGCGCTCGGCTGGCGCTTGTTCTCTTCGACGAATTTGTCGACCTGCTGGTCGATGGCGGTGTTCATGAACATCGCCAGGATGGTCGGCGCGGGGCCGTTGATGGTCATCGAGACCGAGGTGCTCGGGCTGCACAGGTTGAAGCCGTCGTACAGCACCTTCATGTCGTCCAGCGTGGCGATCGATACGCCCGAGTTGCCGACCTTGCCGTAGATGTCCGGACGCAGCGCGGGATCGGCGCCGTACAGGGTCACGGAGTCGAAGGCGGTCGACAGGCGCTTGGCGTCCATGCCCGTGGAGACCAGTTTGAAGCGGCGGTTGGTGCGGAATGCGTCGCCTTCGCCGGCGAACATGCGGGTCGGGTCTTCGCCTTCGCGCTTGAAGGCGAACACGCCAGCCGTGAACGGGAAGGAGCCCGGCACGTTTTCCAGCATCAGGAAGCGCAGCACTTCGCCGTGATCTTCATAACGCGGCAGGGCCACCTTGCGGATCTTGGTGCCGGACAGCGTGTGCTGGACCAGGCGGGTGCGGATTTCCTTGTCGCGGATTTTGACGACGTAATCGTCGCCCGCGTACGCGGCCTGCATGTCAGGCCATTGGGCCAGCAGCTTCTTGGCGCCGCCGTCCATTTCCGCGTCGCGTTCGGCGATTAAGTCGTCGAAGTCGGCGGTCTTGTGGGCGATGGCCAGCATGCGTTTCGATTCGGTCAGCTGCTGGCGTTCGCGCGCCAGCGTCACCTGCTTGCGCGTGAAGCGGTGGTAGCCGCGCACGGTGTCGGCGATCTCCGCCAGGTAGCGCGCGCGTGCCGGCGGCACGATCACGTGTTTGCCGCTGGAGAAGCGCACGTCCACCGGCGCCAGCTTGCCCGGCTTGGCCTTCAGGCCGAACTGCGCCAGCTTGGGCAGCAGGCCCTGGTACAACGCGGTGACGCCGTCGTCGTTGAAGCGCGACGCTTGCGTGCCGTAGACCGGCATTTCGTCCGGATGCTTGCTCCACATTTCGCGGTTGCGCTGGTACTGCTTGGCGACGTCGCGCAGCGCGTCCTGCGAACCCTTGCGGTCGAATTTGTTGATGGCGATGAAGTCGGCGAAATCGAGCATGTCGATTTTTTCCAGCTGCGAGGCGGCGCCGAATTCCGGCGTCATCACGTACATGGATACATCGACGTGCGGCACGATGGCTGCGTCGCCCTGGCCAATGCCGGAGGTTTCGACGATGACCAGGTCGAAGCCGGCCACCTTGCAGGCGGCGATCACGTCTGGCAGCGCCTGCGAAATCTCGGAGCCCGCTTCGCGCGTGGCCAGTGAGCGCATGAAGACGCGCGTCTGGCCGTTCCACGGATTGATCGCGTTCATGCGGATACGGTCGCCCAGCAGCGCGCCGCCGGATTTGCGGCGCGACGGGTCGATCGAGATGATGGCGATGTTGACGGCGTCGCCCTGGTCGAGGCGGATGCGGCGTATCAGTTCATCGGTCAGCGAGGATTTGCCGGCGCCGCCGGTGCCGGTGATGCCCAGCGTCGGCACGGCCAGGCCTTCGGCGGCGGCCAGCAGTTCGGCGCGCAGGGCAGGGGAGGCTTTTTCGTTTTCCAGCGCGGTGATCAGCTGGGCCAACGGGCGGTGGCGGGCGGCGATGTCACCTTCCTTCAACGGCGCCAGCGAGGTGGGCGAGTACTGGGACAGGTCGATGTCGCACTGCTGCACCATCCACTGGATCATGCCGACGAGGCCCATGCGCTGGCCGTCTTCCGGGCTGAAGATCTTGGTGACGCCGTAGGCATGCAGGTCGGCGATTTCGTCGGGGACGATAACGCCGCCGCCGCCGCCGAATACCTTGATATGCGCGCCGCCGCGCTGGCGCAGCAGGTCGATCATGTATTTGAAGTATTCGACGTGGCCGCCCTGGTAGCTGGAGATGGCGATGCCTTGCACGTCTTCGGCCAAGGCGGCGGTCACCACTTCGTCGACCGATCGGTTATGGCCAAGGTGGACCACTTCCACGCCGTTCGATTGCAGGATGCGGCGCATGATGTTGATCGAGGCGTCGTGGCCATCAAACAGCGAGGCGGCGGTGACGAAACGGACTTTGTTGTTCAGGCGTGGCTGATCCGGCACGGCTGCGATTTTCGGAGCTGAGAGGTCGTTCATGGTGTCCCTTGTGCTTTTATTCAGTTCATTATATGACGTTTACGTTAACGTCAAGTCAAGCGAATTTTCGTCGTTCCCGCCTTGGCGGGAACCCATGCTGAGCGTGCGCCGTATGGGTCCCCGCTTTCGCGGGGACGACGCGGCGGTTTAGGCTGCGCGCTGCTGGCTGAATTGATTCAGCAGGCGTGCCTTCTCGGTACGGAAGGTGGCGACCGCCTTTTCCTTCACGTGGCCGAAGCCGCGCACCTTCTCCGGCAGGCCGGCCAGTTCCACGGCGGTGGCGTGGTTTTCCGGCGACAGTTTGTCCATCAGCGTGGCGACCAGTTCGCGGTATTCGACGATCAGCGCGCGTTCCATCTTGCGCTCCTCGGTGTAGCCGAAGATGTCGAACGCACCGCCGCGCAGGCCCTTGAACTTGGCCAGCAGCTTGAACGCGCTCCACATCCACGAGCCGAATTCCGCCTTGACCAGGTGGCCCTTGGCGTCCTTCTTGGCGAACATCGGCGGCGCCAGGTTGAACTTGACCGAGAAGTCGCCTTCGAACTGCTGCTTGAGCTGCTCGACGAAACGGCCGTCGGTGTACAGGCGCGCCACTTCGTATTCGTCCTTGTAGGCCATCAGCTTGAAGGCGTACTTGGCGACGGCGGTGGACAGCTTGTTGCCCAGGCCCAGAGCCGTCTCCTTCGCGCGCACCTGCGATACCAGCTGCTCGTAGCTCGAAGCGTAGGCGGCGTTCTGGTACGCGGTCAGGAACTCGACGCGCTTGCTGATGACGTTCTCCAGGCTTTGCGGCATCTGCATCACGATCGCTTGCGTAGGCGTGGCCACGCGCTCGACGCGCTTCAGATCCACAGCGGCGCGGCGGCCCCACAGGAAGCTCTTTTTGTTCGAAGCGATGCCGACGCCGTTCAACTCAATCGCGCGCAGCAGCGATTCTTCGTTCAGCGGGATGCGGCCCTTCTGCCATGCATAACCCAGCATGAACAGGTTGGCGGCGATGGAGTCGCCCATCAGCGCGGTGGCCAGCTTGGTGGCGTCGATGAAATCGGCGGCGCCGGTGCCGACCGATTCCTCGATCAGCGCGCGCACTTCTTCCACCGGATACTGCCAGTCTGGGTTCTGCGCGAAGGTGCCGGGCGGCTGCTCGTGCAGGTTGACGATGGCCAGCGTGCGGCCCGGACGCATCTTCGACACCGCGTCGGCGGCGCCGGCGGTCAGCATGTCGCAGCCGAGGATCACGTCCGCCTCGCCGGTGGCGATGCGTTGCGCGCGCAGGTGGGCCGGGGTCTTCGCCACTTTGACGTGCGAGGTGACCGAGCCGTTTTTCTGCGACATGCCGGTCATGTCCAGCACCGACGCGCCTTTGCCCTCCAGGTGCGCGGCCATGCCCATCAAGGCGCCGACGGTGATCACGCCGGTGCCGCCGATGCCGTTGATCAGGATGTTGTACGGCTCGTCGCAGGACGGCAGCACAGGTTCCGGCAGTGGGCCGAAGCCGTCGTCCGCGTTGTCCTTGGTGACGCCGGTCTTGGTCTTCTTCAGCGATCCGCCTTCGACCGTGACGAAGCTCGGGCAGAAGCCCTTCACGCACGAGTAGTCCTTGTTGCAGGACGACTGGTCGATGGTGCGCTTGCGGCCGAACTCCGTTTCCTTCGGCAGGATCGACGTGCAGTTGGACTGGATGCCGCAATCGCCGCAGCCTTCGCACACGGCTTCGTTGATGACCATGCGCTTGGCCGGGTCGGGGAACTCACCCTTCTTCCGGCGGCGGCGCTTCTCGGCCGCGCAGGTCTGGTCGTAGATCAGCACCGATACGCCGCCCACTTCGCGCAGCTCGCGCTGGACCGCGTCCATGTCCTTGCGGTCGTGCAGGCTGACGATGGATGGCAGGGCGCCGCGGTCGGTGTAGCGGTTCAGGTCTTCGGTCACCAACGCGATGCGTTTGACGCCTTCAGCGGCCATCTGCTGTGCGATCATCGGCACCGAGGTGATGCCGTCGACCGGCTGGCCGCCCGTCATCGCGACCGCGTCGTTGTAGAGGATCTTGTAGGTCATGTTGACCTTGGCCGCAACGGCCGCGCGGATCGCCAGGTAGCCGGAGTGGAAGTAGGTGCCGTCGCCCAGGTTCTGGAACACGTGCGGGATTTTCGAGAACGCGGCCTGGCCGATCCACGGCGCGCCTTCGCCGCCCATGTGCGTGGTCAGCTTGTTGAACTCCGGGTAGATCGAGGTCGCCATCACGTGGCAGCCGATGCCGGCCAGCGCCAGGCTGCCTTCGGGGACCTTGGTCGAGGTGTTGTGCGGACAGCCAGAGCAGTAGAACGCTGGACGGAACGGGGTGTTGATGGCTTTCTTCAGCACCGCGTCCTTGGCGTCGAGGAAGGTCAGGCGGGCCTTGATATGGTCGCAGGTCACAGGATCGGAGATCAGGCGCTTGACGCGCGAGGCGATCACGCGCGCCACTTGCGAGACCGAGAAGTCGGCCTTGGAGGTGAGCAGCCATTCGCCGCGCGGCGCGACCCATTCGCCTTTTTCATCGAACTTGCCGATCACGCGCGGACGCACGTCGTCGCGCCAGTTGTACAGCTGTTCTTTCAACTGGTACTCGACGATCTGGCGCTTTTCCTCGACCACCAGGATCTCGTCCAGGCCCTGCGCGAATTCGCGCACGCTGTCCGGCTCCAGCGGCCATGGCATGGCGACCTTGAACAGGCGCAGGCCGACTTCGGCCGCCATCTTCTCGTCGATGCCCAGTTCCTCCAGCGCTTCCAGCACGTCCAGGTAGGATTTGCCGGAGGCGATGATGCCCAGCTTGGCGTTCGGGCTGGTGATGGTGGTGTGATTCAGTTTGTTCTCGCGCGCGTAGGCCAGCGCGGCGTAGATTTTGTAGTCCTGCATCAGCGCTTCCTGATTGCGCGCCTGCTGGCCCAGCGGGATGCTGGACAGGCGCGCATTCAGGCCGCCTTCCGGCATGACGAAATCGTGCGGGATCTTGACCTCGACGCGGAACGGATCGGCGTCGACGGAGGCCGACGATTCGACCGTGTCGGCCAGCGCCTTGAACGCCACCGTGCAGCCGGAGAAGCGCGACATGGCCCAGCCGTGGATGCCCAGGTCCAGGTATTCCTGCACATTGCATGGATACAGCACGGGGATCATCGAGGCCGAGAACAGGTGGTCCGACTGGTGCGGCAGCGTCGACGAGTAGGCGCCGTGGTCGTCGCCGGCCACCAGCAGCACGCCGCCGTGCTTGGACGTGCCGGCGTGGTTCATGTGCTTGAAGACGTCGCCGCAGCGGTCCACGCCGGGGCCTTTGCCGTACCACATGGCGAACACGCCGTCGTACTTGGCTTCGCCGATCAGGTCGACCTGCTGCGAGCCCCACACGGCGGTCGCGGCCAGATCCTCGTTCACGCCCGGCACGAACTGCACGTGGTGCGCCTCAAGGTGCGGCTTGGCCTTCCACAGGTTCTCGTCCAGGCCGCCCAGCGGCGAACCGCGGTAGCCGGAGATGAAGCCGGCGGTGTTCAGGCCGGCCGCCTGGTCGCGCACGCGCTGCATCATCGGCAGGCGCACCAGCGCCTGGATGCCGGACAGGAAAATGTCGCCTTTGATCGCGGTGTATTTGTCGTCGAGGCTCACGGAGGTGAGGCGGGATGGGGCGGCGGCGGCGTCTCTGGCGGACGTTGCTGGGCCGTGTGCCGTGGTATCGGGCATGGCGGTGTCTCCGGTTTTGTGTCAGATCGCGCCCAAACTTGGTGGCGCCGGGTAGGCGCGCCAGGATCAGGCCATGGGCCGCATGGTTAGCGGCGGTGCAGATATTTTAGGCTTAAAAATCTGCTTTGTAGCGCAGTATGGGCGCGAGTTGACGTATACGGAAATACGGAATGCCGATAGGGGTATAAGAAAAACTGATGGCCGGGCGACGGCGCTCAGGCGATGACGGTCGCCCCCGGCCAAGTGCCGCCCGCGCACAGCTGCGCGCTGACTTGTTGCACCAATCGGCTCACCGCCGCCGCCGCGTTGGTCAGCGGAATGTTCTTGGACGCGCACAGCACCACCGTGCGCGAAATCGACGGGCTGTGGATGCGGTGGGCGCGCATCGCGCCCCGCTCGAGCTCGTCCAGGACAGGCGCCGACGGCAGGATGGTCGCGCCCATGTCGGCCAGGATGGCGGACTTGAGGATGGCGATGGAGTTGATCTCGATCACATTCCCCAGCGTTAGCCCGGCCTGGCGCGCCACGCTTTCGATGCGCGGCCGCACGCCGTGCTGCAGGCCGGGCAGGATCAGCGTGGTGTTCAGCGCCTGCGTCAGTGTAAGTGCATGCTCACCTTGCGCGTAAGCGGCGTCGGCGCGGCAGATGAATTGCAGCTCCTCTTCCGCCAGCGGCGTCGTGGCGAACTGGGCCAGTTGGCCGTCGTCGAACAGCACGGCCAGGTTGACGCGGCCGGACTTGAGCTGGTCGCTCAGGTTGCCGGTCAGCTCTTCCGTCAGTTGCAGGGTGATTTCGGGATACTGGGCGCGTGACGCCGTCAGCAGCGGCAGCGCCAGCGCGCCGGAAATGCTGTGCGGCAACCCCAGCGTGACGCTGCCGCTGGGGCGCTCGGCCGACTGCGCCACGGCCGAGCGGGCATCCGCCACCTGCTTGAGGATGGCTTGGGCGTGTTCGTAGAAGATTTTGCCGGCGTCCGTGCTGAGCACGCCCTGGGCCGAACGATGCAATAACTGCACGCCCAGCTCCTCCTCCAGTTGCCGCAACTGTTGCGTTAGTGCCGGTTGCGCAACATGTAGTACAACAGCCGCCCGCGACAACGAACCGTGGTCTACTATAGCTACAAAGTAACGAAGTTGGCGTAATTCCATAAAATTGCTAGCGTTCCTAACCTGGACAAACAAATGGTAGCACCTGTAAATCTAATCCTGACAGGAAACTATTTGCTATACTGGCATCAGCCCTTTCCGCTGTTTCCAGCCTCTTCAATGTGGGTACCGGTATGTTAAAGAAAGTCGACTCTTCCCAGTTAAAAGTGGGCATGTATATCCATGACCTGAGTTGCGACTGGATGACCCACCCGTTTGTCCGCAATCGTTTTTTGCTGACCAGTGAAGACGAAATCCGCAAAATCATCAATGCCGGCATCCATGACGTTGTCATAGACAACTCCAAGGGCCTGGACGTGCAGGATGCCCCGTCGGTCGATGAAGCGCAGGCGGCGACCGAACGCGAAATCGTGGAAATCGTCGCCAAGGCGCCGGTCGTCACCCGTGTTTCGCTGGGCGAGGAGATGCAGCGCGCCGTGCAGATCCGCCACCAGGCGTCGACCCTGGTGCGCACCGTGATGCAGGATGCGCGCCTGGGCAAGGCCATCGAACTCGATCAGGTCCAGCCGGTGGTGCAGAATATCACCGAATCGATCTTGCGCAATCCAGGCGCGCTGGTCGGTTTGCTGCGGATCAAAAACAAGGATGATTACACGTTCTTGCACTCGGTGAGCGTGTGCACGCTGCTGGTGGCCTTCTGCCGTTCGCGCGGCATGGATCCCGAGACCACCCACCAGGCCGGCCTGGGCGGGCTGCTGCACGACACCGGCAAGGCGCTGGTGCCGGACGCCATCCTGAACAAGCCCGGCCCGCTGACGGACGAGGAATTCGCCATCATCAAGCGCCATCCACAGGACGGCTACAACATCCTGCTGAAGTCGCCGGAGGTCGGGCCGATTCCGCTGGACATCACGCTGCACCATCACGAACGGCGCGACGGCAGCGGCTATCCGAACAAGCAGGAGGGCGACGGCATCAGCGAATTGGCGCAGATGGCGGCGATTGTTGACGTGTACGACGCAATCACGGCGGACCGTTGCTATCACAAGGGCATGTCGGCGGCGGCGGCCCTGCGCAAGATCTACGAGTGGAGCAAATTCCACTTCAATCCGAAGTACGCGCAGGAATTCATGCGTTGCGTGGGGATCTATCCGGTCGGCACCATGGTGATGCTGGAGTCGGGGCGGCTGGGTGTTGTAATTGAGCCACACGAGACCAATTTGCTGGCGCCCAAGGTCAATGTGTTCTTCAACACCAAGAAAAATCTCTACATCAAGCCGGAAACCGTCGATTTGTCGCGCGGGCTGGGCTTTGGCGGCGGCGACAAGATCGTCGGCCACGAATCGCCCAGCAAGTGGAACGTCGACCCGATGCGCTTCCTGACCCTGGCGTAAAACCTAGAAGAATTCGGCCGTGTCGTTCTGGTCGATGGCCTGCAGCAGGCCGCCGTCGACCAGTTCGTCGTAATGGCAGGCCAGGTTGCGGCCGTGGCTCTTGGCGTAGTACAGCGCCTGGTCGGCGTGCCCCAGGATGATCACCGGCGCCTCCAGCGCGCTGATGCTGACAAAGCCGACACTCACCGTTACCTTGCCCACTTGCGGGAAATCATGCGACGCCACGTTCATGCGGAAGCGGTCGATGATCTTCTTGGCGTTGTCCAAGGTGGTCGAGCGCAGCAGCACGACGAACTCCTCGCCGCCGAAACGGAACACGCGGTCTTGCGCGCGGAACGAGGAGGTGAGCAGGTTGGCGATCAGGATCAGCACCTCATCGCCGTATAAATGGCCGAAACGGTCGTTAACGTGCTTGAAATGGTCGACATCGACCACGGCCAGCCATTGCTTTTCCTGCTCTTGATGGGTGCGGCGCTCCGGTTCGCCCGGCAGCGTGACGGAATCCTGCTCGGTGCTGGCGGCCAGCATCTTGGCCAGCTGGTCGTCGAAGGTCTTGCGGTTGAGCAGGCCGGTCAGCGAATCGCGTTCGCTGTAGTCCAGCAGGTTCTGGAAGTTGCGGTAGACGCTGACGATGCCGCCGATGACGTGGATGGTGTCGCTGGTGTACGGCGTCGGATTGACGATTTCCAGGCAGGTGTCGGCCTTGTCGCCCAGCCAGATCGGCAGCCACAGCGTGTGTTCGCCCGCCTCGTTGGCGACGTCGGCGCCCGATTCGTGGCTGGCGATGCACTCGGCCAGGGCCGGGAAGTTTTCGATGGGTTCGCCGGGATTGTGCAGGTCGGAACTGTCGACCATGCGCGCGGCCTCGCCGGCGCAGATGATGGCGCGCGGCCGCACGAAGACCTTGCCCCTGACTGTGGCCAGCGTCAGTACGCGGGCCTGGCTGGCGCGGGCAAGCTCCTGCACCGCCGAGATCACGGAGATGTCGAGCATCGTGTGATCGCGGTGGCCGGTCATGTCCACCATGTGTTTCAGTAGGGAATCCATTTTCTTCTCTGGAAAATAATCACACAACCTTGTGTCTAGCCACGTTTCGTTCACGCCTATCAAGCCAATCTCTTTGATAGTCAGGCGCACAGTGAAGCTGCAACACGGGGCCTTTCCAAAGAACAGCTAAGCAGGATAATAGCTTTTTGCAATCAAGGCAATTCATGTGTGCGAAAAAAAACTTTCCTTGCATCTGAATGCGACCTTTTTCCGACAGCCGGGTAACCCCTTCCAGCCTACCCGCCGGGAAACTGATGCAGTTTGACATAAGCCAGCCGTGATGTGTGTCCCGTGCGCAGATTTTCCTCCCACTCATGAAAATAATGCCGCACGGAAAACTTGCGTCACGTCAACTCTCGGAAAACTCCGATCCGTATAGTAATCCTTAATGGCCTGGAACCGGTGATTGGGCAGTCCGCCGGCCCGCGCCAGGGGTACTTTTTAACTTCATCCAGAGGAGTAAATCATGAACTCGCTTATTGCAGCTGCAAAAGTGTTCGTGCAGGACGAGGACGGGATCACGGCCATCGAATATGGCCTGATCGCGGCAACGATGGTGGCGGCGGTGGTCACCGCCTTCGCTTTCTTGACGCCGGTGCTGACCAACGCCTTCAGCAACATCGCGGCCAAGATCACCGCCGCGACGTAACCCCCAGGCTTTCCAGCCGCGGTTGGCTGGAAAGCCTTACGTTGGAGAATCCCCTCATGTCGATAGCGCTCGAAGTAATCTTGATCTGCCTTGTTGCGCAAGCGGCCGTCACCGACCTGGCCCTGCGCAAGATCCCGAACGTATTGGTGCTCAGCGGCCTGCTGCTGGCGCTGCTGTTGCACCTGCTGGGCGGCCTGCACTGGGCGCCGCTGACGCACTGGATGGCCGGCGCCTTGGCCGGCTTTTTTTTATTCCTGCCTCTCTATCTGTTGCGCGGCATGGCCGCCGGCGACGTCAAGCTGATGGCCATGGTCGGCGCTTTCGTCGGTCCGCTGATGGCCCTGAAGGTGGCGATGCTGGCCACGCTGATCGGCGGCCTGATGGGCCTGCTGATGCTGATGTTCAGCGGCCGCTGGCGGGAAGGCTGGCGCAACGTGGCCATCATCTGCAAGCCGCTGCTGTTGCGCAGCCTGGGCGTGCCGCTGCAGGCGGTGCCGCTGGCACCGGGCGCCAGCGTGGGCGGCATCCCCTACGGTTTGGCGATCGCGCTGGCCACGATGGCGACTGTGGCACTTGCACATCGCTAACGTTCCGCCTGCCGCGCCTTTGCTGCGCGTCAATATCCGCAAAGCACGGGCCGATAGACTTGATTCCTAAACGTAACTAATCCCACCGCTGGAGAACGTCATGCTCGCCGTAGAAACGCCTACCTCCGCCCTCCATGCCGATCCCGCCGCGGTGCTGCCGTTACAGCCGAAATCGGTGCGCGACACCGGCTTGACGCAGCAGATGATCGTCGAACTGATCGCCAAGTCCATCCTGGTCGGCGGCAAGATCCACCTGCCTGTGCTGACCACGCGGCTGCACCTGTCGATCAACGTGCTGCGCGAGGCGCTGGAGTTCATGGTGGCCGAACACGTGGCCGAAGTGGCCTGGCGCGGCGAGTCGGACATCGACGTGCAGTACCAGCTCACCTCCGCCGGCCGTTTGCGCGCCAGCGCGTGGATGGACCGCTGTCCCTACGTCGGCCCCGCGCCGGTGACGCTGGAGGCCTACCGCGCCGTGGTCGAATGCCAGGCCGGCCTGGCGCCGCAGCTGTGCGCGGACGAACTGGCGGCCGAATTCGCCGACGATTTCCTCAGTCCCGCCGTGCAGCGCATGCTGGGCGCGGCCATGTACGCCGGCCGCACGGTGCTGCTGCATGGCCCGTCCGGTGGCGGCAAGTCGGTGCTGGCGCGCCGGCTGGGCAGCCTGCTGCAGGGCGTGATCGCGGTGCCGCACGCGCTGGTGGTGGGACAGGAGATCGTCCAGGTCTACGACGCGCTGCTGCACCGCGCGCCGTCGCCGCAGCATCTGCGCCAGCTGCGGCCGGCGCAGGAGCGCCGCAGCAGCGATCCGCGCTGGGTGCTGTGCCAGCGTCCCGTGGTGGCGCTGGACGCGGACCTGAGCGCCGACATGCTGGAGCTGCAGCCGGACAGCCATAACGGCTGCTATCGCTCGCCGCCGCAGCTCAAGGCCAACAACGGCCTGCTGATCGTCGATGACCTGGGCCGCCAGCGCATGGCCGCCGCCGATCTGCTGAACCGCTTCTCGCAGGCGCGGGAACTGGAGCGCAGCCAGCTGGCGCTGGTCGGCGGCTTCCACTTCAGCGTGCCGTGCCGCATGCAGCTGGTGTTCGCCACCAGCCTGGCGCCGGAAGCGCTGCTCGACGCCTCGGCGCTGCGCCGCATCGGCTACAAGATTCCGGTCGGGCCGCTGGACACGGCCAACTACCGCACCTTGTTTCGCCAACAGTGCGTCAGCGCCGGCGTGACGTTCGATGAAGCGGCGCTGCGCTACCTGGTCGACGAGCTGCACGCGGGCAGCGGCCTGCCGCTGCTGGCCTGCTATCCGCGCGAGATCGTCGGCCGCATCAACGACTTCGCCGGCTTCCTGGGCGAGCCGGCGCGGTTGAGCGTGGAGACGCTGGACCAGGCCTGGACCAGCATCTTCGCCGCCGGCGCGCCGGCACCGGCGCCGGTCTACGGGCAGGCGGCATGAACAACCGGCGCGCATTGATGATGATGGCGCTGGCCATCGTCCTGGGACTGGTGGCGGTGGTGCTGGCTTCGCGCTGGCTGCTGCACCAGACGCCGGCATCGGCCAACAAGATCGTCGTCGCGGCCACCGATGTGAGCCTGGGGCAGCGCCTGGCGCCGGAGATGCTCAAGGCGATCGACTGGCCGGCCGAGAGCCTGCCGCGCGGCGCCATCCGCGACGGCACCAAGCTGGCTGGCCGCGTGCTGAAAACCAGCGTGCTGCGCGACGAGCCGCTGACCGAGGCCAAGCTGGCGCCGGCCGGCACGCTGGGCGGCTTGTCCGCGCTGATCTCGGAAGGCAAGCGCGCCATCACCGTACGGGTCAACGACGTGGTGGGCGTTGCCGGTTTCGCGTTGCCGGGGAATTTTGTCGACATCATCGTCAACACGCAGGCCGCCGCCACCGGCAACGAGAACGCGATTTCCAAGATCGTGCTGGAACGGATACTGGTGCTGGCCGTGGCGCAGGAAGTGGGGCGCGACGAGACCAAGCCGCGCGTGGTCAACGCCGTCACGCTGGAGGTGACGCCGGCGCAGGCCGAGAACATCGACCTGGCGCGTAGCGTCGGCACGCTGTCGCTGGTGCTGCGCAACCAGGTCGATCCGCGTCCCGGCGTGACCGACGGCGCCACCAAGAGCACCTTGCTGGGTATCGCCAAGGCGCAAGCGCCGGCTGCGGCGCCGGCCGAACCGCCGGCGGCCGTGCCCAAGCCGCATGCGCAATTGGCGCAGGCCGCGCCACGCAGCCGGCCTTGCGTCGGCGTGATCGCCGGCGTGCAGCGCACGCAGGAATGCCTGTGAGCGCGCCATGACGACACTACGATACGCGGCGCTGACCCTGGCGGTGGCGAGCCAGTGGCCAGCGATTGCCGCCACCAACAACAACGCCGACCTGCCGGCGCTCCTGGCCCGCCCGGCGGCGGCCCTGGCCGGCGCAGCTTCCACGCGCGCGGCGGCGGATGGCGCATCCCGCGAATCGGTGGGCCTGCGCTGCAGCGGCCAGGCGGCCACGCCGGGCAGCCTGACGCTCGCGCTGGGCAAGTCGACGCTGATGCGCATGCCGGAGGCGGTGGCGGCGCGCAGCGTCGGCAATCCCGCCGTGCTGCAGGCGATGCTGGTGGCGCCCGACACGCTGTACGTGGTCGGCGCCGATATCGGCAGCAGCAATATGATCGTGCAGGGACGCAGCGGCTTGTGCAACGTGATCGAGGTGGTGGTCGGCATCGATCCCACCGCGCTGCAGAAAGCCTTGGCGGCGCTGATGCCGGAGCAGAAAGACATCCACGTCAGCGCGGCCGGCGACACCCTGGTCCTCAGCGGCACGGTCGACGATGCGCCGACGGCGGCGCGGGTGCTGGAGCTGGCGTCCGCGTTCGTGCGGCGCCCGGCGCAGGCGCTGGAGACGGCCAAGGGCGACAAGGGCGGCGCGCCTGCGGCAGCGGCAGTGTCGCCGACGCCGGCGACCCCCGCCGGCGCGGGCGCCGCGCGCATCGTCAACTTCCTCAACGTCGGCGCGCCGCAGCAGGTGATGTTGGAGGTGAAGATCGCCGAGGTCTCCAAGACGCTGCTGGACAAGCTGGAGGCCGGCGTGTCGCTGGGCTTTGGCGGCGGCAGCTGGAGCACCACGCTGGCATCGAGCTTCATCAGCGGTACGTTGAAAGGGCTGCTCAGCGGCGGCAGGGCGACTGGCAACCACTTGAGCATCGCCGCCGACAAGCAGGATGGCCTGGTGCGCATCCTCGCCGAGCCGACGGTGATGGCGATCAGCGGCCAGGAAGGCAGCTTCCTGGCGGGCGGCAAAATCTTCGTGCCGGTCGCGCAGGACAACAACAAGGTCACGCTGGAGGAGAAGGAGTTCGGCGTCGGCCTGCACTTCACGCCCACCGTGCTGGCCGGCGGCCGCATCAACCTGCGCGTGGCGCCGGAAGTGTCGGAGCTGTCGCGCGAGGGAATAGGCATCTCGGCGGCCGGCTTCTCGGGCGGCGCCATCCTGCCGCTGATCACCACGCGCCGCGCCGCCACCACGGTCGAACTGTTCGATGGCCAGAGCTTCGCCATCGGTGGCCTGATCAGCAACAACCAGACCACCAACATCCGCGGCCTGCCGGTGCTGGGCGAGCTGCCGGTGCTGGGGGCGCTGTTCCGCAGCACCGACTTCCAGCAGGACCGCAGCGAGCTGCTGTTCGTCGTCACGCCGCACCTGGTCAAGCCGCTGCCGCCGAACTACAAGCTGCCGACCGACGACGTGACCACGCCGACCCGCACCCAGCTCTTCCTCGAAGGGCGCATGGAGGGGGCTCCGCCCCCGAGCACCGACCGCAAATAAACGGGATACGACTATGCGACATCTACTTAGCCTGCCGCTGGCATGCATGCTGGCCTCTTGCGCCCTGCAACTCACGCCAACCACGCCGCAATGGGACCGCGACTTCGGCATCGTCACCCGCGTCACGTTGGCGCAGCAGGTCGCGGACGCGGAGGCGGGCCGCAACCGCGATCCTGTCGCCGGCATGAACGGCCGCGCCGCGCACGCCGCCTACGAGCGGTATCAGAAGGCCAACAGCGAACCGCCGGCGCAGCCGTCCGCATTCACCATCGGCGTCAGCGGCACCAAATAGCCGCATCAAATAGCGACGCAGATAAAACGAGGAATGAATATGAAAGCACTAATGATCAGCAAGGACAGCCTGCTGCATGCCGAAGTCGCCGCGCAGGGTTCCGCGCGCATGCCCGCCGTGCAGCTGGTGGCGTCGCGCAACGGGCTGCGCGACGCGGTGGAACGCCAACTGCCGGAGATGCCGGAACTGGTGATCCTCGACGCCAGCGACGTCGGCCCGGACGAGGGGGAGCTGGTCGAGCGCCTGAGCAAGCTGTATCCATCCTCCTCCTTCATGCTGCTGGCGCGCGAGCCGCAGCAGGACTTGCTGATCCGCGCCATGCGCGCCGGCATACGCGAGGTGCTGCAGCTGCCGCTGGTGCACAGCGCCTTCCACGAGTCGATGAGCCGCATCGAGCTGGCCGCGGGCGTGAGCCAGACGCGCGACGGCAAGGTGCTGGCCTTCATCTCCTGCAAGGGCGGCAGCGGCGCGACCTTCTTGTCGACCAACTTCGGCTACGCGCTGGCCGCGCTGGCCGACAAGAAGGTGCTGCTGATCGACCTGCACGGCCAGTTCGGCGACGCCACCTTGTACGTGTCGGACCAGAAGCCGGGGATGACGCTGTCCGATATCTGCGCGCAGATCAGCCGCATGGACGGCGCCTTCCTCGATTCCTGCCTGGTGCATGTGGCGTCGAACTTCGGCGTGCTGGCGGCGGCCGACGACCCCAATCACGCGGTCGACATGAAGCCTGAGCACATGGACGCCATCCTGCGCCTGGCGCGCCAGCACTACGATTTCATCGTGCTCGATGTGGGCCGCCAGATCGACGCCATCTCGCTGCGCGCGCTGGACCAGGCGGACGTGATCCATCCGGTGCTGCAACTGGCGTTGCCGGACATCCGCGACGGCCGCCGCCTGCTGGACATCTTCCGATCGCTGGGCTACCCCAGCGAACGTATCCGGCTGATCGTCAACCGCTATGAAAAGGGCGGCAAGCTGCGGCTGATCGACCTGGAACAGGCGCTGGGCGCGGACGTGGTGCACACGGTGCCGAACGATTATCTGTCGGCCACCGACTCGGTCAACCAGGGCATACCGGTGCTGCAGCTGTCGCGCAGCAGCGCGGTGGCGCGCAGCCTGGCCGAGCTGGTGGAAATGGTGACGGCGCGGCGGGTCTCGGAGAGCAAGGGCCTGTTCGACCGCCTGTTCGGCCGCAACGACAACGACTGACCAAGAAAGCGGAGGATGACATGAGCTTACGCGAACGGCTGGCTTCCCCGGACGACAAGCGCCACGGCGTCAACGGCCCGCCGGGCCTGGCGGCTGCGGCCTACCAGGAGCTGAAGAAGAGCATGCACCAGACGATACTGGACCGTATCGACCTGGAACGCCTGAAGCGCCTCACGCCCGAGCAGTTCAAGCACGAGCTGGCGCTGCTGGTCCAGCGCATCATCGAGGAAGAGCGCATCGTGCTCAATCAGCACGAGCGGCATAGCCTGGTGCTCGACATCCAGCACGAGATGCTGGGCTTCGGGCCGCTGGAGCCACTGCTGGCCGATCCCGGCGTGTCCGACATCCTGGTCAACACCTGCGCCCAAGTCTACGTCGAACGCGCCGGCCGGCTGGAGCTGACCGACGTCACCTTCAACGACAACGCCCACCTGATGAAGATCATCGAGAAGATCGTCTCGCGCGTGGGCCGCCGGGTGGACGAATCGAGCCCGATGGTCGATGCGCGCTTGCCGGACGGCTCGCGCGTGAACGCCATCATTCCGCCGCTGGCGATCGATGGGCCCATCCTGTCGATACGGCGCTTCGCCGTCACGCCGCTGACGGTGCAGAACCTGCTCGACTACCGCAGCCTGACGCCGCCGATGATGGAGGTGCTCAAGGCGCTGGGCCAGGCCAAGGTCAACATCCTGATCTCCGGCGGCACCGGCAGCGGCAAGACCACCATGCTGAACGTTCTGTCCGGCTTCATCCCGGCGGCGGAACGCATCGTCACCATCGAGGACGCGGCGGAGCTGCAGATGCGCCAGCCGCATGTGGTGCGGCTGGAGACGCGGCCGCCCAACATCGAGGGCAAGGGCGAGGTCAATCAGCGTTCGCTGGTGCGCAACGCGCTGCGCATGCGGCCGGACCGCATCATCCTCGGCGAGGTGCGTGGGCCGGAGGCGCTCGACATGCTGCAGGCGATGAACACCGGCCATGAAGGCTCGCTGGCCACCATCCACTCGAACACCCCGCGCGACGCCTTGTCGCGGCTGGAGAACATGGTCGGCATGACCGGCCTGAATCTGACGCCGCGCGCCACGCGGCAGCAGATCTGCTCCGCCATCACGGTGGTGATGCAGGTGTCGCGGCTGACCGATGGCACGCGCAAGTTGGTCAGCCTGCAGGAGATCACCGGCATGGAGGGCGACGTGATCGCCATGCACGAGATCTTCCGCTACGAACAAAAAGGCGTGGACGCCAACGGCAAGGTGCTGGGCCGCTTCTCCGCCACCGGGGTGCGTCCGCGCTTCGCCGATCGCCTGCGCATGTTCGGCGTGCCGGTGGCCGATACGGCGTTCGACCCCGACAAGATCTACGAGTAGCGCATGGACGGAATCTTCACCGCCTTCGAAGTGCTGCTGTTCGCCGCCGTGATCCTGCTGATCGAAGGCGGCTGGCTGTGGTGGTCGGGCGCCCACGGCAGGGGGGCGCGACGCATCGCCAAGCGCCTGCGGCTGATGGCGGCGCGCGGGGAGCGCGGCGGGGAGCGCATCGATATTCTCAAGCAGCGCTGCTACAGCCGCAACCCGGCGCTGGAGAAGCTGCTGCGCCGCGTCAGCCGCCTGGCCGCGCTGGACCGGCTGCTGCTGCAGGCGGGCGTGCGCTGGTCGGTGGCGCAGTTCATCGCCTGCGTGCTGGCGCTGCTGGTCCCGGGCCTGCTGCTGCCGGCCATGCTGAACATGCCGGCGCTGGCGGGGGCCGCGCTGACGGCGCTGATCCTGTCGCTGCCGTGGGCGATGCTGATGCGTACGCGGCGCGCGCGCCTGCTCAAGCTGGAGCAGCAACTGCCGGAGGCCGCCGATTTTCTCGGCAGGGCGCTGCGCGCCGGCCACTCCTTCGCCAACGTCATGCAGATGGTGGGCGAAGAGCTGCCGGAGCCGATCGCCGGCGAATTCAAGTTCGCCTACGAGGAGATCAACTACGGCGTGCCGATGAACGAGGCCTTGCACAACCTGGCGATGCGCGTGCCGCTGACCGATCTGCGCTACCTGGTGATCGCGGTGCTGATACAGCGCGAGTCGGGCGGCAACCTGGCCGAGGTCCTTGGCAACATCAGCCGTCTGATACG
>Ga0308157_10004049_pt1 | contig 20073 bp, 18 predicted proteins | sample PhyBR1_FD_201035 | JGI IMG/M metagenome (GOLD analysis project Ga0308157, IMG submission 201035) | Phyllosphere microbial communities from UC Gill Tract Community Farm, Albany, California, United States - DLSLB.R1 | ecosystem: Host-associated > Plants > Phyllosphere > Unclassified | place: USA...
GAGAAATGATAACTGCTATTCTAATTATATTTGCAGGAGGGGACCCAGGTAAAGTTTTTAAAACATAAAAAATGGTCGGAATTTCTTCCGACCATACCTAGCCCGAGGGTAGCCTTTCTTGTTTCTACCATATCATAAAGATGTCGGTAAACTCCCCGTAAAATCATCATATTCCTTTTACCGATAAATCCCCTGTTTTTACCGAGAAAGCTTTAGAACTCGCCTATTTAGCCTGTTAGTGCCTTCTTTTTGACCCTACCTTTGATGTATCAAATAAGAAATAAATAATTAAACAGATACAACCACAAAAAATAAAAGTCATGAAAAATCTAGTAAAAACATTCGCAATCGCAGGTCTATTATTTGCTTCCTCATTCACAGCTTTCGCAATAGACAAAGACAAATTAAACAGCGCAGTAGTTGAAAATGTAGTAGATGCCTATATCAATACAAGTGTTAAAGGAAATATAGAACATGTAAATGATCTTTTCGGAAAAGATTTTACACAAAAGTTTAATACCGATTACAACCAAGCTCCTTTATCCAGAGAAGCCTATGTTAAACAATTAAAAAGTCAAAAGGGAATAACCTTCAACTGTGAAACCGAATATCAAATTGTAGAACAATCTGGAAAATACAGCTTAGCAAAGGTAACACTGGACTTCTCAAATTTCAAACGTACAGATTATCTAACTATGGTAATGGATAAGGATGGATGGAAAATTACAGAAGTAAATTCCGTATTTGAAGAAAGATAATTCAAATAATATATAAGAGTTCTGAGACTGTATCAAACTTAAAAGTTTAGATACAGTCTTTTTTTTCTATAATTTCTATTCCTACTCATTCTCAATTTTGTCTTTTCCTTTACAACAGCATACCGTTGTTCTTTTCATTATATCTTTTTTAAGATATTCCACTCTTATTTAAGGTCATTTCTTTTATCGATATGATTTCCAAAAGTATTCTTGAGCTAAATTATAGATTAATTACGACAAATTTTTAGATTTTTTCTTAAAAAGCAACACAAAAACTACTATAAGAAAAATTTTAATAAATAATAAAATTAAAATTTTATATTTTTTTTTAGCATAAATAGAAATAAATAAAAAAAGGTCGTTCAAATATGTATTGGGATACATGTGAAATTGTCGTAGGGAAAACGACTACAATTAATTTAAGCGTGATAAATAAAATCAGCGCATATACCATAAACATTAAAAGAAAGGTTATCATTAAACAGAATAACCATGAATAGTATTATGAAAACAGCATTATTGTTCCTAATATCCTTTTGTTGTTGGAACACAACTTATTCACAGCATAAAACATTAAACTTAACCAAAGGAACACCCCATGGAGCAGAATTTCTTCTTTATAATACAGATGTACATAGTTCAGGAATGGGAAATTTAAAGAGTATTGGCTTAACTAATTCTTTTGCAATATACAGCAATCCGGCAAAGTTATCCTATCAGGAAGATTTCCTAAAAAATGATATTGCTCTAAGCTATTCTCAAGTTATGCCAAATATTGAAAAAGGTATGAACATCTTTAGCGCTGCAAGCAATAATATGTTTAGAGATGGAAATGGACGTGAACATTATCTTGCTGCTGGGATGGGGGTATAAATGAGGAAACAGGTGATTTAAAGCATAAGGAAAATGAAGATATTGCACCGGATATCATGATAAATCACAAGAAAGGAGTCGAGCTAAATAATAGAATAAATACAACCAGAGAGAAATTATTAGTTTTATTAACTTCTGAACAAAAAAATCCGTCTCCTTTTCGTTAGAAGCATCTGACTTAGTTAAACCACAAAATGGAAAAAGTAGATGGGAAGAAATCAATTTTGGAAGTGGAACGCCACTGACAGGAGCAATGACCATATTGACGAAAATTCAGGTAGATGCAAAAAATGCGGAATCTGATATTGTCAAACTAATTTTGGGCCAAATGGATCAGGCAGTAGTAAATTTGGATAAGTTTACTGCTGTAGCCGTTGCTCCAACTTCTTATCTAACCCAAGGTCAGCCTTACAATGCCGAAGTTTTTTTAACAGCTTCAGATTTAAAATCACAACCTACTATTACAGTTAACGGATCTCCTCTTCAAGTAAGAGATGGAAAAGGAGTTTATTCTTCTGCAACCAATAAAGAAGGTGTTTTTACATGGACAGGTTTGATCCGTGTTAAACAAACTGATGGAACGTACAAAGAATATAGAACAGCCCAGCAAACTTATCAGGTAGCTCGCCCGGCTGCGGTAGTTTCTCCGGATAAGATGAATGTTTTATAAATTGGCGTTGATAATCCTGTTTCAGTTTCTGCTGCAGGAATACCCGTCGAAAAAATAAGAGTTAATATAAACGGAGGTACTATAAGTGGTTCAAATGGTAAATTCAATGTTAGAGTTACAAATCCCGGCACTGCAAAGATTTCAGTTTCTACAGATTTAGGCCAAGGTGAATTGTACTTTCGAGTTCAGGAAATCAACTAACAGCATCAATGAAATCAGCGTTAAATGGAATATCTCCGGGGTCAAGAGTAATATTTGATAATATTATTGCAGTAGGTCCTGATGGATCACCCCGTCCGTTAAATGCAATAGCTTTAACTGCTAATTAGCTCCTAAAATCTTATAAATTAAGAGCGGACTACATGTGCAGCCCGCTCTTAATTTTATAACCTTGTCAATTTTACTTCCTTCGTATTTGGGATAGTTAATGGCACACGTTCTAACGTCACGAAACTACTATCTAAACCAAAACTTTTTTCCTCCGAAAGACTGAATTTCTTTAAAATCTTGTAGACTTCCATAATGATCTTTTCGTTCCACTTTAAGAAATGAGTCTTGGAAATTACTTTTTCGAGAACTACAAAATTAAAGTCGCCTGGAATATTGTGTTTTTTAAGTGTATCATAGTTACTGGTAATATTAACCTCTCCCTTATTCACCATATCCTCAACTACCTTACGAAATAATAAACTGATTTTCTGTTCTTCCCGAAAGCCTAAATGAAAATCAATACGAATTAATTTACCTGGAATAAGTTGGGTTACTTTGTATTCTCGGGTATGCGGGTTGTCCATCACATCCACATGGACTAACCAATAAACATCGGCCCGTTTTGGTTTCTTGTTAATAATGGAATAAGTGATTTTAGACTCTACCTCATGCAAGTTATTGGCACTCGTCAAGTATACCAGATGAGAAGAGAATTGTGGGACAGACTTGTCCTCACTTAGTTCGGATAGAATAGGGAAAAACTTCTTGATATTAACAAACTTCACAAATCTGTTTTTAATCTTTCGGGCTCCATACCAACTAAACATGACGATAAATAACGTTAATGCTAGTAACAAGGTTAGCCAACCTCCATGCGCAATTTTACTAATGTTTCCTATTAAAAATGCCATCTCTATAACTGTATACACTGTAGCGAACAAAGTAACGAGAATGAGATTGATACGCATTCGAATCATAAAAACAGTCATTAAAATAGTGGTCATGATAAATGTCAGATTAATAGCTAATCCGTATGCAGCTTCCATATTACTCGATTCCCGAAATATGAGAATAATTAACATACATCCTAGATAAAGGATGATGTTTACAGAAGGAACATAAATCTGTCCTTTATGATCACTTGGATATCGTATGGCAACTTTTGGCCAGATATTTAACCTGACAGCTTCGGCAATCAACGTGAATGAACCTGAAATCATGGCTTGACTAGCAATTACAGCAGCAATAGTTGCTATGGTAACACCCCATATAATAAACCAATCTGGCATAATCGCATAAAAAGGATTGATTTCGCCCATTTGCGTTCCTTTATGCTCCAATAACCACGCACCCTGACCAAAATAATTGAAAATCAACATAGTCTTAACGAAAATCCAACTTATGCGAATATTCGTTTTACCGCAATGTCCCATGTCAGAGTAGAGTGCTTCAGCTCCGGTTGTACATAGGAAAATCGCCCCAATTATAAACCATGCATTCGGAAATTCAGCTAACAATTCATAGGCATAATAGGGATTAATTGATTTCCAAATTTCCGGATAATGATCCAAATAGGAAATTCCCAGTATACCAATTGTCGAGAACCAAATAAACATTAAAGGTCCAAAAACACGACCTACAATATTTGTCCCGAAACGTTGAATAATAAAAAGTAACGAAATGATTAAAACAACTACCGGAATCGTAGGGAATCCCGGAGCTTTGATCGCTAATCCCTCTACTGCGGAAGAAATAGTAATTGCTGGCGTAATCATCCCATCCGCAAGGAGTGTACTTCCACCTATTATTGCCGGTATTATAAGCCATTTAGCTTTTTTTCTCACTAATGAATACAGCGATAAAATTCCTCCTTCACCTTTATTATCAGCATTAAGGGTAATAATTACATACTTAATAGTCGTTTGAAGGGTTAGGGTCCAAAAGATACAAGATAGCCCCCCGTAGACCATGATTTCACGGATTTCACCTTTATTGAAGATTGCTTTGAAAACGTAAAGGGGAGAAGTTCCGATATCACCAAAAATGATACCTAAACTGATTAATAAACCTGACCAACTGAGACGTTGTAGGTTATGCTTATGGTCTCCTGACATATTTTTTTAATATAAACTAAAGGCGAAATTACAACTTTTAATGCGTCAACGAATTTTCCTGTTAAAAATTGTTAAAGACTAATTTTATTTTAAAATAAATTTGAATTTTAATTACTTTTGTATTAAGATTTATGGAATAAATGTTTACATTTGATTAAACCATAACCTGTTTCGCAAATCAATATTGAACATGAAATTAGAACTGAGAAAAATATCAAAACTTGCTGTTTGCAAACTGTTCCTTTTAACAGGGATAGTTGGATATGCTCAGGCGTCTAATTCTACAATTCCAACAAATTTAGCTGATATACAGTATTCAAAAGAAACTTTTTTTGACCTTGCTAAAGGTAATGAGGAAGATACTGATAAGCTTATCAATAACGTTAAAGTTTTTTATAACCCAATCTCAGAACAAATCTCTGTTACATTTAAACTTAGTAAACTTAACAATATTACAATAAAAGTTATGGATGCACTAGGGAATGAAGTAATGGGGCTTCATAATGGAAGTTTGGATGCAGGGCTTCAAAACTTAAGTTTTGATGTAGAGCAAAAGCTTTCTGCAGGTTTCTATTTTGTAAGAGTATCAGGCGGTACTGAGACTATTGTTAAACGTATCTCTATTAAAGAATAATAAAATTCTTTAAAATATAAATATTTTAAAGCTCCTTATTAGGAGCTTTTTTTATGCTTGGAAGAGAGGAATAGTAATGGCTCGTCTGAATATAAACAAGAAAAAAGGTTCGACAAATTTGCCGAACCTTTTTAATTTATTTTTATTTTCTATCTGAAATGTTTACATAGGGGCGTAAGTTTGCTCCAATATAAACTTGTCTTGGTCTACCGATAGGTTCTTTATTGTCACGCATCTCTTTCCACTGGGCTATCCAGCCCGGAAGACGACCTAGAGCAAATAATACAGTGAACATATCTGATTTAAAACCTAATGCACGGTAAATAATACCTGAATAGAAATCTACATTTGGATATAATTTACGGTCAATAAAGTATTGGTCGTTTAATGCAGCCTCTTCTAAACGTTTTGCAATATCTAATACCGGATCTTGAACACCTAATTTTTCCAAAATGTCATCACAAGCTTTTTTAATAATCTTAGCACGTGGGTCGAAATTTTTATAAACACGGTGACCGAATCCCATTAAACGGAATGGATCATTTTTATCCTTTGCTTTAGCTAGGTATTTATCAGCATCACCACCATCTTCTTTAATCGCTTCCAACATTTCAATTACAGCTTGATTAGCTCCACCATGAAGTGGTCCCCAAAGGGCATTGATACCAGCCGAAATAGAAGCGTACATGTTAGCATTTGATGATCCTACCATACGAACAGTAGATGTAGAGCAGTTTTGTTCGTGATCAGCATGAAGAATTAATAATTTATGCATAGCATCAACTACTACAGGATCAAATGTCTTGTCCTGATTTACTTCGCCGAAAATCATATTAAGGAAATTTTCAATATATCCAAAGTTGTTTTTAGGATACACAACCGGATGTCCTAATGATTTTTTCTGAATCCAGGAAACAATCGTTGGCATTTTAGCCAATAAATTTATGATTGTTTTATTTTCTTCTTCTTCTGTTTGATTCGGATTTAAAGACTCTGGATAGAAAGATGATAATGCGCCAACTAAACATGATAATTGACCCATTGGATGAGACTTGGACGGAAAACCTGCAAAGAAATTTTTCATGTCTTCATGAATCATCATTTGAGCTCTAATATCTGACCGGAATTTTTCGACTACCTCTTTTGTAGGTAATTCTCCATATATCAATAAATAAGCTACTTCCAGAAAAGTTGATTTCTCTGCTAAATCTTCAATTGAATATCCTCGATACCTTAGAATACCTTTTTCTCCATCTAAAAAAGTGATAGCACTTTGGGTAGAACCTGTGTTTTTGAATCCTGGATCTAAAGTAATGTATCCAGTTGAATCTCTTAATTTTGAAATATCAAGGGCTTTCTCGTTTTCAGTACCTGTTATAACAGGCATTTCATAACTAGACCCATTTAAGTTAATAGATGCAGTTTCAGACATAATCTAATTTCTTGTATTTTTTGTGATATATACTTTTAACGTATCCTACAAATGTATAAAATTGATTTATATTTTTAGAGTGGTAATATGAATAATAATGACATAAAATAGTCATTTTAAGACAATTTTTGTTACAAAATTTAGAGGCCTCCTTAAACACGATATTTCATTATTCCAACCGCTTAAATGTTTATTATTCGATAATCGCGGCCAGCTGTTTTCTTATAAATTTTCATTAATGCATTAAAATATGTTAAAATTTTTGGTAATCTACGAGATATTCGTAATTTGGTTATAAATACCTAGAACATGGAAAAGTTAACAATACAAGAAGAAGAAGCAATGTTGTCAATATGGCAATTGAATGGTGGATTTATCCGGGAAATTTTAGATAATCTAAAAGATAAGGAAATGCCTTATACCACTTTAGCCTCAACAATCAGAAATCTTGAAAAAAAAGGCTACGTAAAGCCGGTGAAATATGCTAATGCAAAGCGTTATGAGCCAATTGTTACTTCTGAAGAATACAAAGGGAAATTTATGAATTCTTTTGTGGGTGATTATTTTAAAAGCTCCTACAAAGATATGGTCTCTTTCTTTGTGAAGGAAGATAAATTAAGCCAAAAAGAGTTGGAAGAGATTATGGATATGATTAAGAATAATAAATCATAATACTATGGAAGCGATACTAACCTATATAATCCAGGTAAACCTCTTACTAAGTCTATTATTTATAGGATATCAGTTATTATTAAAGAATTTGACTTTTTATACCTTAAATCGCGCTTATTTCCTTATAGGAAGCTTGTATGCCTTTATTTATCCCTTCCTTAATTTTAAAGATTGGTTTGCCCAAAAAATTGAATTACCTCAAGGTATTATTTTAGATTACATTCCATTTTCTAATGATGTTCAAGATAAGTTTAGTTTAACGGATTTGTTAGTATATATTGTTGGTTTAGGAGCGGTGATTTTATTCCTTAAGCTGATGATTCAACTATGCAGTCTCGCTCGGATTCATTGGTATTCCAAACCATCTCAATGGCGTGATTACATTTTTAGAAATGTAATTTTTCCTATAACTCCTTTTTCGTTTTTTAATAAAATATATATCCATAAAGAACAGCATCAGGACATCGAGCTGAACGATATTTTCAAACATGAAAATGTGCATGTGAAAGGCCATCACAGTATAGATGTTTTATTGTTTGAAGTAGTATTGCTTATCTGTTGGTATAATCCCTTCGTATGGTTAATGCGCAAAACCGTACGTCAAAATCTAGAATTCCTGACTGATCAACAAGTACTAGACAAGGGTGTCGATCGACAAACTTATCAATACTCCTTGCTAAATGTTAGCCGACAGGGTGCCCAGGTTGGCTTAAGCAATCAGTTTAATTTTAACAATTTAAAAAAGCGCATTATGATGATGAATAAGAAAAGATCATCTCAATTGGAACTCAGTAAATATGTATTCCTTTTACCCGCATTGATTCTTGCAGGAATTACCTTCACGGTAAAGCAAGCAGAAGCCAAAATTGATACAGTTGTTGTGAAAATGACTCAAACTGATATTAATGATAAAATTAATACCGTTATTGGAAAGGAAATTGCGAAGACACGGGAACTAAATTTGGTAGTAGAAAACGATACCAATAAAGTAGATACAGTTAAATTTTTCAATACAAAAGAATATGCTGATTATGATCAATCTGATAATGTAGATAATAAAACTAAATTGACTTCTTTTATTGGAGTGAGGGCTACAAATGGAAAAGAACCCTTAGTTGTTGTGGATGGTAAAAAAATACCCAATGGAAAGAGTTTGCGTGATATTGATCCTAACAATATAGAAAGCATTTCAGTATTAAAAAAAGCTAGTGGCGAATTAGAGGAATATGGTGATGAAGGAAAGAATGGGGTTATAATAATAAAAACTAAGGATGCAACAGCTGCTAAAGAAGGAAATCCAAAAATGAGCATTTCAGGGGATACCTTAAAAGGGAAATTAGGTGGGCTGACGGTTAAAGGAATTGGAAAGGTACGTGTTGAAAATAACATTTCATCGAATGCTAAGTCTCAAGGCTTAACCTTTAAAAATCCTGCGGATACTAGTATTAAGGTTGTTGTATGGAACACTGAAAATGAGGGATTCAAACATAAACTCCAAAATAATTTGGACAATGTTAAGGAGATGCTTATTCTTCTTGATGGTAAACCTATAAGCTATAAAAATTATGAAAACATTGATCTTCAAAAAATTGAAAATGTCACTGTATTAAAAGATGAGGCTGCTACAGCAGTTTATGGAGAAAAAGCAAAAAATGGAATTTTATTTATCTCTTCAAAGAGAGAAAATCAACAAGATCAATTACAAGAATTAATCGTAGTTGGCAGACCGAGTGTCTCTAATGAATCAAGACAATCTCAAAACGTATCTAACGTTAGGATATGGACTCCGGAGAGCACTGCAGATTTGTATAACCCGGATTTACACTATATAATTGACGGGAAAAAATCAACTTTTGAAAAGTTTAAAAAATTAAGAAGAGATGAAATCGGTACTGTCACCAAACTAGGTAAAGAAGCTGCAAGCTCATTATATGGCAAGAGGGGAGAAAAAGGTGCTGTCATAATCACGACTAAAGTACACGATAAAAAATCGAAATAAAACAATTAATAATTATTCACTAAATCAGATTAAGGCAAGAAAAGCGACTCATAGTCGCTTTTTGTTTTTTATAAACCATGGTCGCTAAGACCGGCCCCTTTTGAAAACTAATCTTAATACGAAATGATTATTTCGTATTAAGATTAGTCATCGTCAATTCAATCCCAATATTGATAAAGCTGTTAACCATTTTTACAGCATGCTCTATTAAAGCAGGTAATTCCCGAAGTTCTTCTTTATCAAATGGCCCCAATACATAATCAACCTGTCTTCCTTTAGCGTAGTTGTCACTAATCCCAAATCGAAGGCGTGGATAATGTTGTCCACCTATTGAAGCTTCTATGGAGCGGAGACCATTGTGACCAGCCGCTGATCCTTTGGGTTTAATTCTTAAAGAACCAAATGGAATGGCCAAATCATCTACAATGACCAATATATTCTGAACAGGAACTTTTAATTCCTGCATCCAATAATTTACTGCCTTCCCACTCAAGTTCATAAAGGTGGTAGGTTTAATTACATATATATTATGACCGCGTTGCTTAAATTCAGTATAATAAGCATGCTTTAGTGTGGACCAAGTCGTGCCTGCCTGATTAGCTAATTCATCTGCCACCATAAAACCTATGTTATGCCTGGTATCAGCATATTCCTTACCTATGTTACCCAAACCTACAATAAGATAATTCATGCTTGCAAAAGTAAAATATTCTTCTCATTTGTAAAGTATTCTTTGAATTAATCCATCATTATTGACATTACCCATTGCTTTTAAATATTACAAAAATCATTTTTTAAGGTAATCGGAGATACTTTTTTCAGTCTATAAAAAAGACATTTTTGTCTTAAATAGATATAATCATTATGAAAAAATTAGTTTACATCGGAACATTCGTATTTAGTATTAGTTTCTTGTCTATGTCTTGTGGCAATTCAGATCAGAATAAAGCCAATCAAACAGATCATAGTGCACATAATACGGAAACTGAAACCCCGGTTCAATCAGAACCAAATTTAGAAACTTCCAACAGCATCGTGGTGGAAAGCAATGATCAAATGCAATTTAATGTAAGTGAGTTACAGGTGAAAGTTTCAGAACCCATAAATCTTACTTTAAAACATGTAGGAAAGATGGCTAAAGAAGTAATGGGCCATAATCTAGTAATCCTGAAATCAGGGACAGATATTGCGAAATTTACAGAAGCCGCTCTCCAGGCCAAAGATTCAGAATACATCCCTCAATCAGAAGATATCATTGCTCATACTAAACTTATAGGAGGGGGAGAAGAGTCTACGATTGATTTTACTATTAATGAACCTGGAACCTACGATTTTATATGTTCATTCCCGGGACACGCAGGAATTATGAAAGGTATAATTATAGTAGAGTAAACTAATCGATATGCATAGAGAGAAAAAATTATGGTATACGTTTATACTGGTAGTTCTCATATCCTTTGGTGTATTACTTTATTATGGATATGAAATTTATCAGGTTGCTCCTCCGGTTCCTGAACAAGTGGTTGGTGAAAATGGAGAAATTATTTATACATCAGAAGATATAAAAGATGGTCAAAATATATGGCAAAGTATAGGGGGGCAAGAAGTAGGGTCAATCTGGGGGCACGGAGCATACGTAGCTCCTGACTGGACTGCAGATTGGTTACATAGAGAAGCTCTGTTTATCTTAAATATATATGCAAAAAGGGACTATGCAAAACCATTTGAAGAACTGGAGGAAGAACAGCAAGCTTTATTAACTACCCGGCTTAAAAATCATATCCGGAAAAATACTTTTGATCCGCAACAACTCACATTGAAGGTTGATGCAGACAGAGTATCTGCGATTAGATTTTTATCAGATTATTATAAAGGTTTGTTTGGTAATGATCCTGAGTTTGATCAATTAAGAAAAGATTATGCAATTCCTGTAAATTCTATTCAGGATCAAGAAAGAATGCATAAGATGAATGCATTTTTCTTCTGGGCATCGTGGGCAACGGTTACAGAAAGACCGGACTCAAAAGTCTCATATACCCATAATTGGCCAAATGAAAAACTGGTGGGGAATGAAATGACTATGGATTTACTAGCATGGTCCGGAGTAAGTATTATTCTATTAATCTTTTGTGTTGGTGCTTTGGTTTTCTGGCAAATAAGAACTTCAGAAGAGGACGTCTTATTATATCCATCCGAAGATCCTTTACTCAGACAAGGAATGACGCCTTCCATGCGTTTGGTAAAGAAATATTTCTGGATTGTCAGTCTTTTGATGCTTGTTCAGGTTGCTTTAGGAATTGTGACAGCTCATTATGGGGTAGAGGGCGACGGTTTATATGGTATTCCATTGGATAAATTCTTACCCTATGCTGTTTCCAGAACCTGGCATACACAATTAGCAATATTCTGGATTGCTACAGCATGGCTTGCTACTGGTTTGTACATCGCACCTGCAGTCTCTGGAAAAGATCCGAAATTTCAGGTTTTTGGTGTTAACTTTCTGTTTCTAGCTTTACTTATTATTGTTGCCGGATCTATGATAGGCCAATGGTTTGGTGTGATGCAAAAACTGGATCTCGTAGAAAACTTTTGGTTTGGACATCAGGGCTACGAATATGTGGACCTCGGTAGGTTTTGGCAGATTTTCTTATTTGTAGGCTTGTTTTTATGGTTGGCCTTGATGGTGAGACCATTAATCCCTATTCTCAAAAAGGGCGGAGAAGAAAAAAACCTAATCATTATGTTCTTGATTTCCTGTTCGGCAATTGCATTATTCTATGGTGCCGGTCTGATGTGGGGAAGACAAACTAATCTTGCTATTGCTGAATATTGGAGATGGTGGGTTGTGCATTTATGGGTAGAAGGATTTTTCGAAGTATTTGCAACTGTGGTAATGGCTTTCCTTTTTGTACGATTGGGTTTATTAAAACCTAAAAGTGCAACTTCGAGTGTTTTATTTTCTACCATTATATTTTTATCAGGGGGTATTTTAGGAACTTTCCATCATTTATACTTCTCAGGAACCCCAACTGCTGTCATGGCACTAGGTGCAACTTTCAGTGCGCTAGAGGTGGTGCCATTAACAATTATAGGATTTGAAGCCTATCATAATTACAAGGTATCGAAAGCCACCAAATGGCTGGAAGATTATAAGTGGCCGATTTACTTTTTAATTGCCGTTGCATTCTGGAATTTCCTTGGAGCTGGTGTATTCGGGTTTATTATTAATCCTCCTATTGCCCTTTATTACGTTCAAGGATTAAATACCACACCTTTGCATGGTCATACTGCTTTGTTTGGTGTTTATGGTATGCTCGGAATTGGACTTATGCTTTTTGTATTAAGAAGCTTATATAGAAATGTAAAATGGAATGATAAAATTCTGAAAATTGGCTTTTGGAGCTTAAATATTGGTTTGCTTGCTATGGCACTCTTAAGCTTACTTCCGATAGGAATATGGCAGGCAATCGAAAGTATTAACAAAGGAATGTGGTATGCCAGATCGGCAGAACTCATGCAACAACCAGCGATGGTATTTCTAAAATGGATGCGAACCCCGGGCGATATTGTGTTTGCAATAGGTATAATGGCCTGTGCTTGGTTTGTGTTCGATTTAACTTTAAAAAATAAAAATCAATAAGATCATGGAAAATTTAATTAATGAAAAAATTGGCGACATCGTCGCCAAGAATTTTAAAACAGCAGCTGTGTTCTCTAAATACGGATTGGACTTTTGTTGTGGGGGTCAGGTGACCATAGAATCTGCCGCAAATAAAAAAGGAATTGATAAAGAACAATTACTTGAAGATGTTCAAAAAGTTTTAAATCAACCAGACTCAGAACAAATCGATTTCAATGCCTGGCCATCTGATTTATTAGTAGCTTATATTGTGAAAACACATCATCGTTATATTCGGGAAAAATCTCCTGTGTTAATTGCTTACCTGGATAAGCTTTGCAAAGTACACGGAATAAGACACCCTGAACTGTATGAGATAAATAAATTATTTAGAGAAGCAGCTCATGAACTAAGTCAGCATTTACAAAAAGAAGAAGAGATTCTCTTTCCGATAATTGAGAAATTAGAAGAAGCTAAATCAAACCATTCTGATTATGTAAAACCCGGAAATGGTTCAGTTCAGACTCCCATCAGTATGATGGTTCATGAACATGAAACCGAAGGTGATCGTTTTGCTAAAATAGCAGAACTATCCAATCAATATGCTACTCCTGCTGATGGATGTAGTACTTATAGGGTGGCCTATGAAATGTTAAAAGAGTTTGAACAAGACCTGCATAAACATATTCATTTAGAAAACAATATCCTGTTTCCTAAATCTATTAAACTAGAACAGTCTTTAAACTGATTCTTGCTTTTAAAAGTTCACAGGAATGATTCCCATGAGTTTTCTAAATGAAAAATGGCATCGAAAATTTTCGATGCCATTTCATTTGTCTTAATACGATGTATTTAAGCTTATTTCTTACCGCCTTTAGCAGCTTTAGCAGCTTCTTGCTCAGCTTGACGAAGAGCACGAGACATAACAACTGAAACGATTGTGTCATCAGCGTTATTCAATACTTTCGCATCAGCTAGGCTTACTTGAGCTACGCGGAATGATTTACCTACTTCTAAACTTTCCATAGGAACTTCAATTTCCTGTGGTAAGTTGTTTGGTAATGCTTTAACACGAAGGCTACGTAATTTTTGAACTAATTTACCCCCCATTTTAACACCTGGTGAAGTACCTACCAATTTAACCGGAATGTTTACAGAAACTTCTTTGTCATCAAATAACTCAAGGAAGTCGATGTGCGTAATTACATCAGTTAATGGATGGAATTGAGCTTCTTGAACGATAGCTTTTGATTTTTTGCCATTGATATCCAATTCAATGAAGATAACTTCTGGTGTATAAAGAATTGGTTTCAAATCAGCTGCGGATACAGAGAAATGTGTTTGTTCTTTACCTCCGTAAAGAACTGCAGGGACATTCCCTTCGTAACGCAATTCCTTTGCATCTCTTTTCCCTACGTTCTGTCTTGCAGAACCGCTAATAGCAATTGATTTCATGTTTTAAATATTAAAATTTGAGGTGCAAAGATAATCAATTAGTTGGATTTCGAAAAGAATTTCGTCCAATACAATAAAAATAAATTGCTAATACTTAATGCTTAAGCAGAATTAAGACAAAAGAATATTAAACTTTTTCATAAAAATAATATGGGATACCTGAATAACAGATATCCCATATTATTTTATTAATGCTCTGAAGCCTTATTTTACATCGAATAAATCCGAAATAGAACCATGCTCATTTACATTTTTGATTGCGTTTGCAAATAAATCTGCTGTAGAAAGCACTCTGATTTTTGTGCTCTTCGCTGCTTGCTCAGGATCTAATTGAATCGTATCCGTCACTATCATTTCTGATAACACAGAGTTTTCAATGGTCTCATAAGCTTTACCAGATAATACAGCATGCGTACACACTGCACGTACGGATCTAGCTCCATTTTCCATAATTAATGCAGCTGCTTTTGAAAGGGTACCTGCTGTATCACAGATATCGTCAATTAAAACAACATCTTGCCCAGTTACATCACCGATTATAGACATCGATTCAATTTCATTAGCACGTTTTCTGCGTTTATCACAGATAATAACCTCTGCATTAAAAAACTTTGCAAAAGTACGAGCACGGTAAGAGCCGCCCATATCTGGCGATGCAATTACTAAATTCTCTAATTTTAACGATTTAATGTAAGGTACGAAGATGATTGCACCATCTAAGTGATCGACAGGAATATCGAAAAATCCTTGGATTTGAGCTGCATGCAGATCCATTGTCATGATACGATGAGCACCGGCAGCTGTAATCAAATTAGCGATCATCTTAGCGCCTATGGCAACACGTGGTTTGTCCTTACGATCTTGACGCGCATATCCAAAATATGGAACAACTACAGTAATGTAATGGGCAGATGCGCGCTTAGCAGCATCAATCATTAATAATAACTCTAATAAGTTATCTGTAGGTTGATTAGTAGATTGGATCAGGAAGATATCACTTCCACGAACGGATTCGTTATAGAAGGGTTGAATCTCGCCGTCAGAAAATCGAGACAAAGTCATGTCTCCTAGGGCTTTTCCGTATGATTTTGAAATCTTGTCTGCTAATTCTAGGGTTCCTGAACCAGCAAATAATTTTACGGTATTAAATTGCAAAGGCATGGTGAAATGATTTATGGGGGTTTTTATATTGATATTTCGTTTTCTGCAACATGGTTTTTCCCTCTCCGAGGCTTGTTAACTTAATGTAGCCGCAAAGTTAGATAAATGTTTTAGAAAAAGAAATAATACTAAACGCGCTATTTGCTATATACTCAACTTCTATAAGCAGTTAAGATTCTTTATACCATTTTATTTTCGAGGAGTAAAACAAGAAGCTCACTTGTATTCTTTACACTAAATTTATGTAAAAGATTTTTCCTATATGTGTCAACCGTAAATTTACTTAAGAACAATTCCTCTGAGATAATGGCTGTTGTTTTGCCTTGTGCTAATAACTGAATTAATTGTTTCTCCCTTTTTGTTAAGGAAGGTAGGGAATTGGTATCATCAGGTTTAGTTGATAAGATTCTCCGGACTTCCTCACTAAGTACAGTTTCTCCATTTAAAACTTGTTCTATCCCCCTCATAATTTCTTTTGAGGATACTTCTTTTAAAAGAAATCCTGAGGCACCATTCGATAACATTAAATTTATAATGCTTTGCTCAGCCTGATTGCTCAAACCTATGATCTTGATTTCTGGCTTTTCTGATTTTATCATTTTGCAAACCTCTATTCCGTTGATATCCGGAAGTGAAATGTCTAATAATATCACATCCACATGATTGTTCCGGATATAAGAAAGAACAGATTCGCCATCAGAAAAGCATATTAAGTTGTATTGTGTAGTCCATGCCGATAATACCGATTTCAACCCTTCAATAACGATAGGGTGATCATCTACCAATGCAAGTGTTCTTTTTTCTTCTGACATATATGATATTACCTCCTTTACTGCTTTCAATTAAAAATACATTATTTCTCTTTTTTTTGTTGACCAAAACTTAAACAATAGTTAATGTTTGAAAACTAAATATGCTGATTTATACAGGATAATAAAATACCTATAAATAGGAGGGTTCGGTGATGATGTTACATGGATTCATTTTCTCATGTGGGAGATCTATTGCCTAATTTCTATTTTTGCATTAAAGGTTTTAGCGTTATTGAAGCAAAATGTTTGACGATATAAAAGGCATTCCTTAATTTAAGCCCTAATTAGTAATCATACCTTTTTCCTGTTTTGAAATCAGGAATTTAAAACCTAGTGAATAATGAATAAATACTTTTCCATCTTATCCATATTAATTTTATCATGTTCCTTTATAGTGCAAGCCAACCCCAGACAAGGAGAATCTATTGATTTAAAATGTGAACAACTCAGAAATCCCCTTGGAATTGATCAGGAACATCCTCGCCTTTCATGGCGTATGAATGATAACCGAAACGGTGCTAAACAGACTGCATATCGAATTCTGGTTGGCTTAGATTCTATGGCCTTAACAAAAGGTCAACAGGCAATATGGGATTCTAAAAAGATCGAAACAGATGTTATGTTGGTGCCATATACAGGTGAAAAGTTGAAAGCTCAAACTAAGTACTTCTGGAAAGTTATTTCATGGGATAAAGATGGAAAAGAAATCACATCCAAAATAGCCTCTTTCGAAACCGGAATGATGGGAGTGGACAGATGGAAAGGAAAATGGATCAGTGACGCACATGATGTTGACTTCAAACCAGCCGGATATTTCAGGAAAGAATTTAAGAGCTCCAAAACCATAAAGTCTGCAAGGGCATATATTGCCGTAGCCGGATTATATGAACTCAGTATAAATGGAAAGAAAATTGGAAACCATCAGTTAGATCCTATGTATACTCGTTTTGATAGAAAGAATCTGTACGTAACACATGATGTTACCCATGCGCTTCAATCCGGAGAAAATGCGATCGGAGTAATTTTGGGAAATGGATGGTATAACCACCAATCGATGGCTGTTTGGGATTTTGATAAAGCACCATGGCGAGCAAGACCTACCTTCTGTCTGGACTTAAAGATAACGTATGACGATGGTACTGAAGAGACAATAAGTACTGGAAAAGATTGGAAAACTTCAACAGGTTCCATTATTTTCAATAGTATTTATACAGGCGAACATTATGATGCCCGTTTAGAACAAATCGGTTGGAATGAACCTGAGTTCAATGATAAGGAATGGTTATATGTGGTCAATAGAAATAGGCCTTCGGATCAAATCGTCTCTCAACAGATGGTACCCATTAGGTTAGTGAAAGCTTATACCGCCGAAAAGGTTAATAAAATCAATGATACCACCTATGTTTTTGATATGGGACAAAATATGGCCGGTTTAACTAAAATAAAATTAAAAGGACCGGAAGGCACTGTTGTCAAAATCAAACATGGAGAGCGATTATCAGAGAATGGTAGAATAGATATGTCTAATATCGATGTGTATTATCGCGGGGATAAAATCAATGATCCCTTTCAAACAGATATCATTATACTAGCGAAAGATAAAGAAGTCGAATTCATGCCCAAGTTTAACTACAAAGGCTTTAGATATGTAGAAATTACGACTTCGGAACCTTTATCGCTTGAGAAAAACCAGTTAACAGCATACTTTATGCATAGTGATGTAGATGCAGTTGGAAGCGTAAATACATCCTCCAAATTAGTCAACAGGTTGTGGGAAATTACAAATAATGCATATCTGTCAAATTTAATGGGATATCCGACGGATTGCCCGCAGCGTGAAAAAAATGGTTGGACTGGTGATGGTCATTTGGCTATTGAAACTGCCCTCTATAATTTTGACGGAATTACCGTCTATGAGAAATGGCTAGGAGATCATCGTGATGAGCAAAAACCCAATGGCGTGCTTCCTGATATTATCCCCACAGGCGGCTGGGGGTATGGTACTGCAAATGGTTTAGATTGGACGAGCACCATCGCTATTATTCCTTGGGAATTATACCGTTATTATGGAGATTCAAAAGCATTATCCGATAATTATGAGAATATCAAAAGATATGTGGATTATGTGACCAGCATAAGCCCCAATGGTCTTACAACTTTTGGGAGAGGAGATTGGGTTCCTGTAAAATCAAAATCAAATTTAGAATTAACTTCTTCTGTATATTACTTTGTGGATGCACAGATTCTGGCAAATGCGGCGAAGTTATTTGGGAAGGAGGAAGATTACCAAAGGTATGCTGCGTTGAGCTTAAAAATCAAAGATGCAATTAATGCTAAATTCTTGAATACTGCTCAGGGCATTTATTCGGACGGAACACAAACGGAATTGAGTGTTCCATTACATTGGGGAGTGGTGCCTAAAGAACACATTGCAAAAGTTGCTGCTAACCTTAATAAAAAAGTTGAGGAAAGTAATTTTCATTTGGATGTGGGTGTATTAGGTGCTAAAGCAGTATTAAACGCTTTGAATAATAATGGATATTCAGAAACAGCTTACAAACTTGCTGTACAAGATACTTATCCTTCTTGGGGTTGGTGGGCCGTAAATGGTGCCACAACATTATTAGAAAACTGGGATTTAGACGCAGAGAGAGATATTTCTGATAACCATATGATGTTTGGAGAAATAGGAGGATGGTTTTTTAAATCCATCGGAGGGATATTGCCTGATGCGGAAAAACCCGGTTTCAAACACATTATCCTAAAACCTATATTTCCGGAAGATTTAGAAAGATCAGAAATTAGTCATCAGTCACCTTACGGTGAAATTAATTCTAAATGGAGCAAAAAAGCTAAAGTCATTTCTTATGAAGTTGTTGTTCCTGCAAACACAACTGCTACTTTCTATCCGGCAGATAATTTGAAAGATCAGAATCCAGTTGAGCTTTCTGCAGGTAAACATAAAATGAAATTAGAGATTAGGTGAAATTAGTATGGATTAAAAGAGTAACTCCTTTGTTTAATTTCTTTTAAAAATCTTTTGCTAATGCTAGACTTAATTTTCACTTCTAAGCCTAAACTTAGAGGTGATTTGACCAATTTTTAAGGTCTGCTTACCCGTATCTCACCCGTATCTCACCCGTTACTTATCCGAATCTAACCCAAATAAAAGTGGGTTAGATTCGAATGAAATATGGCCCAATAAAAAGAGAGTTTAATTTTGTTTCATAGAGAGGGAGGAAGTTTAATTTTGTTTTTTTTGGATAAAAAGCAGGACTAACTTTTTTGTTTTAGCGGGGTATCTTGACCTGTTGAAAGGGGAAAAATCATCAATTAAAAGGTGATTTTGTGGGATCAAGCTGAATTCTTGGGGGGAATGTCAAAAATTTCTTAGTTTAGCATCCTTAATACAGATATCCCTTGCAAGAAGCCGAACGTAAATTACTGTCCCTATTGATGCCCGAAGGGCTATTGGAATACTTTCAGATTTTAGAAGTCGATCAGGTTGACAATCAGCTCCACATTTATTTAGATGAGCTTAATATTGCTCCGACAGGCTATCAGAACAGCAAGTTGGAGTCAAAGGGCTTCATGCCTTCCACTGAGATTTCAGACTTTCCCATTCGAGGCCAGAAAGTTACGCTACATATCCGCCGTCGTCGCT
>Ga0308157_10004050_pt1 | contig 20069 bp, 18 predicted proteins | sample PhyBR1_FD_201035 | JGI IMG/M metagenome (GOLD analysis project Ga0308157, IMG submission 201035) | Phyllosphere microbial communities from UC Gill Tract Community Farm, Albany, California, United States - DLSLB.R1 | ecosystem: Host-associated > Plants > Phyllosphere > Unclassified | place: USA...
GCGCCTGTAATCACATGGAAGTTCCGGGCGGTCAATGCGAGCCATCCGCGCGACGTAGTGCATGCATTCTATAGGATGCTGGATGACCGCTTCTGGCCGGGAGCGGACATCAGGCGGGGATGGGGATTAGGGGGATTATCAAGGGTAGGGAAGGGCAGCTCCCGACCCTTAGCGGACGTCCGTAGCGAGCAGGCACGTCTTGACGGGCTGCCCTGAAGCTTTCGTTTAGCGGTCGGTCGCGTTGCGCCGTTCCCGATACCACGTTCCGAACTGTCCGTTGTGCGTGAATCGACGCAACTCGAATTGTCCCGACTCGTGAATGACGTGACGCCAGACCTGGTGGAAAAAACTGGGCCTCCGACTGCAGCCGAAGCGGCCAGATTTGAAGGACGCGCCGGCGGCACTGGCCGAGTTGGCTGGGCAATGGTGGGCATTGGCGTTACAACATGCGCGTGAATCGGTGCTGGAAGAGATCGCCGGTGCCAGGCAGACGCTTGCAGCCGAGTACGACGAGCTGCGGTTGCAACAGCAGACCTTCGCCGAGGAGGCCTCCACGCTCCACGCCAAAGCAGCTGCCTCGGCCCAGTCAGAGTGCCTGGCACTGACCCAGGTGGCGGAGCTACGGCAACTCGTCGACCAGCTCCAGTCACAACTGACTGAATCGACACAGCAACGTGCATCTCTGAATCAGCGAATGGAGCAGATGGATGTAGCAAGGCAAGCCCTCCAGGCCCGGTTGCACGAGGAGCAGGAACTGGCCAGATCTGAACGCGAGAGCCTGATGGAACACGCCAGATCTGTCGAAAATCGTGCAGCACGGGAAATCGATCAAGCCCGGCAGCAGACCAAAGACCTAAAGATCAAGTTGGCTTCTGCTGAGAAGCTCCGGGCTGGAACCGAGCAATCGCTTACCAGTGCTTTGAATGTAGCCCAGATGGCAGCGACTAAGGCGGCGAAAGAGATGGACCGGCAACGAGCAAGATCCGAGGCCCTAGAGGAACAACTGACCAAGATTCCTGCCGCTATCGAGGCGGCTTTGCGTGGCAAACGTAAGTTTCCAGTTCGCAGGAAGGCGAAGGCAAACTAGTTCATCGCGCACCGTAGACGAATCGAGTTAAAAGCGCTTTCATTGACAATACACCAACTTGGCTGCGTAGCGTTGACGGGTGCTCTAACTCCGCTGCATCAGCTAGGTGCTCACTTCCTATCTGGAAGCCGACGTAAACCTTTACTCAGCTTCAAGTTGTTGGAATTGAGCGCCGGTTTCGCCGAGAAATATGACTGATTCGGCCGTTGCCAGAGCACCATTTTATCTGCGCAGCGTTGAGGATGCCCCAAGTTGCGGTGACGCGGGCTGCTCTCGTTGCCAGGCTCCTTTCCCGATTGATCGCTCCCGCTCAGGGGCCCGCGTGCTACGCTGAATCTCTGCAGTTCCTCGCGAATCAGGCAGCCTAATTTTGCGAAGTGCGGTGAGACGCAGGCTTCTGCTTGGCATCGGTATAGGCCAACCACTTACGCCATCTTTACCCATGCACCAACTTCGCTGCGTAGCTTTGGCAGTGAGCCAACTTAAGCACAGGCCTTGGAAGGTGCACCACGTTGGCTGCGGCTCATTGGGAGCGTCCACGCTGAGTGCATGAAATGCGCCAAGTTAGCGCGGGAAATGCCCCAAGTTAACTGCGTTCATGTCTACCGCGGAAAACACAGAGAGTCATAAGTGGTTGATAATATTTTATTTTTTTATTACACAAGGTGCCATTTCTACTTCATCCAGCGTCGATGATTGCGTTGCTGGTTGTACAGCGCTGAGAAGTTCGTCGTCGGTTTAACGCTACGCGGAAAAAAACGAGGTTCTATAGACGGTCCTAGCACCAACCCTGGCTCGTAAAGAATATGTCTAACTGACTCGGACGGCTGATCGCGGTAACGCAAATCGCCAACCAGCGACGGAGAGGGAAACCGCAACGCGCCCGTTTTTTTTTTTTGGCGAAGCGGTACCCGATGCCCTTCGGCAAGCGAGGAAAGCGCGAGTGCTATGTGCTCAGAGGGCGATCGCCGAGGCAGGGGGCTTGGATAACCCCGAGGTGCAAGGTAGCCAACCGCCCTCCAAGTGCTTGCGGTGACCTAGATCCCCGGACCGCCTCGCAGACCCGACCTCACCCAGGTACGACGACTCTCAACGTCAGCTACGTCCGGCACTGGGCGATGTGATAGTTCGGTTTCCCGACATCGCTCCACTCTCGAATGGAGCTGACAGTTAGCTCTTGGGTCTGGTCTAGCACATATACTGAAGTGGCCGTGTACCACAGGCAATTGTCCCATCCGCCATCATCCCCCTGATATGAGAGATGGTGAAGGAAAGGGCCGTCTTCTCGATCAGCACTGATACCCAGTTGGTGTTTCGCCGCCGCCCCAATGCGATTTGCATCTACGCGCGTTGTGACGAGAACCACGAAGCCGTGACCTATGAGGTCTTCTACGACAGCATCAATGTCAATCGAAAAAGCGAAGACAGGGACGTGGTGATAAGCCATCGAAGGATAGGGCGTCAGGAAGGGGGTTGGCGGGGGTAATCAAGTGAAGCTGCCTGCATCGAAACGATAACGCAGGCTAGATCGGATTTTAGTTCTATCGCAACTACACGTAACGCCTCCTATCGAGAAAGTCGCAACTTGTACCGGTCATCGGTCCAAGTCAGCATGATCAACCACGGAGGCGCTGGGCGCGCGAACTATTCTTCTTTGTATGGCGTGATTTGCGCCGCAACTTAGGCTGCGTCTGATCGGCCAACTCAATGCATGTCCATGAACGACGTTGCGACCACGCTATTCTTACGCTCAAAGCCCCTTGCAAATCGCGATCCACCAAGAGCCATGGCGACCGGTAGCCGGCCCGCAAACGAGGGTGATCGTAGAGAGCCGGAAGATGACGACCTGCCACCAGAGTGAATCCAGCCGCGTAAGCTGGTGCCAAGATTTTACTCATGGCATCCGCCAGCAGGGCGTGTGATCCACTGGCTCCATGCGCATACGACGGATCGTTGTCGATCAAGCGATGGGCTAGCTGGCTCAGGGTCCGATATGCAGACCTAGGCAACACTCTTACGTCCAGATATAGCCCGTCGACAACCCGCTGCAGGGGCAACAACAATAGTTCCAACCTTGAACAGCCCCCTGCGGCATGCTTGTTCGGCGCGAGTGACCACGCCTCTCGCTCACGAGACGTCAGTGCTGCGTCCGGCAACCCGGCGGCTAGTTCACGTGTGACGCCCACCAGGGGGGAGCACAGCGTTTGCGGGAGCTTCGCCATGCCGGGCAGTCCCGGCCAGAAGCTCTCGGCATACTGGATAATGCCCGTCCGGACTGCTTGCTCAGGACACTGCGAGGCTGGCCGCCGCCACAGCTCGCGGCGATGGGTTTCGTATGAAGCTCGATGCCACATGGATGCCCACGGACGCAGGCTGGCCGGCGGCGCAACCAATGTCGCAATTGCCTGTTTAGCCCCCGGATCGGATTCCTCAGGCCCGATCAGCGCCGCCGTACTGCGCTGAGCTTGCGCCCACGTCAGATACGCGCCTATAAGTCCTTGACGCTGCGTTTCTTGCGCCAACGTCCTGCCCAACAACGCATGTTCCTTAAAGTAGTCCAAGCCGCATGGGCACTGGAGCAAGATGTTGGTGTGCTTGAAACCTTCCGCCCATGACGTGCCACAGCGGCGGCATTGCTCCAACAGACCTACATCATGCCACGGGCATCGTGCGATCCAAGGCATCTGGCACAGATTGGTGTGATATCCGGTCCGTGCGCAGCATGGACAAATGCGCAAACGCCATGGGATCCATTGCCAAAGGTTTCCCTCGAACGGCTGCCATGCAGGCGCGTGCCACACCTCGGGGACGTCCTCCATGCCCGTCACCACGCGCGCTAGGCGAACCTGGCGCGCAGCGGAAAAGGCCAGTATTTGTGAGAGATCCTCGCGGTATTGGAAACCAAAGCCAAACGCCGTGGCGAAGTCCCTGCCGGTGAAGTGGTTTAAACGGGCCAGATGCAGCAGGGTGCCAAACCCGGAAATTCCAGCCTGGCGGTCCAGCCGCGCATGGACCAAACCATGCGCGTGGGAGGGCAGGGTAAGAATCATCGTGTTACTCCTCGTCCCGCTCGCTGCCGCGCGAGCGCTCCAATTCAATGAAGCCAGCGGCCTTCAGAGCCTCATCAATGTCTTCATCGGAGAAATCGGTGAAGTTCTGGCGCTGGGCCGCGATATTGGTGAGCAGATAGTTCACGCACACCTCGAAGCTTTTCATCGGCCACGTCCACCCCGCCGGCAACCCCGCCTGACCACGCATGCGAACGGCGCGCTGGTAGATCTGATCGGCATGCGAGCGCAGGCGCCAGCCCTTGCTGAAGGCATCCTTGGCGAAGTAAGCGCTGTAGCTGCAGCCCGACCCCTCTGGCCACTCGCTGTTCTCATCCATGCGTCCCAGTGCGTGGGCGATCTCCTCCTGGCCGTTCAGTCCACCAAACTCGTGCCGACGGACCAGGTAGCGCCCACGCACGTGTGGGGGAGGATTTCCGTCGTAGATCTTTTCCATGGCCGTGCCGGTGTAGTCGCTTTGGACCACCAACACGACAAACAGCATATAACCTGCATCGGTCAGGTCGTTGTCCAGCGTGCACAAATGTTCGTAGTCGTCAGGAAACAGGCGCTGCGCTTCATCGAGGAAGACGACGATCAGATTCCCTCCCGACTCCAGACACTTACTGATCAGGAAGTTTCGCAGCCTGGCTTGACGCTGCAAGGCGCTGCAGCGTTCTGGAAGGATCATGCTGAAGCGATCTAGCCAGAGACTGAAGAACGCGCCTTCGGTGCGCTTGTGGCTCATTGGTACGCTGATGCGCGCCGAGTAAAAGGAGTCTTGGAGCCAACTGTTAGTACTGGTCAAGTACCTCACCGCCCAGGATTTTCCGAAGCGCGCCATGCCATGGATGACAATACCGCGATACTCGCAGTCGATCGCACTGAGAATGGCATTGGTCATGCGCTCGATCGGGCGCGTAGCAAACGGCGGGCGTAGCCGCATCAGTAACGGGTGTGCGCTCATGAGCGATCCTCCAGGTCGGTAGCGCTATCACCCTCATCTTCGATCTGAGCAACGCCAGGTCGAGAGCTGGAATGGACGGTGGGGAGCAGTGCCGGGGTCAGCTGTCCGGCTTTTTTGGTCGTAAAGAGCTCACTATTGCTACTCCGTTCCGGGTCTTGGACTACCAGTTTCCCAATGGGCTGGCGCAAGGCTTTGAGAAGCGAGTCCAAGGACCGCATGTGACAGGGGTGAGTACTCATTTGGTGGGATCCTTTGAGTAGTCGAAGTTGACTGGGCCGCCGCGCGGCACGAAGGCGCACTCGGACGAAGCGTCGCTGGCAGGCCGGGCGATATCTGGGCGAGAATGCAGGTGCGCCATCTGCGTCGGTGCCAATGGCGATGTGTGGGCATGGGATTTTACGTAGGCCCGATAGGCATCCACGGCATCGTCCACTCCAGCGATGGAGAACAATCCGCGTTTGCTCCAGCGAGATATTAGCTTGCGCAGATCAAAGTCATGTCGTGTTCGACTCCAAGGGGGTAGCGCGGTCAGCTTGGCGAACAGCTCCCCGTTCTCATCGATCAGATTGAGGTAGCGCAGATCGTTGAGGTTGTAGGACGCAAGATATTTCTTGCCTATCAGATCCCAACGAGCGCGCATCCCAAAGCCCCGGTAGCGCGCGCGTAGGAAATTCACATAGGGTTGCCGCCCATCCTTAGCATTGCCTTTGATAGTGACCCATTGCAGGTCCAGCATGAGTCGCTCGGCGTCTTCGGCGTTGCGAGAGGACTCGAAGCTCCACCGTCCGGCTTGCACGTGCCGGCGCACCACGTCTAGGGCCGAGTGATCGTGCAGGCTGTCTAGCGATGTCGCGTTATGGCCTGCCATAATCACGTCTAGCAGATCATGCATGGCCTCTAGATTGATCGGGTAGTCCTTCGGGTTGTAGAACGTGGTGGCATGCTGGGGCGTTTCGTGGTCCCGTGCTGGTTCAAACCCTCCGGGCAACATGCGAATCGCGCCGTTCTCAATCTGCCGAAACATCGCCTCAAGGATTCCGCGTGTCTCGGGAACGCGAGGCCGTCCAAGATGAATGACGCCGTGTTGAAATTGGGCAAGATTGGTAGTGGTTAGCTTGGCGTGGTGAGCCATGGCATTGTCAGCCGCCATCAGGATCCCTCGTAGCACCTGTCCGTCAATGCAGGAAGTCCCTATGCCGGATCCGGCCACATACTTCATCTGAGGTACCAAAAGGTCTCGCCGCTCCCATGGAAGTAGGCTCTTCGAGAACACGCGAAGGACATCGACCTGGGTGTACGCACGGCCCATCACCAAGGACCAGCCTAGGATCAATCGGGAGATCGAATCGATTACGACCAGCAGCCAGACGTAGGGGATCTTGCGCAGGATGCTGCGCGCTTGTGTTGTCTCAACCTCCATGTAGAGCTCGGCATCCATCTTGTGCGCGTCGAACTCCAATCGCTCCATCGCATCTAGCGCGAAGACCTGCTGAAGCTGCTTGGCTTCGGTAGCCTCGTTCGCTTCGTCCTCAGGCTGAGGCTCGACGATGCGCTGGCGTGCTCGTTTCAAGTGCTCAAGCAGAGCCCGACGCCCCTTATCCGACGCATTGAAGGGATAGCCGGTATTGCCTACACGCACACGGAGGTGGGCCAGTACCTTCTCGAAAAATTTTTCGAACTGGCTGGAGCGTTTGACCCGCGTGGGCAGGACTCCTTTGAAGCCGTCCAGAAGGTTTTGCAGTCCTTCCACATGACGTACCAGTTGCTTGAAGGCACTAGGCACGGCTTTCTCCGGCAAACGGACAGGACCCGGTGACTCGCCACGTACGTGATACGGGGCGCAGGCGCGCCATCCCCACACAGCCCCGTCGGCGGAAAGCGTCCTTGCCTTCTTGAGCGTTTCGCGGAGCGTTCCCTCGCGCACGCCGTGCTTGTTTGCAGCGGCCTTCATGCTGACGCCATTGGCCATGGCCAGCAGGGCGCTGCGTCGTTTTTCGTATTGGCCTTGCTTGGCTGCGGACAGAGTCGTGATGATTGGTTCAGGCCAGGCTTGGACCTCTTCCAGAGTCAGGGGGATCGTGCTCATGCACTTTCTCCCTGTTCTAGGGCGCTATAGCGCTGCAAGCGCGTGTTCCAGTCCAGCTTGAGGTGGCCGGCATGCACCAATGCACAAGCGGTAGCCCTGACATCACAAGGAGGAAACCCATCCATCGTGCGCTCAAGCTGGTGGAAGGACTGCCGGGGCTGAAATCGGAAGGCATCTAAAATGCGCGCACTTACGGTTTCTCGTTGTGTCAGGTGTTGGGCGGTCTGCACGTAGGGCAACAGGCGCAGACGGTTGGCATTTGCGGTGGCCCGTTGCAGGTATTGGGCCTGCGGCTCCAGACGCAATGCAATCTCGGCGGTCGCAGCTGCTGCGAGCAGGGCGGCCCTGCGCTGCTCCGCCTTGCGATCGCCGGTGGCTCCGAAAGTGATCGCGCGAAACTGCTCAAAGCCGGCCTTGTTGCATGACCAGAAACAAAGCTCGATTCGACCTGCTTGGGTATCCAGGACTCGAGGGCGCGGGACGTAAGTCACCACGGTGGGGTCGAACTCCAGTTCCAGCGCTAACGCCAGTCGGGAGGGCTCCACCACGGTCACCCGCCTGCCCATCTTGGGGGAGTCATAGAAGTAGATGTCCTGACGCTTGAGCTCGCGCAGGCTCAACTCGCGCCCGCGGAAGGGGGCATCTTGTGGGACCCAGGCGCTCATGAGCTGGCCCCTTCGCGGGACCGCGCCGGCAATTGCCATTCCAGCCAGCGATCAAGCTCGGGATCGCGCACGAACAGGCGCGTCAACGCATGCTCTGAATCAAACAGCGCCACGCCCTCCAGGTAGGCCCAGTTGACGTCACTCACGCACGCAGCGTCAGGCACGACACGGACACGGCGAATGCCCATCCACTGGAGCACGCTGATGTTGTTGGATTGGGCGTGGGCCGGATAGAGGTAGAAGCGGGGCGACGCCGGGGGCGACGCGCAGGAGGGAGGGACGTTCATCTGACGGTTCTCCAAGGCCAAAGACGCCCGTACCCAGCCGCCCATCTGAGCGGGAGTAGACAATCGGCCACAGTCAGGAGTAGTGTTAGGTCGTAATGTGAAGTCCTAGCAGTACCCAAGCCCCGACAAGGTCCTACCCTTGCTGGGGCTTACTGTCGTTTGGCCCTAGGCGTTGTGAAAAGGGGCAAGCAGGAGAGGGGGCAGGGTACCTCTTGGGTCAGGGGGGAGGGGGAGTGAGTTGGCTCAGCCACGCCGCGACGTCGCGCGTACGCGCAAACCAGCCATTGCGGCCCGTCAAACGGAACACCGGCACAGGAAAGCCGGCCTTGGAGCTGGCCCGCGCCAAGGCTCGCTCATGCGGAAATTTGAAGAACTCAGCCAGTGCGGTGCTGTCCATCAGTTCGCCATAGCGCTCTACGAGCGCGAGCTCGGCGGCGATAGGGGGCAAGAAGGGTTTCTGATCGACCATGGCAGGAATCCGTTGGACCCATGTCGCCATAGGAGCACACTTTGAGCCCTGTCAGGTCTACCCTTAAATGGATTAAACATGACCAGCCGTGGACGCCCCAAAGACTCTTTTGGCGACCCTGTTGTCCGGCTTAGGAGCTGGGCATGGCAGTGGCGTCTATGTTCCGATACCGGGCTTGAAGCCCACGCAGACCTGGCACGGAAGTTCGACCTGCAATGCCCTTCGCTTTTCCGCAAGGTTCGAGACGACGGTGCAGATCCGCATCGATTACAGGTTGCTGATAGCTGCTTGGCGAAGGTCGTAGCGCGCTTGCCTGAGGGGTTGGGGGCGTATCAGGACTGCACGCACGAGTTGTGGGAAGCACTTGCGCGCCGGAAAGTGGAAAGGCGACCCCACTGTGACCAGCTCTCTTCCGCCGAATTTCTGTCGAAGTTGCAGCCTTTTGGTATTGTGCGAGTCAGCCAGCTGGATAGCATCTTCGCGATGATGCTGGGCTTGCCCCGTCAGTTCCCAGGCTCCGAACTTCCCGCCGCGACAGAACTTCACCTGGAGCCCGCAGAGTTTGCGACCCTTGATGGGTTACATGTGCTTTTGCAGCTGTATCGCAACGCCACGCACGCAGGCGCCCTGAAGTTTGCGGGTGTCTTTGGCGAAGCGCTGGAAGAGGCCGTCTCCCTCTACGCCAACTCACGCTGGTCCGATCGCACCGAGATTATGGATACTTGGCACTGGATCTTGCATTCGCGCATGTTGAGTTGGCGTCCTTACCTTAAACCTACGACGGTTCAACTGGAGCACGGACGCCAGGAGTGGATACAACTCAATGACGGAAGTGTCGAGGTTGACGGTGCTGCAGAGGCGCCGAAGTTGCAGCTTCGTGATCGTAGGGAAATCTTCGTGCATGCTTGCGCAGCCATGTTTGTGCAGGAAGCCGCGGAATGGCACTACGTGCATGCGACGGACGCACTCCGGTGGCTGGCGGAGAACCGAAAGCCCATCACAGAGAAAGTAACGTGGGCGCTGAACAACTTTAGGTCGACAGACGACGCAAAACTGATGCGCCCCGAGCCGCTGGTAATGCCGCCGCACCTCTTCTCGATGCGGACTCGTCCCCGAGGTGAGGCAAACCCGACCACCGGTTTCAGCCTAGGGAAAGTGTTCGAACTGATACCCGTGGTGGAAGCGAAGTAGCGGCTTAATCAAATCTCGCGTCAAACGCCCGAAGGGTTCTACCCAAAAATCACGGACGGTTGTGAAAGAGTTGAGAACTGAGATTCGCGCCTAGCGAACCCCGCAGGACGAACGCCGACATTGGGCGGCCAAACCGTCAACACTTTCTTGAGTTCGGCTCCGCCACGGCCCCTCTCCCGAAATAACGCAACCATTTGATTTTAAATCAATTGTCCCCAAATTCTGCTTTTTGATGGAAATTGGGGACAATTGCAATATATTCAATGCGTTACGGAAATTTGGTCGTTTTCTCGGTGGGCGACAAAGTGAGTGGGAACACCTCCGTCCAACAGGCCGCAGGGACCACCAGCTTAATGACGGCAGTATCCTGCCTAGCTCTTTCAAAGTCTGTCGTTCGCGACAACCCCTATGAGAATGCACATGGATTCACTGTCCACAATTTTGCAGCGAGGGACTAAGACTCCCACAGGCGCCTGTCCGAGTAGCTACGCTCGATCTCTTCGATCAATTGTGGTGGGAGATCCTCAAGCGACACCACTTGGCCGGCTAGCATCATCGTGTGGAGGACTCGGCTCTCGATCCACGCAGCCGCTTTCTGTCTCCGCAGTTCCATTACGGTCTGTTGTAGGGGTCTTTTAGGGACCAGGACAACGACGAGATCACAATCAAGCGCTGCTGCTGCCCGTGCCAATGTATGAAGGGTTAGCTTGCCCTCAACCTCGCCGCGCTCAAGTTGCATCACTCGCTTCTCACCCACACTCATGCGCCGGCCAAGCTCACGACGAGGCATGCCCAAGGCTTCTCGTACTGCGCGAATCCACCCTCCGCGAGGTGCCCGGAAGATGGATGATGCAATGGGTCTCATCGGCGCTAAGCGCTCGTCCAAGCGCTTCCTCGCAAGCTGCCGCATGACGCTAGTCATAGCGGCGGGTCTCCAACATCATATCTGCGACAGCTAGCTGCATGACCTGCCCCATTAATACGGGGCTGGAACCGTTTGCCGTACTGCGACCGACAAAAGGTTACCGCAGAAGCTGGCTGGCTAGGAAATGTCTCGCGTTTAGGGAAGATATTCATGTTGGTCCTCGGACCAGACGCAGTACAGTCGCGTCCTTTCCATAGATACTATTCCGGTGGGCAGTTGGCACGTGAGCACTACTTCGATAGCGGGATGCTACTTAGCGAAGATCGCAGCGATTCTGGGCTACTCAACCAATGGCCGGTCCCGATGTCAGGCATCAGCTCCATTACGACATCAAAGACTATTGGTTTACGCCATGAAGCATCTGGCACAAAACAAAAGTCCGTGCTGCCCAAGGTCCCTGTATGCGCACGCTGATGAAGCCAGCGGCTGCGCCTACGCATCTCGTCAATCATTGTCGACTGCGCATGCTCCTGATCCATGCCTGACTGCAGGAGTGCTCCCGCAGCGGCTCGTACTCCGGCCCATGCCAAGTACCGCTGCCTTCCCAGACTGTGTTCTGTCCAATCCTCGCCGAGCGCGTGAATAGCGATGCCAGCCCGCTCAGCAGAGATTTGGTGCTTTCGGAGTAGGTGGGAAAGGTAATGCGCAGACTCCGATGCAGCTAGCCAGCGCCAGAGATTGATCCTCTCCATGACCGTGCTGCTCTCCCATGCGGCAAGGAGTGATCTTGCCAGCGATGTCTCAAGGCATGGGACATCGCTCCAAGGAGCGGCATATGACCATCGTACCGGGTCGTACAGGGATCGCCGCACGTCAGCGCAAGCCGTCGCCGTCCGATGCATGACTGCGCACGCTTGCAACTCTGCCGTCAGGTCTTCAACAGGTCTCGAGCCAAACGCAATCGGGGCACTACGCGACGTCGAGCGCTCTAATGCACACCAAGTGCAGGCTCGCACCAGCCCCAGTGAACGGACAAGCCCATCCAAGTCTGGCTGAGGACGTAGCAGGGTCGGTTGTGACGCGCCATTGGACACCGAGCCCTCGGGGGTTCACCAGCGACAAATCGTAGCAATCCATCGCCCAGTTGTCTACATGATTTTCATGTAATCAAGTAGCCGCCATAGATTGCAGGCCGCCCTCAGGAGCGGCCCGCATGCCCTTAAAAACCATCTATCAGCAGGCCTATCGGACGGTCATCCAGACCCTGCGAGAGCGTCGCGAAGCGCTTGGTATTACCCAGAAGACATTGTCCCAGCACTTGGGATGGCCGCAGCAAACAGTATCGGCGATCGAAGCTGGTGCTCGACGCTTGGATTTGTTGGAGTTTGTAAAAGTTGCCTCAGCGCTGGGGTTAAGCGCTCAAGAGGCAGCGGCGCTTCTTCAAACTACCTGGAGAGAAGGCAAGGTCAAACAGATCCAAGCTCCCAGTCGCAGGACCCAATCTCAATGAGATTACGGGCTTCGCCACACTTGAGAAGAGGTGCATAGCAGGCTCAGTTTGCTGGCAGAGCCTTCGCGGCCTGATCTGAGGCAACTTACGAAAGGCCACCGGTCGGTGCATTCAGCCGGCTGTCCACCGTGACAACGGGGAATCACGCTTTCCAGCTGGCTGGTGGTGAGCTGCAAGTCGGGCATCCGGGCGCACACGTCGGATTGGTGACTACGGGCCAGCTGAGGGAGTCGGCCCTCAAAATGGATCGTAAAACAGTTCAGCGTAACCTTTCCTTCGCCAGAAGTGGACCAGAAGGCGTAGTAAGGATTAGGGCGCGTTATCAGGGCTAGCGAAGGGCAGGGGCAACCGGCAGGCAGCACCCTATCTGCGAGATATCGAAGCCTACAGGACAATCCAGATCGCTGGCCCGTGCCCGGCCGTATTTCGCCTTCCAAGTGCTGTGAGATTTCTTGAATCTCGAGCGATTACGCACCGCACATGCCCCGCCGTCACCGGGGAGATAGGGAAGCTCAGCCAGCGCCCTGATGACAATGTACGCCGCCTGCAATCCCTGACCACCGTTAAGCCCGCATCCTCATTGCACTGTATCCGCCGCTGGCCAAAAGCGCATACCCGGCTCACGAGGAGGTTAAGAAGATCTATCGAGGGTGGGGTTGAGTGGTTCCCAGCCCGCTGCTGACAACCGTACTATGCTTGGGAAGTCGGTATGCATGGGCGGACAAAGGAGCTAACGCTGCGACAGGTACAACAATCCTCCTGTCGGGTCCGGTTTATCCGGGAAGCTGCTTAATTTCAGACAGTCTTTGAAGTTGCTGTAAATGATCCGGTCTGCGCTTGGCTAGCCACCTGACAACCGCGGCATTGTTCAGAAGAGCTGTTCCGACATGCGTCTTAATGATCTCAAGTTGGAGGCTGGCAGGGCCGAACCCTTCCTGTAGGGTCTCCGTGTCCGCTTGCAATGCCGCCAGTTCCTGCTCCAGGCGCTTAAGTGCTTCGTTGGGTGTGGCGTCAGCGCTTCGTTGCGCAACTTCAGGCGTCAACTGATCGGGCGAACTGTTTCTCAAAAGAGCTGTAGCCAACCTTGTTGAATAGGTATTTAGGTTGACCATGGTCTGCGCTACATCGATCTGCCGCAGGGGCTTCATCTGGCGTAGGACCTTGAAGATGCCGGACGGGGCAGGTTTTTCAGCCAACAACACAATAGCCTCAGGGCATATCCCATCCAGGAGCTTAAATTTTGCCCTGATGGTATTGGCAGACAAGTTCAGCGCCTCGGCCAGCTGCGCAACCGAAACTCCCCCTTCTGCAGTCTTCAAGATCATCTTGTGGGCTTGGATGACCGAAAGGCCGTTGACTCGCTTGTTGTAGGTATAACCTTCGTCATCCGTGGAGATAAGGCACAGCGCCTTAGCCACCCCCAGATCTTTGAGTGCTTCTAGGCGCATCTGACCATCAAGGACAACAAAGTGGCCAGGCTGGTCGCGGTCCAACGTCACGATGATGGGCTCAACGATGCCGATGGTCTCTATGGACTTTAGGATCTGGCGATACTTCACGGAAGTCTTGACCCCGGCGGGCAGCGGCACTGCGGCCTTTAGCAGGGATAGGTCCACTTCAACGCAGTTCTTTTCAAAAGCCAGCCTCGGCCCCTTATCCTTAGTGCTCATCGCCGCCCACCCATCGCAGGCACAAGATCCGCAAGAGGTCGGGGCACCGTCGTCAGCTTCTGCGCCTGCAGAAGGGCAACGAATTCCTCATCTGCATACAGCTCTTTGAATACTTGCCTTGCAACGAGCAACGACTGTTGTACATATTCCGACTTCATCTGAATCCGTTGATGGGCCGCCACGTCGCGTTTATAGAGCTTCGCAAGCTCCTCGCGAGTCATAGACTTCCGAGGACCGCTCTTCACGAACCCGCTCTTGGATTGCTTACCACTTCGGTTTCGATATTCTAGGATTTGTCGGATACGAAACACCTGTTTTCCGCGTAGGTCCCCGTTCTCGTAGGCATCTTGCAGAAGTTGCTGTGTCTCCGCGTCGCTTGCTCTGGCGATGCCTACCGCTAGGTGCAATGGAATGTGGCCGGCTTCGGCGGCAGCTAGCAACCGCTTCTCTCCCTTCTGGAGCAGGGTAGTCACGTTGTTGACCCATGACGGCGAGCACCCCAGCTTTTCCGCGACCTGTGAATCGGAGTAGCCGCGCTCCCGGAGGAGGCGCACATGCTCAAGGGTTTCGGCGGCACGCGGTGTCCGTCGGGCCACGTTCTCCACGATGCTCATGATATGCGCGGTGCTTTCGTCCACTTCAATGACGAAAGCCGCGATCTGTCGATGACCTAGTAGTCGGCACGCTTCCATCCGTCCCTGTCCACAGACCAGGGCAAAGGGATGGCCGGTTGCTCCGCCCGGGGTTTGCCGGACGGTGATGGGGCGCTTGAGTCCCACTTGCTCGATGCTCCGAACAATGGCCTTATGGGCTCGCTCGTTTCGGGCGCGCGGGTTTGCGATGGCTATATCGTCGATTTCCAACATCACTACTTCCGATGAAGTTGAGTGGTTGGAAGGTGGGGACTTCTTCATGCGCTCTCCTTGAGTGGCGCTCGGCCGACCATGTGGTAGAAGTTTTGGAGGTCATCGGTGCGATACAGATCCAGCCACAGCCCATTGTTGGCAAGGCGCGGCTCTTCGGACTGACTAAAGTCGAGAGACGGGAACACGTAGTAGTCGTAGGGCACCCGGTTTTCCAAATCGAGCCTGGTGACTAAGGTCACGTCTGGCTGAAGCCCGGTATCGAAGCGAATTCGCCAGCGCATAGCCCCTGCTGGGGTCGGCTTGCAGGGCGCAATGATCAGTGAGGCAGTGAACTCGCCGTTGACCAGCAACAGGCCGGTGTTGCCATGGGGTTGCACGTGCCCGCCAGCAGATTCGATCTGCCGACCCATGTCTTGAACGATAGCGGGGTGCATCTCCCGCAGGGCACGATTGATTTCCAGATAGGCGTAGTCACGGGCAGGGGTGTAGCCCACCAGCTTGTAGGCCCTCAGGAGGCTGCCGAAGCGAGAGCGGAAGGCCGAGCTGGAGGGTAGGGATTCCTCTTCGTCGATCATTAGGCCGGACAGGGCGCCGCGCTTGGACAGAAGCCGCCGAAGCATGGATAAGAGCTGGTCGTCGTCGTAGTGGTAGGAGCGTTCGGCAATGATCTGCCTGACTTGGAGGAATTGATGAACCGCCACGATGGCTTCGAAGGCGTCAGCTTTTCGCACCCACTCTTCGGGTGGGTTCCTGACGTGCTGGGCTTTGAGTTTGAAGGAGGTCCGGTTGTAGACATTGTTGCCGATGTATTTTTCGTTGGTCAGGATCTGGTGGACGACCCCGCGTGACCATGGACGGCCGGTTTCCGATGCGATGTTCTCTCGATTGAGGACCGCAGCGATGACCCGTTCGGGGCTGCCTTTGAGAAACAGGTCGTAGATGCGTTGGACAACGTGACGCTCGACAAGTGGCCCCGGGACGAGAACCACCCGGTCAGTCTGAATGCTCTTTTGCTGCCCACGGCTCAGGAGCTCTTTCGGGTTGCGCTGTTCGTCTAGGAGCTGCCGCCTGAGGCCATAGCCGGCTGTCCCGCCCTGACGGAAGCCGTGTTGGACGATGGTGCAAGCCCCGCGGAACACCTTTACTGAGAGTTCCCGGCTGTATTCGGCCGCCATGCCTCGTTTGAGGCCGATCATGATGGCGGAAGGCAGGGAGCCGTCGTTTTGGAAGGGTTCTGCGCAGTAGATGATTGCTACACCCCGCTTTTTGCAGGCGTGGACGTAACTCGCCGCCTCGTCGGGATCGGGAAAGCGACCCCATCTGCTGACGTCGTAGACAAGGATGACTTCGAAATTCAAGCCGGGCCCTTGGACATCATCCAGAAGGGTTCGAAGCCCGGGTCGCCCTTTAAGAGTCAGGCCGCTCTTGCCAGCGTCCTCGTAGGTTCGGACGATCTCTATGCCGTGCGCCTTGGCGTAATGCGCAATGGCTGAGGCCTGGTTCTCTGTGGAGTAGCGCTGATGCTCGGTCGACATCCGCACGTATTGCGCTGCTCGGACGGGGGAGTCGCCGGGCGGTGCGTTCAGTCCGTGCGCTTGGCTCATCCATTACTCCGGCATCTGCTGACTGATCCACCAGACCTTAGATGTGCGCCTTGACAGTTCCATTTCCGCAGCATGAACACCATGGCCGATGCCCAGGATCCGCGATGCCTGTCACGGTTGCCCGCTCTCGCGGGCGGGCAACCCGGTCGGCCCATACTCGATCTGCCGTTGTTGGTGCCGTTCCGCAAATTGCCCCTTGTCGAAGTGACGCCTGCCGGAGTGCGCGTGTTCAAGGTCGCGAGAATACTTTTACCGCCACCGCGCCCACGAGAGCCCAGTAAGAGGTATCCCGCAAGGTTGTCTACGCCGGTGGCTCGCTCTGCCTAGGAAGTACTGGGAACTCCAACTGTCATATTGGATCAGCGTAAAATTGGCCTAAACCACACGTTTGAGTCGACACGCATGTCAGAGAAAAGGGGAAGCGCCCTCGGCGATGTCTTTCGTATACGTATCGAACTCGACGACGTCGATCCACTGATCTGGCGACGAATCGAGTTGCCTGTTTCGGCGACATTTTGGGATCTCCATTGTGCTATTCAAGATGCAATGGGGTGGCTGGATTGTCACCTCCATGACTTTGATGTGGAAGGCACGCGGATTGGCGTTCCCGATCCGGAAGAAGATGACGTCCTCCTGCCCGAGTGGGAGATACCTCTCGCCAAATATCTCGATCAGGTTCACACCTTCGCGTACACCTATGATTTTGGAGATGGGTGGGGGCACCTTGTTCGCGTTGAAGGCATCCATAGCTCGGCTGCGCTTGGAACGCGTTGTATTGCGGGAGAGAACGCGTGTCCACCAGAAGACTGCGGCGGACCCTGCGGCTACGCGGAACTAACAGAGGCGTTGTCCAAACCACGCTCAAAGAGCTATCGGGAGCTCAGAGAGTGGCTCGATGGCGGCCATCGCAAGGGCTACTGGCCGTTCGATCCTAGGGCTTTTGATGAGACGGCGGTGGTGTTTCGCGACCCCAATGAAGCGCTCCACATTCTTCTAAAGGGCCTCGACAGCTGACACGCGCTGCTATAGCGGGATCACCCGCTTCTTCAGTTCTTCTGAGCTAACTTCGTAGCGACCGCACAGCCTTTGTTTGATTGGCGATGGGTCGAGAGAAGCACCTATCTCCACAGGGCTTAAAACAGGAGGTGATCACGAATACGGAGAAATGCTGATGCGGATTAGGGATGTTTATCGGGGGTAGGGCATGGCAGCTCCCGACCGAAGCATCGATGGCAGCAATTTCAAGGTGGTCAACAGCCGCGATCGCAACTTCACTGTCGGCAAGATCAAGGCGCGGCGTAGCCAGCTCGACGAGAGCATGGCCCGTTATCTGGCCGAGCTGGACCCTGCCGATTGCGATCCGGTGCTGCTGCCCGAGGCACGTACGCCGCAGCTGCTCGACAAGCCGGCCAAGCTGCGCGAGCAGATGGCGGCGCTGGACTGTATCGAACGGGGGCTGCAGGAAGCACCCGACAGCCAGATCTCGCTGACCGATCCGGATGCGCGTTCCATGACCTGGACAGGTCGTGCCACGGGAACGGTGGGCTACAACCTGCAGGCCGCAGTCGATGCCGAGCATCACCTGATCGTGGCCCACGAAGTCACCAACATCGGACACGATCGGACGCAGCTTGCGCCTATGGCGCTCAAGGCCAAAGCCGCGCTAGGCGCCGACCACCTGACCGCGCTGGCCGATCGCGGCTACTACAACGCTCATCAGATCCTGGCTTGCGAGCAGAACGGCATCATCCCGCTCGTGCTCAAGCCACTGACCTCGAACAGCAAGGCCGAGGGTCGCTTCGACAAGCGGGACTTCATCTACGAGCCGGCGCGGGATGCCTATCGTTGCCCAGCCGGCGAGCAGGCCACGTAGCGCTTTTACCAGCGAAGAGAACGGTCTGACGCTGCACAAGTATTGGTCATCGGCGACGTCAGTCTCCGAGCAGCTGCCGAGGCTGCCAGTATTTGAAGGTTGGTCGTCATATTGGAACGAAACTATTCCTCCTGACTTGTCCGACGGCTCTGAACTTCCGTCTCCACCGTCGTAAGCGCAGCCTCCTGCATCGCTGAGAGCTTGTAAGCGCTTCGGATGCTGCTCACACGCTCGCGGGCCTCAGCTTCCGCTCCAACTATTTCACCGAGAATTTGGGCGACAAGGATTTGCACCTCGATCCAATCTGGATTGCGGTCGGCAAGCGGCCCGGCGATCTCGAAAGCGAGGAGATGATCCTTCTTCAGAACATAGCTCATGGCGAGATGACGGCTCGCTTGATTGTTGGAGGCCGCAATAATGGTTCCTCGACAGCAGGCATCGACCAATTCCGCGTAGAGCGGATGGCTTTCGCCGCCATTGAGATTGATCGCGATATGAACACTCACCCCCACGTAGTCGTGGGTCTGAATGAGTTGTTTGAGTATGGCCGCTTTGGAATTGGCGGCGTCGTCGTTCAAAAGCGGCAGGATGAGCATCTCAAGCTTGGTCTGGAGGGCCGTGTAGTTACTGCGAAACGGGGTCGTGAACACACCCGCGAGAGGCCCAGTGTGAACGCTGGCGAAGCCGAGAAAGCAAATAAGCCGCTTATCCGGTGACATGGCTTGGGTCATGGATGCGACGAGCGCATCGTGCTCGGCCTTTGTCTGGCCTTTGTGGTTGGTACGAAAGACCCCTTCGTTCTTGATGAACGATTTATAGCGCGCCACCATCGCTTCGAAGCGAACCACCCAGTTTGGCGAGTGGGCTTGCGCGTCGAGGAAGTCGGAGACGCTCTCGTGCGGTCCGCTACCAATTTCGCCGAGGACGTGGCAGATCAGGTATTGCCGAAAGACGGTTGCGTGTGGCGCGTAGCGGACGAGCACCTCCGCCAATTGATATGGCGCGCCTCCTCGGCATGACATAACAAGATCGAGAACACCCTTGAGGTCAAAATCGGACAGGCCATCATTCAAGGCGTCGAGAAGGAATTGATGCGCCTTGCGGAACTGGTGTGAGTGATAGCGTGTGCTGCTGCCGAAGTGCTCCGTCTCCTTGATGTCTTCGACGCTTTCGGAGCCCATGAACGCTTTACAGAAGAAATCGCGTGCAGTTCCCTTCTGGTTTTCATCGCCGTCGAGCCAGCGCGTCAGATTCTTGGCGTATTCCTGCTCGTCGTCGATGAGTGGTACCGCGGGCGGTGCAGAGAGGGCTGGCTCGGCGACTCCCGCAAAGGGCTTCACTGCCGAATGACCCATGGTCACGCCGTAGAGCCGGGCGCCGTCGGCGGCGTACATACGCAGAAAGAAAACAGCGACGCACTGTTTGTTGAAGGCTGCGGCGACCCGAGCGTAAAACGCGAGCGCCTTGTCGAGATCGAAGGCGTTGAGTTCGGCGAGAAGCATGGGAAGCGTTTCCGCCTCATCGATTTCAAGATGAGCGCCGATCTTATCGCGAACCCTGCGGGTGGCTGCGAGATCGGTTTCAAAATGCGATGCGGAGACAAAATCATCAATCGCTGCTGATGACTGGTTTTCTGCCTGCACAAGTTTGTTCAGCCCGTCCATGGCCTGCAAGGCGTCGGCTGCGACCGGGCGCGTGACGAGGCAGTCGCAGAAGCTGACGATGTCGGTAACGATGCGTTCTTTGAAAAGGCGCGCGATCGCGGGATACGCGGCGAGTTTGCCGCGAAGTTCCAGCTGTAGCGCGATCCAACGGCGGATCAGGGCCAATTGACCGGCGCGAGCATGAACGGGTGTCGCGTTAAGGACGGCGGAAGTGTTGT
>Ga0308157_10004051_pt1 | contig 20068 bp, 17 predicted proteins | sample PhyBR1_FD_201035 | JGI IMG/M metagenome (GOLD analysis project Ga0308157, IMG submission 201035) | Phyllosphere microbial communities from UC Gill Tract Community Farm, Albany, California, United States - DLSLB.R1 | ecosystem: Host-associated > Plants > Phyllosphere > Unclassified | place: USA...
CCATCCTGCTCCTTCCGCTTGGCGCGAGCGGATCGCGTCGCACACATGTTGTCACGCGTCGACCCGGATGACGGGAATACAGCGGGCGCGCCGCGGGTTTGACATCTCGCACACCCGCGCAACGCGACCGCGACATCTCGCATTTGCGAATTCAGGTTTCGTCGTGCAAACTAACGCCGCCCCGCGTACGGCGCGTCATATGCGTCAGATGTCGAAATTCGCACGGCTCCGCCGTACGCGACTGAACTGCAGGGCGACCCCGCACCTTGACCACAGACCCCCGAAAGAAGTGACGCCCGGCGATGGCAACAGATTACGACGCTCCGCGCAACAAGAACGAAGACGAAGGCAACGAGTCGATCGAGGCCCTCAAGGCGGCGCGATCGAACCAGAGCACGGCGGTGGAGAACGAGGACGCCGACAACCCCAGCTTCGTGCTGGGCGGCAACGACCTCTCGAACGTCGAGCTCGACGTCGTCGTGCTGCCTCCGCAGCAGGACGAGTTCACCTGCATGGAGTGCTTCCTCGTGAAGCACCGCTCGCAGATCGACAGCATCGGCGATGCCGGTCCGATCTGCAAGGACTGCGCCTAGACCGCCTCGCGCTTCGCACGCATGATGGCCGCCGCCAGGCGGTCGGGCGTGCGGGACGAGATCGTCCAGGTGCTGACGGGATCGTCGGGATCCGTGTTCTTCACGAGCACGATCCCGTCGATCCCTCCGCGTATCAGGTACCAGCCGCGCGGGTCGAGTCGCGCGCCGCGCGAGCTCTTCGCCTCGTCGCCCGTGAGCGCGATCGCCTCGTCGAGGTGCGCGACGTCGATATGCGCGCGTCCGGCGCGCACCTCGTTTCCCGACACTGACACGACGGGCGCGAGCAGGATCAGGAGCCCGATGAGCAGGGCGGCGGCCGCGACGCCGAGAGCGAGCGACACGACGTCGTTGATGCGCACGAAGACGAGCGAGATCATCGGTGCGATGATCGCCGCGGCGCACAGGATCCGCAGCGACGGCGCGAGCCGCTCGCGGTAGACCGGTCGCGGCGAACGTGTGCGGGCGGGGGAGGAGTCGGTTTTCTGCATTACCCTCGATGCGTGAGTGATTCCGTGGACCTTCCCATTGTCGCACCGGTGATGCCGGCGTACGCCCACCCCGGAGACGCCGGCGCCGATCTCGTGTCGACGATCGACATCCGACTCGCGCCGGGGCAGCGCGCACTCGTGCCGACGGGAGTGCGCATCGCGCTTCCCGACGGCTACGCCGGATTCGTCGTGCCGCGCAGCGGGCTCGCCGCGAAGCACGGGATCACGATCGTCAACGCGCCCGGCACGATCGATGCGGGGTACCGTGGCGAGATCCGGGTCGCGCTGCTCAACACCGACGGCGAGGCCGCTTACGAGGTGGCCGCGGGCGACAGGATCGCGCAGCTGATCGTCGCGCCGGTGGCTCGAGCGAGGTTCATCCCCGTCGACGATCTCGACGACAGCGTGCGAGGTGACGGCGGATTCGGCTCGTCCGGGTATGCCGCAGAGAAGACCAACGAAGAGAGTTCACGATGACTGACCCCCAGGACACGCCTGAGGCCGGCGAGCGCGAGACGCCGTCGACCGAGAAGTCGGCTCCCGTCGACCGCGCGGAGAACGGGCCGTTCGACGCGAGCGAGGCGAACCCGATCCGACCGTACATCGATATCGGCGGAATCAAGGTGCTGCCGCGGGAAGGACTGAACCTGCGCCTCGAGGTCGAGGAGAACACGCAGCGGATCGTCGCTGTGGGCCTCGACTACGCCGGATCCACGCTGCAGGTGCAGCCGTTCGCCTCGCCGCGCTCGAGCGGGCTGTGGCACGAGACGCGCGAGCAGATCCGCGCCCAGGTCTCACAGCAGGGCGGGCGCGTCGAAGAGCGCGAGGGCCCGCTGGGGCCCGAACTGCTCGCCGAGGTGCCCGCCGCCGATGCGAGCGCAGGCCGCCGCGTCGTGCGCTTCGTCGGCATCGACGGTCCGAGATGGTTCCTGCGCGGCGTCATCGGCGGCGAGGGAGCGAGCAGCGCGGAGGCCGCGGAGAAGGTCGAAGACCTCTTCCGCTCGATCGTGGTGGTGCGCGGCGAGGCACCGATGCCGCCGCGCGACCTGATTCCGCTCACCATGCCGCAGACACCGGGATCCTGATGGCCGCCGACGAGCCGGAGAGACGCGAGGCCACTCCGCTGACGCCGCCCGAGCCCGACGAAGCCGGCGCGTCGCACGCGATCGGACAGGCGTTGAGCGACGCGGCGCGGCGCGCGGGCATGGATCCGTCCGACGACGCGACGACGGGGAAGATCGTCTGGAAGGCGATCGGCGGACTGCGCGGCGTGGTCGAGTCCGTGCTGCCGCTCGTGGTGTTCCTGGTGAGCCTCTCGCTGTGGCCCGACCGGCTCGTGATCGCCGTGGTCGCCTCGATCGGCGCCGCAGCGATCTTCACCGTGGCTCGCCTGCTGCAGCGTCAGCCGCCGTCGGCCGCTCTCGGCGGCCTCGTGGCGGTCGGCGTCGCCGGAGGCCTCGTGCTGTTCACCGGGCGCGCCGAGGACAACTTCATCCCGGGATTCATCACGAACGTCGCCTACGGATCGGCGTTCCTCATCTCTGCGCTCGTGGGCTGGTCGCTCATCGGGCTCGCGGTGGGGTTCCTGATGGACGACGGCGTGGCGTGGCGCGCCGATAAGCGCAAGCGTCGCGCCTTCTTCTGGCTCGCGATCATGTGGGCGGCGTTGTTCTTCGTGCGCCTGGGCGTGCAGCTTCCGATGTGGTTCGCGGACGTCGACGTGCAGGTGCTCGGCACCGTCAAGCTCGTCATGGGGATCCCGCTGTTCGCACCGCTCGTCGCTGTGACATGGCTCGTCGTGCGCGCCGCATATCCGCGGAAGACGGCGTGACGCGTGGTATATTTATCTTGACATCAAGATAAATTGCACGACATTAGGTCGACCTTCCTAGCCTCGTCGGCACGAGGGGAGGAAAATGGGAGCGCAATGCTGCGGTCGACCAGAAGGAGACGCCCGTGTCCACGGTGAACAGCTTCGGTGCGAAGAGCACCCTGAAGGTCGGTAGCACCGACTATGAGATCTATCGACTCGATGCGGTGGAAGGCCACGACAAGCTTCCGTACAGCCTGAAGGTGCTGCTCGAGAACCTGCTCCGCACGGAGGACGGCGCGAACGTCACCCACGAGCAGATCTCCGCCCTCGGCAACTGGGACGCCGAAGCGGACCCGAGCACCGAGATCCAGTTCACGCCCGCGCGCGTGGTGATGCAGGACTTCACCGGAGTTCCCTGCATCGTCGACCTCGCGACCATGCGCGAGGCGGTGACCAGCCTCGGCGGCGATCCCAACAAGATCAATCCGCTCTCGCCTGCGGAGCTCGTGATCGACCACTCGGTCATCGCCGACCTGTTCGGCCGCGAAGACGCTCTCGAGCGCAACGTCGAGATTGAGTACGAGCGCAACGGCGAGCGCTACCAGTTCCTGCGCTGGGGCCAGACCGCGTTCGACGACTTCAAGGTCGTCCCCCCGGGAACCGGCATCGTGCACCAGGTGAACATCGAGCACCTCGCGAAGGTCGTCTACGACCGTACGGCCGACGGCGTGCTCCGCGCCTACCCCGACACCTGCGTCGGCACCGACTCGCACACGACGATGGTCAACGGCCTCGGCGTGCTCGGCTGGGGCGTCGGCGGCATCGAGGCCGAGGCGGCCATGCTCGGCCAGCCCGTCTCCATGCTGATCCCGCGCGTCGTGGGCTTCAAGCTCACGGGCGAGATCCCCGCCGGCGTCACCGCGACCGATGTCGTGCTCACGATCACCGACATGCTGCGTCAGCACGGCGTCGTGGGCAAGTTCGTCGAGTTCTACGGTGCGGGTGTCGGTTCCGTGCCGCTCGCGAACCGCGCCACCATCGGAAACATGAGCCCGGAGTTCGGTTCCACGGCGGCGATCTTCCCGGTCGACGACGTCACGCTCGACTACCTGCGCCTCACCGGTCGCGACGAGCAGGCGGTCAACCTCGTCGAGCAGTACGCGAAGGAGCAGGGCCTCTGGCACGACCCGTCGAACGAGTCGAAGTACAGCGAGTACCTCGAACTCGACCTCGGCACGGTCGTCCCCTCGATCGCCGGCCCGAAGCGCCCGCAGGACCGCATCCTGCTCTCCGAGGCGAAGACGCAGTTCGAGAAGGACGTGGTCAACTACGCTGACCCGTCGACGACCGACGACGTCGTCGACCTCTCGTCGAAGCACTCCTTCCCGGCCTCCGATCCGGGCCCGGTTCCGGGCGAGGAAGACTCCGACACGCGTCCCGTGCACATCTCGAGCGGTGCGAGCGGAGTCTCGAAGCCGGTCAAGGTCACGTCCGAGGCGGGCGATCGCTACGTGCTCGACCACGGCGCGGTGACGCTCGCGGCGATCACGTCGTGCACCAACACGTCGAACCCATCGGTCATGATCGCGGCCGGTCTTCTGGCGCGCAAGGCGCGCGAGAAGGGACTGAAGCAGAAGCCGTGGGTCAAGACGACGCTCGGCCCGGGATCGAAGGTCGTCACCGACTACTACGAGAAGTCGGGCCTCGACAAGGATCTCGAGGGACTCGGCTTCTATACCGTCGGCTACGGCTGCACGATCTGCATCGGCAACTCCGGCCCGCTGATCACGGAGGTCTCCGAGGCGATCAACGACAACGACCTCGCTGTGACGGCGGTGCTCTCGGGCAACCGCAACTTCGAGGGCCGCATCAGCCCCGACGTCAAGATGAACTACCTCGCATCGCCGCCTCTCGTGGTCGCATACGCGCTGGCCGGTTCGATGCACTTCGACTTCGACAACGACGCGCTGGGCACCGACGAGAACGGCAACGAGGTGTTCCTCAAGGACATCTGGCCGTCGCCCGACGAGGTGCAGGAGATCGTCGACTCCTCGATCTCGCGCGAGCAGTTCATCAAGCAGTACAAGACGGTGTTCGACGGCGACGAGCGCTGGCGCAACCTGCCGACGCCCGAGGGCTCGACCTTCGAATGGAACGACGACTCGACATACGTGCGCAAGCCCCCGTACTTCGACGGCATGACGCGCGAGACGTCACCGGTCACCGACATCACGGGCGCTCGCGTGCTCGCGAAGCTCGGCGACTCGGTCACGACCGACCACATCTCGCCTGCCGGCGCGATCAAGGCCGACACCCCGGCCGGTCAGTACCTGACCGAGCACGGCATCGACCGCAAGAACTTCAACTCCTACGGTTCGCGCCGTGGAAACCACGAAGTGATGATCCGCGGCACGTTCGCGAACATCCGCCTGAGGAACCAGCTCCTCGACGGTGTCGAGGGCGGCTACACGCGCGACTTCACGAAGGAGGGCGCCCCGCAGGCGTTCATTTACGATGCGTCGGTGAACTACCAGGCCCAGAACACGCCCCTCGTCGTGCTCGGCGGCAAGGAGTACGGCTCGGGATCCTCGCGCGACTGGGCGGCGAAGGGCACCAGCCTTCTCGGCGTCAGCGCGGTCATCACCGAGAGCTTCGAACGCATCCACCGCTCGAACCTCATCGGCATGGGCGTCGTTCCGCTGCAGTTCCCCGAGGGCGATTCGGCCGACTCGCTCGGACTCGACGGCACCGAGGTGTTCTCGATCGAGGGCCTCACCGAGCTGAACAACGGCGTCACCCCGAAGACGGTGCGCGTGTCGGCGCAGCCGAGCGAGCATTCGCCGGCCGGTAAGAAGACCATCGAGTTCGATGCGGTCGTCCGCATCGACACTCCCGGTGAAGCCGATTACTACCGCAACGGCGGCATCCTGCAGTACGTGCTCCGCAGCCTCGTCTGATCCGCTGCTGAGCATCGAGGCCCCTCGCACCCGTCCGGGTGCGAGGGGCCTCGTCGCGTCCCGCGAGATTTCCAGCACGGGGGCGTAGTGTCGAAATCATGAGTCTGCTTGATTCGATCTCCGGCCCCCGGGATCTCGATCGCCTGTCGAAGCGTGAGCTCGTGGAGCTCGCCGGCGAGGTGCGGGAGTTCCTCGTCGAGAACGTGTCGCAGACCGGCGGGCACCTCGGTCCGAACCTCGGCGTCGTCGAGCTCACGATCGCCCTGCACCGGGTGTTCGAATCTCCCGCAGACCCCATCGTCTGGGACACGGGGCACCAGTCGTACGTGCACAAGCTGCTGACCGGTCGTCAGGATTTCCGCGACCTGCGCTCGCGCGGCGGCCTCGCCGGCTACCCGCAGCGCTCCGAGAGCGCGCACGACGTCGTCGAGTCATCGCACGCGTCGAGCTCGCTGAGCTGGGCCGACGGCATCTCGCGCGCCTTCGCGCGCACGGGCCGCGAAGATCGGCATGTCGTCGCGGTCGTCGGCGACGGTGCGCTGACCGGCGGCATGACGTGGGAAGCGCTCAACAACATCACCGACGACAACGACCGCAATCTCGTGATCGTCGTCAACGACAACGGTCGCAGCTATGCGCCCACGATCGGGGGCATGGCCCGCTATCTGAACCGGGTGCGCACGGGAAGCACCTACCGCGACCTCCACGAGAAGTCGGGCAATATCGCACGACGGCTGGGCAAGGTCGGACGCGCCTTCTACCGCGGCGTGCGGGGCGGCACGCACGGCTTCCTCTCGCGGTTCGTCAACAACTCGGCGCTCTATGCGCAGCTCGACATCAAATACCTCGGGCCCGTCGACGGTCACGATCTGCCCGCGCTCATGGAGACGCTCGAACTCGCGAAGAGCTACAGCGCACCAGTTCTCGTGCACGTGATCACCGAGAAGGGTCGAGGATACGAGCCCGCCCGCAACGACGAGGCCGACCAGTTCCACGCGGTCGGGAAGATCGATCCCGAGACCGGCCGGCCGGTCGTGAGCGGATCCGGCGAGTCGTGGACGAGCATCTTCGCAGACAGTCTGGTGTCGGTGGGAGAGCGACGCGATGACGTGATCGCGATGACCGCTGCGATGCTGCGGCCGACCGGTCTCGCGCCCTTCGCCGAGCGGTTCCCCGATCGCGTCTACGACGTGGGCATCGCCGAGCAGCACGCGGTGACCAGTGCGGCCGGCCTCGCCTACGGCGGCCTGCATCCGGTCGTCGCGCTGTACGCCACCTTCGTCAATCGCGCGTTCGATCAGGTGCTGATGGATGTGGCCCTGCATCAAGCGGGCGTCACGTTCGTCTTCGACCGCTCGGGCGTGACCGGGCCGGACGGACCGAGTCACCACGGCATGTGGGACCTCGCTCTGCTGAACATCGTGCCGAACATCCGCATCGCAGCACCCCGCGATGCGGAGCGCCTGCGGGAAGAGCTCGATGAGGCCGTCGCGGTGGACGACGCGCCGACGGTGATCCGCTTCCCGAAGGGCGACGTCGGCGCGGAGATCCCGGCGCTCGAACGCATGCACGACGGCGTGGACGTGCTGTTCCGCGAGGGCGACGAGGACGTGCTGCTGGTCGGCATCGGACCGTTCGCGCGCACGGCGCTCGACGTCGCGAAGCGCCTCCGCGCGCAGGGCATCGGCGCGACGGTGATCGATCCTCGCTGGGTCGTGCCGGTCGCCGACTCCCTCGTCGACCTCGCCGCACGCCATCGTCTCGTCATCACGCTCGAAGACGGAATCCGCGTCGGCGGCATCGGCACGCGCGTGCGTCAGGTGCTGCGCGAGGCGAGCATCGACACGGCCGTCGACGAGCTCGGCCTGCCGGACGAATTCATCGACCACGCGTCGCGTGAGGAGATCCTCGCCGACACTGGTCTGACTCCGGCGAAGATCGCGCACGACGTGGTCGCGCAGGTGCTCGGGACCCGGGTGCCGGTCGCCCGTCCGGAGATGCCGAGCACCGCCCCGGCGACCGCGGAGCGCGCGCGCCGGAACACACGCTGACGACGATCGGCCCCGGCAGTCGCCGGGGCCGATCGTCGGTATGGCGCGCTACTTCACGCCCGCGATCCTCGGGGAGTGGAAGTCTCCGCCGGCGACCCGCTCGGATGCGCCGACGCGGTCGAGGTAGGCGGTCGCTCCGCCGTCGATCATCGGCCATCCGGCGCCGAGGATGAGAGCGAGATCGATGTCTTCGACCTCGGGCACCACCTTCTCGTCGAGCATGAGACGGATCTCCTGTGCGAGCTGATCCTCGACGCGGCGCAGGATCTCCTCGGTGCTCGCAGGAGAGCTGCCGACCTCGATCGCGTTGCGCGCCTGCTTCGACCAGCCGGTGATGCCGCGCTTCTTATCGCGCTCGAGCGGATCGTCGATCTCGGCAATCGCGTGCAGGTTCGGCGAGGCGTAGAAGCGCTCGGGGAAGTGCTTCACCATCGTGTCCTGCACGTGCGCCGCGACCTTCCAGCCCACGAGGTCGATGAGCTCGAACGGCCCCATCGGCAGCCCGAGCGGTTCGAACGCCTTCTCGACGTCGACCACGCCGGCGCCCTCATCGACGGCACGGCTCGCCTCGCCCATGACCTTGGCGAGCAGGCGGTTCACGATGAAGCCCGGTGCATCGGCGGATCCGATCGCATTCTTGCGCAGGTTCTTCGCGACGACGAAAGCGGTGGCAACGGCCTCATCGCTCGCCTGAGGTGTGCGCACGACCTCGACGAGCGGCATCACCGCAACGGGGTTGAAGAAGTGGAATCCGACGAGGCGCTCCGGGTGCGACAGCACCGAGCCGATCTCCTCGACCGAGAGCGACGACGTGTTCGTCGCCAGGATCGCGTCGTCGGCGATGAAGCGTTCGACCTCGCGGAACACCTCCTGCTTGACCGCTGTCTCTTCGAAGACGGCCTCGATCACGAAGTCGCAGTCTGCGAAGTCGGCCTTGTCGGTCGTTCCGGTGACGAGGGCGCGCAGCCGGTTGGCGGTGTCGCTGTCGAGGTGCCCCTTGCCCTCGAGCTTCGCGATCTCGGCGTGGATCGACGCGATGCCCTTCTCGACGCGCTCCTGCGAGACGTCGGTGATCACGACCGGCACCTGAAGACGGCGCACGAACAGCAGGGCGAACTGACTGGCCATGAGGCCGGCGCCGATCACGCCGACCTTCGTCACGGCGCGCGAGAGATCCTTGTCCGGCGCCCCGACGGGGCGCTTCGCGCGCTTCTGCACGAGGTCGAACGCGTACATCGACGCCGCGAACTCATCGCTCGCCACGAGATCCGCCAGCGCTTCGTCCTCGCGCGCGAAGCCCTCCTCCTTCGTGCCCTTCGCGGCCTTCGCGAGCAGGTCGAGCGCGCGGTACGGCGAGAGCGGCATGGGGCCGACGCTGTTCTCGAGCATGCTGCGCGCGATCTTGATCGCGGCCGGCCACTTGACGCTGCGCTCGATCTTGCCGGGCGCATTCCGGCGTTCGACCGTGATCGAACCCGCGAGCACTCCGTCGGCCCACCGCAGCGACGCCTCGAGGAAGTCGGCGGGGGAGAAGATCGCGTCGAAGATGCCGAGCTCGAACGCCTTCTGCGGCTTCAGCGTGCGGTTCTGCTTCAGAGGGTTCGAGACGGCCACTTCGAGGGCGTTCTCGATACCGATGAGGTTCGGCAGCAGGTACGCCCCGCCCCAGCCGGGGATGATGCCCAGGAACACCTCGGGAAGCGCGAGCGCCGCAGCCGACGAATCGACCGTGCGGTATGTGGAGTTCAGCGCGATCTCGAGGCCGCCGCCGAGCGCCAGACCGTTCACGAACGAGAACGACGGCACGCCGAGGCCGCCGAGCTTGCCGAGCACCTGGTGCCCGCGCTGGGCGATCTTCAGCGCGAGGTCGCGCGAGCTGAGCGCAGAGATCTGCGAGAGGTCGGCGCCGGCCGCGAAGATGTACGGCTTTCCGGTGACGGCGACCGCATCGATCTCGCCCTTCGCAGCGCGTTCGGCGAGCGCGTCGAGGGTGTCGCCGAGCTCGCGCAGCGTGAGCGGACCGAGCGTATTCGGCCGCTTGTGGTCGCGCCCGTTGTCGAGCGTGATGAGTGCGATCGTGCGACCGCTCGGCAGGTTCACGTCGCGCACGAGCGCGTGCGTGATCACCTCGTCGACGGACGCCTGCTCGAGGTCGCTGAAATCGATGGTGCTGTAATCGGTCATCGGTCCGGTCACTTCCTCTTCGCCTTCTTGCCCGTGTAGTGCGGGTTCTCCCACACCACGCTGCCGCCCTGCCCGAGCCCCACGCACATGGCCGTGAGCCCGTAGCGCACGTCGGGACGCTCGGCGAACTGCGCCGCGAGCTGGATCATGAGGCGCACGCCGCTCGCGGCGAGCGGGTGGCCCAGCGCGATCGCGCCGCCCCACGGGTTCACGCGGGCGTCGTCATCGGCGATGCCGAAATGATCGAGGAAGCTCAGCACCTGCACGGCGAACGCCTCATTGAGCTCGAAGAGGCCGATGTCGTCGATCGTCAGACCGGCCTTCGCGAGCGCCTTCTCCGTCGACGGGATCGGGCCGATGCCCATGACCTCGGGCTCGACGCCGCTGTATCCGAATGACACCATGCGCATCTTCGGCGTGAGGCCGAACTCCTTCACCGCGCCGGAACCGGCGAGCAGGCTGATCGTGGCGCCGTCGGTCAGCGGCGACGAAGTGCCTGCGGTGACGCGGCCGTGCGGCCGGAACGGGGTCTTCAGGCCCGCGAGGTCGGCCATGGACGTGTCGGGCCGGCGGCCCTCGTCCTCGGTCGCGAGACCGAGGGCGCCCTCGGCGTCTGCGACCGCGACGGGAACCAGATCGGGCTGGATGAGCCCCTTCTCGTATGCCGACTGCACCTTCTGCTGGCTGAGCATGCCGAACCGGTCGGCGCGCTGCTTGGTGAGCTGGGGGAACCGGTCGTGCAGACGCTCCGCCGTGACACCCATGTTGAGCGCCTGCGGGTCGACGAGCTTCTCCGCAACGAACCTCGGGTTCGGGTCGGCGTTCGCCCCGATCGGGTGGTGCCCCATGTGCTCCACGCCGCCGGCGATGGCGAGGTCGTACGCGCCGAAGCCGATCGACGCTCCCATGGTGGTGACCGCGGTCATGGCGCCGGCGCACATGCGCTCGATCGCGAGCCCCGGCACCGACTGCGGCAGCCCGGCGAGCATGGCGACGGTGCGGCCGAGGGTGAGCCCCTGGTCGCCGGTCTGCGACGTCGCGGAGATCGCCACGTCGTCGATGCGATCTCCCGGAACGCTGCTGTTGCGCTCCATCAGCCCGATGAGCGCTTTGACAGCGAGGTCATCCGCTCGGGTGCGTGCGTACATCCCCTTGTCGCCTGCGCGACCGAAGGGGGTGCGAACTCCGTCGACGAAATAGACGTCGGTCAGCTTGGCCACATTGCCTCCTGGAATTGGTGTGCTCCGCCAGCCTATGGCGATCCCGGGCTTCCGCGGCGAGCCGGTTGGGTCGAACCTACGAAGCGGCTTCCCCGTGCTCGTCGGCCGCTTGCGCCGCCTGCACAAATGCCGTCAGGATGATCGGCGCGGTCTGCGCGATCTGCCACGGGCGCGCGCCGTAGCTCGCGAGCGCGGCGCCGATCGATTCTGCGGTCAGTGCGGCGGGCGGCTGCCAGGCGACGCGCCGCAGGTGATCGGGCGTCAGGAGGTTCTCGGTCGGAATCGACAGGAACTCGGCATGCGCCTCGACTGCCGGCTTCGCCGCTTTGATCCGCTCGTCGGCTTCCGGTCGACGTCCGCTCCAGGCCCGCACGGGCGGAAGCGCGTCGGTCGGGATCCTCTCGGCGGGAAGGTCCTCCGTCGCGCGCCCGTCGACGAACGCCTGCCACCATCGATCGATCTGCGTGCGGCTCTGCCTGCCGGTGAACTCCTTCAGGCCCGACAGCTCGCCCTTGGAATGCGGCTGTGCGGCGACCGCGGCGATGAGGGCACGATCCGGAACCAGACGGCCGGGGGCGGTGTCGCTCTCACGCGCGAGAGCGTCGCGCGAGAGCCAGAACGCGCGCGCGACGGCCAGATTGCGACGGCCCCGGATCTTGTGGAGTCCGTTGAGCTTGCGCCACGGCTCCGCCGGCAGAGGCTTGGGCTCGCGGACGAGCTCGGCAGCGAACTCCTCCTCGGCCCACTCGAGCTTTCCCGTCTCGTGCAGCTCCTCGACCATCAGCTCGCGCACGTCGAGCAGGTACTCCACATCGAGCGCGGCGTACTCCAGCCACGACTGGGGCAGGGGCCTCGTCGACCAGTCGGCCGCCGAATGCTCCTTCTTCAGCACGATGCCGAGCGTGCGTTCGACCACCGCACCGAGCCCGACCTTCGGCCAACCGAGCAGGCGCGCCGACAGCTCGGTGTCGAAGAGCCGCTGCGGCGCGAGACCGAGCTCTCTGAGCGAGGGCAGGTCCTGCGAGGCTGCGTGGAAGACCCACTCGTCGTCGCCGATCGCGAGCTGCAGCGACGACATGTCGCCGATCGCCGGCGGATCGAAGAGGAACGCCCCCGCGCCGCGGCGGAAGACCTGCACCAGATACGCGCGCGCCGAGTACCGGAACCCGCTGGCCCGCTCGACGTCCACGGCAACGGGGCCGCTCGCCTCCGCCAGCGTTCGGCAGGCGGATTCGAAGTCATCGGCGGTATCGATCACGCGGTACGAAATGACGGGCTCCTTCACGAGGGGATGATGCAGCTTCCATTCTCGCGGATCCGGTCAGGCGGGGTGGGAGCCGGGACGGAGGACCGCGATGTTCTCGGATCCCGGAGGCAGTCCCGCAAGCATGCAGACGAGCTCGGCCCAGGCATCGAGATGCGCGGGCGAGGGCTCGTCCGGAGACCACGATGCGCGCAGCTCGATCTGGGCGCCGTCGCCCTGCGATGCGAGCGAGCCGAAGCCGCGCGAAACGGTCTTCGTCGCCGTGCCGGCGAGCGCCCGGCATGCGGCACCGCGCTCGGCGAGTGCATCAGTGAGCCATGACCACGCGACGTCGGCGAGCAGCGGATCCGTGCCGATCTCGGGCTCGAGGGGCGCCTGTGCGAACGTGACGATGCGCCACGCGCCGTCCCACGCGTCGGGTTCGGCAGGATCGTGCAGCAGGATGAAGCGTCCGGTGCCGAACGGAGAGTCGCCGTGGGAATCGGGACGGACGTCTGCGGCGAAGGCGATGCTGTCGGGCGCAAGGCCCGTGGGCGAGGGGATCTGACGTACGGCGAGATCGTCGCGGAACGTCACCGAGCGCAGTCGCTCTGCGGCGGCTTCGAATCCGCGGGAGAATCCGCCATCGACGTTCACGCGGTCAGACTAGGCTGATTGTGTGGTGAGGGGATCCAGGCGCGCCGCGCGCGGCCGAGCAGGCCTTCTCGAAGCCCTGGGCGCGGCCGCAGCGCTGTCGGCGGGCATCGTGATCGGCGGCACAGCGCTCTCCTTCGCCATCGCGCGCAAGGTCGTCACGCCGGCGACGAAGAGACTCGCCGACGTCGAGATCCTCGACATCGATCGCCGGGCGCAGACGATCACGCTGGCACGCACTCTGGATACCGTGCTGCCGGGCCGGTACGGCCTGTTCGTCGCCGGCGCGCGCGACTATCTGAAGATCGGGTCGGTGCTCTCGCAGGCCGAGGGATCCGTCACGCGCAAGCTGCTCACGCACGTGGGCCCCGGCCAGCGTCTCGCGTCAGCAGCGACGTTCAGCGGCTGGTACTTCGTGCACCCTGACGAACTGCACATCCCCTACGCGAACGTCGTGGTCGATGCGCCCGTCGGTCCGTGCCCCGCGTGGCTGTTCCCGGCGCCCGCCGGCGGGGCTGCGTCGACGTGGATGATCGGCGTTCATGGCCGGGGCACCACGCGATCCGAGGTGCTGCGTGCAGCGCCCGTGTTCCGCGACGCCGGCGTGACGAGCCTCATCGTGTCGTACCGGAACGACGGTGAGGCCGGACGATCGAGTTCGGGCCGATACGGCCTCGGAGCGACGGAATGGCGCGATGTCGAGGCGGCGATCCGGTTCGCGCGCTCACGGGGCGCCGAGAGGATCGTGCTCATGGGGTGGTCGATGGGCGGCGCGATCGCACTGCAGACCGTGCTCAACACCGCGTACGCGCACCTCATCGACAGCGTCATCCTCGAGTCTCCCGTCGTCGATTGGCGCACCGTGCTGGACTTCCAAGCGCGCGTGATGCGTGTGCCGTTCCCCGTGACGCACATCGTTCGGCGGCAGCTCACTCTTCCGCGCTGGTCGCGCGCTGTGCGATCGGGCAACGCGATCTCACTGAACGACCTCGACATCGTGAGCCGCGCGGATGAGCTCGTTCATCCGATCCTGCTGATGCACAGCGACGACGACGGGTTCGTGCCGAGCGAGGCATCGCACCTGCTCGCCGAGGCACGGCCGGATCTCGTGCGCCTCGTGTCGTATTCGGAGGCCCGTCACACGAAGCTGTGGAACTACGACGAGGCCCGGTGGCGCCGCCACATCCTGGCTTGGCTGAGAGACCGAGGTCTCGGCGCCGACGTATCCTGAGAAGCGATGACTTCTGCCCAGGCCACGACCGTCCAGCTCGCCGAGCGCCAACCTCGTCTCACGGGGGAGGAGATGCTCGCGAGCCTCGTGCCGCCGCCGCAGTTCGAGGACGCGACGTTCGAGTCGTACCGCGCCGACCCGGCCTTCCCATCGCAGCAGGAGTCGAAAGAGCACCTGCAGCGCTTCGCGACGAGCGGATCTGCTCCCGTCGCGCGGGCCGGGCTCTTCTCGTTCGGGCGCAAGAGCAAGCGCCTCCCGGAGATGAAGCCGGGCGTATACCTCGACGGCGGTTTCGGCGTCGGGAAGACTCATCTGCTCGCATCGATCTACCACGCCGTGCCCGCGAGGCGGAAGTACTTCGGCTCGTTCATCGAGTACACCGCTCTCGTGGGCGCGCTCGGGTACAAGAACACGGTCGATCTCCTCACCGGCTCTGCGTTGCTGTGCATCGATGAGTTCGAGCTCGACGACCCCGGCGACACGATGGTCATGACGCGCCTGCTGGGTGAGCTCGTGAAGACGGGCACACGGCTTGCGGCGACGAGCAACACCCCGCCGAATGCTCTCGGCGAGGGACGCTTCGCGGCACAGGACTTCCTGCGCGAGATCCAGTCGATGTCGGACAGCTTCGAGACGATCCGGATCGACGGCGTCGACTTCCGCCAGCGCTCGCTCGACGGCGGCGCCGTGGTGACCGACCCCGATGCGTATGACGCGGCGCTCGCGAGCGAAGGCGACGTCGCCTCCGATGACGATTTCGACACACTGATCGCCCACCTCGCGCAGGTGCACCCGTCGCGGTACATCCGCCTCATCGAGGGCGTCGACATCGTCGGCCTGCGCGGCGTGCGGCAGCTGACCGATCAGTCGGAGGCCCTCCGGTTCGTCGCGTTCGTCGACCGGGTGTACGACGCGCAGGTGCCGATCCGGGCGACGGGCCTCGCGCTCAGCGACGTGTTCTCCGACGAGATGCTCGCCGGCGGGTACCGCAAGAAGTATCTGCGCGCGGTCTCGCGGCTCATCGCGTCGACGAACTCCTGAAACACGCCGTTCATCCGCGGAGCGCTTCGTAACGCTCCGGAAATCCTCAGCGCACCCTGCGGGAAACGCCGTGCGGCCAGCATGGGCTCATCCCTGGCCGCTCGATTCGTAAGGATGAACATGGATAGCGGAAACCTGGCGTGGGTGATCATGGCGACGGCGCTCGTACTGCTCATGACACCCGGTGTCGCCTTCTTCTACGGCGGGCTCGTGAAGGCGAAGAGCGTCGTGAGCATGATGATGCTGAGCTTCGGCGCCATCGGCATCGTCGCGGTGCTGTGGGTGCTGTTCGGATACAGCATGAGCGCCGTGTCCTCGCCCGGAAGCTTCGCCGGAAACCCGTTCGCGGACTTCGGTCTGAGCACGACGATCGCCGACGATCCCACGGGCGAGAACACCATCGGCGTCGCCTTCAGTGCGACCTTCGCCATCATTACGGTCGCGCTGATCTCCGGGGCAATCGCCGACCGCGCGAAGTTCGGCGCGTGGATGGTGTTCGCGGCCCTCTGGGCGACCCTCGTCTACTTTCCCGTCGCCGCGTGGGTGTGGGGCGGCGGCTGGATCTTCAGCCTGGGATCGATGATGTTCCCGGACAGCGGTGTGGAGGTCATCGACTGGGCCGGAGGCACCGCCGTGCACATCAACTCCGGCGCGGCAGCGCTTGCTCTCGCGATCGTGCTCGGCAAGCGCGTGGGCTTCCAGAAGGGCATCCAGAAGCCGCATAACGTTCCCCTCGTGATGCTCGGCGGTGCGCTGCTGTGGTTCGGCTGGTTCGGTTTCAACGCCGGTGTGACCGCCGCGCCGCTGGGAGAGGACGGCAACCTGCAGACGGGGCTCATCGTGATCAACACGATGGTGTGTCCGGCTGCCGCGATCCTCGGCTGGATCATCGTCGAGAAGATCAAGGGCGGGAAGCCGACGTCGGTCGGCGCGGTGTCGGGCGCCGTGGCCGGGCTCGTCGCCATCACGCCGGCGTGCGCCCACCTCGAGCCGGTGTGGGCGATCCTGCTGGGCCTCGTGACCGGCGCGGTCTGCGCCCTCGCGGTCGAGCTCAAATGGAAGCTCGGCTACGACGACTCGCTGGACGTCGTCGGAGTCCACCTCGTCGGCGGCTTCATCGGAACGGTGTACCTCGGCTTCTTCGCGATCGACACGGGCGTGTTCACGGGCGGCGGCCTCGAGCAGCTCGTCGTGCAGGTGATCGGAGCGCTCGCCGTGCTCGTCTACTCCTTCGTCGTCGCGCTGATCCTCGGCTTCGCGATCGAGAAGACGATCGGCTTCCGTGTGGGGAACGAGGACGAGATCGCGGGCGTCGACGTCTCGGTCCATGGCGAAGAGGGATACGCGATCGCCTCGCGCTGATCGCTCGGGTGCGCGCAGTGGGGTCACCGGTCCTTCGGGACGGTGACCCCACTGCGCGTTCGGCCGTGCCGCGCGATAGCGTACGAGCATGGACTTCGCACCACTCGGATCAAGCGGACTCGTCGTCTCGGCGCTCGGCATCGGGTGCAACGCCTTTGGGCGCCGCATCGACCAGGATCAGACGACGGCGGTCGTGAGCGCCGCGCTCGATGAGGGCGTGACCTTCTTCGACACGGCGGACACGTACGGCACCGGTACCTCGGAGGAACTGCTCGGCCGCGCGCTCGGCACGCGCCGCGACGAGGTCGTGATCGCGACGAAGTTCGGCATGGACATGGGGGAGACGTATCCCGGCGTGCAGCGGAATCGCGCGAGTCGCGGCTACATCGTGCGGGCCGTCGAGGGGTCGCTCGCTCGGCTCGGCACCGACCACATCGATCTGTACCAGCTGCATGCGCCGGACCGCATCACGCCGATCGACGAGACGCTCCGCGCGCTCTCCGACCTCGTCGCCGCCGGAAAGGTGCGCTATATCGGCTGCTCGAACCTCGCCGCGTGGGAGGTCGCCGACGCGGCACGGGTGGCGGAGGCGATCGGCTCGGAGCGTTTCATCACGGCGCAGAACGAGTACTCGCTCTACAACCGCAGCGCCGAGGCCGAGCTCGTTCCGGCCCTTTCGCGGTACCGAATGAGCCTGCTGCCGTACTTCCCGCTGGCGTACGGCCTCCTGACCGGCAAATACACGGCGGAGGGTGCGCCGAAGGGCTCGCGCCTGGCGGCGGAGACGGCGCGCTTCGATGCGGCGAGATGGGATGTCGTGGAGGGCATTCGCGACTTCGCGCGCGACCGCGGGATCTCGATGCTCGATGTGGCCCTGGGCGGCCTTCGTGCGCAACCTCAGATCGACACGATCATCGCCGGCGTGACGCGCCCGGAGCAGGTCGCACAGAACGCAGCGGCCATCGGCTGGACGCCGTCGCCGGAGGACCTCGATGCCCTCGACGACATCGTCGAGCCGGGATCGGGAACCGGCTATGTCACCTTCGCACCGGCCGCCCATCGCCGCCGATCGGGCGCCGCCTTCTGATGCCCGTCCGATTCGTCCAATCCGTTTCGAGGAGCGCACCGAACCTTCTCTGACAGCCGCTCGAAGCGGCTCGAAAGGAGAGAATCATGCGTTTCATCCCCACCAAGGTCCACGGCGTTCTCGACTACCTCGTCGGCATCGCTCTGATCGCCGCACCGTGGTTGTTCGGTTTCGCGAGCGTCGGCGGCGCCGCCGTCGTCATCCCCATCGTGCTGGGCATCGGCCTCATCGTCTACAGCCTGTTCACGAGGTACGAAGGGGGACCGTTCGGTTTCATCCCGATGCCGGTTCACCTCGTCTTCGACGTCGTTGCGAGCGTGTTCTTGGCGGCGTCACCGTGGATCTTCGGATTCGCAGATGAAGCGCTGAACGTGTGGCTGCCGCACGTCGTGGTGGGCATCACGGTGATCATCGTCGTGATCTTCTCGAAGCCGCAGCCGGCCGCGCCTGCGTCGCGCAACGCGGTGTAGGGCGGGCCGTCACCGCATCATAGCGAACGCCCCCGGGATCCGTTGCGGATCCCGGGGGCGACATTGTGGGCGATGCGGGACTCGAACCCACGACCTCTTCCGTGTGAAGGAAGCGCGCTAACCAACTGCGCCAAACGCCCGTATTCAGATCTCTGCGCCGTGTGGCACAAGAGCCCATAGTACAGGACATCGGTGCTGCGCTCGAACGCAGGTGATCGCCGGGGGTGTCGCACGTGGTCGCCGGCCCGGACACGCCCGGAAGTGCGGTCTGGTTTGGTCGGTCCCGCGATCAGGGGTAATGTATTCCAAGTGCCGGGCCGCGAGGCCGGGAACGCGAAATGCGGATGTAGCGCAGTTGGTAGCGCATCACCTTGCCAAGGTGAGGGTCGCGAGTTCGAGTCTCGTCATCCGCTCGAGTGCAGGATCCTTCGGGATCAGGTACGCGGGTTCGACTCCTGCACGGTGGCGTGGCCGAGAGGCTAGGCACCGGCCTGCAAAGCCGTTTACACGGGTTCGAATCCCGTCGCCACCTCGTGACAATTCAATAGCCTTCATTGGCGCGATTAGCGCAGCGGTAGCGCGCTTCCCTGACACGGAAGAGGTCACTGGTTCGATCCCAGTATCGCGCACGAAAGCCCCCGAGAGGGGGCTTTTGCATCCGCGGATGTAGCGCAGTTGGTAGCGCATCACCTTGCCAAGGTGAGGGTCGCGAGTTCGAGTCTCGTCATCCGCTCAGTGTGAAGAAGAGGCCTCTCCGGGGCCTCTTCTTCGTTTTCTGGGCGTTCGTCAGGTTCCGCCGGTGCGGCGCCCCGATACTGGATGCGCGGCGCGAATGGAAGCGCCGCGCGGACACGACCGATGGGCGCAGCATGAATCACGCGGATCTCGCGACGCACGCGAGTGACGTCGTCGCGATGGGCATCATTCCCGACGCCGAAGGCATTCTCAACGCCCTGGGGCCATGGGTGCTCATCGGCATCTTCCTGATCATCTTCATCGAGTCCGGAGTGCTCTTCCCGTTCCTGCCCGGCGACTCGCTGCTCGTCGCGGCGGCGATCCTGGCCGATCAGCTCGGCATCGCGGTCTGGCACATCCTGGTGCTCGGGATTCCTGCGGCGTTCCTCGGCGATCAGGTAGGGTACTGGCTCGGCCGGCGATTCGGACGGCGCCTGTTCACGGATGATGCGCGCGTGCTCAAGACGAGGTACCTCGAAGAGGCCGAGCGCTTCTTCCGCGCGCACGGCGGTGCTGCTCTCGTGCTCGGGCGTTTCGTGCCGATCGTGCGCACGTACGTTCCGCTTGCGGCGGGCACGGCCGTCATGCCCTACCGGCGATTCCTCTCGTGGAATCTGGGCGGCGGGATCCTCTGGGTCGGCAGCATGACCCTCATCGGCTCGCTGCTCGGGGGAGTGCCGTTCATCGTCGACAACATCGATGTGCTCGCGATCGTCATCGTGCTGGTGTCGGTCGTTCCGGTCGTGATCGGCGCCGTGAACAGCAGGAGAAAGGCCAGGCGCGCGCGGAACGTCTGAGCGCCGCCGTCCGATCCCGCGCACCGTCGCTGGTCTGCGAGGGGGATACTGAAGCCATGGATCTCTTCGATTCCGCACGCAGCGGAGACAGCATCCTTCTTCAGGAGATCGACGACGGGGCCGACGTCGACGCCGCGAACGA
>Ga0308157_10004053_pt1 | contig 20063 bp, 22 predicted proteins | sample PhyBR1_FD_201035 | JGI IMG/M metagenome (GOLD analysis project Ga0308157, IMG submission 201035) | Phyllosphere microbial communities from UC Gill Tract Community Farm, Albany, California, United States - DLSLB.R1 | ecosystem: Host-associated > Plants > Phyllosphere > Unclassified | place: USA...
GCGGTGAACCCCGACGAGTTCTATGTGCACAAGCCCATGCTCAAGGCCGGCAAGAAGGCGCTGATCCGCCGCAACCTCGGCTCCAAGCTGGTGCAGATGGTGTTTGCCTCGCCCGAGGAAAAGGCGGCCAGCGGCAAGCTGGTCAAGACCACCGATGTCGCTCCCGAGCTGCGCAACCGCTACTCGCTGACCGACGCCGACGTCGAGCAGCTGGCGCGCTACGCGCTGGTGATCGAGGACCACTACGGCCGTCCCATGGACATCGAGTGGGGCAAGGACGGCACCGACGGCCAGATCTACATCCTGCAGGCACGTCCCGAGACCGTCAAAAGCCAGTCCAAGGGCCAGGCCGAACTGCGTTACAAGCTGATGGGCACGGGTTCCGTGCTGGCCGAAGGCCGCGCCATCGGTCAGAAGATCGGCACCGGCCCGGTGCGTCTGGTCAGCGACATCTCGCAGATGGACCAGGTCCAGGCCGGCGACGTGCTGGTCACCGACATGACCGACCCCAACTGGGAGCCGGTGATGAAGCGTGCTTCGGCCATCGTCACCAACCGCGGCGGCCGCACCTGCCACGCGGCCATCATCGCGCGTGAACTGGGCATTCCAGCCGTGGTCGGCTGCGGCAATGCCACCGACCTGCTCAAGGCCGGCATGCTCGTGACCGTGTCCTGCGCCGAAGGCGATACCGGCAAGATCTACGACGGTCTGATCGAGACCGAAGTCACCGAAGTGCAGCGCGGCGCAATGCCCGAGATCTCGACCAAGATCATGATGAACGTCGGCAACCCCCAGCTGGCCTTCGACTTCGCCCAGCTGCCCAACGAAGGCGTGGGCCTGGCGCGCGTCGAGTTCATCATCAACAACAACATTGGTGTCCACCCCAAGGCCATCCTCGACTACCCCGCCGTCGATGCCGACCTGAAGAAGGCCGTCGAGTCCGTGGCCCGCGGCCATGCGTCGCCGCGCGCTTTCTATGTCGACAAGGTGGCCGAAGGCGTGGCAACGATTGCCGCGGCTTTCTACCCCAAGCCCGTCATCGTGCGCATGTCGGACTTCAAGTCCAACGAATACCGCAAGCTGATTGGCGGCAGCCGCTACGAGCCCGAGGAAGAGAACCCGATGCTGGGCTTCCGCGGCGCGGCGCGCTACATCAGCGCCGATTTCGGCGAAGCATTCAAGATGGAATGCGAAGCCCTGCGCCGCGTGCGCGAGGACATGGGCCTGACCAACGTGCAGATCATGATTCCCTTCGTGCGCACGCTCAAGCAGGCCGAGCGCGTCAACCAGCTGCTGGCCGACAACGGCCTCAAGCGCGGTGACAACGGCCTGAAGCTGATCATGATGTGCGAAGTGCCCTCCAACGCCATCTTGGCCGACGAGTTCCTCGAGCATTTCGACGGCTTCTCCATCGGCTCCAACGACCTGACCCAGCTGACGCTGGGCCTGGACCGCGATTCCGGCCTGGAACTGCTGGCCGCCGACTTCGACGAGCGCGATCCGGCCGTGAAGAAGCTGCTCGAGCGCGTGATTGCCGCCTGCCTGGCCAAGGGCAAGTACGTGGGCATCTGCGGCCAGGGCCCGTCCGACCATCCCGACTTCGCGCTGTGGCTTGCCGACCTGAACATCTCGTCGATCTCGCTGAACCCCGACAGCGTGGTTGCCACCTGGCAGCAGCTGGCCGACCGCTGAAATTAGGCCCCCCTGAGCCGCTGCGCGGCTTCCCCCCGAGGGGGACGGCAGCCTCGGTGCGGGGCGGCCCTTCCTCGCTGCCCCCTGGGGCACGCCCGTATCTGGCGCTGCGTTCAGGCGCGGAAATAAAAAAAGCGGCCTGGGCCGCTTTTTTTATTTGCCAGGAGGTTTAGACCGCCAGCAGTTCCACGTCGAACTTGAGCGTGGCGTTCGGGGGAATCACGCCGCCGGCGCCGCGCGCGCCATAGCCCAGGGCTGCGGGGATGATCAGCGTGCGTGCGCCGCCAACCTTCATGCCCTGCACGCCTTCGTCCCAGCCCTTGATGACCATGCCTGCGCCCAGGGCGAAGACAAAGGGGTCCTTGCGGTCCTTGCTCGAGTCGAACTTGGCGCCTTGCACGCCTTCGTTGTAAAGCCAGCCGGTGTAATGCACCGTGACATTGCCGCCGCGCTTGGCTTCGGCGCCGTCGCCCACAACGGTGTCTTCGTATTGCAGGCCGGATGCGGTGGTGGTGAAAGCCATGAGAAATCCTTGAAATATGCGTCTGTGAAAAGTGCCCGTAGCGGACACATGAGCGCGAACCGGTGCAGTCCGCGCGTCGCCATACCGTACTTTACTTCTTGGCGCGTGCCGCGACCCAGCGGTTGGCAAAAGCCTGTACATCGCTGAGTCGTTTGAGCAGGTCCTGGCCCGACAGCGTGACGATGTAGCCATCGCTGCCGTGCTCGAGCAAGCCGCATTCGCGCAACTCCTTGATGCGGGTGTTGAGCGTGTTGGGCGTGATGCCCCCCACACTGTCCTGCAGCAGGCGAAACGTCTGGGGATGGCCATCCCGGAGCGCCCACAGCACCCGCAATGCGTAACGGCATTCAAGCCGCTCGAACAGCTGGTTGATGGCGACATTTTCCTTGGGGCTCATGGACGCTTCTCCTTGCGCGATGGGGGGTTGAGCGGGGCGTTGGCCAGCTTCGCCAAGTCGTGATTGACTATAGCGTGGAAACTATCTTGCTACAAGTTTAATAGCTTCTAAGCCACGCCTGTCAGGCGCAGACGCGCAAAAATCCGCAAAACCGCAGTAATTGTTGCTGCCATGCCACGATGGCGCGCAAGCCCTTATTGCGCTGCATCAGCCTTGCCCAAGGCCGGCCCGCAGGCATGCAGATGCGCGACCAGCAGCCGCGCCGCCGGGCTCAGCTGGTCGGCGCTGCGGTAGCAGATGGCAAAGCGCCGCCGTGCCCAGTCGTCGGCCAGCGGCACCAGCCTCAGGCCGTAGGCCTGGGCAAACGGCTGGGCGATCTCGGCGGGCATCACGCTGATGGCCAGGTTGGCGCGCACCACGCGCAGCGCGGCATCAAAGTGCGAAACCTGCATGCGGTGCTGCAGCACCTTGCCCTCGACCGCGGCGGTGCGCGTGAGCAGTTGCTGCACGGCGCTGAGCGCGGGCATGCTCACGTATTCGTAGTCAAGCACATCGGCGAAATGCACCTGCGCGCGCGCGGCAACCGGGTGGCTGGCGTGGGCGCAGATCGCCAGATGGTCGCCGCGGTAGCTCTGCGTCTGCAGGCCTTCGAGGTCGGCCGCATCCCAGCAGATGCCCACCGACGCGCTGCCGTCGCGCACGCCGCGCGCGACTTCGGGGCTCACGCGTTCCTCCAGGCTGACCTGGATCTGCCCATGGTCTGGGTGCTTGAGAAAGGCCGCCACATCATCGGCCAGCGACTCGGCCATGACGGACGCTGTGACCAGCAGCCGCACATGGCCGCGCGTGCCCTGGGAATAGCCAGCCATGTCGCGCGCGATCAGCGCGGTGCGCGCCAGCAGCGCGCGCGCATGCTCAAGAAGGGTCTCGCCCGCGGCCGTGGGCACGACGCCGCGGCGCTTGCGCACCAGCAGCTGCGTGCCCACCTGGTGCTCGAGCTGGGCCAGGCGCTTGCTGATGGCCGAGCCAACCATGGCCTGCTGCAGGCCCACGGCGGCAATGCTGCGCTGTTCGCAGACGGCGACAAACAGCCGCAAGGTCGTCAAGTCGAGGTCGCGCATGCGAGGTATTCCGTTTGGGAAGGATAGTAGTTCCAAAATTGATTATCCGTGCCTGCCAGGAATTCCTAAAATCCTCGCATTCCCTAACGTCAACGATTTGGAGACTGCATGCCGTCGACTGCTTCCCTTGCTTGTGGCCCGCGCCGCGCCGTGGTGCGTGAGGTCGGTCTGCGCGACGGCCTGCAAAGCCTGGCGCCCACCATGCCGACGGCGCACAAGATCGCCTGGATAGACGCGGCCTACGCCGCGGGCCAGCGCGAGATCGAAGTCGGCTCGTTCGTTCCCGCGCGCCTGCTGCCCCAGCTTGCCGACACCGCTGAAGTGCTGGCCCATGCCAAGACGCTGGCCGGCCTGTGTGCCTCGGTGCTGGTGCCCAACCTCAAGGGCGCGCAGCGCGCGCTTGAATGCGGCGCCGATCTGCTGGTCGTGCCGCTGTCGGCCAGCCACGCCCACAGCCTGGCGAACCTGCGCAAGACGCCCGACGAAGTGGTTGTCGAAGTCGCGCGCATCCGCGCCGAGCGCGACGCGGGCGGCCATGCGACGCTGATCGAAGGCGGCGTGGGCACGGCATTTGGCTGTACGCTGCAAGGCGAAGTGGCTGCCGGCGAGGTGCTGCGGCTCCTGGTGGCGCTGCTTGACGCGGGCGCCGACCGCGTGAGCCTGGCCGACACCGTGGGTTTTGCCGACCCCGAAAGCGTGCGCCGGCTGTTTGAAAGCGCGCGCCGCGAAGTGGGTGACAAGCTGGCCTGCGCGCATTTCCACGATACGCGCGGCATGGGGCTGGCCAATGCCTATGCGGCCTGGCAAACCGGCATCGATCGCTTTGATGCCTGCCTGGCCGGCATTGGCGGCTGCCCGCACGCGCCTGGCGCGAGCGGCAATGTGACCACCGAAGACCTGGCGTTCATGCTTGAACGCATGGGCGTGGGCACGGGATTGGATGTGCAGGCCCTGCTGGCATTGCGTCAGCGACTCGGGGCCTGGTTGCCGGGGGAAACCCTGCATGGTGTGCTGTGGCAGGCAGGTCTGCCGCAGGTGCTCAATGGCGCGGCAGCCCTGGCTGCCTGAGCCGGTTTTGGATGGAATGCAATGACTGAGAATTCGAAGGCTGGGGCGGCCACGCTGCCGCTGGCAGGGCTGCGGGTGGTGGAGTTTTCCCATATGGTCATGGGGCCGACCTGCGGCATGGTGTTGGCCGACCTCGGCGCCGAAGTGATCAAGGTCGAGCCCGTCGAGGGCGACCGCACGCGCCATCTGCTGGGCGCGGGCGCGGGCTTCTTCCCGATGTTCAACCGCAACAAGAAAAGCATTGCGCTTGACCTGCGCCACGCCGACGGGCTGCAGGCGGCCATCCGCCTGGCCTCGTCGGCCGACGTGGTGGTGCAGAACTTCAAGCCCGGCGTGATGACCAAGTACGGCCTGGATTACCGTGCGCTGTCGCGCCTCAACGAGCGCCTGATCTATGTGAACCACGCGGGCTTTCTGCCCGGACCCTATGAAAAGCGCACGGCGCTGGACGAAGTGGTGCAGATGATGGGCGGACTGGCCTATATGACCGGCCGCCCCGGCGATCCGCTGCGCGCGGGTGCCAGCGTCAACGACATCATGGGCGGCATGTTTGGCGCGATCGGCGCCATGGCCGCGCTGATGCAGCGCGGCATCACGGGCCGGGGCCAGGAAGTGGATTCGGCGCTGTTCGAGAACAATGTGTTCCTGGTCGGCCAGCACATGATGCAGTACGCCGTCACGGGCGAAGCCGCCGCGCCCATGCCCGAGCGCATTTCGGCCTGGGCGGTCTATGACGTGTTCAGCGTCAAGGACGACGGCCAGATTTTCCTGGCCGCCGTGAGCGACGCGCAGTGGAACACCTTGTGCACGGCCATGGGCTTTGCCGATCTGCAGGCCGACCCGGCGTTTGCCAGCAACAACGAGCGCGTGCGCGCGCGCGCCACGCTGCTGCCCGAGCTGCGCCGCCGCCTGGCGGCCTACAGCACGCAGCAGCTGTCGGAAATCTTCGAGCGCAACGGCCTGCCCTATGCGCCCATCGTGCGGCCCGAGGAGTTGTTTGACGACCCGCATCTCAATGCCACGGGCGGCCTGGCCGAGATCACGCTCACCGATGGCGAGCGCGCGGGCCAGACGGCGCGCACCACGCTGCTGCCGATACGCATGGACGGCCAGCGCCCGGGCATTCGCCACAACCCGCCGACGCTGGGTGAGCACACGCGCCAGCTGCTGGAGTCGCTGGGCTACGGCCCCGACGAGGTCACGGCCATGGAAGCTGCGGGCGCCGTGGTGTAGCGTCCCTCAAGCCTGCGCGGTGCGCAGGCTTTTTTGTATTCATAACAAAGAGCTGGAGACAAAAAATGCAATTTCCCACGAATTCCCGCCGCGGCATTCTTGCGCTGGCTGCCGCCGGTCTGCTGGCCCCCTTGGGCGCCCTGGCCCAGTCCGACAAGCCGCTGCGCGTGATCCTGCCGCTGTCGGCGGGCTCGGGCGCCGACGGCGCGATCCGCGCGATCAGCACCCAGCTGGCCAAGGCCGCAGGCCATCCCGTGGTGATAGAGAACCTGCCGGGCGCGGGCGGCATCACGGGCACGGCGCAGATCGTGCGCGGGCCCAAGGACGGCTCGATGATCGGCGTGGTCTCGAACAATCATGTGGTCAACCCCAGCGTCTATCCCTCGATTCCGTTTGACGCCATCCAGGACATCGCGCCCATCACCATCATTGGCGCGACGCCGTTTGTGCTGGTCGCCAATCCGTCCGTGCCGGCGCGCAATATCCAGGAACTCGTGGCGCTGGCGCGGGCCAAGCCGGGAACGCTCAATTACGGCTCGTCGGGCAACGGCACCATCTTGCATCTGGGCGCGGCCATGCTGGTCGATCAGGCCAGGCTGGACATCAAGCACATACCCTACAAGGGCATGGGCATGCTGATGAACGACCTGCTCAGCGGCCAGGTCCAGTGGGGCGTGGTGGCGCTTGCGCCCGCGGCCCCGCACATCAAGAGTGGCATGCTGCGCGCCCTGGGCGTGACCACGGCGCAGCGCGTGCCTTCCATGCCCGATCTGCCGACGATTGCCGAGCAGGGCCTGCCCGAATACGCGCTCGAGGGCTGGATCGCGGCCATAGGCCCCAAGGACCTGCCCATGGCCGAACGCAACCGCCTGCACCATGCGTTCCAGCAGGCGCTGGCCCAGCCCGAGGCGCGCAATGCGCTGGTTGCCCAGGGCTATGAAATCAAGCTCACCCCGCCCGAGGCCACCGCCGCCTTCATGCGCTCGGAGCTGCAGCGCATGGCCGACGTCGTGAAGAACGCCAAGGTGAAGGTGGACTGAAACCGCGCGTTTCTATGCCGTCTGGCGCAGCGGCTGCACGGCTTGCCAGCTGCGCAGCTTGCCCGGATTGAGCAGGCCCAGCGGATCGAAGCGCTGCTTGGTGGCGACCACGGCCGGGTCGAGGTTGTTTTGCTTGCCGTCCTCGACAATGTAGACATGCGGGTTGTTGATCTGCACGCCGTGCTCGCGGTAGATCTGCATGATCTGGTTGAGCCGCTCCTCGGTGGTGTAGCGGATGATCTGCAGCCCGCTGCAGTTGAATGCGCCTTCCTTGGTGCGCAGGAACTCCAGGTGCATCATCACTTCACCGCCCAGCGCGGCTTCGAGCGCCTTGACCTGTTCGATGCGCCGCGCGGGGTTGAAGCCGCTTTGGATATAGGTCAGGCCCTTGTCGACTTTCAGCGCATGCAGCGTGGTGTGATTCCAGGTGAATTCGACCAGCGTCTTGTTGCCGGCCTTCACTTCGTCGGCCGTCTTGCGGTAGGTGAGCTGGCCGCCGTGCTTGGCCACCATGTCGCGCATGCCGGCTTCTGAATGGGGCGCGACCACCAGCAGCACCGCATGGCAGCCCGTGGGCAGGTGTTCGGCCAGGCTGGTGAAGTAGTCGGGAATCGGCGCGGCCAGAAAGCACACTTCCTTTTTCTCGAGACCGGGGGCGCTGCCAAAGCGGTCGGCGAAGTCCAGCGCGGCATTGAAATCGTCGAAAGTGGCAATGCATTCGGTCCAGGCGACGGTGGGCGTGAGCGCGACTTCGAGTTCCAGCACGATGCCATTGGTGCCGTAGGTGTGGTGCAGCAGCATGGCCTCGGCGCCGCGCAGCTCGATGATCTGCGGCTCGGCTTCGACGGTCATGGCCCGCACCGCCAGCACATTGCCGGGCGCAGCCAGCGGGCCGTGGTTGATCGAGCCCGCGCCGCCAAAGCCGCCGCCAAACAGTCCGCCCAGCGTCGCGCTGCGGTAGGTCGATGGCAGCCAGCGCAGTTCCTGGCCCAGCGGCTTGGCCTGGGCATCGAAGTCCGCCAGGCGTATGCCCGCCTGGGCCCGGCCCACGCCGGCGCGCACCCAGCCAAAGGCGTTGTAGCCCGACAGGTCCAGGATCACGCCGCCTTGCAGCGGCGTGCACTGGCCATAGTTGCCCGTGCCGCTGCCGCGCACGGTAATGGGAATGCCGGCGCGCGCGCAGGCCGCCACCACCTGGCGGATCTCGTCCTCGGTGCGCGGGCGCACGGCAATGTCGGCGCGCTTGCCCGCGAGCTCTCGCTTGAGCACCGGGCTGAACCAGGCAAAGTCCTGCGACAGCCGGCCCACGCGCAGCGGGTCGGCAATCCAGTCGAGGTCGGGAAGTTGTTCGGGCAGTTGGTGGGCGGCGGTGATGTGAGTCATGTTGTTTTCCTGGCTTTCAGGCAAAGCGCTGCCTGCACCGCGCGTCGTGCGCGGCGTGGTGAGGGAATCAATTGGGATCAGTTCTCGCTGGAATGCCAGCTACCGAGCGCGACCCGGCTGAGCCAGGCCATGGCGACAAACATGCCCACGCCGGTCAGCGAGATCAGCAGCAGCGCGGCAAACATGCGCGGAATGTCAAGCTGAAAGCCCGCCTGCAGGATCTGGTAGGCCAGGCCCGCGCCCGAGCCGCCCGTGCCGGCGACAAACTCGGCAACGACGGCGCCGATCAGCGCCAGGCCGCTGGAGATGCGCAGCCCGCCAAAGAAGTAGGGCAGGGCGCTGGGAATGCGCAGCCGCAGCAGGGTCTGCAGTCGCGTCGCGCGATTGAGCTGGAAGTAGCTTTGCAGATCGGGCTCGACGCTGCGCAGGCCCAGCGTGGTGTTGCTGATGATGGGAAACAGCGCGACCAGCGCCGCGCAGATCACCATGGATGTCGTCGGGTCCTTGACCCAGATGATGATCAGCGGCGCGACGGCAACGATGGGCGTGACCTGCAGCAGCACGGCATACGGGAACAGCGCCATCTCGATGCGCTTGCTCTGCACGAACAGAAACGAGATCAGCACGCCAGCCACGGTGGCGACCAGGAAGGCCAGCACCGTGATCTTCACCGTGACCCACAGCGAGGCGCCCAGCGCCGCCCAGTCGGTGACCAGCGTCTCGAGCATGCGCAGCGGCGACGGCACGAGGTAGGACGGCAGCTCCAGCCCCGTGACCAGGCCTTGCCATAGCGCAATCAGCACCAGGCCCACCAGCAGCGGATAGAGAATGCGCTGCACACGCGGCCGGGCCAGCAGCGGCTGGCGCGCGGGCCTGGGCGCGGCGGCGGCCGGCGCGGCGATGGCCGCCGCCGCGGGAGCACTTGCGGGGGCAGGGACTGCAGGCGCCACAGCAAGAGGCAGGGCGGCAACAGAGGGGAAGGGCGTGCTCATGCGTGGATCTCCGTGGTGTCTGCGCTGGCGCGCAGCAGGCTGTCCTGCAGCAGCTTGGCGTAGCGGCTGAATTCGGGCGAGACCATGAAGTCGGCGCTGCGCGGATAGGGCGCCTCGATGCGGAACTCCTCGACGACCCGCCCCGGGCGTACGGCCATCATCACCACGCGGCTGGAGAGAAACACGGCTTCGTGGATGGAGTGCGTGACAAAGATCACGGTGAGCTTTTTCTTGCGCCACAGATCGAGCAGGTCGGCGTCAAGCTTGTGGCGCGTGATTTCATCGAGCGCGCCAAACGGCTCGTCCATCAGCAGCAGATCGGGCTGGGTCACCAGGCCGCGCGCGATCGAGACGCGCATCTGCATGCCACCCGACAGCGCGCGCGGCAGCGCCGACGCGAACTTCGCCAGGCCCACCAGGGCCAGCGCTTCGCTCACGCGCGCATCGGCTTGGGCGCGCGACACGCCGGCCAGGTCCAGCGGCAGGCGCACATTGGTTTGCACACTGGCCCAGGGCATGAGCGTCGGCGACTGGAACACAAAGGCCATCTTCTTGCCGCTTTCGCCCAGCTGCGCCACGGGCTTGCGCCACAGGTGCAGCCGGCCGTCGGTGGGCGCCAGCAGGCCGGCCACCATCTTCAGCAGCGTGCTCTTGCCGCAGCCCGAGGGGCCCAGCAAGGTGACGAATTCGCCTTCCTCTATGCACAGGTCCACGGGCAGAAGCGCCTGCGTGCCGTTGGGGTAGGTCTTCTCGGCCGACAGCACCTGCACGACGGGCGTAGAAGCAGCAGGCGTAGAAGCGGGCGCGGCGGCGGGGGGCGGGAATACAGCGGTGTTCATGCTTGCCTTTCGATGAATGAGGCCGGGGCCTCTGTTTCAGGGCTGATGGGGGCTCAGGGAAGCACCTTGAGGTCCTTGACGAAGCGGGTGGTGTAGGTGTCGGCGAGCTTGACCTTGGCCGGGTTGATGAGCTTGGTCTCGACCAGGAAGTCGTAGCTGGCCTTGGCGCGCGCGTCGGTCAGCACGCCGATTCCCATGCTGGCCGCATCGCCGCCCGTGACCATGCCCATTTCCTTGAGCTTGGCGACGCTGTAGGCCAGCTGTTCGTCGCTCATGTTGGGGTTGTCCTTCTTGATCAGCGCATTGCCCGGCGCGGGATCGGCCAGATAGCTTTTCCAGCCTTCCATCGAGGCCTTGACGAAGGCGCTCACGGCGGCGGAGCGCGCCTTGAGCGTCTTGTCCATGCAGGACACCGTTGTTGCATACGCGGGATAGCCCTGGTCGCTGAACATCAGCGTGGTGGTCTTGACGCCGGCCTTGGCAATGGCAAACGGCTCGGACGTCAGATAGCCCTGCTGGGCGGTGTTCCTGTCGGCAACGAAAGGCTGGATGTTGAAGGTGTAGGGGCGGGTCTGCGCATCGCTGAAACCGTACTTGGCCTTGAGCCAGGGCCAGTAGCCGCGCTGGGCCGAGGAACCGATCAGAATCGTCTTGCCCTTGAGGTCCTCGAACTTCTTGACGTCGTCATGCGCGATCAGCACCTGCAAGTCCTTCTGGAACACTGCGGCGACATTGGTCACGGGAACGCCGCCTTCGCGCATCTGTATCATCTGCAGATCGCTGGAGCCCATCACGCAGTCGGCCTGGCCCGCGGCCATCATCTGCACGATGTTGACCTGGGGGCCGCCCATCTTGATGGTCGCGTCCAGGCCGTATTTCTTGTACAGGCCCGTGGCCAGCGCCTGGTAGAAGCCGCCGTGCTCGGCCTGGGCGTACCAGTTGGTCATATAGGTGAACTTCTCCTGCGCCTGCGCGGTGCCCAGGGCACCAAGAGCGAGCAGGGCAGCTGCACCAAGTCGTGAAAGGCGGGAAGCAGTCTTCATCATGGCAGTACTCCGTAAGAAGGCAGGGCAGAGGGGGGCAGGGACGGGATTTGCAGGTTTCAGGCCAGCGCCGACGAGGTCTCGACATGGCCCGTATGGTTGGCGCGGCCCCAGGTGGGCTCGGGGCGCGCGGCCCATTGCAGCTGGTGCAGTTCGGTGATTGCCGCGGCCCAGCTCACGGCCAGCGATTCGAGAATCGCCAGGCCCTGCTCGGCGGTCGCGGGCAGCGGGTCGCCGATGATTCCGCTGGGGCCGAAGTCGCGCGCGCTCCAGGCACAGGCGGGGCGGCCGTCGGGCGACAGCAGCGGCGAGTCGAACACCGGCGGGTAGTTGGTCACGGCGCGCTCCATGTGCACGGTGTCGGGCGCGAGCGCCAGCATCAGCGCGGTCTCGGCATGGCCGGCGTGCATGGCGAGCTTCTTCTCCCGGTCCGACAGGTACTTGCCGGCCACATGCGCAACGCGCCAGGTGAAGCTGGGCACGACAATGAAATCGCCATGGCGCAGGCGCAGCTCGCGCGCGCACATTTCCATCACCTGGGGCTGGCCGCCATGGCCGTTGACGAACAGCAGCTTGCGAAAACCCGCGCGGTAGACCGACTCGCCGATCTCGTTCATCGTTGCCAGCAGCGTCTCGCCGCTGAGCGTCACGGTGCCCGGAAAGTGCAGGTGCTCCTCCGATTTTCCGTAAGTGATGGGCGCCATCGCGAACGCCGGAACGTGGGCCGGCAGGCGCGCCATCGCATGGCCCACCACGCCGGCGCTGATCACCGTGTCGACGGCGCAGGGCAGGTGCGGACCGTGCTGTTCCGTGGCGCCCGTGGCCAGCACGATCACGGTGTTTTCCTTGTCCGGCAGATCGGCGATCTCGGTCCAGCTCAGATAGGGCAGATAGCGGTGGGGTGGGGTGTAGCCGTGCAGCATGGGAGGGGTCTTTCGTGGGCAGGAGGGGGTTCAGCGCCGGGGCAGCCAGGCCGTGGCCTCGACTTCAATGAGGATTTCAGGCGTGGGCAGCATGGCGCTGACCTCGACCACGGTGGAGGCCGGCGGCTCTCCGGGGAAGAACAGCTTGCGCACCCGGCTGTACTGGGGAAAGTGGTCCAGGTTCCTGAAGTACTGCACCAGCTTGATCACGTCCGACATCTGGCCGCCCGCGGCCTCGATGGTCAGGCGTATGCGGTCCAGCACATACCAGCTTTGCGCCAGGATCGGGCCTTCCTTGATGTCGCTGCTGAACTCTCCCGTGCGGCCGATCAGCGTAGCGGCGTCCTCGGGGATGTCGGCATAGCCATGCACGATGCGGCCGGCCGCGGGATCGACGGCAATGATTCCCGAGAGAAACACCATGTCGCCCGCGCGCCGCCAGGCCGCGTAGCGCGCCAGGGGTTGGGCAATTCCGGCAGGGGTGGGGCTCATGCGAGGCTCCTTGCAAGGGGGGAAATGAAAGAGGAGGAAGTGAACCAGGCGGCATTTGCCTGGCCGCTCGCGACCCGGCCCTGGCGCAGCACCAGGCGCGACTGCGTGCGCGAGGGAAAGCCCCAGCCATCGGCCTGGTGAAAGACAATCAGATCGGCGCTGCTGCCAGGCGCAAGCGGCAGTGTCCGCGCGCCGCGGGCCAGCCAGTCGGCGCGGCACAGCGCTTCGGACCAGCGGTCGAACGGCAAGTCCAGTTGCGCGGCAAGCACGCCCGTGGCCAGGGCTTCAAGCGGATCGAAACTGCCCATGGGGCAGAACGGGTCCTGCACGTTGTCGCTGGCAATGAGCACCGGAATGCCGCGCGCATGCGCTTCCTTGACCAGCGTGAGCCCGCGCTGGCGCGGCGTGCGGCCGGTCACTGCGTCCTGCAGCAGCAAATTGGTGATCGGCAGCGTGACCAGCGTGACCGGGCACTGCGCGACGGCGTCCAGCGTGGCCAGCGCCGTGGCTTCGTCCTGCGCGGCCAGCGCGCAGCCGTGGCCGCAGACCACATGGCCTTCGAAGCGCAGTTCCTGCAGCAGCGCGGCCGTGCTTGCCAGCCCCTGGGCGCCGGGGTGCAGCTCCTCGTCGACATGCAGATCGACATTCAACTCGTATTGCTGCGCGGCCTCGAACAGATGGCGCAGCGCCTGGGGGTTCCAGTTGGTTGAATGCACGAAGCCGCCAAGCAGCGCGCCCGGGCCGCTTGCGGCCACAGTGCGCGCCAGGCGCATCGCGGTCGCGCGCTCGGCGTACAGGTGCAGCGGAATCAGCGCCACGCGCTCCAGCACGAGGCGGCCGGCCCATTCCTGGGCGAGTTCGCGCAGCACGTTCCAGGCCAGCGGCTGGGCTTCGGGCTCCCACCAGTCGCAATGCGTGCGCAGATGCACCGTGCCGGCCTCGTAGGCCCATTGCAGCGCGCGGCCGGCGCGCTGGCGCACATCGGCGTCGGTCCAGCTTTGGCGGTCGACCATCATCGCGGCTATCGCGCCCAGCAGGCCGGGCTGCACCGCGCCCATGCGCGCCAGCGTGAAGGCCTTGTCCAGGTGCGTGTGGGCATCGACCAGGCCGGGCAGCACCAGCGCGCCCGCGAGGTTCCAGGCCGCGCCCGCGGGCGGCGTGAATTGCGCGTCGTGCGGCGCCAGGCCCAGCACCCGGCCCTGGGCCAGGTGCAGATCGGCCAGCGCGGCCTGGCCGCCATGGTGGGGCCATTGATCGGGCAGCAGCCAGCGCGGCAGGCGCGCGGCCAGCAGATGAGCGGGAGCGTGGGGAACATGCATGTCGAATCCTTCAGGCGATCAGGAAAATCGCGCCATGGCCTCGCCCACGCGCGCCTTGAAGGCTTCTAGGCGCTGTGGCGTGGCGACGTTCATGTGGTAGCAGGCGTGGTAGTCGACGCGCGCCTTGCCGCCCGTGAGCAGGCGCAGGTAGCGCGTCACCGACTTGCGCGGCGGGTCGCCCATCAGCAGCGCGGTCCAGCGCGGCCGGCCATAGGTCACGACGGCGGAAATGCGCTTGAGATGGGTCAGCGCGGGCTTGAGCTTGTGCGGGTCGCTGATGTCAAAGGCCACGCCGGGCATCAGCACGCGGTCGCAGAAGCCCTTGAGCATGGCCGGCATGCCGAAGCACCAGGTGGGAAAGCACAACACCACGGCCTCGGCGCGCAGCAGCCGGTCCACATAGCCCTGCACCGGCCGGCGGTTGCTCGGCACCTCGTGGTAGCCCAGGCGCTCCGCGCGGCTGAGCACCGGGTTGAAGTCCTCGGCATACAGGTCGCAGTCGTCGACCTCGTGGCCCGCACTGCGCAGGTTGAGCACCACTTCGGTGTGCAAGGCCGCGTGGTAGCTGGTCTCAACCGGGTGGCAGTAGATGACGAGAACGCGCATCGCCAGCCCTCAGAGATCGAGCGTGAGGGTGGCGCCGTGGCTGCGTGCGCAGCAGAGCGCGACATGGCTGCGCTGCTCCTCGGCGCTCAGGCAGCTGTCGCGGTGTTCGGGCGTGCCGTCCAGCCAGCGCGTGACGCAGGTGCCGCACACGCCTTGCTCGCACAGGGTGTCGACGGCAATGCCGGCGAGCTGCAGCACGTCGGCCATGCTTTCGCCGGGCGCCACGGGAAGGCGCATCTGGCTGCGCGCCAGCACCAGTTCAAAAGCATGTTCGGCGGCACGGGACAAAGGGGCAGGGGCGGTGATTTGCATGTTTGACCACTTGATTTGATCGATCGGTCAAACTATTGCAAATGCTGTGCCAGCTATGAAGCACCCCCTGCGCCACTTCGCCCTAGGCGGGCCCGGCTTCCCCTCTCACCTTCGGTGGAGGGGGCGGCACGCGCAGGGACGGCAGCCTCGCTGCGGGGCGGCGTGCTGAGCTTGTCGAAGGGCTCGCTGCCCCCATGCTGTGCCCCGCCAGTTTCGTGGGCCAGTGCACATGAACGTGCAGGCCGTGATTATTCTGGTGCGAGCCCGCAGCCCAGCAGCACAAAAGTGGTGAGCTCGCGCATGATGGGTTCGCGGTCCATGGCTTCATCGGGCGCCAGGCCCAGCATGATGTGCACCTGCACGCCGTAGTCGGCGTAGTGCTGGGTCATTCCCCAGATCTGCATCAGCAGCACCGTGGGGTCGAGCGCGCGCATGCGGCCTTCGGCGATCCAGCGGTTGATCAGCTCGACCTTGTGCTGCGTGGACTTCACGGCCACGGGCCAGTACCGGCCCAGGTTGCGCCCGCCGCCCAGCACTTCGCTGGTGAAGATGCGCGACAGCCCCGGGTTGTCAAGCGCGTAGTCGAGCTTCTTGCGCACATAGCCGCTGAGCACGGTCCTGGGGTCGTCGCTGTCGACATCAAAGACAAAGGCACTGGACCAGCCGCCCAGCACCGAATACAGCAGCTCCTCGTAGAGCTCTTCCTTGCTGCTGATGTAGTAGTGCAGCTGGGGCTTGGTCAGCCCCGCGCGCTCGGCAATGGCCTTGGTCGATGCGCCCTTGAAGCCATGGCGGCTGAACTCGGCAATTGCCGCCTCGCGGATTGCGCCCAGGATGCGTTCACGCCCTTGCTTGGCGCGGCTGGTGAGTGCGCCGGCGGGCGCACCGTCTTCGGGTTCTATCATGGGCAGGCAGGTGGAGAGCGACGCTGCCGATTCTGCCTGCATCAGGCTTTCCAGAAGCCGATATGGGGAACGCTGGCCTCCTCGATCATCGTCGGGCCCAGGCATTCGATCTCGTGCGGCGAGGCCGCGAACACGTCGCGGCAGGACAGCTCGGCGTCGCGCTGCTCGGCATGCTCGCCGCGAAACACGCGCAGGCGCTGTGCATCGATGCCGAACACCACGCGGCCTATGCCCGACCAGAAGATCGCGCCCGCGCACATCACGCAGGGCTCGGCCGAGGAATACAGCGTGGCCTGGGCCAGCACGTCGCGCGCCACGCGCGGGCTCAGCTGGCGCACGGCATTGGTTTCGGCGTGACCCGTGCAGTCGCCGGTCTCGGTGGTGTTGCAGTAGGCCTCGGCCAGCAGCTTGCCGTCGGCGTCGACGACCACCGCGCCAAACGGCCGGTTGCCGCGCGCGCGCGCCGTGGCCGACAAGGCAATGGCCTGGCGCAGATAGCGGCCGTCGGTGGCACCGACGGGCATGGGTTCTTCAAGAAGTTCAGGGGGGGCAAACATCAGTGCGGGCATGGCGGTCTCCGGCGTGGGGGGAGCGCAGGCTGGGCTGCGGTGCTCTGCGCCATGCACTTTGCATGCCAGCCAGGCACCGTTCTTGCTTGGCTGTTGCCAGGAGTAGAAGCGTTCACTGTGCAGTTCTTGCGACCTGGCCAGCCGGAAATTGCTCTTGAAGCCCGCATGCCCAGGTTTCAGGAACGGCCGGACCGAGCCCGCGAACGTCCGGATGGCCCAAGCCTGGAGCGGGAAGACTTTTGTTCACTTCCATCTTCCGGAGAACCGCATGACAACCGCCACCTATGACCTGACCGAGCTGCAAAAGGAAACGCGCATGGGCGCGCTGGGCTTGGAAAGCAGCCGCCGCGAAATCCGCCGCATCGATCTTTCCGACTTCGCCGCGCGCAAGCGCGAGATTGCCGAGCAACTTTGGGACGCCGCCGTCGATGTCGGCTTCTTCCAGGTCGTGAATCACGGCATTGCGCTTGACGACGTGCAGCGCGCGTTTGTCATGACCGAGCGCTTCTTTGCGCTGCCCGAGGCCGTCAAGGCCCGATACCCGTTGAAAAAGGCGCTTAACGTCGGCTGGGAAAGCCGCGCCCAGGTGCGGCCGTCGACGGGAACGCCCGACCAGAAGGAGTCCTACCAGATCACGCGCCCGCACATGCAAGGCCTGTGGCCCAGTCAGGAGGAGCTTGCCGACTTCCAGACCACCATGCTGGCTTTCGAAGGCCAATGCTGGCAGGTGGCGATGCAGGTACTGTCATGCTTTGCCTGGAAGCTGGGCTTTGACGACGGTTTCTTCCTGCGCGCCCATGATCCGGCGCAAGCCAGCTACCAGAGCACCTTGCGCCTGCTGCATTACTTCGCGACACCCCCCGAACAACAGGCCGACCTGGGCCTGTGGCGCGCGGGCGCGCACACCGACTTCGACTGCCTGAGCCTGCTGTTCCAGCGCCAGGGCCAGGGCGGGCTGCAGGTCTGCCCGGGCAAGGAAATGGAAAGCCAGGAATGGACGTCCGTCGAGCCCGATGAAAAGGCCATTACCTGCAATATCGGCGACATGCTGATGCGCTGGAGCGACGACCAGCTGCCGTCGAACTTCCACCGCGTGAAGAACCCGCTGCCCGGCGAGTACATGGGGCCGCGCTACAGCATGGCGTTCTTTGCCCAGGCGAATCGCGATGCCATCATTGAAGGCCCGCGCCGCAAATACCCGCCGATTGCCGCGGGCGACTACCTGAACCAGCGCGTGGCCGCGAACTTCAAGGCGTACTGAAAGCCGCGCGACCGTGCGCTTTTCTTCAGGCGAGCGCGCCGGCTTCGGCCAGCGTCGGATCGTCGATATGGCCTTGCGCACCGCCGCCGTAGAGCGTCTTGGGATCGAGCGCCGCCAGCGGCGCACCGGTCTTCAGGCGCTCGACCAGATCGGGATTGGCAACGAAAGGCCGGCCCAGCGCAAGCAGGTCGGCCTGGTCTGCGGCCAGCCGCGCCGAGGCCAGCTCCAGGTCATGGCCGTTGTGGGCCATGGAGGTGTTGCCAAGGCGCTTGCGCAGGGGTGGGTTGTCAGTCAGGGGGCGGCGCGCGATCCGGGCCCGCGCCGCGCTGGCAGGCGCTATGGCGCGGCGGCGTCGTCGTCGAAGCAGGCGATGCCGGCGTCCAGCAGTTCGTGCAGCGCGGCGACGCTTTCGACGCCCAGGCGTTCGTTGAGCGCCAGCTGCGCAAGCTTCCAGGCACGCTTGCCTTCGATGCGCTTGGCGCGTCCTGCGTCGGTGATTTCCACCAGCCGGCTGCGCGCGTCCTCGCCCGCGCCTATGGTGAGCCAGCCATGCGCGACCAGCGGCTGCATGTTGCGCGTGAGCGTCGATGCATCCATCTGCATGCGCTTGGCCAGATCGCCGGGCCGCAGAGGCCCGAATTTGTCCACATGGGACAGCAGCGAATACTGCGTGGTCTTGAGCCCGGCCGCGGCGGTGTAGTGGTCGTAGTGGCGCGTGACCAGCCGGGTCAGCTGGCGCAGCTTCAGATTGGTACAGCCTTGGGGTGTGTTCATCTGCTATATTGTACTTGCAACACTTGTATATGCAATTAATTGTCAAGGAGACGCAGATGGATATGGAGTTGGACCCCGTTGTCGCGCGCTGGAACGCGCAGGAAAGCGCGGTGCGCGCGCGCCTGAATGTCGATGCCAGACCGCCGACGTCCATTGCCGGCCTGACCGGCATGGAGCTGTTTGCGGCCATCTTTGCCGGCGATATTCCGCCCGCACCCATAGGCCTGACGCTGGACTTCGTTCCCATCCACATGGAGCCGGGCAGCGCGGTCTTCCAGGGCCGGCCGCAGCGCAAGCACTACAACCCGCTGGGCAGCGTGCATGGCGGCTGGTTTGCGACGCTGCTGGACTCTGCCGTGGGCTGCGCCGTGCACACGCTGCTGCCCGCGGGCAAGGGTTACACCACGCTGGAGCTCAAGGTCAACATGGTGCGCGCCTTGAGCGACCGCGTGCCGCTGGTGCGCGCCGAAGGCAAGGTGATACACCAGGGCCGCCAGGTCGCCACGGCCGAAGGGCGCATTGTCGGCCCCGACGGCAAGCTTTACGCGCATGCGACCACCACCTGCCTGATCTTCGATGTGCCCGCCAACGCCCAGGAGTCTTCCCATGTCCGCAAGTGACCGTTTGCTTTGCTATCTCGACGACCTTGCCCCGGGTCAGCGCTTTGTCGGCAGCACGCGCCTGCAGGTGGACGCCGAGCGCATCAAGCGCTTTGCGGCCGAGTTCGATCCCCAGCCTTTTCATCTCGATGACGACGCCGCGCGCGCCACGCTGTTTCGCGGGCTGGCCGCGAGCGGCTGGCATACCGCGGCCCTGACCATGCGGCTGCTCGTGGACAACGAGTTCCAGCTCGCGGGCGGCATCATAGGCGCGGGTTTCGACGAACTGCGCTGGCCGTTGCCCGTGCGCCCCGGCGATACGCTGCGCGTGGAATGCGAAGTGCTGGAGGTGCGGCCCTCGAAGTCGCGCCCCGAGCAAGGCCTGGTCAAGCTGCGCACCACGACCTTCAACCAGCACGATCAGCCGGTGCAGATTTCCGTGGGCAATCTGGTGGTGCCGCGGCGCGCGCCATGAGCAGGAAAGGCAAACCCTGCACTTGCGTTCGCCCTGTCGAAGGGCGTTTCAGGGCGGCTGCCATGCATGCTCGAATCCCCATGAAAAAAGCCATCCCGAAGGATGGCTTTGTGCCGCAAAGGCGCGTCGCTTAGAGCGAGTCGATGAAGCTGCGCAGCTTGTCCGAACGCGAAGGGTGCTTGAGCTTGCGCAAGGCCTTGGCTTCGATCTGGCGTATGCGTTCACGCGTCACGTCGAACTGCTTGCCGACTTCTTCCAGCGTGTGGTCGGTGGACATTTCAATGCCGAAGCGCATGCGCAGCACCTTGGCTTCGCGCGGCGTCAGGCCGTCGAGGATGTCCTTGACCACGTCGCGCAGACCGGCCTGCATGGCGGCATCGATGGGGGCGGTGTTGGCTCCGTCCTCGATGAAGTCGCCCAGGTGGCTGTCGTCGTCGTCGCCGATCGGCGTTTCCATGGAGATCGGCTCCTTGGCGATCTTCATGATCTTGCGGATC
>Ga0308157_10004054_pt1 | contig 20055 bp, 13 predicted proteins | sample PhyBR1_FD_201035 | JGI IMG/M metagenome (GOLD analysis project Ga0308157, IMG submission 201035) | Phyllosphere microbial communities from UC Gill Tract Community Farm, Albany, California, United States - DLSLB.R1 | ecosystem: Host-associated > Plants > Phyllosphere > Unclassified | place: USA...
TCACCGACCTCAACAACCTTTTCGGCGCTATCAAGTTTTACAAGGAAACCCGCGGCAAGGGCGTAAAGCCCGTGCTGGGGGCCGAAGTGTTCGTCGAGCCCGAAGAGCCCGGCAACCCGCCGTCCCGGATCATCCTCTTGGTGCAGGGCAAGCAGGGCTACCTGAACCTGTCAGAACTGCTCGCACGGGCTTGGACCCGCGGCGTGGTGAAGAACCAGCCCCTGTGCACCTGGGCCTGGCTGGAAGAGCTGGGCGAGGGCCTCATTGCCCTGGCAGGTGCGCAGGCCGGCCCGGTGGGCCAGGCGATCATCAAGGGCGACGATGCCGGGGCCGCGCGCCTGGCCTTGCACCTCGCGGGGATTTTTCCGCACCGTTTCTATCTGGAAATCCAGCGGGCGGGCCGGGCCGACGATGAAGCGCATGTGGTCTCCGCCGTGCAACTGGCGGCGCGGTTGAACCTGCCGGTGGTGGCGACCCACCCCGTGCAGTTCGCCACCGCCGATGACTACGAAGCCCATGAGGCGCGCGTGTGCATTTCCGAGGGCGAAATCCTTGGCAATCAGCGCCGCGTGCGCAAGTTCACGCGTGAGCAGTATTTCAAGTCGAGCGCCCAGATGGAGGCGCTGTTCGCGGATGTGCCCTCTGCCATCGCCAACACGCTGGAAATCGCCAAGCGCTGCAACCTCACCCTGGTGCTGGGCAAGCCGCAATTGCCGGACTTCCCCACGCCGGGCGGCATGCCCATCGACGAGTACTTCCGCGTGGCTTCGCTGGAGGGGTTGGAAGAACGGCTCGCACACCTGTACCCGAAGGAAGCCGAGCGCGACAATCAGCGCCCTCGCTACCTGGAGCGGCTGGAGTTCGAGATCAACACCATCCTGAAGATGGGGTTTCCCGGCTACTTCCTCATCGTGGGCGACTTCATTCAGTGGGCCAAGAACAATGGGTGTCCGGTGGGGCCGGGCCGGGGGTCCGGCGCCGGCTCGCTGGTGGCTTACGCGCTCAAGATCACCGACCTGGACCCACTGCAGTACAACCTGCTGTTCGAGCGGTTCCTGAACCCGGAACGGGTCTCGATGCCCGACTTCGACATCGACTTTTGCCAGTCCAACCGTGACCGCGTGATCGACTACGTGAAGGACAAATACGGCAAGGACGCCGTGAGCCAGATCGCCACGTTCGGAACCATGGCCGCGAAAGCGGCGATCCGCGACGTGGGCCGTGTCATGGACATGAGCTACACGTTCTGTGACGGGATCTCCAAGCTCGTGCCGGGCAAGCCGGGCATGTCTTACACGCTGCAATACCCGCCCAACCCAAAGAAGGAGGGCGACAAGAACAACTACGCGCTGGAGTTGGAGCCCTTGCTGGCCGAGCGGGTGCAGAAGGAAGAGGACGTCAAGACCATCATCGAGATGGCGCAAAAACTGGAGGGCATGACCCGCAACATCGGCATGCACGCCGGGGGCGTGTTGATCGCACCGGGCAAACTGACCGATTTCTGCCCGCTGTACCAGCAGCCGGGAAGCGACTCGGCAGTGAGCCAGTACGACAAGGACGATGTGGAGGCCATCGGGCTCGTGAAGTTCGACTTCTTGGGCTTGGCCACGCTGACCATTTTGGAGATCGCCAAGGACTTCATCGTCAAGCGCCACAAGGGCCAGGAGAACTTCACGTTCGAGAACATCCCGCTGGACGATGCACGCACCTACCAGCTGTTTTCCGACGGCAAGACCGAGGCCGTGTTCCAGTTTGAAAGCCGCGGCATGCAGGGCATGCTCAAGGAAGCCCGGCCGAGCCGCCTGGAAGACCTGATCGCCCTGAATGCTCTGTACCGGCCAGGCCCGATGGACCTGATCCCCAGCTTCGTGAACCGCAAGCACGGCAAGGAAGTGGTGGAGTACCCGCATCCGCTGGTCGAGAAGGTGTTGTCGGAAACCTACGGGATCATGGTGTACCAGGAGCAGGTGATGCAGACCGCCCAGGTACTGGGGGGCTACTCGCTCGGCGGTGCCGACATGCTGCGCCGGGCCATGGGCAAGAAGAAGGCCGAGGAAATGGCAGAGCACCGCGAGATCTTCCGTGCGGGTGCCGCCAAGCAGAACATCAGCCAGGAAAAGGCCGACGAGGTGTTCGACCTGATGGAGAAGTTTGCGGGGTACGGCTTCAACAAGTCGCACGCCGCCGCTTACTCGCTCCTGGCCTACCAGACCGGCTGGCTCAAGGTGCACTACACGGCCGAGTTCTTCTGCGCCAACATGACGGTGGAAATGGACGACACCGACAAGCTCAAGGTGCTGTTCGAGGACGCTATCAAGAATTTCGGCCTGTCGTTCGAGCCGCCGGACGTGAATCGGGGCATGTACCGCTTCGAGCCAGTCACCGACAAGGTCATCCGTTACGGCCTGGGCGCCATCAAGGGGACGGGGCAGCAGGCCATCGAAGCCATCATTGCGGCCCGGGAAGGGCGGGGCGCCGGGCCACGCGGCGATACGAAGGGACCGTTCACGAGTCTTTTTGATTTCTGCGTGCGCGTGGACCGCACTCGTTTGAACAAGCGCACGCTGGAGGCGCTCATCAAGGCGGGCGCCTTCGATGCCATGAACATGAACCGGGCGTCGCTCGCCGCATCGATCGACCGGGCTTTCGATTTCGCCAACGCCACGCTGGCCAATGCCAACCAAGGCGGCCTGTTCGACATGATGGGCGAAGACGTCCATGGCTCCAGCACGCAAGAGCCGGAGCTGGTGGAAATGACCCCTTGGGGCGTGAAAGAGCGCCTCACGATGGAAAAGACCGCCGTGGGCTTCTACCTGTCGGGTCACCTGTTCGATGAGGTTGCCAGCGAGGTCCGCCGCTTCGTGCGCACCCAGATCGACGAACTGCTCGACAGCCGAGAGCCGCAGATTCTGGCCGGCATCATCAGCGACTTCCGGGTGATCAACGGCCAGCGGGGGCGGCTCGCGCTGTTCAAGCTGGACGACAAGTCCGCCACCATCGAGGCCTCGGCCGACGAAAACGTGGTCAACGCGCACCGCGACATGCTCAAGGACGATGAGTTCGTTGTCATGAGTGGGCGCCTTCAGCTAGACCATTTCAGTGGGGGGCTGCGGGTCAAGGTCCAGCAGGTGTGGGATCTGGCGGGGGCACGGGCCAAGTTCGGCCGTTATCTGCAGGTGGCCATCGGCGACACCGCTCCCGATGTGCAACGGCTGGTGCGCGAATTTCCGCCTCGCCGGCAGGAGACCGAGCAGGGCGAGGTGCTGGTGCATGGCCTTCGCGTGCGGATGGGGGTGCGCTGCAAGGCGGGGCAGGGCCAGGCGACGGCTGAATTGCAGCTCGGCGAGGGCAGCCGCTTCTTCCCGTCCGATGCGGCGTTGGCCGCGTGGAGCGCGCAGGCCGGCACCGGTTCCGTCAACGTCGTCTATGACGCGGGTTGAAGGCTTGAAACACCGTTGGGTGATCACTACATGGAAGAGGCTGCGTCGATCGCCGTGGCTCGCTAGAATGAAATCCATGGCAACTAAACCACCTTCCCCTGTTCCCGCTCCGCCCACCAGGACGCCAGCGCGGGACGACGGCGGTTCGGTCGTGCTCGAACGGCGCACACAAAAGACCCAGCCGCCACAAATGTTTCAGGTGGTCATGCTCAACGATGACTTCACGCCGATGGAATTCGTCATCGTCGTGCTGCAGGAATTCTTCAGCAAAGACCGGGAAGCCGCCACGCAGATCATGCTGAAAATCCATTTGGACGGCAAAGGCGTATGTGGGGTGTATTCCCGCGACGTCGCAGCGACCAAGGTGGAGCAGGTCCGCGAGGCAGCCCATAAAGCGGGGCATCCGCTGCAATGCCTCAGTGAGCCTGTTGAATAAACGGCCTTTGGTCCCGATCTACAGTAATCCCTTCCACGCAAGCACAAAGGAGTTCACATGATTGCCCAGGAACTGGAAGTCAGCTTGCACATGGCCTTTGTCGAGGCCCGCCAGCAGCGCCACGAGTTCATTACCGTGGAGCATCTGCTGCTTGCATTGCTTGATAACCCCAGCGCAGCCGAAGTGCTGCGTGCATGTTCGGCCAACATCGATGATCTGCGTTCATCGCTGGCCAACTTCATCAAAGACAATACGCCCCAGGTCGCCGGCACGGACGAGGTGGATACGCAGCCCACGCTGGGTTTCCAGCGCGTGATCCAGCGCGCCATCATGCACGTGCAATCCACTGGCAACGGCAAGAAGGAAGTCACTGGCGCAAACGTGCTGGTGGCGATCTTCGGCGAGAAGGATTCGCACGCCGTGTACTACCTGCACCAGCAGGGCGTGACGCGGCTGGACGTGGTCAATTTCATTGCCCACGGCATCAAGAAAGGCGAACCGCCGGAGCCCGCCAAGCCTGAGAACCAGGCCGAGGGCGAAGAGGGCGGCGGTGGCGAGCGCAACGAAAAGGCTTCGCCGCTCGAGCAGTACACGCAAAACCTCAACCAGGCGGCCAAGGACGGCAAGATCGATCCGCTGATCGGGCGCCACTACGAGGTGGAGCGCACGATCCAGATCCTGTGCCGCCGCCGCAAGAACAACCCGCTTCTGGTGGGTGAGGCTGGCGTGGGCAAGACGGCCATCGCCGAGGGCCTGGCGTGGCGCATCACGCAGAACGATGTGCCGGAAATCCTGGCCGAGGCCGTGGTGTATTCGCTGGACATGGGAGCGCTGCTGGCAGGCACCAAGTACCGCGGCGATTTCGAGCAACGCCTGAAGGGTGTGCTCAAGTCGCTCAAGGACAAGCCCAACGCCGTGCTGTTCATCGACGAAATCCACACGCTGATCGGCGCTGGCGCCGCCTCGGGTGGCACGCTGGACGCGTCCAATCTGCTCAAGCCGGCGCTCTCCAGCGGCCAGCTCAAGTGCATCGGCGCGACGACGTTCACCGAATACCGCGGCATCTTCGAAAAAGACGCGGCGCTGTCGCGGCGGTTCCAAAAGGTGGACGTGGTGGAGCCGACCGTGCAGGAGACGGTAGACATCCTGAAGGGCCTGAAGTCGCGCTTCGAGGAACATCACAGCGTGAAGTACGCGGCGGCGGCGCTGCAGGCTGCGGCCGAGCTGTCGGCCAAGTACATCAACGACCGCCATCTGCCCGACAAGGCCATCGACGTGATCGACGAGGCCGGTGCAGCCCAGCGCATCCAGGTCGCCAGCAAGCGCAAGAAGACCATCGGCAAGGCCGAGATCGAGGAAATCGTGGCGAAGATCGCGCGCATTCCGCCCGCGAACGTCTCCAACGACGACCGCAGCAAGCTGCAGACCATCGAACGCGACCTGAAGAGCGTGGTGTTCGGCCAGGACAAGGCACTGGAGGTGCTCGCCTCCGCCGTGAAGATGGCGCGCTCCGGCCTGGGCAAGGGTGACAAGCCGATTGGCTCGTTCCTGTTCAGCGGCCCCACCGGCGTCGGCAAGACCGAAGCGGCGAAGCAGCTGGCCTACATCATGGGCATCGAGCTGATCCGCTTCGACATGTCCGAGTACATGGAGCGCCATGCGGTGAGCCGCCTGATCGGTGCGCCTCCCGGCTATGTCGGGTTCGACCAGGGCGGCCTGCTGACCGAAGCCGTCACGAAGAAGCCGCACTCCGTACTGCTGCTGGATGAAATCGAGAAGGCGCACCCGGACATCTTCAACGTGCTGCTGCAGGTGATGGACCACGGCACGCTGACCGACAACAACGGGCGCAAGGCCGACTTCCGCAACGTCATCATCATCATGACGACGAACGCGGGTGCCGAGACCATGAACAAGGCCACCATCGGGTTCACGAATCCGCGGCAGGCGGGTGACGAAATGGGCGACATCAAGCGCCTGTTCACGCCAGAGTTCCGCAACCGGCTGGATGCTATCGTGAACTTCAAGGCGCTGGATGAGCAGATCATCCTGCGCGTGGTGGACAAGTTCCTGCTGCAGCTCGAAACCCAGCTGGCCGAGAAGAAGGTGGAGGTGACTTTCACCGACACCCTGCGCAAGCACCTGGCCAAGAAGGGGTTCGATCCGCTCATGGGTGCACGCCCGATGCAGCGCCTGATCCAGGACACGATTCGCCGTGCGCTGGCCGACGAGCTGCTGTTCGGACGCCTGACCGAAGGGGGCCGCCTCACGGTGGACATCGAAGTCAAGACGGACGACAAAGGGGTGGAAACGCCCGACGTGTTGCTCGATATTCAGCCGTTGCCGAAAAGAGAGCGGTCCGCGAAGTCGGAACCCGCCGAGCCGGAAGAGGCCACGGCCGACTGACCAGCGGCGGCCACCCTTCGGTGGCTTGGCCTTTCCGCAAAAAGCCCGCGTTCATCGCGGGCTTTTTTATGGCGAGAGCGGAATGCTCACAGTCGAGGCAACCGCAACCGAGCCTCAGTGCCGTGGGCAACGCCCATCACGGAGCTGTCAGGCGCTGCAGCAGCTCCAGGGTCGGATAGCCATCGGCCACGGCACCGACGCTCTGCTGATACTGGCGCAGGCCAGCCCGCGTGGCGGGCCCCATCACGCCGTCTGGTGTGCCGGTGGAAAAGCCGCGCGCATTCAGCGCGGTTTGCAGGTCTTTCACCTGGCTGCGCGACAGGGGCTGCAGGTCCCGCGGCCAGGCGGCCACCACGCCGGTTCCGCCTTCGATCTGCCGCGCCAGCAGCCCCACGGCGAGCGCGTAATTCACTGAATTGTTGTAGCGCAGGATGCTGCGGAAGTTGTCGCCCACCAGGAAGGCCGGTCCGCGTGCGCCCGCTGGGGCGATGACCGAGGCCGAGCCGAGGTCTGGCAGTGGCTGGCGGTCGATGGCCACGACGCCTTCGCTGGCCCACTGGGCCGTGGATTGGCGGACCGTGGTTTCGGTGCGGGCATGGTCGAAGCCGGGGGGCAGTTGAACTTCGACGCCCCAAGCCTGTCCTGTGCGCCAGCCGGAGTTGGCGAGGTAGTTGGCGGTGGACGATGCAACGTCGGGAATGCTTCCCCAGATGTCGCGGCGGCCATCGCCGTCGGCATCGACGGCATAGGCCAGGAACACCGATGGCAGGAACTGCGTGTGGCCCATGGCACCGGCCCACGAGCCGATCATTCGGTCGGCGGCGATGTCCCCCTGGTCGAGGATGCGCAGCGCAGCCATGAGTTCATTGCGCGCCCATTGGGCTCGGCGGCCTTCGAAACCCAGGGTCGCCAGCGCATCGACTGCACGGAAGGTGCCGAAGTTGCTGCCGTAGTTGCTTTCCATGCCCCAGATGGCCGTGACGATCGCGGCCGGCACACCGTACCGCGCGGCTGCGGCTTGCAGAGGTGCTGCGTACTCGGCCAGCTTGGCCTGGCCTTGAGCGATGCGCTGGGCGGAGACCGCACTGTCCAGGTAGGCCCACGGCGTGCGGGTGAACTCGGGTTGCGCGCGGTCCAGTTCGATCACGCGCTGCTGCAACTGGGCACCGGCCAACGCAGCCTGCACGGTTTCGGGGCGAATGCCGGCGGCCAACGCATCCTGGGTGAATGCTGCAATCCAGGCGGTGAAGCCTGCCTGCTCGGCAGCCGCCGCCTCTTCTGGCGTGGGCGGCACAGCGGTGGAGGGCGCTACCGGCTCTGCAGGCACAGCGGGAACCACGGGAAGTTGTGGCGTTTGTGGCGCAGGCATCGCGACTGGCGGGGCGGCCGGCAGCGCTCGCGGTGCCTGAGCGCGAGGCTCGGAAGCGCAGCCTGCCAGGGCCAGCGCGGCCACCAGAGGTGCCAGCCAGGCCGCGGAGACGGTGGCGCGCTGGCGGCGGGGATGAAGATGAGGGGGCGATGAGGGGGCAAGGCGTCGGTGCATGCCTTATTGTCCCGCGCCCCGGCATACTTGCGGGCTTCGGTGTTACCGGCTGCACGATTTCATGCATACCTTTCTCTGGCACGACTACGAAACCTTTGGCGCGAACACGCGCCGCGACCGCCCGGCGCAATTTGCCGGCATTCGCACCGACGCGCAACTGAACGAAATCGGCGAGCCGCTGATGGTCTATTGCCGGCCTGCGCCCGACTACCTGCCCGACCCCGAGTCGTGCCTGATCACCGGCATCACGCCGCAGCTGGCGCTGGAACGTGGCCTGCCGGAGCATGAGTTCGCGGCCCGCATCGAAGCCGAACTGGCACTGCCCGGCACCATCGGTGTGGGTTACAACACCATCCGCTTCGACGACGAGATCACGCGCTTCATGTTCTGGCGCAACCTGATGGACCCGTATGCGCGCGAATGGCAGAACCAGTGCGGCCGCTGGGACCTGCTCGACGTGGTGCGCATGTGCTACGCCCTGCGGCCCGACGGTATCGTCTGGCCGAAAAAGGAAGACGGCTCGCCCAGTTTCAAGCTGGAGCATTTGTCCAAGGCCAATGGCCTGGTGCACGAGGCGGCGCACGATGCGCTGTCCGACGTGCGTGCCACCATTGCGCTGGCGCGCCTGATCCGCGATCGCCAGCCCAAGCTGTTCGAATTCGCACTCGGGCTGCACAAGAAAGACCGCGTTGCCGCCGAACTGCGCTTGCCCGCCACGGCCGAGACGGCGCGGCCGTTTCTGCACATCTCGGGCATGTTTTCCGCTGAGCGTGGCTGCGTGGCCGTCATGTGGCCGTTGGCCAGCCACCCGACCAACAAGAACGAACTGATCGCCTGGGACCTGGCCCACGACCCGTCCGAGTTGGCCCTGCTGGGTGCCGACGCGATCCGCGAGCGCCTGTTCAGCCGGGCCGATGCGCTGCCCGAAGGGGTGTCGCGCCTGCCGATCAAGACCGTGCACCTGAACAAGTCGCCCATGGTGGTGGGCAACGTCAACACCCTGACTGCGCAGATGGCCGAGCGCTGGTCCATCGACCTGGACCGGGCTGCCGGCCACGCCGAAGTGGCGCGCGACCTGCCCGACATGAGCGCCATCTGGACCAGTGTGTTCACCCGCCCGCAGGAAGCCGCGCCCGATGTGGATCAGGACCTGTACGGCGGCTTCGTCGGCAACGAAGACCGGCGGCGCCTGAACCGCCTGCGCACCTTGCGGCCTGAAGAACTGGCCGTGGCCAAGACCGGTTTCGACGACGAGCGGCTCGAAGAGCTGGTGTGGCGGTACCGGGCGCGCAATTTCCCGCACACGCTGGATGCCGCAGACCAGGAGCGCTGGGAGAACCACCGCGTCGCCTGCCTGATGGAAGGCGCGGGCGGCGCACTCACCTTCGACGAGCTTTTCGCGCGGCTGGACCAATTGGGGGCCGAGGCCGATGAGCGGGGCGAGGAGATCCTGGGCGCCTTGTACGACTACGCGGAAAGCATCGCGCCAGCGATGTGAACGCGCCCTGAACCGAAAGCCCGAATGTCCCTGACCCCACCCACAGAGCGCGGCGCAATGCCTGCGCCATCCGCACCTTCGCTGATGGCGCCAGCCCTTCCTGCGGCACCTGCCGGCGGAGCCTGGCCGGCGGCTTCTGCGGACAGGCTTCGTGCGCTGTCGGAGTTCATGGCTGCGCACCCACGGGTGTTCGTGCTGACCGGCGCCGGCTGCAGCACCGCGGCGGGCATACCGGACTATCGCGATGGCAATGGCGACTGGAAACGCCCGCCGCCGCTCACCTTTCAGGCATTCATGGGCGACGTCGCGACGCGGCAACGCTACTGGGCCCGCAGTTTCATCGGCTGGCGCGTGATGGGTCGCGCGCAGCCGGCAGCCGCACACCACGCGCTGGCGGCCCTGGAGGCCGCCGGCCGGGTGGAGATGCTGCTCACGCAGAACGTGGATGGGCTGCACAACGCGGCGGGAAGCCTGCAGACCATCGACCTGCACGGCCGCATCGACACGGTGCGCTGCATGGGCTGCGAAGCCCGCATGCCACGCGCTGAGTTGCAGGCAGAGCTGCTGCGCCGCAACCCCGATTGGGCCGCGCTGCACGCCCAGGCCGCGCCCGACGGCGATGCAGACCTGGAGATGCAGGATTTCAGCGCGTTCGATGTGCCGCCGTGCCCACGCTGCGGTACCGGTGTGCTCAAGCCCGACGTGGTCTTCTTCGGAGAAAGCGTGCCGCGCGAGCGGGTGCAGGCCGCGCGCGATGCGTTGCTGCGAGCCGATGCCATGCTCGTGGCCGGTTCTTCGCTCATGGTGTATTCGGGCTTTCGATTCGTTCAGATGGCGGTGGACGCGGGCAAGCCGGTGGCGGCCGTCAATTGGGGGCGCACGCGGGCCGATCCGCTGCTGTCGCTCAAGGTCGAGCAAGAAGTCGGATCGGCGCTCGGCGCCGTGGCAAACGCACTGGGTGCGCTGCCCCTCGGATCGGCTTGAGCCTTCTTCCGCATTTTTGCGATTGAAGCTGGCAGGGCCTTGCTGCGCTGTGCTTGTGGGCGCAGCGGCCGGCCATCCGGTGTGGCACCAGGGTTTTGGGAGCGACGGCGGCTGCCGATGGTGCTAAGGTGCCAGCCGCAAGCACCCCGGCAGCGCCAGCGCGCCGGGCGACGACTGAGCCCCAAGGAGACAGCATGCAGACGAACGCATTCCTCGGTGCGCCCGGCCCGATGCCGGGCGAGTTGGCCGCTTCGGTGGCCCAGCAGATCGCGCAGGCCCATGAGCGCTCCACCGCCTTCGGTCTGCGGCGGACCGAAGCGGCCGACCTGCAGCCGGTAGATGCCGAAGCCCTGGCCTGGATGGTGGCCCGCAACGAAGCCCTCTTTGCCCACGCGCGCCCCGTGATGGAAACGCTGTCGGCCCAAATCGCCGGCACGCAGAGCATGGTGCTGCTGACCGACGCGCAAGGCGTGGTGCTGCACGCGCTGGGCGACGACGAGTTCCTGGACCGGGCAAGCCGCGTCGCCCTGCGCCCTGGCGCGGCGTGGTCGGAGCGCAGCAAGGGCACCAACGCCATCGGCACAGCGCTGGCGCTGGGCGAGGCCCTGCAGGTCAACGGCAGCGAACACTTTCTGCAGGCCAACCATTTTTTGACGTGTTCGTGCGCCCCCATCCTGGACCCGCACGGCCGCGTGATCGGCGCGCTCGACGTGAGCGGCGACCACCGCAGCCAGAGCGCTCACACCCTCGCTCTGGTGCGCATGTCGGCCAAGATGGTGGAGAACCACCTCTTCGGCAAAGTCTTCGAAGACGCGGTGCGGTTGCGCTTTCATGCCCGGCCGGAATTTCTGGGCACGCTGGTGGAAGGGCTGGCCGCGTTCACTCCGGAGGGGCGATTTCTCGCGGCCAACCGCAGCGGCCAGTTTCAGCTGGGGTTGTCGGCCAACGCACTGCAGGCGCACACGTTTCCCTCGCTGTTCGGCCTCTCGATGAGCGCGCTGCTGGCCCATGCGCGACAGGCGGTTCCGGAGTTGCTGCGGCTGCAGCTGCCGGGTGGCGTGACGGTACAGGCGCAGGTGGAGTTTCGGCCCCGTTCAGGCACGCTGCTGCCGATGGTCGACGTGGATGAGCGGAGCGAGACGAAGGGAACGGTCCGCCTTGCTGAATCGGCACATACCAAAAACCATTCAGGGTTGGAGTCAGGCTTGACGGATGCAATGGGGCAGGGCAGTGGCGCAATGGGCCGACCCGTGCGCCAGCGCCCGGCCATGCCAGCCCGGCTGTCCAGCTTGCGCTATCTGGACACGGGCGACGCACAGCTCGCCCAGGTCATCGACCGCGTGACGCGGCTGCTGGGCAGCGATGTGTCCACGCTGATCCTGGGCGAAACCGGCACCGGCAAGGAGTTGCTGGCCCGTGCCATCCACCAGGACGGGCCGCGCCAGCGTGGGCCATTCGTCGCCGTCAATTGCGCGTCGATCCCCGAGTCGCTGATCGAGTCCGAGCTTTTCGGCTACGACGAAGGCGCCTTCACCGGCGCGCGGCGCAAGGGCAGTGTCGGTAAAGTCGTGCAGGCCCATGGCGGCACGCTGTTCCTGGACGAGATCGGCGACATGCCGCTGTCGATGCAGGCCCGGTTGCTGCGCGTTTTGCAGGAGCGCAGCGTGTCCCCGCTGGGTGCGGCGAAACAGGTGCCGGTCGATGTGGCCGTGGTCTGCGCCACCCACCGCAATCTGCGCGAAATGATGGCGCAGGGCACGTTCCGCGATGACCTCTACTACCGGCTCAATGGCCTGGTCGTGCGACTGCCTGCGCTGCGCGAGCGAACCGACCTGGCCGTGATCGTCGAGCGCATCCTGCGCGCCCAGGCCGAAACCCCACCGGTCCCCGCGAGCGGTGCGGTGCCGCGCGTGGCGCCCGAAGCCATGGCGCTGTTCGCTGCGCATGCCTGGCCCGGCAACCTGCGCCAGCTCAGCAGCGTGCTGCGCACGGCCGCGCTGATGGCGCGCTCTGACGGGGGCGTGATCCAGCGCACGCACTTGCCGGAAGATTTTCTGGAAGATTGCGACCAGTGGCTGGCGCATGCGAACGGTATGGCGGGCCCTGCCGGCGCGGCTGGCGCACTGCACCCAAACCCGGATCGCCTGTGGGGCACGACGGCGGCTGCGGCGCAAACCTCGCCGCCTCGCCCGGGCGTTTCGAGTCCCCCTGCCGCGGTGTCCCGCCTGGGTGATACCACGGCTGCGGCGCTGGAGCAGGCGCTCGCAGCGCACGGCGGCAATGTGTCAGCGGCGGCGCGCGCGCTGGGCGTGTCGCGCAACACCATCTACCGGCATTTGAGGGCGGCCCGGGCCGCCCCCGCCGCGCTGTCGCCAGCAGCAACGGCAACCGTCAGCGGGGTGGCCCGAGCGCGCTGACCACTTCCCACTCGGCGTCGCTGTACAGGCGCGAGCGGGTCAGGAAACGCAGCCCGGTGGGCCGCTCCAGCGAAAACATGCCGCCGTTGCCGGGCACCGCATCGATGATGAGGTGCGTGTGCTCCCAATAGGCGAACTGCGAGCGGCTCATGTAGAACGGCGTGCCCGCGATTTCGCCCAGCAGCACGTCGGAGTCGCCGACCATGAACTCGCCCAGCGCAAAGCACATCGGCGCGCTGCCGTCGCAGCAGCCGCCCGATTGGTGGAACATGAGCGGGCCATGCTGTGCGGCCAGTCGCTCTATCAACTCCACTGCGGCAGGGGTGGCAGAAACGCGGCTCGCGGCCGCCGGATCCGTGGGCTCGGCAGAGGGCGTGGCCATGATCAGGCCGCCATGTCCAGCACGATGCGCCCCTGGATCTGCCCTTGGCGCATGCGCTCGAACACTTCGTTGATGTTCTCGAGCTTTTCGGTAGCGACCGTGGCCTTCACCTGCCCGCGTGCCGCGAAATCGAGCGACTCCTGCAGGTCGAGCCGGGTGCCCACGATGGAGCCGCGCACCGTCACGCCGCGCAGCACCATGTCGAAGATGGGCAAGGGGAAATTGCCGGGTGGCAACCCGTTGAGGGACACCGTGCCGCCGCGCCGCACCATGCCGAGTGCCTGTTCGAAAGCCTTCGGCGACACCGCCGTTACCAAGGCGCCATGTGCGCCGCCGATCTCTTTTTGCAGATAGGCTGCCGGATCGGTCGTCTTGGCGTTCACCGTCACGCTCGCGCCGAGCCGGCGGGCCAGGTCGAGCTTGTCGTCTTCCACGTCCACCGCCGCCACGTTCAGCCCCATGGCCTTGGCATATTGGACGGCCATGTGGCCCAGACCCCCGATGCCGGAGATCGCCACCCAGTCACCGGGTTTCGTGTCGGTGACCTTGAGGCCCTTATAGACCGTGACGCCCGCGCACAGCACCGGGGCGATCTCGACAAAGCCGATGTCCTTGGGCAGGTGGCCCACGAAGTTCGGGTCGGCCAGGGCGTAGTCGGCAAAGCCGCCGTTGACCGAGTAGCCCGTGTTGGTCTGCGATTCGCACAGGGTTTCCCAGCCGCCCATGCAGTGCGTGCAGTAGCCGCAGGCCGAATGCAGCCACGGCACGCCCACGCGATCACCTTCCTTCACGTGCTTGACGTTCTTGCCGATGGCAGCCACGAACCCCACACCTTCATGGCCCGGGATGAACGGCGGGTTGGGCTTCACCGGCCAGTCGCCTTCGGCCGCATGCAGGTCGGTGTGGCACACGCCGGAGGCTTCGATCTTCACGAGAATCTGGTCGTCCGAGGGCGTCGGCACCGGCACTTGCTCTATGGTGAGTGGCTGGCCGAACGTGCGAACGACGGCGGCTTTCATGGTCTTGGCGGTCATGGGTGAAGAAGTCCTTTCGCCTGCAGTACAGGGGGGGTGAAACGGGTGTCGGGTCTTTCACCTTAGGCCCGGCCACCCGCGTGCGTGCTGACCCAGATCAAGCGGTCAGAAGAACCCCAGCGGCGCTTGCGAGTAGCTCACCAGCAGATTCTTGGTCTGCTGGTAGTGGTCCAGCATCATCTTGTGGTTCTCGCGGCCGATGCCCGATTGCTTGTAGCCACCGAACGCCGCGTGCGCGGGGTAGTGGTGGTAGCAGTTGGTCCACACGCGGCCGGCCTGTATGCCCTTGCCCATGCGGAACGCGCGGGCGCCGTCGCGGCTCCACACGCCGGCGCCCAGGCCGTACAGCGTGTCGTTGGCGATTTCCAGGGCCTCTTCCTCGGTCTTGAAGGTGGTGACCGACAGCACCGGGCCGAAGATCTCTTCCTGGAAGATGCGCATCTTGTTGTGGCCCTTGAACACCGTCGGCTTCACGTAATAGCCGCCGGCCAGGTCGCCACCCAGATCGTTGCGTTCACCGCCGATCAGGCACTCGGCGCCTTCCTGCTTGCCCAGGTCGAGGTAAGAGAGGATCTTTTCCAATTGCTCCTGCGAGGCCTGCGCGCCGATCATCGTGCTCTTGTCCAGCGGGTGGCCCTGCTTGATGGCCGCCACACGCTTCAAGGCGCGCTCCATGAACTTTTCGTAGATCGATTCCTGCACCAGCGCACGGCTGGGGCACGTGCAGACTTCGCCCTGGTTGAGCGCGAACATCGCGAACCCTTCCAGCGCCTTGTCGAAGAAACCGTCGTCCGCCGCCATCACGTCTTCAAAGAACACGTTCGGGCTCTTGCCGCCCAGCTCCAGCGTGACGGGGATGATGTTCTGGCTCGCGTACTGCATGATCAGCCGGCCCGTGGTCGTCTCGCCCGTGAAGGCGATCTTTGCGATGCGCGGGCTGCTGGCCAGCGGTTTACCGGCTTCCAGGCCAAAACCGTTCACCACGTTCACCACGCCGGGCGGCAGCAGGTCGCCCACCAGTTCCAGCAGCACGAGGATCGAGGCCGGCGTCTGCTCGGCGGGCTTGAGCACCACGCAGTTGCCGGCGGCCAGCGCGGGCGCCAGCTTCCACACGGCCATCAGGATCGGGAAATTCCACGGAATGATCTGTCCCACCACGCCCAGCGGCTCGTGGAAGTGATACGCCATGGTTTCGTGGTCGATCTCGCTGATGCCGCCTTCCTGCGCGCGGATGCAGCCGGCAAAGTAGCGGAAATGGTCGATGGCCAGAGGAATGTCAGCCGCCATGGTTTCGCGCAGCGGCTTGCCGTTGTCCAGTGTTTCGGCCACGGCGATGGTGAGCAGGTTCGCCTCCATGCGGTCGGCGATCTTCAGCAGGGCGTTGGCGCGGTCGGTGGTGGAGGTCTTGCCCCAGGCGGTCTTGGCCTTGTGGGCTGCGTCCAATGCGGCGTTGATGTCCTTGTCGTTGGAGCGGGGGATGGACGTGAACACCTGTCCGTTGATCGGCGAAGCGTTCTCGAAATACTGTCCGTCGATCGGCGCCACCCACTGGCCGCCGATGTAGTTGCCGTACTGCTTCTTGTAGGGGTTGGCGATTCCGAGGCTGGCGATTTCTGCCATGTTCATGGTGCTTGTCTCCTGTGAACGGTTGGTGTTCCGCGCCACGGCGAGCGGTGCGGGCCCCAGCATTGGCGCAATGCCCGTGCCAACTGGCTCTGCGCTCAGTAACTATCAAAATTGATAGCAATAAAACCAATGTGTAAAAGCGCCAGGGTCGATTTTCATGGTCATCGCTTTTTTTTGGGCGGTGAACAGCCTCACATGTTCCATGTGTGGACCGGTTGTTCCGTTGCGGAACACTCGTGGAGCAGTGCGCTACCCAGGTCATCCCCTTGGCTTGGTGCAACATGGCTTGCCCGCCGCACACAATGGCTTTTCCCTTCCCACCCTGAGCTTGCTCGCGTGAAAAAACCGACTGCCACTCCCATGAGCGCTTTCGCGCAGGAGCTTCCCGCCGTTTTCGCCCCGTGGGGCCCCGTGCAACTGCGCCGCATGTTCGGGGGCTGGGGCGTCTTCCACGAAGGTCTCATGCTGGCGCTGGTGTTTCACGACACGCTGTACCTCAAGGCGGACGCGCAGACGGAGCCGGCGTTCGAGCAGGGGGGACTGCGGCCGTTCGTCTACGAGCGCAGCGGCCGGCCGGTGGCCTTGTCGTACCGGCAGGCCCCCGCGGAGATGTACGAAGGCCCTGCCGAGGCCATCGAATGGGCGGGCCGTGCGTGGGAGGCGGCCCTGCGGTCGGGCACCAAGCCGGCAGCGCGGGGCGGGCAAAAGCGCCAGGGCGTGGGCAAAACGAAGGCGTGAAGGTCAGTTTTGCCAGATGCTATCGTTTTGATAGCTACGCAGGCAATCAATACGGCGGCAGGAGGTCTTTTTTGCTCGGATCACGGCGCAGACGGGCAAGGCACGGGTGCCTGGGTGTATAACCGATGCCCTTCGGGTCGGGCGCCCGTGCCGCACCGCTGGGTGCGAGGATCATTGTTCCAAGCCGCCGCCCGGCCTGTCATCCAATCAACGAAGCCGGACGCCTTTCGAGCGCCGCAACACAAGGAATCGTCACGATGGGCGCGCAGTGGAAAGCAAAGGGCAAGGCACAGGTCGCGGATGCCAAGGGCAAGCTGTTCGGCAAGCTGGTCAAGGAAATCATGGTCGCCGCGCGCGGCGGCGCCGACCCGGCGGGCAACGCACGGCTGCGCCTCGTGGTGGAACAGGCCCGCAAGGTGTCCATGCCCAAGGACACGCTGGAGCGCGCCATCAAGAAGGGCGCCGGCCTCTCCGGCGATGCCGTCAACTACGAACGCGTGATCTACGAAGGTTTCGCCCCGCACCAGGTCGCCGTCATGGTGGAGTGCCTGACCGACAACGTGAACCGCACCGCGCCCGAGATGCGGGTGCTGTTCCGCAAGGGCCAGTTGGGCACTTCCGGCTCGGTGGCCTGGGACTTCAACCACGTGGGCATCATCGAAGCCGAGCCAGCGTCTGCCGCTGCCGACCCCGAAATGGCCGCCATCGAAGCCGGCGCGCAGGATTTCGAGCCCGGCGAGGAAGAGGGCAACACCACCTTCTGGACCGACCCCACCGATCTCGACCTGGTCTGCCGCGCGCTGCCGGCGCAAGGGTTCACGGTGCTCGCGGCCAAACTGGGCTATCGGCCCAAGAACCCGGTGAACCCGGCCAATCTCAGCGCCGAACAGCTGGAAGAGGTGGAATCGTTCCTGGCCGCCATCGATGGCAACGACGACGTGCAGAACGTCTTCGTGGCGCTGGCAGGCTGAACGCCGGCGGGTCAGCTACCTTCTCTGGCGCTACTGGCGCCAATCAGCAAAAAGCCGCCCCGGCCAACGCCGGTGCGGCTTTTTTGCGAGCGGTACCGTCAGAAGTCCAGGATGTTCGCCTGGACGATCGTCGGGATGTGCGACTGCACGAACGACTGGATCGCGCTGCAGGGCAAGAAGAACGGCCGCTGTGTGATGGTTACCGTACAAACCTGTCCGTTGACCGAGAACGTTCCTGCGACGGTTCCGATGGGCGTGCTCACTGAAAAGCTGCCACCGGCTGGACCACCGGAAATCGTTCCACCATTCTGGTGGATGAGCGATGCGATCTTGATAAACAGATCCTGTGCGCCACCCGTGAAGGGGACGTTAAATGGACTGCATGAAGCCATTGAGTTTCTCCCGATCAATGAATAGCCGAATTTTTAATGATCCGGCCTCTCCCTTTTTTTAAAATCAGCAGCGACCGACAACGGTTCCGCTGTAAATAGGATTGTCGTTGAGGTAAATCGTGACTTTCAGGCCTGTGGGAATGAAGGAGCCGCAAGTTTGGGCGCAGGCCTTCAATTGGCCTCCGAAGGGGATGCTGACTGGCGAGGTAATACAAAGGTTGCCATAGATTGGCACCGAGAAGCAGATCTGGTTGGTGGATGGGTTGTAGCTTGCGCCCACGCAGACCGAAAGCTTCAGCGCGTGCACGCCTTCCAAGTTGGGTGTGTTGCCAGCGTTGCTGCGCAGTACGGGCGCATGGTTGTTGCCTTCGGAGAAACCAACGGCAGCGAAATTCGGCACATGATCAGCGTTGTCTTGGGCATTGTTCTGGTTGCAATTACAGTCGGACATGGTGTTTCCTTCAGGGGTCTTTTGGGCTGAATTAAATGCCGGCTTCAGCAAAATGATTGCTTCGCCGGTGGGGTTCTCATGCCAGCTCTGAATAATGTTTTCAAAGGTTTTTTTAAAGCCCTTGAATAATCTATTCAGCGCCCAATTCATGAGTGGGCAGATTTTGTTCGCCCCCCTCATGCTTTGCCCTTAACAAATCTTGGAAAATCCTGAAGCGTTCTGAAACATCTTGGTGTAGAGTCAGCCTCCAACCGGGGGAGGCCGGGTCGTTTCATGGAACAGGACCTTGTGCGGGCGCAATGACCACTGAATTCACGTTTTCCCACTTCACTCTGAGAGTCCATGAACGCCAGTTGCTGGCCCATGGCAAGCCTGTTCTGCTGGGGGCACGCGCTTTCGATGTCCTGTGCGCCCTGGTGCACAAAGCCGGTGCTCTGGTGACCAAGTCGGAGCTGTTCAACCTGGTCTGGCCCGGCATGGTGGTGGAAGAGAACAACCTGCAGGTGCACGTCTCCTCGCTGCGCAAGCTGCTGGGCTCCGAACTGATCATGACGATTCCCGGGCAGGGCTACCGGTTCGTCGCCCGCGTCGCACCGGTCGTGCCGGCAGCGGCCCTGGCAGTGGACAAGGCGATGCCCGAGCCGGTTCCCATCGTGGCCCCAAGCACCTCGCGTTCGGTGGCGGTGCTGCCTTTCGGCGTGGCTGGTGGGGTTGCCGAAGAGGGCTATCTGGCCGATGGCATGGCCGAGGACATCATCAACCGGCTTTCGCGCTCGCGCTGGCTGTATGTCATCGCCCGCAGCTCCTCGGTGAGCTACCGGCATCCACTGCCGCCCAACGGCACCATCAGCCTGCAACTGGGGGTGCGCTACCTCGTGACGGGGCTGATCCGCTTCAACGGCAACCGGCTGCGCATCACCGCGGAGCTGATCGATGGCCCGCGCAACGAAACCATCTGGGCGCAAAGCTTCGATCGCCCGGTGGACGATCTCTTTCAGGTGCAGGACGAAATCTCGGCCGCCATCGTGAGTGCGATCGAGCCGGTCTACCTGCGGCGAGAAGAATGGGTCAGCAGCCAGACCACCCCGCGCGACCGGGAGCATTGGGAACTGTTGATGCGCGCGCGTTGGCATTTCTGGCGGTCCACGCGCGATCACATGCAAAAGGCCGAGCACTTCGCGCAGAAGGCGCTCGACACCAAGCCCGACGATCCCCCCAGCCTGGCGCTCATGGCCTTCGTGCTGATGTCGCGGGTGTGGGCAGGCTGGTCCGATTCAGCGCGCATGGACATTGCCGAGGCCAACCGCCTTGCCCTGCTGGCGGTGAGCCACGACGACACCGACGCGTTTGCCCATTTCACGCTGGGCACGGTGCTCTCTTTCTCGCACAACTTTCCCCAGGCGATCTCCGAGCAGGAACATGCGCTGTCGATCTACCCTCAGTTCGCCGCCGCTGCGGGCGAGTTGGGGCGCCTGCTGGCATTCTGTGGGCGCACGCAGGAGGCCGCGAGCTATGCGCTGCAGGCCTGCGAGGCCAGCCCGCTCGATCCGCACCTGAGCCTGTGGATTCGCACGCGCGCACTGGCCAGCTTCATCGAGCAGGACTACCAGGCCGCGCTCGGCTTTGCGCTGCAGGCGCTGTCCAAGCGCCCGGACTGGTTCTTCAACCATTACCTGCTGGCGGCCTGCCAGGTCGCCGCGGGCCTGCCCGAAGACGCGCAGCAAACCCTGCGGCAGG
>Ga0308157_10004055_pt1 | contig 20049 bp, 17 predicted proteins | sample PhyBR1_FD_201035 | JGI IMG/M metagenome (GOLD analysis project Ga0308157, IMG submission 201035) | Phyllosphere microbial communities from UC Gill Tract Community Farm, Albany, California, United States - DLSLB.R1 | ecosystem: Host-associated > Plants > Phyllosphere > Unclassified | place: USA...
CATGGACTGGCTGAGAGGCGGAGGTTTCGTCCTCGGCGCGAGATTTTTTGTTTCCGAACACGAGATGAATACTACCTTTGGAGAATGAGCGAATCGACTTCAGCACTTGACAGTGCACAATTGCATGCCGAACTGGACACCATCTTCGACGAGGTTCTCGGCAATCTCACGGATCTCGTCGCCATCCCCTCCGTCGCCTGGCCGAGCTTCGACGCCGCGAATGTCACGGCCAGCGCCGAGGCTGTCGCGGGCTTGGCGCGTCAGCTCGGCCTCGAGACGGAGATCCTCACCGCGAAGCAGTCGGACGGCGCCGACGGATACCCGGCCGTCGTCGCCTCCGTGCCGGCGCCGGAGGGCGCCCCGACCGTCCTCCTCTACGCCCATCACGATGTGCAGCCGCCCGGCCGCGCCGAGGATTGGGACACCGAACCCTTCGTCGCCACCCGGAAGGGCGACCGCCTCTTCGGCCGTGGAGCCGCCGACGACAAGGCCGGGATCATGGTCCACCTCACGGCTCTGCGGCTGCTGGCCGACCGCCTCGGTGTCGGTGTGACGCTCTTCTTCGAAGGTGAGGAAGAAGCCGGCAGCCCGAGCTTCCGCAATTTCCTCGAGACCTACCGGGACCGCCTGCGCGCAGATGTCATCGTCGTCGCCGATTCGGGCAACTGGGCAGCGGGGACTCCGGCCCTGACGACGAGCCTGCGCGGAATGTGCGCCGTCGAATTCGAGGTCTCCACCCTCGACCACGCCGTGCATTCGGGAATGTACGGGGGAGTGGCACCGGATGCGATGCTCGCGATGACGAAGCTGCTGGCAACCCTCCATGACGACAACGGCTCCGTCGCTGTCGCCGGCCTGCACTCGAGCACAGAGACCTCCATCGACTTCGACGAGGCGACGCTGCGAACAGACTCCGGGGTGCTCGCGGAAACCGAGCTCATCGGCGCAGGCACCTTGGCCTCCCGTCTGTGGACACAGCCGTCGATCACCGTCATCGGTCTCGACATTCCCGATGTGGCGGTCTCCTCGAATACCTTGCAGTCCTCCCTAAAGGCCAAGCTCTCGATCCGACTCGCGCCCGGGGACACCCCCGCCTCGGCGGTCCGGGCCGTCGAGGAGCATCTGCGCGCGCATCTGCCCTTCGGTGCGCAGTTGAGCATCGGGGAGACCGAGGGCGGAAGCCCCTGGCAGGCCGATGAGAACGACCCTGTGGTCCGGACCGCCCGCCAGGCGCTCACCGACGCTTGGGGCACCGAATCGGTGACGATGGGCATCGGCGGATCGATCCCCTTCATCGCCGATCTGCTCGATGTGTTCCCCCGCGCATCGATCCTCGTCACGGGCGTCGAAGATCCCGACGCGAGGGCCCACAGCGCCAACGAATCGCTCTACCTGCCCGATTTCAAAGCCGCGATCGTCGCCGAAGCCCTGCTGCTGCAGCGCCTCGGCGACCACGGATGACACGAATGGGGAATAGCTTGCCGGGCACCGACGTTGTCACCGGTGTAGCCTGGGGACAGGAACGCGAAAAGGAGTAACCATGACTGTGACCGAAAAAGCAGAAGCCACCCACGAGGTGGAGCTGTCGTCGACCGCTGCCGACAAGGTCCGCAGCCTGCTGGAACAGGAAGGTCGTGACGACCTGCGCCTGCGCGTGGCTGTCCAGCCCGGCGGATGTTCCGGACTGATCTATCAGCTCTATTTCGATGAGCGCTTCCTTGACGGAGACGCGGTCCGCGACTTCGACGGCGTCGAGGTCATCGTCGACCGGATGAGCGTTCCCTACCTCAGCGGTTCGACCATCGACTTCTCCGACACCATCGAGAAGCAGGGCTTCACCATCGACAACCCCAATGCCGGGGGATCCTGCGCCTGCGGAGACTCGTTCCACTGATCAGCCTCGGCTGAGGAGGAGCGCTTCTCATGGACCTGGAGGATCTGCGTGCCGTGTCGTACACGGCAACGCAGCCCCAGGTCCTTTTGTCGTATCGGGCCGGACTCTTCCCGATGGGAGTCGGCCACGGGGGCACCGGTCGGATGGGATGGTGGGCTCCACGACGACGTGGAGTTCTGTTTCCCGGTGACCTGCGTGTGACGAAGAGCCTGCGCAAATCGATGAAGCACTTCACCTTCACCACCAACCGCGCCTTCATGCACGTCATCCGGGCATGTGCCGACCCGCGGCGGACGGGCAGCTGGATCACCGAGGACATGATCGAGCTCTACCAGGGCCTCCACGACGACGGGTGGGCGCATTCGGTCGAGGTCTGGAACGGCGATGAGCTTGTCGGCGGTCTCTACGGAGTCGCCATCGGTTCGTTCTTCGCCGGCGAATCGATGTTCCACACTCAGCGCGACGCCTCGAAGGCCGCGCTGGCCCACCTCGTCGGACTCTTCGACGGAACCGACGTCGTCAGCGGAGAAAGCCGGTCCACCTCGGCGGATGCGGATACGGGACCGGGGAATTGGCTCATCGACACCCAGTGGCAGACATCACACCTCGCCACCCTCGGCGTGTCGGAGATCAGCGGCCTGGAGTACTCCGCGCACCTAGATTCCGCGCTCAGGGGCAGTGTCTGTCAGCATATTCTCAACAAATGAACATCTGCAGGTGAATTTCTACCGCGTGTAGCGGTAGTCTTATGAGTGACAGAGTAAGTACACGTCTCTCGGCCTGACCTGGAGACGCAGAACGTTGTGAAAGGCTGCACGTGGATTCTCCGAATCAGTCAGGACCGCAGCGGTCCTGGGCGAAGCGGCTCGGCATTCTGAGCGCCGTGTTGATACCGGCGTTGCTATCGGGTTGCACTAAAGAGCAGATCGCCACAGGATTTTTTCCCGTCGAATCGCAAGGCGCGACGAACCACACTGATGCCTATACAGCGCTGTGGAACGGCGGCTGGATCGCCCTTCTCATCGTGGGCCTCATCGTCTGGGGACTCATCCTGTGGGCCATGGTCGCCTACCGCCGCCGCAAGAACGATCGCGGACTGCCGGTGCAGATGCGCTACAGCATGCCGATCGAAATCCTCTTCACGGTGACTCCGGTCGTCCTCGTCCTCGGCTTCTTCTTCCAGAACGTCCAGGTCATGGAGAAGACGACGGATGACTCCACCCCTGGCGAGCAGGTCATCGAGGTCGCTGCCAAGCAGTGGGCCTGGGACTTCAACTATGAGACCGAAGACGTCTACTACGCCGGCACTCAGGTTGCCCTCGACGGCACCGAAGCCCCCGAGAAGACCGCTCCCGTCCTCTACCTCCCCGTCGACACCGACCTGGAGATCCGCCTGCACTCCCGCGACGTCCTCCACTCCTTCTGGGTCCCCGCCTTCCTCGAGAAGCGCGATATGATCCCCGGCCACGATCAGAGCCTGCATCTGCGTGCCGAGAAGGAAGGCGAGTATGTCGGCAAGTGTGCCGAGCTTTGCGGTGAGTACCACTCGGAGATGCTTTTCAACGTCAAGGTCGTGTCGAAGGAAGAATTCCAGGAGTACACGCAGTCGCTTGCCGATCAGGGCAACACAGGCCAGCTGGGACCGGAGTACGATCGCAACTGGTACCCGAAAGAAGGTGCTGAGAAATGACCGCCACGATGGATCAGGCGGCTCTTGATGCTCCGGTAGTTCCACGGAGCAAGGGCAAGATCATCGTCGACTGGATCACGTCGACGGACCATAAGACGATCGGGTACATGTACCTCATCGGCTCGTTCTTCTTCTTCTGCGTCGGCGGTGTGATGGCGCTCATCATCCGCCTCGAGCTCTTCGAGCCCGGAATGCAGATCGTTGAGACCAAGGAACAGTACAACCAGCTGTTCACCATGCACGGCACATTGATGCTGCTGATGTTCGCCACCCCGCTGTTCGCCGGCTTCGCCAACGTCATCATGCCGTTGCAGATCGGCGCTCCGGACGTGGCGTTCCCGCGGCTGAATGCCTTCGCCTTCTGGATGTACCTCTTCGGCAGCCTTGTGGCCATCTCCGGATTCCTCACCCCTCAGGGTGCGGCATCCTTCGGCTGGACCGCCTACGCGCCATTGAGCAATACGACGTTCACACCGGGCGCCGGTGGTAACTTGTGGGTCCTCGGACTCGCCCTGCAGGGCTTCGGAACCATCCTCGGCTCCGTCAACTTCATCACGACTGTGATCACCATGCGCGCCCCGGGCATGACCATGTTCCGCATGCCGATCTTCACCTGGAACGTCCTGGTCACCGGCATCCTCGTGCTCATGGCCTTCCAGCCTCTGGCTGCTGCGCTGCTGGTGCTCGGTTCCGACCGCGTCCTCGGTTCCCATGTGTTCAGCCCGGGCAACGGCGGACCGATACTCTGGCAGCACCTGTTCTGGTTCTTCGGCCATCCGGAGGTCTATGTCATTGCGCTGCCGTTCTTCGGCATCGTCACAGAGATCTTCCCGGTGTTCAGCCGCAAGCCGGTCTTCGGCTACAAGGAACTCGTCTTCGCGACAGTTGCCATCGCTGCGCTGTCGGTGACCGTGTGGGCCCACCACATGTACGTCACGGGCGTCGTGGCACTGCCGTTCTTCGCCTTCATGACGATGCTCATCGCGATTCCGACAGGTGTCAAGTTCTTCAACTGGATCGGCACGATGTGGAGAGGCTCGATCACATTCGAGACTCCCATCGTGTGGTCGATCGGCTTCCTCGCAACGTTCCTCTTCGGCGGTCTGACCGGAGTCATCCTGGCCAGCCCGGCCCTCGACCAGCATGTGTCCGACACCTACTTCGTCGTGGCGCACTTCCACTACGTCGTCTTCGGCACCGTCGTGTTCGCGATGTTCGCCGGATTCTACTTCTGGTGGCCGAAGTGGACGGGCAAGATGCTCAACGAAAAGCTCGGACACATCCACTTCTGGATGCTGTTCATCGGCTTCCACGGAACCTTCCTCGTCCAGCACTGGCTGGGTGTCGACGGAATGCCGCGTCGTTACGCCGACTACCTGCCGCAGGACGGTTTCACCTGGATGAACCAGGTGTCGACGGTCGGTTCGCTGCTGCTGGGTCTGTCCATGGTTCCGTTCTTCTGGAACGTGTGGATCACCCACCGCAATGCACCCAAGGTGACGGTCGATGACCCATGGGGCTACGGAGGATCGCTCGAATGGGCTACCTCCTGCCCGCCCCCGCGTCACAACTTCACCTCGCTGCCGCGGATCCGCTCCGAACGTCCTGCCTTCGACCTCAACCACCCCGAGCTGCTTGAATACAGCGGTCACGGTCAGGCAGAACCCCAGCTCACAGGAGACAACGCCAAATGAAGTCATCGATCTACGTCTTCAACCTCTGCGGCCTGTTCTTCATCGCAGTCGGGATCTTCTACGGCTTCTTCACCGACTTCACCGAGCTCGTCGGATTCCCGGCGTTGCTTCTCGTCGGACTGATGGCCCTGATGATCGGCGTCTACCTCTGGCTGACGGATCGACGCGTCGGTCGTCAGCCTCAGGACAACGACGACGCCGAGATCTCCGACGCCGATGCCGACTACGGTATGTTCAGCCCGTGGAGCTGGTGGCCGATCGTCAGCGCGGGAGCCGCCGCCGTCGCATTCTACGGAATCGCCATGGGTTGGTGGATCTTCCCGTTCGGTGTCGTGCTCGGCATCGTTGCTCTGGTCGGTCTCACCTACGAACACGATCGCGGCGATTTCGCCCACTGATTCAGTGATCTGATCGCCCAGCCACTGTGGCCCGGACTCAAGTCGAGTCCGGGCCACAGTGCTATTCACCGGCAGCGGACAAACCCGACACAGGTGGACAGAAATCATCGTGGGCACGTCCTCCGGTCCCTTGTCGGCGCCGGAGTGGCTGATGGACGCTTGCGTGGTCCCCTGCGGCCCATACGTACACCCGCAGGGTCGCACTTCTGCCGTTCGCAGTCGGAGCAAGCGGCGGACTGCTCTTCCGGAGCTAAAGGCGGACTGCGGTTTGGTCCAGGCTGTTCTGAACTCATCACTTTGTTCGGTGAGCATTTGAGAACATTCAGTACCAATTCGACAGAGCACACCGCGATGAAGGAGGCGTTGTGCCGACGCAATCGCCAAGATCGACATCGGGTCCACCACGGATCGCGGCGAGCGTCCACTAGGGCGGACGCAGACGCAGCCGGAGGCGACTGGAGGCTGAAGAGAGCCCTGGTGACACTCTTTCGCTGGCCAAGATGCGGCAGTGTGTCACTGTATCGTTCGGCTCATTCTCTTTCTGCCAATCTCGGGGCCGATGAGCCTCGATCGGCAGTCGAGACTTTGAGAGCAGCTATGAGGCGCCAGGCAACGGGCCAGGGGAGAGGCAGATTCCACGTCTGGGCACCGCTGAACGAACGCCCGTCTTCGTGCTCGGGCCTCCCCGAGGCGAACGGAGCAGTACGTTCAGAAGCTTGCTGCAGGCCCGTCATCGGCCCGTCGGCAGTCTCAGACGACCTCGTGCTCGGCCAGAGCATTTTGAGACGCAGGACGTGGCTCTCATAGCCTACGGCGGGTGTTCCGATTCGCGGAGAACCAGATCGGACCGACACGGGACTATTCCGATCGAGGCGGAAGCGGCTCAATCCAGGTGGTACTGCCCCTGGCCAGCAGTTGCTGAGACCGACAGGGTCAGGTGCAGATATCCACATCAGGAGGCGGAGAACGGAGTACGCGACGGAGAGTGACGAGTGACCGCCTCTTCTGTGAATGGAGCGAGGGGCTCAGCAGTTGAACTGCTGAGCCCCTCGTATCAGGTGTGTCGGACCTGTCAGTGTCCGAGTTCCTTGTTGTTCGAACCCTCGACAGCGTCATGGTCGTGGTGCGAAGCTTCGAGCTCCTGCTTCGTCACCGGGGCCACACGATCTTCGAAGAAGAAGCGAGACAGACGTGCACGCAGCTTCTCCATCCCCGTGATCTTGCCCTCGGCATTCGGCTCGGCCGGTACGTAGGCCGGCGACTCGAACGCGGTGATCTTCCACAGCTTGTGCGGGGGAAGAGCCTCGTGACGTTCGAGGAACTCACCGTGGGGCAGACGGATGATATGGGCCGTCTCCCGTCCGTGCAGAGCGATTTCACGGTCCTTGCGCTGAAGCGCGAGGCACATGCGCTTGGTGATGATGTAACCGATGATCGGTCCGAAGAAGAACAGGAATCGGAAGATGTAGATCATGTCGTTGAGCGACATCTGGAAGAACACTGCGATGATGTCACCCGATGCAGCCGCCCACATGTTGCAGTAGAAGATGATTCCTGCAACGCCGATGGCGGTACGAGTCGGGTTGTTGCGCGGACGATCGAGGATGTGGTGCTCACGATGGTCCTTCTGCAGCCACGCCTCGAAGAACGGGTAGATGAACATGACAGCGAACACGCCGCCCATGACGATCACGGCGCTGTTGATGTTGAACGAGATCGGCCATCCGAAGATGTAGAACTCGAACCAGCCCGGGACGATGCGGAGGAACCCATCGGCCCAACCGATGTACCAGTCAGGCTGGGTACCGGCCGAGACCGGGGAGGGGTCATACGGACCGTAGTTCCAGATCGGGTTGATCGTGAACAGCGCCGAGATGAGCGAGAGCAGACCGAAGATGAGGAAGAAGAATCCTCCGCCCTTGGCTGCGAAGGTCGGCAGAACAGGTTCTCCGACGACGTTCTTCTCGGTGTTTCCGGCACCAGGGTACTGGGTGTGCTTGTGCACGACGACGAACATGAGGTGGATGCCGATGAGTGCGATGAGCAGAGCCGGCACGATCATGATGTGCAGGGTGTAGAGGCGGGCCACGATGTCGATGCCCGGGAACTCTCCACCGAAGAGGAAGAACGAGATATAGGTTCCGACGAGCGGCAGCGACTTCAGGATGCCGTCGATGATTCGCAGTCCGTTGCCCGAGAGCAGATCATCGGGGAGCGAGTAGCCGGTGAAGCCGGCCGCCATGCCCATGATGACGAGCAGAACACCGACGACCCAGTTGAGCTCACGCGGACGGCGGAAGGCACCGGTGAAGAACACGCGGAGCATGTGGACGCTCAATGCGGCGACGAAGAGCAGCGCGCCCCAGTGGTGCATCTGTCGGATGAACAGACCGCCGCGGATCTCCAGGGAGATCGCGAGTGTCGAATCATAGGCTTCGGAGATCTCGACGCCGCGCAGCGGCAGCCAGGGTCCGTCGTAGTGCAGTTCGCCCATGGCCGGCTGGAAGAAGAACGTGAGGAACGTTCCGGACAGAACGACGATGATGAAGCTGTAGAGAGCAACCTCGCCGAGCATGAACGACCAGTGGGAGGGGAAGATCTTGCGACCGAACTCGCGCACGAGGACAGATGCCCCGACGCGGGTTTCGGCGAAGTTCGCCGCCTTCCCGATGGTGGTGGTTGGCTGTGTAGTACTCATGGGTGGTTGATCTCCCAGAACGTAGGTCCGACAGGCTCAGGGAAGTCCGACTGGGCAACCAGGTAGCCTTCGCTGTCCACGGTGATGGGCAGCTGAGGAAGCGGTCGTTTGGCCGGGCCGAAGATGACCTTGCAGTGTTCCGTCACGTCGAAGGTCGACTGGTGGCAGGGGCACAGCAGGTGGTGTGTCTGGTGCTCGTACAGTGCGACGGGGCAGCCGACGTGGGTGCAGATCTTCGAGTAGGCGACGATTCCGTCGTGCGACCAGTCCTTGCGATCCGGATCCTCTTTGAGTTCCTTGGGATCGATGCGCATGAGAAGCACGGCCGCCTTGGCCTTCTCGTTCAGCGGGTGCTCGCTGGCCTCCTCGTCGCCGATGCCCGAAGGCAGGACATGGTAGGCCGAGCCGATGGTGACTTCGTCGGCCTTGATCGGACGTTCGGAATCCACCGAGGGGATTCCGCCGACGTCGCGGATGAGGCGAGTGCCCTTCTGCCAGAGCGTGTTGAACATCTTGTCGCCCGGCAGCGGACCGAGGTCGCGGAAGACGAGAACTGCCGGCAGCGGGGCGATCGCCAGAGCGGCGATGAGCGTATTGCGCAGCAGAGGACGACGGGCGATGCCCGACTCTTCCTTGGCCTGGTGGAGGATCTCGAGCGCAATCGCCTGATCCTCTTCGCTGCCGCCGATGTCATGGCGTTCGTCGATGCCCTCGTGATCGCTCATGAGGTTCTTGGCCCAGAGCACTGCACCGAAGCCGATGGAGAACATCGCGACAGCGGCACCGAGGCCGACGAACATGTTGTGAAGGCGGATGCTCTGCATCGATTCGCCCGGGGTGAACAGGAAGTACGCCACGATGAACCAGATGGTTCCGATCATCGAGAGGATGAACCAGGCGGCTACCTGTCGTTCGGCGACCTTCTCGGCGCGTGGGTCCGAGTCGGCCAGGCGCGGTTTGTGCTCGGGCAGACCTGGGTTCGTGAACCCGTTCAACTCCTCGAGCTGGCTGCCGCCGCCGGAGTGCTCTTTCGAGGTCATTGAATTCCCCGTCTATTCTCGTAATTGATGGTGAACGACACTGTCAGACTCACTTGGCCCTGGATGACAGCCACACTGTCAGACCGATGACGGCAGCAAGTCCGAAGAACCAGATGAACAGGCCCTCTGCCACTGGGCCCAGCGAACCGAGCTTGAAGCCGCCGGGGGAGGGGTTGTCCGAGACTTCCTTGACGTAGGCGATGACATCGCGCTTGTCTTCGGGAGTCAGGTTCGCGTCGTTGAAGATCGGCATGTTCTGGGGGCCGGTCTGCATCGCTTCGTAGAGGTGCTTCTCGGAGACTTCGGACAGGTTCGGTGCGTACTTGCCGCGGGTCAGCGCACCACCGGAGCCGACCACGTTGTGGCACATGGCGCAGTTGGTGCGGAACAGACCGCCGCCGGCAGCGGGATCACCCTTCGAAGCATCGAGGTACTCGTCTTCGGGAACTGCCGGCCCGGGGCCGAGCGAAGCGACGTAGGCAGCGAGCTGAGCGGTCTGCTCTTCGTCGAACTGCGGTTCCTTGACGCGAGCCTGCGGGCCGTTGGCCTGCAGCGGCATGCGTCCGGTGCCGACCTGGAAGTCCACTGCAGCGGCGCCGACGCCGATGAGGCCGGGACCGGCCTTCGAGCCTTCGGCGTTCATGCCGTGACAGGTGGCACAGTTTGCCGCGAAGAGTTTCTTGCCTTCTTCGATATCAGAGGCGCTGGCTGTGTCCGCCTTGGCGCTCGAAGTCTGCGTGAAGAGTGCATAGGCTCCGCCGGTCAGCAGCAGTCCCACGAGAAGAAGCGCGACCAGCGCCATGGGATGTCTGCGGCGATCTGCTAGAAGCTTCACTTGATCGTCCTTTGCTTGAAGTGTTGTGAGTCCTGGGGGCCGAGCATCTCGGGCCGGCTACTGGAGCAGGTAGATGACGCCGAACAGACCGATCCAGACGACATCGACGAAGTGCCAGTAGTAGGACACGCAGATTGCGAATGTGGCTTCATGGTGACCGAACTTCTTCGCTCCGTAGGCGCGTCCGATGACGAGCAGGAAGCAGATGAGTCCGATGGTCACGTGAATGCCGTGGAAGCCCGTGGTCAGGTAGAAGACGGAACCGTAGCCGTCGGAGCTGATCGAGATGCCCTCGCTGACGAGGGTCGCGTACTCCATGACCTGACCGGAGACGAAGATCGCGCCCAAGGCGAAGGTGAGGTAGAACCACTCGACCATTCCCCATTTGGCGATGTTGAACAGCGACCCGGTCCGCCGGGGACGGAACCGCTCGGCAGCGAACACACCGATCTGGCAGGTGAACGAAGACGACACCAGGATCAACGTGTTGCCGAGAGCGTAGGGGATGTCGAGGATCTGGGTCCTCGCCTCCCACAGCTCCGGAACAACGGACCGGACGGTGAAGTACATGGCGAAGAGCGCGGCAAAGAACATCAGGTCGCTCGCGAGGAACACGATGAAGCCCACCGTGGTCACATTCGGACGATTGACAACCGGATGTGCTGGCGCTGTTTGAGATGCAGTGGCAGTTGACACAACCCCATTATTACCCGTCTCGGGGTGAGTTTTCATCTTTTACCCAGGTTTCGAGAAAGAAATTTCTACACGACGTAGCAAAAACCGCGATCTGGTGCCGAAATCTCGTTTCGGATGCCGCTTCCGCCCGCGTGTCGAAGTCGCGATAGTATGCCGCAGGTAAGGTCCGCCCTGAGCTTCGGGGCGGCGGCAGCCCCTAGTGAGAGTTCAGACGGATGACCGATTCGACGCCCAAGACCACCCCGGCAGCTCAGGCTTCCGGGGCCCGCACCACGGTTCCGGCGGCCGCTGAGAACTGGCCCGACTTGCTCATGGCTCTCATGCACCAGCAGGACCTCGATGGAGACCAGGCGGCTTGGGCGATGGATCAGATCATGTCGGGCAAGACTCCGGATGTGACAATGGCCGCATTTCTCGCCGCACACCATACGAAGGGCGAGACGGTCGAGGAGATCGCCGGCCTCGTGGCGGCCATGATGGATCATGCCGTTCCCCTGCCAGGACTGGAAGATTCCGTCGACATCGTCGGCACCGGAGGCGACCGCGCGAAGACGGCGAACATCTCCTCGACCGCGGCCATGATCATCTCCGCCACCGGACAGCGGGTCGTCAAGCACGGAAACCGCGCGACATCCTCGGCGTCGGGATCGGCCGATGTGCTCGAAGCCCTCGGCGTGCGGTTCGACATCACACCCGAACAGACCGGTCAGATCGCCCAAGAGGTCGGACTGGCCTTCTGCTTCGCCAACGTGTTCCATCCGTCGATGCAGTTCGTCTCTGCAGTGCGGCGCCAGATCAACGTTCCCACCGCGTTCAACATCCTCGGCCCCCTGACGAACCCGGCTCGAGCCAGGCATACGGCCATCGGCGTCGCCGATGCCCAGATGGCCCCGCTCGTCGTCGGCACGCTGGCCAAACGCGGGCACCAGGCCGTGGTCTTCCGGTCACGCGACGGTCTCGACGAGCTGAGCAACACCGACGTCAACGATGTGTGGGAAGTCCGTCACGGCGAGATCGAACACACGACGTTCGACGCCCTCGACCTCGGCATCGAGCGGGCGACGAAGGACGATCTGCGCGGCGGCGGCCCGAATGAGAACGCGGCCATCACGCGCGCGGTCCTCGACGGTGAACGATCGGCCGTGCGCGACATCGTGGCCATCAACGCCGCAGCGGCGCTCGTCGCCGCCGACGAGTCGGCTGTGGGCACCTTCACGGAGCGCTTGGCCCTCAAACTCGAAACTGCGGTGGCGACGATCGACAACGGGGGCGGCGCGGACAAGCTCCAACAGCTCATCGACGTCTCACACAGAGTCGCTGAGTCGAACCGCTCCTGAGCTCTGTACATGGCTGGTCGCTCCCTGACGGGGCAGCGACCAGCCATGATCGCCTGCGGGCGTCACAGAGACGAGCTCGGCGGTCTCCAGCCAGCCGGCCAGCAGACGCGACTCCTCCGGGAGCGAGTCGGTCTCCTGCGGCAGCGCTCCGGGGGCAGGGACCCATTCGGCCGTCGAACTCAGCGCCGACAGAGAATCTCCCATGGCTTGCCTGGTCGACACATGGCCGGCGCCGGCGAGTTTCCCGTGGCGGATGATCGCCAGGTCCCAGCCGGAGTCGAAACCGGGGGCCGCCGCAATCAGTTCGGGAACTCTCCGTAATGCCGTGACCTGTTCGGCTCGCGCCGCGATGGACACTGCCGAGCGCATTGAGTCACGGACCTCGGCGGCCGTTTCGAATCGGGCCTCTCCTGACAGTCGCTGCATGCGTTCAGCGGCCAAGCGCTGCAGTGAGGACAGGTCCCCATCGAGCAGAGCGAAGAGCTCGCGGATCGAGCTCTGGTAGTCATCGACATCGGTGATCCCAGCGCAGGGACCGCCGCATTGACCGACCTGTGCACTCACACAGGGACGATGTTCGCCGAGGCTGCGCTGCGTGATCGCTGCCGTGCACCTCTTGACGGGGTAGAGGGTGTCGAGGAGTTCCTTGACGGCCTGTGCCGACTTCCGTGAACGGAACGGTCCCAGCGGTGGAGCGGGGGAGCGTTCGAGAGCCGAGTTCGCCCGGACCACCGACAGTCGGGGGAAGAGCTCATCGCTGAGGACGATCCAGGAATTGCGTTCCGGGTTCTTCGACCGTCGGTTGTAAGGCGGCGCCAACTCTCCGATGAGGCGGATCTCGCGGACTTCGGCTTCCAGCGCATGGGCGCAGGGCAGGCAGCTGACCTCTTGTGCCGCAGTGATCATCTCGGCCATGCGGCCACGGTTCTCCGAGGCGTTGAAGTACCCGCGCACTCGCCTGGCCATATTTCCGGACTTGCCGATGTAGAGCACACGGCGAGTGCCGTCGAGGAACATGTAGACGCCGGGCTCCGCGGGAACGCCCTTGGCCAGGTGGGATTTGGCCTGACGCTTCGCCCACCCTGACTGCCTGACGGTCGACAGCTCCTCCAGCGTCGTCACTCCGTAGCCTCCGAAGCGTTCGAACAGATGGTGGAGGAGCTCGCCGGTCGCTCGCGCATCGGAGAGCGCACGGTGATCGGGCTCGACCTGGGTGCCGAAATGAGCGGCGAGCGTCGAGAGTTTGTGGTTGCGCACTTCGTCGCGGCCGACGACGCGTCGGGCCAGCGTGACGGTATCGAGGACTGTGGGCGCCGGCCAATGGTAGTCGAGACGTTCGCAGGCCGAGCGGAGGAATCCGATGTCGAAGGGCGCATTGTGTGCGACCAGCACCGCACCGACGGAGAATTCCAGGAAGCTCGGCAGAACCGAGCTGATCGGAGGTGCGTCATCGACCATCGCATGAGTGATGCCGGTGAGCCGGGCGACGAATGGGCTGATCACGGAGTGTTCCGGTTTGACCAGGGTCTGGAACTCGCCGATGACCTCGCCGCCGAGAGTCTTGACCGCGCCGATTTCGGTGATCTCCGATTGCCCGGCTCGGGTGCCCGTCGTTTCGAGGTCGACGATGACGAAGGTGACGTCGGACAGGGGAGTTCCGAGGCTGTCGAATGACAGCTGAGTGTTGTGCAGTGCGCTGGGCGCGCGGTCGAACGGGACGGTCATGATGTCCAGTCTCTCAGGTGTCGCTGACACGAAGCGGCCAGCATCGCTCACACCGAGGATCCGTCGCCGTCGTCGGCGGAACGATGGCTCGGCAGGTGGAAGAACAGACCGACCGCGCCGCCGATGCCGACGGCCAGGCCGATGAGCAGGTACCACCCGGGCAGCGGTCGGAAGAAGATCACGCCGATGAGCAGCAGCACGACCGCGCCGAGAGCCGCGGCCCAGGACAGCACGAGAGTGGGCGAAGCGGTGCGCCACCCGATCGGCTCCGCCGGTTCGCGCTCCCAATGCTCGGTGTCCTCGAGGGCGTCGCGAACATCCTCGGCGGGCATATCACCCGTCGTCGCCGAGGGTTCGGCGATCTGCCGGACGAGGTCGTCCCATTCCTCGTCACTGATGCGCGATCGGTCGTGCCCGATCCGCTCCGGATCGGGAACCTCCCCTCGCCAGTCCTCCCGGCCCTCGTCGTCGGGAGTCGAAGCGGTGCCGTCGTCGTTCATACCTGACTCAGCAATTCCGTGGCCCCAGCTATTCCCCGGTCTCGGACTGCCGTGGCACGGTCGTTTCGGTGGAGACCGCCTGCAGGACCGCCTCTGCGATGGTGTTCGCGTCGAAGTCGAGGGTCGCCACATGGCGAGATCGGCGCAGGGCGACGATCCTCGGCGGGTGCGGAAGGTTCGATCGCAGCGCACGCAGCGTCCGCGGACTCACGACGTTGTCCTCACCGGAGACCATGGCAGTGACGGGGCGGGTGACTTTCCACAGATCGTCGCGCAGGGTTCGCAGCGCACGATGGAACGTGGCCAGGGGAGCCACCGGCGTCCGTTCGTAGGCGTACTCGTCGCGGTCCGGGTGGGCGATGTCGCCGCCGATCGACGGAATCGTGCGCACGACGTGCCTGAGCACTGGCAGCAGGGGAGCGAAGGGAGAGTCGATGTAGAGGGCAGGATTGACCACGACGATCTCGTCGGGCGCACCCTCTGCCGCCGCCAGGGCGAGTGCAAGGGCTCCACCCATCGACAGGCCGGCGACGACGACACGCTCGTGGTCGGCCTGCAGCCGACCCAGCTCGGTGCGCGCCTCGCCGAGCCAGTCGGACCATCCAGTGGAGTCCATGTCCTGCCATGAGGTGCCGTGTCCGGGCAGCTGGGGGACGCTGACGTCGACGCCCTCCGCTGCGATCGCGCGGGCGATCGGGACCCAGGAGACGGGCGAACCGGTGAGTCCGTGCAGGAAGAGAACCGCGGAGGCTGAACCGTTGTCGAGGCTGCGATAGGCGGCCGTCGGGTCCGCTCCGAGTGTGAAATCGATCTCCATGCTCCCAGCATGGCACGGATGAGTCCGAGACGGACTTCGCTGTTCACCGTTCGTGTCGATATATGATTGCCGAGGACGACAAAGAGTCGTAGTCGGAAGGGTGCGCGTGTTCTACTGGTTTCTCAAGCGAGTCCTCGCCGGACCCATCCTGCGGATCCTCTTCCGTCCGTGGGTGCGGGGCCTGGACAATCTGCCGTCCGAGGGCCCGGCGATCATCGCAGGAAATCACAACCACTTCATGGACTCGATCTTCGTTCCGCTGCTCGCTCCGCGTCCCGTCGTCTATCTGGCGAAGAAGGACTACTTCACCGGTCGCGGAATCAAGGGTGCGGTGACACGGTGGTTCTTCAAGCTCAACAATCAGCTGCCCATGGACCGCGGCGGCGGATCGGGATCTCAGGCGTCGCTCGAATCGGGTCTGAAGGTTCTCCGTGAGGGAAACTCGCTGGGCATCTATCCCGAAGGCACTCGCTCGCCCGACGGGAAGCTCTATCGCGGACGCACTGGCATTGCGCGTCTCGTCCTCGAGTCCGGCGCGCCTGTGGTTCCAGTGGCGATCATCGGCACGGACAAGCTGCAGCCTGCCGGTCGCCTCGTTCCCAAGCTCCGGCGTGTCGGAGTCGTCTTCGGCGCACCGATGGACTTCTCGAAGTATTCGGGTCTTCCTGTCGACCGTTTCATGCTGCGGTCGGTCACCGACGAGATCATGTACGAGATCATGCGCCTGTCCGGACAGGAATACGTTGACAGCTATGCGTCGACGGTCAAAACCAAGCTGCTGACGAGCGCCAAGCCGAAGAAGACGGATCCTCCGAACCGGGATGAATCGAAATCAGACGGCGAAAGCCCGTCGAACTAGGCCCTTCGGCCCCGGCTCCTTCCGCTCCGGGTCGCCTGAATGACATCCATGTGACATGTTCGAATACTGCGGTAACGGCGACACGCGGAAATTGTTACCTCGAGATGTTTGTCCTGGCGGGGACGGCAGAATAACTTGGAGTTGTTGAATCCCACTGTAGGTTCGCTGGGAAGAGAGCTAGAATGACTATGTTCTCGGTCCTTCCAAGCGACCTTCGCTTCCCCCAGGGACTTTAAGGAGGAGTCGGTGTGAACCGCTCAAGTCATGAAAGCGTCGACATGACGCCGATGCCGTCAGCAGCCCAAGGGCTGCTGTTCGATGATGATCTGCCCGTACTCGATGAAGAGGCCGGCTACCGCGGTCCCACCGTCTGCAAGGTCGTCGGCATCAGCTACCGTCGCCTCGATTACTGGGCGCGCACCGATCTGGTGACCCCGTCGATCCGCAATGCGACCGGATCCGGCAGCCAGCGGCTCTACAGCTTCCGTGACATCCTCGTCCTCAAGATCGTCAAGCGACTTCTCGACACCGGCGTCGGACTGCAGTCGATCCGCACCGCGGTTGAGCACCTGCGTTCCCGCGGCGTCGACGATCTCTCACAGATCACCCTCATGTCCGATGGCGCCAGCGTCTTCGAATGCACCTCACCTGATGAGGTCGTCGACCTCCTCCAGGGAGGGCAGGGCGTCTTCGGCATCGCCGTCGGCCGCGTCTGGAACGAAGTCGAAGGTTCGCTGTCCGAGTTCCCGAGCGAACGAGTCCCAGAAGACGACGCGGCCCTCGAAGCCATGGATGAGCTCGCCGCCCGTCGCGCACGCAAGTCCGGCTGACAGCCGACAGAGTACTCACACCACCACCGAGGCGGTCCGCTCAGTTCGAGCGGACCGCCTCGGTCGTCGTATGGAACGGAAAGGTGAGGCGCCGGGCGCCTCGAATGTGTCCGAGGCGCCCGGGAACAGAGAACTGCCGTCGCGAACCTGAGTTCGCGACGGCAGTCGACGTGTTGGTGGGGGAGCGGGGGCAGCTAGTCGTTCACTTCTGCTCGGGCTGCTGAGCGCCGTTCTTCGCCGGGGCGGCACCGCGTCGTCCGCGGATGTTCTCCGAGCGCAGTGCTCGTTCGAGAAGAGCGTCGAACGAGCCGGCGACTTCTTCGGCGGGTTTGCCCGGCCAGGAGTGGATCGGACGCGCCGATCCCTGAGCCTGCTGCATGACGGCCCGTTCGGCCAAGGGCGGATTGAGGACGAGAGGACCGAACATCTCACGCATCTCCTGGATGCGATAGTCATGTTCGGTCGAACCGGCACGTACCCGATTGACGACCAGGCCGAGTGGCTGCAGATCGGAGGCACCACGCTGCCGCAGCTCGTCCGTCGCCCGCAGGGCACGGTCGGCAGCCGCAACAGAGAACAGGCTGGGCTCGGTGACGACCGCGACTCGGTTGCTCGCTGTCCACGCCGTACGGGTGAGACCGTTGAGGCTGGGCGGACAGTCGATGAGGACGAGTCGGTAGCCTTTCGCGATGCGAGTCAGGGCATCTTCCAGCCGGCGCAGATAGCGCTCGGACAGCGAAGGCCGATCGAATTCCGCGGCACGCGGAGATCCTGAGATCACATCGAGGTGGCCGAGCCTGTCACCGACCCACCCGGAGGGGATGATCGCCTCGGACAGGATCTTCTGGGACTTCGGAGCAGCGAGCACATCGGCGATGTCGACACGCGTCGAGGTCGGCACATCGAGGCCGGTCGACGAGTCCGCCTGCGGGTCCATGTCGACGACCAGGGTGGGAATCCCCCTGTTGTAGGCCGCCGAGGCCAGACCGAGCGTCACGGATGTCTTACCGACTCCGCCTTTGAGGCTGCTGATACTTAGGACAAGCACCCTCCTACGTTAACGTATCGGCGGCTGCCGAGCCGTGCCGACCACGCCGAGACTCACGTCTCAGTCCAAAGTCGACCCCCGGGCGCAGAGGTGTTCCAGGTCACTTGTAGAGTATGTTCCCGACAGCTTGTCGACCAGTCGCCCAGTGCGGCCGATACAGAAGTGAGAGACACCTATGTTCTCTAAAGTCCTCGTGGCCAACCGCGGAGAGATCGCCGTTCGTGCGTTCCGTGCCGCCTATGAGCTCGGAGCCTCCACCGTCGCAGTCTTCCCGTATGAGGACCGCAACTCCGAACATCGCATGAAGGCCGACGAAGCCTACATGATCGGTGAGGAGGGTCATCCCGTCCGCGCCTACCTCAGCGTCGAAGAGATGCTGCGGGTGGCGAAGGAGAGCGGCGCCGACGCCATCTACCCCGGATACGGCTTCCTCTCTGAGAACCCCGATCTGGCACGAGCCTGTGCCGAAGCGGGCATCACTTTCATCGGCCCCAAGGCCGATGTGCTCGAACTGGCAGGAAACAAGGTCCAGGCGCTGGCGGCAGCACGCAATGCGGGCATCCCCGTCCTCGACTCGACACGTCCGTCGGCCGATATCGCGCAGCTGCTCGCCGATGCCGAATCGATGGAATACCCCCTCTTCGTCAAGGCCGTCGCCGGCGGCGGTGGTCGCGGAATGCGTCGCGTGGCTCAGGCCTCCGACCTCGAAGACGCTCTCAAGGCCGCGATGCGCGAAGCCGAAGGCGCCTTCGGCGATCCCACGGTCTTCATCGAGCAGGCGGTGCAGCGCCCCCGTCACATCGAAGTCCAGGTGCTGGCCGACAACGACTCGAACGCCATCCACCTCTTCGAACGCGACTGCTCCGTGCAGCGCCGCCACCAGAAGGTCGTGGAGATCGCTCCGGCCCCGAACCTCGATCCCGAGATCGCGGCCGCCCTGCACGCAGATGCCCTGAAGTTCGCAAAGGCGCTGGGCTACCAGAACGCCGGCACCGTGGAATTCCTCCTCGAAACCGACGGGCCGCGCGCCGGCAAGCACGTGTTCATCGAAATGAACCCGCGTGTCCAGGTCGAACACACAGTGACTGAAGAGATCACCGACGTCGACATCGTGGCCTCGCAGATGCGCATCGCCGCCGGGGCCACCCTCGAAGAGATCGGCCTGCGCCAGGACGAGATGCGGATCAAGGGCGCCGCACTCCAGTGCCGCATCACCACCGAGGATCCCGCGAACTCGTTCCGCCCCGACACCGGCACGATCACCGCCTACCGCTCTGCCGGTGGTGCAGGTGTGCGCCTCGACGGCGGAACCGTCCACGCCGGTGCTGCCGTCAGCCCCCACTTCGACTCGATGCTCGTGAAGCTCTCGTGCCGCGGCCGCGACTTCGCTCAGGCCGTCGGCCGTGCCAAACGCGCCCTGGCTGAGTTCCGCATCCGCGGCGTATCGTCGAACATCGGCTTCCTGCAGGCCGTCCTCGATGATCCCGCATTCGTCGCCGGAGACTTGTCCACGTCCTTCATCGAAGAACGCCCGCAGCTCTTCGACGCTCGAGTGAGCGCCGACCGCGGCTCGAAGCTGCTCGACTACCTCGCCGATGTCACGGTCAACCGCCCCCACGGCGAACCGGGCCTGCGCATCCGTCCGGGCGACAAGCTCCCGAGCATCGACCTCTCCGCAGCACCCGCTGCGGGCAGCCGCGACCGTCTCGCCGAGCTCGGACCGGAGGGCTTCGCCCGCGCCCTGCGTGAGCAGAGCTCCCTGGCCGTCACGGATACGACATTCCGCGACGCCCACCAGTCCCTGCTGGCCACCCGTGTGCGCACACGAGACCTGCTGGCCGTGGCCGGGCACGTCTCCCGGCTGACACCCGAGCTGCTGAGCATCGAGGCCTGGGGCGGTGCGACCTATGATGTGGCGCTGCGCTTCCTCGGCGAGGATCCATGGGAACGTCTCGAAGCCCTGCGCACCGCGGTGCCCAACATCAACC
>Ga0308157_10004056_pt1 | contig 20047 bp, 17 predicted proteins | sample PhyBR1_FD_201035 | JGI IMG/M metagenome (GOLD analysis project Ga0308157, IMG submission 201035) | Phyllosphere microbial communities from UC Gill Tract Community Farm, Albany, California, United States - DLSLB.R1 | ecosystem: Host-associated > Plants > Phyllosphere > Unclassified | place: USA...
CCCTCGTCGGCAAGGTCGTCATCGACACGAACAACTACTACTGGGAGCGCGACGGCCACATCGCCGCCCTCGACGACCAGTCCACGACCACCGCCGAGATGCTGCAGGACCACCTGCCCGGCGCCCGTGTCGTGAAGGCGTTCAACCACATCGGCGCCGACGACCTCACCGGCCACGCGACGCCCGAGGGCACCCCCGACCGTCGTGCCCTCGTCATCGCCGGCGACGACGACTCCGCCAAGCAGACCGTCACCGAGCTCATCGACGCGTTCGGCTTCGACGTCGTCGACGCCGGGCCGCTCGCCGAGGGCTGGCGCATCCAGCGGGACACCCCCGGCTACGGCCCGCGGATGACCGCCGCCGAGCTGCGCGACGCCCTGGCCGCCGCAACGCGCTAGTCCGCAGCACCGCGCGGCACTGCCGCTGGCGCCGTTTCGCGCTGAGCGACACCCCACGGGCTCCGCAGCCCGTGACCTGTCGCTCAGCGCGAAACGACCGGGCGCGAAACGAGCCGACCCGGCGCGAAAGCCCGCTCAGGCCCGGTCGAAGATCGTCGTCATGTCGGCGATGTCGTCCTCGGTGGGCGGCGACCCCGAACTGGGGCTGCGATCCACACAGCGGTTGCCGCTACAACTGAGCATGGATCAGTCGACGGAAGGAGCGCCGCAGTGGCAGCGCATCGCATGCCCGAATCGGACCGGCCCCGTCGGCCCGTCCCGGCCTGGGTGACCGCGCCGCCCGTCGACGAGGTCGCGCCCGAACGGGTCGCCGCCGCCGGTCACGTGAACGCCTCCGGTCGGGAGGCCCGCCCCACCCCCGCCTCGTCACGCGCCGCCCACGCGGCGCCGGTCCCACCGACCACGGTCGCCGCGGCTGAGCAGGCACCCGCAGCGCATGTGGCGGCCGCACACGCACCGACGTCCGAGCCGGCGTCGATCGCCGCCCTGGTCGAGGCCGACGCCCCGGTACCCGACTTCCCGCCGCAGCAGGAACTGCTGCCCCCGGCCCCGACGTCACCGAACGTGCACACCGTGCCGTTCGAGACCCCCGCGGTGCCGCCGTCGTCGGTCGTCCCCGCCTCCGGGCTCGTGGTGCCGGTCTCCCCGGTCGCCGCCGCACCCGCCTCGGCGGACGCCGCACCACCCGTCGCACCGCTCACCACCCCCTCACCGGAGGCCTCCCCGGCACCACCGACCGCCGCACCCGCGGTACCCGTCGCCGGACAGCCCCGGTTCTCGGTGCCCGGCCTCGAACACGTGGTCGTCGAGGGCACCGAACCCGAGCCCGTCGGCCCGATCGGCTACCGGACGCCCCGTCGCTTCGCCCACCAGCAGGCCGCCGCACGGTCGGCCGCACCAGCACCCGCTGCCGCAGCCGCACGGTCGTTCGACGCCGTGCTGCACGCGGCGCCAGCCGCCGCTCCCGGCAGCCCTGTCGTCGCGACCCGGAACGCCGACGCGACCGCGGCCGTGGTCGCACCCACCACGGTGCCGCAGGGTGCCGGCGGGGGCGAGGCGGGCCTCCCGACCGAACTGCTCGACCAGCCCGTGACCGCCGCCGCCGTGCCGGAGCCCCGCCGTGCGCTCGGCGCGACCGCCGGCGCGGTGCTCGGTGCCGTCGCCGGGATCGCGACGATCGGTCTGGCGGCCTGGTGGTTCACCGCTCCGGCGACCGTGCACGGCGTCGGCGTGGTGCTCGGACTGCTCGCGCTGGTGCTCTCGATCGTGACGCTGCGCGACCGCACGGCCACATGGCAGCGACCGGTCGCCCTGCTCGGCGCCGTGCTCGGTGGCGTCGGCACGGTCGTGCTGCTGTGGGCGGTCGCGGCGGCGCTGCTGCCGCTCGCGGGCGTGACGCTGCCGGACGTCACCGGCACCGGCACGACCCCGACGCTCGCCCCGTAGCGCCGCGAGCGCTCAGACGGCGCGGACGACCCCACGGGACAGGATCGCGTTCGTCAGTGCGTCGATCGGTTCCCGCTGCACCGTCGGGTTCGCGATGAGGACGTAGTCCACCGCCGGCAGGTCCGGCAGCCCGAGCCGCTGCGACACCTTCACCAGGTCGGCCGGGATCAGCGAGTGCGGGAACACCGCGACGCCGATGCCCGCGCGCACCGCGGCGAGCACCCCGTTGACGTCGCGGGTGTTGCACGTGATCCGCCAGGTGCGGCCGGCGGCCTCGAGGGCGTCGATCGCCATCTGCCGGCTGATGCTCGGCGCCTGGTACGCGATGAGCGGAACGGGTTCGCCGGGTTCCAGGGCGATGCCGTCCTGCGCCATCCACACCATCTGGTCGGTGGCGACCCGGGTGCCCTCGGCGGACTCCCCCGCCGTCTGCTTGATGAACACCAGGTCGAGCTGGCCGGCGTGCACCCGGCGGAGCAGCGGTGACGACTGGTTCACCGTGAGCTCGAGGTTCACCTGCGGGTGCAGTCGTCGGAAGTCCCGCAGGATCCGCGGCAGCTGGGTGATGGCGAGGTCGTCCGCCGCCCCGAACCGCAGCCGCCCGCGGGTGGCCGCGCCGGAGAAGTAGGCGTCGGCGGTGGCGTGCGCGGCGAGGATCGTCCGTGCGAACCCAGCCATCGCGTCCCCGTTGTCGGTCAGGGCGACGCCGCGGGTGTCCCGGGCGACCAGGGTGCGCGCCACCGCGGTCTCCAGGCGCCGGACGTGCTGCGACACCGTCGGCTGGCTGATGCCGAGCCGGGTCCCGGCCTGCGTGAAGCTGCCGGTCTCCGCCACGGCCAGGAACGTCTGCAACAGGACCGGATCGAGCACGTCGCGCCTTCCGTCGGTGCAACCTCATTCGACATCGCAATGGAGTGATAGCCACCATAGGGGTATCGAATGGGCCGGCGCCACGTAGTTTCGTTGGGGTACCAGATCCACCCCGACGTCCGGAGAACCCCGCACCGTGAGCGCGTCACCGACGACCCTCCCCCCGCCCACCGAACCGCTCCCGATCCAGGCCACGCGACCGCCGTGGCGCCACACGCTCATCGCCCTGTCCGTGCCGAACTTCCGGCTGTTCACGGCGACCAACCTGGTGGCGATGACCGCCGGCTGGATGCAGCGCATCGCCCAGGACTGGCTCGTGCTGCAGCTCACCGGGTCGGTCGCGCAGGTCGGCATCACGGTCGCCTGCCAGTTCGCGCCGATGCTGCTGTTCGGGCTGCTCGGCGGCGTCCTGGTCGACCGGTTCTCGAAGCGCGCGCTCATGATGATCACTCAGGGAGCCTTCGCGGTGCTGTCCGCGCTGCTCGCCGTCCTGACGCTCGCCGGCGTCGTCGAGGCGTGGCACATCTGGGTGATCGCCTTCCTGGTCGGCATGGTCACCGTGATCGACAACCCGGCACGGCAGGTGTTCGTCACCGAGATCGTCGGGCACAAGCACCTGCGGAACGCCATCAGTGTGAACTCGTCGGTGTTCCAGCTCGGCGGCATGATCGGTCCGGCGCTGTCCGGGGCACTGCTCGTCGCGGTCGGCGCGGGGTGGTCGTTCGGTGTGAACGCGATCGCCTGCGTCGCCGTCGTCGTGACGCTCGGGTTCCTGAAGGTCTCCGAACTGCACCGCACACCACCGGCGCCACGCGGCAAGGGGCAGCTCGTGGAGGGCCTCCGCTACGCCGTGCACAAGCCGACGATCATCGTGCCGGTGATCCTCGTCGCGTTCTTCTCGGTGTTCGCGCTGACGATGCCCGTGCTGCTGTCCGCCTTCGCGTCACAGGTGTACGACGTCGGTGCGGGCGGCTACGGGGTGTTCAACTCCGCCGTGGCGATCGGCGCCCTGGTCGGTGCGCTGCTCTCCACCCGGAGGGCCGTCGTCCGGCTCCGCACCATCGTCGGCGGGGTGTTCTGGACGGGCGTGCTGCTCGTCGTCTCGGGGTCGATCCCGGCGATCGCACCGTTCACCGTCGCGCTGGTGGCTGTCGGGATGTCACAGCTGCTGTTCCAGACCGCGTCGAACTCGCTCGTGCAGCTGTCCTCGAACGTGGCGATCCGCGGCCGGGTGATGTCGCTCTACGTCCTCGTGCTGCTCGGTGGACAGGCGATCGGCGGGCCGCTGATGGGCCAGATCGTCGACCGCTTCGGTGCACACGTGGGGATGATGGTCGCCGGAGGCGTGCCTGCTGCGGCCGCCGCCGTGATCGCGCTCGTGCTCGCCCGCCGGGGCGGCCTGCACCTGGCGGTGCGGATGCGCCACCACCTGCCGGTGCCGGCGATCGTCGCGCACTGACGCGGGCCCTGGCGGTGACCACCCGCCGGCCTGGAGGCCCGTGGCGGCCCCGCCCCGTGCCTCCCGTCCGCCCCTCGGTCGCGCCGCGCGGTACGGGCGTGGCGGGGTTGCGCACAACCGAAATCGCCCGGAGCCGCGCGTTGGCGTGGTTCCGGGCGATCCTGGTTGTGCGGAGCGGGGTCGAACCGCCTCAGTAGGCGACGCCGAAACGCGTCTGGTGGTGCGCCGGGGTGACGATCTCGTCGACGAACGCGATCGCGTAGTCGGCACCGGAGATGTCCGAGTTGCCCTCGGCGTCGGCGAGCAGGACCTCGTCCGAGGCGCGGTAGGTGCCGCGACGCTCGCCCGGGTTGTAGCTGCCGAAGGCCGCGGCGGGGCTCACGTAGAACCAGTCGACCTCGGTGTCCGACGCACGGAGGGCGTCGAGGATCTGCGCGTGGCTCTTCGCCTCGCCCTTGAAGGCGTCGGGGAAGCCGTCGGTGTCGAAGAGGCGGGGGCCGTCCTCGGACACGCGCATCGAGCCGGCACCGCCGACGATGCCGAGCCGCGCACCGGCCGCAGCGGCGGCGTCGACGAAGTGCTGGAACTTGTCCTTCAGCTCGCTGCCGTCGGCCTGCACGGCGTGGAGCGAGACGATGACGACGTCGGCACCCTTGGTGACCTCGGACACGAAGTCGGCGTCGAACGCGTCACCCTGCGCCAGGGTCAGGCCCTCGGCCGGCTCGAGCTTGCTCGTGTCGCGGGCGACCGCGGTGACGGCGATGCCGCGGGAGAGTGCCTCGTGGGTGATGGCGGAGCCGGCGTAGCCGGTGCCTCCGAAGACGACGATGTTGGTCATGGTGTTCCCTTCGTGGACGTGCTGGGCGTCGGTGACGTTGACAGTCACCGTACAAGAGTTACTCTCTTTGAGTAAGTAGGCACCTGGCGGTGCGTTGCGGAGGACACCATGTCAGCACTCGAGTACAGCCCCTACGCGGCGGACTGCCCCAGTCGGCAGCTGCTCGACCGCATCGGCGACCGCTGGAGCGTGCTGACGATCGGCGCCCTCGCCGACGGTCCCGCACGGTACTCGGCGGTGGCGGCCCGGGTGCAGGGGGTCTCGCAGAAGATGCTCACCCAGACGCTGCGGGCCCTCGAGCGCGACGGCATGGTGACGCGGACGGTGTTCCCCGAGATCCCGCCGCACGTGGAGTACGAACTGACCGAGCTCGGGCGATCGCTGCGCACGGTGCTCGTGCCGCTGGAGGACTGGGCCACCTCGCACATGCCCGACGTGGCCGAGGCGCGCGAGGGGTACGACGCGCGCTGAGCGACCCCGCACTCGGAATCCCCGACGGCGACGAGTGGTTGCCTGGGGACATGCGATCGATCGTCTACACGAAGCCCGGTGCCAGCAGCGTCCTCGAACTCGTCGAGCGGGAGATCCCGGAGCCCGGTGCCGGTGAGGTCCGCGTCCGCGTCGTCGTCTCCGGCGTCAACCCGACCGACTGGAAGGCCCGCGCCGGCGGCACGTACGGCGACGGACTGCCGTTCCCCGAGATCACGCCGAACCAGGACGGCGCAGGTGTCGTCGACGCCGTCGGCCCCGGAGTCGACGGGCTGACCGTCGGTGACCGCGTGTGGCTCTTCATGGCGGCGGCGTCACGGCCGACCGGCACCGCGCAGGAGTACACGGTCGTGCCCGAGTCGCGCGTGGTCCCGCTGCCCGACGGCGTCTCGTTCGACGTCGGCGCCTCGCTCGGTGTCCCCGCGATGACGGCGCACCGCGCCCTCACCACCCACGAGGACGGCCCCGCACGCCTGGGACCCGGAGCCCTCGACGGCTTCACCGTGCTCGTCGCCGGTGGTGCCGGTGCCGTGGGGCACGCCGCGATCCAGCTCGCCCGCTGGGCCGGAGCGACCGTCATCACGACGATCAGCTCGGACGCGAAGGCAGCCCTCGCCACGGCGGCCGGCGCCCACCACATCGTGAACTACCGCGAGGAGGACGCCGCCGAGCGCATCCGGTCGATCGCACCGGACGGTATCGACATCGTCGTCGAGGTGTCGATCCCGCAGAACGCCGCGCTGGTCGCCGACGTGCTGGCGAACCACGGTGTCGTGTCGATCTACGCGAACAACGGCGGCGACGAGGCGAGCCTGCCGATCCGCCCGAACATGAGCGTCAACGCCCGCTACCAGTTCCTGCTGCTCTACACGATCGGCGACGAGGCGCTGTCCGCGGCGGCCGAGGACGTCACCGAGGCGCTGCACGACGGTGTGCTGCCAGTCGGCGAGGACGCCGGACTCCCGCTCACCCGCTTCGCGCTCGAGCAGACGGCCCAGGCGCACGACGCGGTCGAGCAGGACACGGTCGGCAAGGTGCTCATCGACGTGACCGACGCGCCGTAGCTGCGACATCGGAGCCGGCTCGGGCTCCGGCTCCGGCTCCGGCTCAAACGAACGGCTCCCACGCACGCGTGGGAGCCGTTCGTCGTGGACGATGCGGGAGGGGTCAGCGACCCAGACGCGCGGCGATCGCTGCGGTGACCCGGAGCCGGGCTGCAGCGCGCTCGCGTTCGATGTTGGCGGCGATGACGTCGAGGTCTTCGTAGTCGGCGTCGGTGGTGGTGTCGTTCCAGTTCGGCGAGGAGATCCGGGCACGCCCGAACGACGGCGGAGCAGGGTTCACGGTCGTCATGGGGGCATCGTACGTCGAGCGTCCGACAGAGCGTGTGAGCATCACGGGCCTTTCCTTGGATTGCGGTCGCGCTCGGGGAACGAGTAGGTCAGCGAGAACGCGACGGCCATGAACGACGCCATCATCGCGATGTTCTTGGCGTCGAGTTCGGTGAAGGCGTCGGGGACCGGAGAGTCGACGGTGAGCATGCCGAACGAGTACTGGTCGGACCGGATCACCACCGAGACGTACGAGGTGTACCGCGGCTCGAAGCCCGGCAGGTCCTGGTCGACGTCGACGTCGGCCGAGCGGTCGCCGACGATCCGGGGCGATCCCCCGACCAGCACCCACTCGAGGTTGCGGTCGCCGTAGGGCGTGCCCGCTCGGAAGACCCCGGCGGTGTCGCCGGCCCCACCGTGACCGATCGGCTCGAGGGCACGCAGATCGGTGGACAGCTGGTACACGTTCGCGCGGACGTCGGGCACCTTCGGCAGCAGGTAGAACGCCAGGGCCACGGCGACGCGATCGGCGACGACCGAGAGTTCGCCGTGGCGATCGGACCGGGGCAGCTCGGTGAACCGGACGAGCCGGGTGGCGATCTGGCCGAACGCGTACCGGACCGCCGTCGACTGCTCGAGCTCCGCCGCGGTGGCGTTGTCCTCGGCCACCGACCGGGCGGCGTCGCTGCGCCGGGTCCGGACCACCTGCACGGTCACGGCGCCCACGAGCACGACGAGCCCGAACGCGACGAGCGACAGCCGGACCGCCGGCGTGACGAACAGGTTCGGCAGCTGGAACGCCGCGGTGGGCGCAGCAGCCACCACGATCGGCCACACGACCGTGCCGACCCGTCCTGAACGCTGTTGCCCCATGACCACGACGCTAGGTCACGCCACCGACGCGGACGGAGTTGTCCACAGGCGGGTTCTCCACAGGACGCACCGGCCTCCACCGGCCCGTCGCACGCAGCTGGTAAGCAGGACCCATGACCGACGTCAGCACGCCCGTTCCCGGATCCAGAGCCCTCGTCCTCGGCGGCGGAGGTGTCGCCGGCATCGCGTGGGAAGTCGGCGTCCTCGTCGCCCTGCAGGAAGCCGGCGTCGACCTCGACGCCGCTGACCTCGTCGTCGGCACCAGCGCCGGCAGCGTCGTCGGCGCGTTCGTCCGGAACGGTGCCGTCCAGCAGGCCTACGACCAGCAGCACACCCCGGCGCCGACCACCTACCAAGAGCCGGCCCCCATCGACGTCGAGGCCGTGCAGCTGCACATCGGCGCAGCACTGCAGGGTGCGACCGGCGAGCAGGACGCCCGGGCTCGACTCGGTCAGGCCGCCCAGCAGGTCGTCGGTGGTCAGAGCGACGACGAGCGCACGGCGACCTTCGGCGAGACGCTCCCGTCCACCGAGTGGCCGGAGAAGCCGCTCGCCGTCACCGCGGTCGACGCCACCGACGGCACCTTCCGCCTACTGACGGCAGCCGACGGCGTGCCGCTCCCCCGTGCGGTCGCGGCCAGCTGCTCGGTGCCCTTCGTCTGGACCCCGGTCGCCATCGACGGCCGCCCGTACGTCGACGGTGGTGTCCGCTCGGGCACCAACGCCGATGCCGCCGCCGGGTACGAGCGCGTGCTCGTCATCGCCTGCGGCCCCGAGGGCCCGTCCCCGTGCGGGCCCTGGCTCGACGTCGCCGTCGAGACCCTGCGGGCCGGCGGTTCGTCGGTCGAGGTCGTGGTGGCGGACAGCGCGTCCCAGCAGGCCTTCGGCACGAACTCGCTCTCGCTCGCCACCCAGGCACCGTCGGCCGAGGCCGGCCACGCCCAGGGCACCGCGGTCGCCGAGCAGGTCGCCGCCTTCTGGGCCGAGGACCTGGCGAGCGTGCACGCATGAGCACCCCGTTCTCCGACCTCGACCAGTACATCGCGCTCCCCGGTGTCGACGGCATCGACATCAGCCCCGACGGCACCCGCGTCGCCCTGACGGTCAGCGCACTCGACCCGGACGGCACCGGGCACCGCCGGTCGATCTGGCAGGTACCAGCAGCCCCGGCCGAGGACACGGACGACGCCGGCACACCCGCCGCACGCCCGGTCCGCCTCACGCGCTCCGCCAAGGGCGAGGGCGGCGTCGCCTTCACCCGCACCGGCGACCTGCTCTTCGTCTCCGCCCGGCCCGACGCCGACGCCACCGACCTCGAGGCCGCCCAGCTCTGGGTGCTGCCCGCGACCGGTGGTGAGGCCCGTCCGCTCACCCGCCTGGCCGGGGGCGTCGGTGGGGTCCTGGCCACCGCGGCCTCGTCGGACGTCGTCGCACTGACCGCCGACCTGCTGCCGGGAGCCGGCTCCGACCCCGCGACCGTGCTCGAGGCCGACGCGGAGCTCCGGAAGAGCCGGAAGGACAAGCAGGTCCACGCGATCCTGCACGAGACCTACCCGGTCCGGTACTGGGACCACGACCTCGGCCCGGCACAGACGCACGTCCTGACCCTCGACACGGCCGGCGTCGGCACCGACGGCGGCGCCGACGGCGGCGCCGAACCCGTCCAGCCCGTCGACCGCACACCGGCCCCCGGCCGCTCGCTCGACCACGTCGGCGGGGCGCTCACGCCCGACGGCTCGGTCCTGCTGGCCTCCGTCGGCGTCCGGGAGGCCCGTGGAGACCGCTCGACGCTCGTCACCATCGACCTGTCCAGCGGCCACCGCGCGGTGCTGTTCGACGACGTCGACGTCGACCACGAGATGCCGGCGCTCAGCCACGACGGCCGGACGATCGCCTGGGTCCGCACCGTCCGCTCCACCCCGGCCGGCGCGAACCAGCAGGAGGTATGGGTCGCCGGCATCGACGGCTCCGACGCCCGCCGCGTCGCGACCGACTGGGACCGCTGGCCGAGCGAGCTCGTGTTCGAGCACGGCGACCGCGCGCTCCTGGCGGTGGCCGACCAGGACGGCCGCGCGCCGGTCTTCCGCCTCCCCCTGGACGGCGGAGCCGTCGAGCAGCTGACGTACGACGACTGGGCGTACTCGAGCCTGCGCGTGGCGGCGGCGACGGGCGTGGTCGTGGCGCTCCGGGCCTCCTGGGCGGCCCCGCTGCACCCGGTGCGGATCGCGGCGGACGGCGCGGTGACCCCGTTGGCGACGCCGGCGCCCCTGCCGGACGTGCCCGCCCACCTGGAAGAGGTGGAGACGACCGCAGCCGACGGCACCCGCGTGCGCGGCTGGCTGGTCGTGCCCGAGGGTGAGGGGCCGCACCCGCTCGTCCTGTGGATCCACGGCGGACCGCTCAGCTCGTGGAACCAGTGGTCCTGGCGCTGGAACCCGATGCTGCTCGCGGCCCGGGGCTACGCCGTGCTGCTGCCGGACCCCGCGTTGTCCACCGGCTACGGGCTCGACTTCGTGAACCGCGGCTGGAACGCCTGGGGCCAGGCGCCGTACACCGACCTGATGGCGATCACCGACGTGGTCGAGGCGCGGGCGGACATCGACGCGACCCGCACCGCCGCGATGGGCGGGTCGTTCGGCGGGTACATGGCGAACTGGGTCGCCGGGCACACCGACCGGTTCCGCGCGATCGTCACCCACGCGAGCCTGTGGGCGCTCGACCAGTTCAACGGCACGACGGACTCGTCGCAGTACTGGTCGTCGATCTTCGACGCCGAGGGGATCGCGGCGAACGACCCGCACCGGTTCGTGGCCGACATCACGTCACCGATGCTCGTGATCCACGGCGACAAGGACTACCGGGTGCCGATCGGCGAGGGGCTGCGGCTCTGGTCCGAGCTCGCGGAGCACCACGCGGCACCGGACGGCTCGATGCCGCACCGGTTCCTGTACTTCCCGGACGAGAACCACTGGGTGCTCGCTCCGCAGCACGCGGTGGTCTGGTACGAGACGGTGTTCGCGTTCCTCGGGCAGCACGTGCTCGACCAGGAGTGGGAGCGGCCGGCGCTGCTCGGGTAGCGCGGCGGGCCGGGCTGGCCGCTAGACGAACGCGGCCTGCCCGGTGATCGCCCGCCCCACGATCAGGGTGTTGACCTCGCGCGTGCCCTCGTACGAGTAGATCGCCTCGGCATCGGCGAAGAACCGGGCCACGCCCTTGTCGAGCACGATGCCGTTGCCGCCCTGCACCTCGCGGCACCAGGCGACGGTCTCCCGCATCTTCGCGGTGGCGAACGCCTTGGCCATCGCCGAGTGCTCGTCGCCACCGACCCCGGCGTCCTGCATGGCCGAGGCCTGCGTGCAGAGTGCGATCGAGGCCGTGATGTTCGAGAGCGACTTGACCAGCAGGTCCTGCACGAGCTGGTGGGCGGCGATCGGCTTGCCGAACTGGATCCGCTCGCGGGCGTAGGCCAGCGCGGCCTCGTACGCCCCGACCGCGATGCCGACGGCCTGCCAGGCGACCTCGGTGCGGGTCAGTCGGAGCACCTCGGCGGTGGAGCGGAACGACGTCGCGTTCTGCAGCCGGCGCGACTCGGGCACCCGGACGTCGTGCATGACGATGTCGGCGTTCTGCACGCCGCGCAGCGCGATCTTGTCCTCGATCTTCGTCGCGGTGAAGCCCGCGGTGTCGGTGGTGACGAGGAAGCCCTTGACCTGACCGTCGGCGACGTCCTTCGCCCAGATCACGACGACGTCGGCGAACGTGGCGTTGCCGATCCAGCGCTTCTCGCCGTCGAGCACCCACTCGTCGCCCTCGCGCCGGGCGGTGGTGCGCAGGCCCTTCGCGGAGTCGCTGCCGGAGTACGGCTCGGTGAGCCCGAACGCCCCGACGATCTCACCCGCAGCCATGCGGGGCAGCCACTCGCGCTGCTGTTCGTCGCTGCCCGCGACCGCGATCGAGTTCATCGCCAGGCCGGACTGCACGCCGATGAAGGTGGCGACGCTCGCGTCCACGCGTCCGAGTTCGAGGGCCGCCCAGCCGCGGTACACGGCCGAGTTCTCGAACTGCCGCACGAGCGGGACGCCGGGCCCGTACATGCCGAGCTCGGCGAGCGGCGCGATCACCTGCATCGGGAACTCGGCGCGCGCCCAGTACTCGTCGGCGATGGGCGCGACCTCGCGCTCGAGGTACTGCCGGAGCTGCCCGAGCGACGCGCGCTCCTGCTCGGTGAGCTGTTGCTGGAAGCCGTAGAAGTCCGATTCGAGCAGGGGCGTCGCGGGCATCGTCGTTGACATGGGAACCACGATGCATCATTCTCGAAAACGTTGCAAGAGAGGATCGCGTGTACACATCGGACTCTGCGCTGCGCGCCTTCCGGGAGGCCCGTCACACCTTCATCGCCGGCTCACGGATCGACATGGGGGCGTTGGCTGCCGCACTCGGCGTCGACCGCACGTCGCTGTTCCGGTGGGTCGGCAACCGTGACCGGTTGCTGTCCGAGATCCTGTGGTCCCTCGCAGTCCCGACCCTCGACGGAGCCACCCATGCCGCCGACGAGATCGGGGCCACCGGAGCAGCCCGGCTCGTCGTCGTGCTCGACCGGTTCACCGCCGACCTGATCGACGCCCCGTACTTCCGGGCGTTCCTGACGCGCGAACCCGCTCGGGCGATGCGTCTGCTCACCACCTCGGACAGTGACGTGCAGAGCCGCTTCGTCGCCCGGGTGACCGCTCTCATCGAGCAGCAGGAGTCGTCCGGTACGTTCGATCCGGCACCGTTGTCGGCTGAGGAGCTCGCGCGGCTGCTCGTCCGGATCTCCGAGTCGTTCACCTACGCCGAGTTCATCTCCGGTGAGGCCCCTGATCCCGACCGGGCCCGTGCGGCGTTCGAGTACGTCCTGCGGCCCGACGCGGTGCACGCCACACCCGCACCACCGATCGGAGACCGATGACCATCGACGAGTACCCGTTCCGCCGCTCCTACCCCACCAGGTGGAACGACAACGACATGTTCGGGCACGTCAACAACACGATCTACTACTCGGCGATGGACAACGCGTCGACGTACTGGTTCCGCGAGGTCGCCGGGCTCGACCCGTTCTCGTCGGAGTGGATCGCCGTGCTGGTGTCGTCGAGCTGCCGGTTCGTCGAGTCCGCCGTCTGGCCGGACGTCATCGAGGTCGGGATGCGCTCGAAGCACCTCGGCACCACGAGCCTGTCGTGGGAGTTCGGCCTGTTCCGGCAGTCCGACGGCGCCCTGCTCGCCACGGGTGAGTTCGTGCACGTCATCATCGACCGCGAGGGCGCCCGCCGACCGATCCCGCTGCCCGCCGAACTCCGCGAGCTCGTGACCGGCTCGATGGTCGTCAACGCAGCCGCGGCTCCCACCGACTGACCGCGGGTAAGGCGTCTACCTGCTCACACAACCTCCCCGGCACCGGACGTTCGGCGCGCACCCAAAGCCCTTGAACCTCGGTATCGCCTGATCGAGGGCACACCGGATGAGACGGCCGGATCTGAACCGACCTGAGGCGGCACGTGCCAGGCCGGGCTTCAGGACAGGACGGCAAGCCCATGCCGACCTAGTCGGGCACTGCATGACAGCACCACCATGCCTACGCCAGCGACGACACGTACCTGGTCGAGCCCGCCTCAGGCCCGATCCAACGTCACCCCTGCGATAGCGACCGGGCGGAGGCTGAAGACCTGATCGCCGAGATCAAGTAGCGACCCGCCGTGGAGCGCTCGCGCTCCTAGCGCAGGCCGGGCTCGTCGGTGTCGTCGGTGTCGTCGGTGAAGTCAATCGCCAATGAGTGCCGAGCAGCTGCTGACACAACGCCCAGCTACGGCGGGCCGGGTCAAGGTGCCGCTCACATGAGCCAAGACGGTCGGCCTGCACACGGTCCGGTCATGGTGGAGCGCCGCCGGGGTGTACTAGATGCGGTCCCGCCGGTTTCACGCCGTGATCACCCCATGCGGAGACGTGACCCGACGCGCGCGTCACGCCTCCAGCAACTCTCCACTAGCCTCGCTCGCTTGATCCGCGAGCTCGCGGAATCTGGTCAAAATCGTGGTGACGCTCTCAACTTCCACAAGGACAACGCTGGTGCCTGCACAATTGCTGGCGATCTTACCGGAAGTAGCGTGGCCCATCTTCCCGGTGATGCTGACAACATAACTCGGCGATTGATGCGTTAGACCCCGAATCTGCGCATCCAGATTTCTAGGTGGCTTAGAGTGCTCACATGCCTCCCAAGAAACATTCTTTTGATCTAACGCGAATTCTTCCATCAATGCGTTAATCAATCGAGCTTCGGCTTGCCCCCCAACGATGAGTATACGAGCACCTTTCAACGCCTCACGACGACGCGATCGCAGCTCATCACGCGTGGGAAGGTTTGGGTCCGAGAGGACATGCAGACGCGTTATTTCCCCCCCGCTCACCTCAATTTCTCGTTCCGCAGCCCACCGCTCGTCCAACGTGCCGATTACCCCCTCAGGGACGGCATCAATTTCGTGCAGATCGATCTCGACAAGCGCGCGCATCGAGGTCGGGCCCGCGTACTCCGGTTGAAAGACCACCTCAACGGGCTCACGGCCGGCTGAGAAGGGTGCCCTCGTAAGCAAATTTGTGATAGCAGCCAATACAGGTGCCCGAATCGGCCGCGGTGGCGACAAGCTGGGGTCTGTACGCAAGGACGTCAGGTGGCTTAGGACGCGATGGTAGGCGCTTCTTCCTAAGCGGGACCGGGAGTCATTGCACCATTGCACCAAGACCTGACATTCATGAAAGCCCAGCGGCACTTCCGAGATGACCATCTGCGGGTCAAGCAGATAGCGAGAGGCGTTTGTCACTTATTAAGTTTCTCGTTAATAGCGGAAATCAATCGCATGGATTCGATCTCTTGCGTGTCGAAAAATCCGTTTGGCCACCGGGAAAGATCCCCGAAGTCGTCCACTGAAAGGTACTCGAAGGTTGAAACTCCGTGCTCCTGCTCCACGAAGAGCACGTCCACCATCTCAGGAGTGACTCGCCCCTCCGCTACCCGCAACCTTGCCCGCATGAGCAGGTACTCGGAGTGCGTCTCGATAACACAGTGAACGTCGTTCCGAGCAAAGAGAAGCAAATCGGCGAGGCGCGACTGGACGGCCGGGTGCAGATGCAGCTCGGGCTGCTCGATGCAAAGCACCGCCCCCCTGGGCGCAGTGAGCACCGCGAGAACAACCGGTAGAAGCTGACTAGCACCAACACCGATGGCTGTGAGATCCCGATCCGTACCGCCCACGTTTAGCTGCACACCTCGACCCAGCTTGCCGTGGTCGGTCACACTTACACTGGACCCGATTCCGAGGTAATCACTCCACTTCGATATCGCTTCGAGCAGAGGCACGAACAGTTGATTTCCGTCCCAATCATGGTAAAACCCCCGCTCTTCTTGAAGACGGTTTAGGACTTCTGCGCTCAATTCACCTCGAACGCCCACAGGTAGGCCCTTTGTTCGCTCATCCCAAGCGCCCTGGGTCACACGAGGTTCTTCTCGGAGAGGACCCAAGTAGGCCACGTCGTTACCCAAACTCCACATCTCCTCGTAGACACTATCGAGTAAGGCGATTATGCCGTCTTCCACTCCATAGCTACCCGTTTCAATGACACCAGACCGGGAGAACGAGGCGCCGTAGGAATCGACGTAGCGAAAGGCCCACGGCACCTCGCTGCGCTGCCGGCTCGCTGCCAGGACAAGGTCTGCTCGTGCACCGGGCGGGAGATTAGCCCAGTCATGGGAGGTCCAGCGGCGCTGAATTGCAGCAGGCAGTCGTTCATCGATCTCGAGCCCCCGTTCTTCCAAGAAGTGTCTTTTGGAAACGAGGCTGGATAGTTCTTGGAGGGCCGCTGAGCGCAGTCGGGTCGCTTGGTTGCCGGTCATCGCCTCCACAAACTGTTCTGCGTATGTGCTGCGCAGTTTGTCTGATGCAATATGACGAACAACGGCGATCGGGAGAAGTCCTTGCATAAGAATATAGGTTCGCCGTGTCGCGTCGCCGTTGGCAGATCGAACACGCAGCACTTGAACTCCAGAGCTTGCGAGACGACGAAGCTCATCCGCGTCATCCGACCTGAGTCTGGAGCGGGTGGCGTCTACCCAAAGGTTGCCATCCCCGTCATGGAGTTCAAAACTGTAAACTGTGAGCTGACCTTCGACCGGTTGCAGGACGAATCTTGCTTTTGTCTCGGCAGTGTTGAAATTACCGGCCAATTCAACTTCCACGGTCAGGCTCTTCTGACCGTGTCGAATTATATCCTCAGCCTGCCCAAGACGAACGAGACGTCCGTTGAGCGTTATAGCGCCCTCTCGGTGAACGGATTGCGCAAGTAGGAGCAGCGACTGCAGCAGGGAGGATTTTCCGGAGCTGTTCGAACCCGCTATTAGGGACAGCCGCTTGCCGTCAAGCTTTAGGCCTGCCGATCCGATGGACTTGAAGTCTGTAACTCGCCAACTGCGCACTTGCTCAAGGTAGCGGGTCCAGAGCGCCCATGGGGAGAACTCGCGACTCAAGAGTCAACGCGCGCGTTGAGTACGCTCACACGTAGCTACTGGGCGGCCTCACGACAGTGAAGAGCCCCGCGTCGCGCGCGCTCTGGCGCATAGAGCCAGAGCCCGCCTTCCTAGTTCGGCGAGGTCTAGTTGCCGGCGGGTTGATGCGGCATGCCCTATCGAGGGAGTTACCCGTGCGCGCAGGCGACGATCGAGACAACAACCATGACGAAGTCAATTAAAGTCAGCCACAGTGCCGCGAACATGGATGGCCATTCGAAGGTGGTTCACGACCGTCCGCTTCGCCAGTGCTCTCAGGGGTCACAAATCGCCGTGCTGGTGTCGTCGAGCTGCCGGTTCGTCGAGTCCGCCGTCTGGCCGGACGTCATCGAGGTCGGGATGCGCTCGAAGCACCTCGGCACCACGAGCCTGTCGTGGGAGTTCGGCCTGTTCCGGCAGTCCGACGGCGCCCTGCTCGCCACGGGTGAGTTCGTGCACGTCATCATCGACCGCGAGGGGGCCCGCCGTCCGATCCCGCTGCCCCGCCCGGAGCCCCGCGCGCAACGAAAGTGCTCCCGAACCGCGCATTCGCGTGGTTCGGGAGCACTTTGGTTGCGCCGATCGGATCGGCACCGGGTTCCGGCCGAGGGCGGCGCAGACTGCTCAGGACTTGAGGGCTGCGAGCTCGAGGTTGATGTCGTCGGGGTCCTGCACGGACAGGATCACCATGCCGGCGTCGCCCAGGTCGGTGACCTCGCCGTGCTCGACACCCGCGGCATCGAGTCGGGCGGCCGCCTCGTGCAGCTCGTCGACCGAACCCACGACGAAGCTCACGTGGTCGAGGCCGACGGTGTCCGGATCGAACGTCTGCCCTGCGGGAGCGACCGGACGAAGTCCGAACACCTGGTCACCGAGCCGGAACACCGATCCGCCGTAGAAACGCTCGCGATCCTCGCGGACACCCGGCTCGTCGACCTGGTCGCTGAAGTCGATCGCCGGATCCGTGCCGAGCAGCAGCTGGTAGAAGGCCTTGCTCCGGTGGATGTCGGTCACGGTGACACGGACGTGGGCCAGGGCGGTCGGGCGTGCGAACGGCTCGGTCATGGTGGAGCTCCTCAGGGGTTGCGCGCCGTGGTTGCGACGTGCACCCGAGGCAACGCTCGGTCCCTCCGAAGCACCCGAGGCCGTGCGGCGACCGGACAGGCCCGTACAGGACGTTCCGCACGCCGCACAACCGAAGTGCCCCCGAACCACGCGATCGCGCGGTTCGGGGGCACTTCGGCTGTGCAAGCGGCGCTGGACCCGAACGCCAGCGCCGCAGTCCGGGGTCAGATCAGGTCGTCGGTCAGGTGGTTCGGCGTGCCGAAGCGGTGCGCCGTGATGGACACCGCCTGCTCGCGGACGAAGGGCAGGATCTCGAGCCGCCCGGCCTCGGTCACCGGGCCGCCGTACACCGCGACGTCCGGACGACCACCGACGGCCGAGTACAGCGCCGAGGTGTCACCGCCGATGAGCCGCACCCGGGTCGACGGACCCGAGGCGACCGAGCTCGCGAAGGCCGCGTCGGACACCGTCTGCGACAGCGAGCGGACGATCGGCAGCGAACGGATCGCCGAAGCGACGGACGACGGCAGCGTCGCGGCCGTGGAGACCTCGATCGTCGTCCCGGCCCGGAGCGCAGCGGCGACGACGCGGACGAGCTCGACCACCGAAGCGTCCGCGTCAGCGTCCGGATCGGAGACCGCGGCCAGCCGCACCTGCACCGACGGGAACGGCAGGTACCGGGCGATGTTCCGCTCGGCGGAGAGCGCCGAGACGTCGGTCGCGGTGCCGAACAGCGTCGACCACGCCTGCTCGTCGGACGCCAGCGCACGGTCGAGCATCGGCGAAGCGACCTCGGCAGCCCGGGCGAACGCCGAGACCGCACCCGACCCGGCGACACCGGACGCAGCGACCGCCGGTGCCGGCGTCCAGGACCCGAGCCCGAGCAGGTAGTTCAGCCCACCGGCCTTCGTGCCGGCGCCGACCGCCGACTTCTTCCACCCGCCGAACGGCTGACGCCGGACGATGGCGCCCGTGATGCCGCGGTTGACGTAGAGGTTGCCCGCCTGGATCCGCGACAGCCACGTGCCGATCTCGGCCGGGTCGAGCGAGTGCAGGCCCGAGGTCAGGCCGTAGTCGACCTCGTTCACGATGTCGATCGCCTCGTCGAGCGAGTCCGCGGTCATCATGCCGAGGATCGGGCCGAAGTACTCGGTGCGGTGGAACTCGGAGCCGCGGCGGACGCCCTGTCGGACGCCCGGGCTCCAGAGCTTGCCGGTCTCGTCGAGCCGCTTCGGCTCGACGGCCCAGGACTCCCCCGCGCCGAGCTTCGTCAGGCCGTCGAGCAGCTTGCCCGAGACCGGCTCGATGACGGGACCCATCTGCGTCGCGGCGTCGGTCGGGTACCCCACCGTGAGCGAGGCCACCGCGTCGAGCAGCTGGTTCCGGAAGCGCTTCGACTTCGCGACCGAGCCCACCATGACGACGAGGGACGCGGCCGAGCACTTCTGACCGGCGTGCCCGAACGCGGACGCGACGACGTCCTTCACGGCGAGGTCGAGGTCCGACGACGGCGTGACGATCACGGCGTTCTTGCCCGAGGTCTCGGCGAGCAGCGGCAGGTCGGGACGGAACGAGCGGAAGAGCTCGGCCGTCTCGTACGCACCGGTGAGGATGACCTGGTCGACCATCGGCGACGCGATGAGCTGCTGCCCGAGGTCGTTCTCCGACACCTGCAGGAACGCGAGCACGTCGGCCGGGGCCCCGTGGGCGTCGAGCGCGGTCTCGATGATCGAGGCGAGCACGGCACCGGAGCGCTCGGCGGGCGGCGCGGGCTTCAGGACGACGGCGGACCCGGCCGCCAGCGCAGCGAGGGTCGATCCGGCGGGGATCGCGACGGGGAAGTTCCACGGCGGCGCGACCAGGGTCAGCGCCGCGGGCGCGAAGGTCGCACCGTCGACGTCGTCGAGCGAGGACGCCAGGGTGCCGTAGAAGTGCGCGAAGTCGATCGCCTCGGACACCTCGGGGTCGGCCTGGTCGATGGTCTTGCCGGTCTCCGACGCCATGACCTCGATGAGGGCGGCGCGGTTCGCCTCGAGTGCGTCACCGACGGCGTGCAGCACGGCGCCACGCGCACCACCGGACCAGGTCCCCCAGACCGCACCGGCGGCCTTGGCGCGGCCGAGCGCGGAGTCGAGCGCCGTGGCGGAGTCGACCCGGGCCTCCTGGACGGCACGGACGCCGAGCGTCGACGAGGCGACCCGTGCGGTGATGGCGTCGCCCCAGGCGCGGACGGCGCCGACCGACGGGTCGCTGTCCGGGGTGTTCTCGAAGTGGCCGGGGCCGGGGCGGCCGACGGCGGCGTACCGGTCGGCGACACGGTGGGAGGCCGGCGCTTCGAGGCCCTCGGGCGTCGCGAGCGGCACCAGGGATGCACGGAATCGCTCCTCTTCACGGGCGAACAGCGGCGGCGAGGACACGAGCGAGAAGACCGCGGACATGAAGTTGTCCTGCGACGCACCCTCTTCGAGACGGCGGATCAGGTAGGCGATCGCGACGTCGAACTCGCCCGGGTGCACGACCGGTGTGTAGAGCAGGAGCGAACCGACGGTGTTCTTCACGGCCGACGCCTGCCCCTGCGCCATGCCGAGCAGCATCTCGAACTCGATGCCGTCCCGCACGCCGCGCTCACCGGCGAGCAGCCAGGCGTGGG